>ERZ1047472.946-NODE-946-length-23749-cov-6.565544_pt1 | contig 23749 bp, 19 predicted proteins | sample MGYA00383095_ERZ1047472 | MGnify/ENA primary metagenome ERZ1047472 (study PRJEB29581, sample SAMEA5548365) | metagenome | biome: marine; feature: coastal; material: water | depth 1 m | study: Short-term variability in the microbial, nano- and picoplankton dynamics... | reverse complement strand
AAATTAAAACCCAAGTGATGATTCCTAAGGGGATAATGGTCATAAGTGAGTTAACGACCTTAAAAATATCGGCGGCATTGCCTTCCAGAATGCGTTGGGTGTAATCTTTTGCAAAGATGGTCAAACTGCTAGGAGCTTGTTCAAAAATGGCCCAAAAGAAAATCGTTATAAAAGCAAAAAACATTACGGCTAACATACGGTCTCTCGTAATTTTATCATAGCGCGGAATTCTAATAACCAATAATAAAACAAACAACAAAAGTGCAGTGATAATGGCCGCATTGGAACCTGAGGTCCCAAACATTTGAAAATCAAATAAATTATAGGCGCCTTCTGAAATTTTAGACACAGGGTCATTTAAAATCCAAGCCAATCCAAGAACAGAAGCGACTCCAATAAGGGTCAATTGAATATTTGTAAACGGGTTGAGTTTGGGTTCTTCGGCTGAATGTGTTTCAGAAACCGCTTCGGTTTTGATGGGTTTTTTTCCGATGTCTCCAAAAATATTTTGGGCCAACCAAAATTGGAGCAATCCAAAAAACATAAAGATTCCCGCCAGACCAAAGCCCCAACGCCATCCTATTTTCTCACCGAGATAACCACACAATAAAATGCCTAAAAATGCACCGGCGTTAACCCCCATATAGAAAATGGTATATGCACCGTCTTTCTGATCATCTCTCCCTTTGTACATTTGAGAAATAATGGAGGTCATATTGGGTTTAAAAAAACCACTACCAAATACCAAAAGCGTCAAGCCAGTGTAAATGAAAAATGGCGTTTCTAATGCCATGGAACCGTGTCCCAAAGTCATGAGTAGGGCTCCTATTACAACCGCATAACGGTAGCCAATAATTTTATCGGCAAAATACCCCCCAATGAGTGTGGACAAATAGACCAATGACGTATAAGTTCCAAAAATCGCATAGGCATATTCTCTGGGCCATCCCCAGCCCTCATCCATTAGTGAGGCCGTGAAAAACATGACAAGCAAGGCTCGCATGCCATAATAGGAAAAACGCTCCCACATTTCTGTGAAAAATAATACGAAAAGCCCCGCCGGGTGTCCTAGGACTTTATCTTTAAAGAGTTGATCAATTGCTGTACTCATTTTTTTGTTTTTTAAGATTCTAATGTTATGTCTTCTGCACCGTTGGTAAGTCTTTTGAGAGGTTTGAGAATTAAAACAACCAAAATACCAAAAATAGTACAGAAAATTGCTATTCCTGTAAAGATTGTAAACTCTCCAAAATCAGAAGCCGATTCCCCTAAAAGGCCGGCGACTTTATTGCCCAGTCCTGTGGCTGCAAAATAGGCACCCATCATAAATGCCATCCAACGCTCAGGTGCAAGTTTTGTAATGAATGATAAGGCTACTGGTGAGGCACACAATTCTCCCAACGTATGGAATAAATAAGCAAAAATCAACCAATACATTGCAGAAGACCCAGTGCTTTCATATTCCATAGAAGCTGCCGACATAAAAAAGAAGCCCCATCCCATTATAATGACGCCAATAGCCATTTTAAACAATGATGATGATTCTTTATTTCTGTTTTTCCACCAGACCCAAAAACTGCCAACAATGGTTGCAAATATTAAAATGAAAATTGCATTAACAGATTGAAACCAACTTGCAGGTACCATAAAGTCTCCTAAAGATAAATCTGTTTTTTGATAGGTATAAACATTTAGCAAGCCACCTGCTTGCTCAAAAGCCCCCCAGAATATTATAATGATTAAAAATGAAAGGTAAGTCACTAAAATCCTGTCTTTTTCAATTTTATTTCCATCATTGTACACAACAATTCCAACACCAACGGCAAATGCCAAGCCAATGACCAAAAGACCATAAGACCAAGACTCCCCAATAAACCAAATACCAAGCCCAATGAGGACAGTGATGGCAAAGCCAATGATTGAGTTTGAATGCTTAAAAATTGCAAACAGTAAATTTTGAGTGTCGCCTTTTTCATCAGATGATCTTTCATCAACAACAAGATTTCCCACATGCTTTAAATGCTTTTGACCATACCAGTAGGTCAACTGACCCAACGCCATTCCAATACCAGCCATTCCAAAGCCATAATGCCAGCCAATATTTTCACCCACATAGCCAACGGCCAAAGCGGCAACAGCAGCCCCTAAATTGATGCCCATATAAAAGATATAAAAGCCCATATCGCGTTTATTTTGCTCATTTTTAGGATACAATCCGCCCACCATTGTTGAAATGTTTGGCTTGAGCATTCCAACCCCCATCACAATGAGAATCAAACCTGTATAAAAAGCCCACATTTGTTCAATAGCAAGTACACTGTGGCCTGCAACAAGAAGCATTCCGCCCACAAAAACAGATTTTCTTTGACCTAAGATTTTATCGGCTATGATGCCACCCGGTATGGAGGCAACATAAACAAACATAGTGTACCAACCATAAAGTGCAATAGCACTGTCATTTGCCCAACCCAATCCTGGATTGTCAGAACCTGTCTCAGCGACAAGATAAAGGACTAAAATTGCACGCATGCCATAATAGGAAAAACGTTCCCACATTTCTGTTAAAAAAAGAACGTACAGTCCTGTGGGATGCCCAAATATTTGTTTCTGATTTTCTTGTGTTATTGCTGTTGCCATAATCTGTTTTTTATCAATGGGTTAATTTACGCTTTAATTTTGTTTGCTTGAAATTTTATCACCTAATGTTTTGGATAGGAAATTGGTCATTTTCTTATACAGATGCAAGCGGGTGTTCCCGCCATAAATTCCATGGTTTTTATCTGGATAAATGGCCCATTCAAATTGTTTGTCGGCCTGTACAAGCGCTTCGACCATGCGCATCGTATTTTGTAAATGCACATTGTCATCCGCAGCGCCGTGAACCAATAAATAATCGCCTTCTAATTTTTCAGGATAATTAAAGGGTGAATTATCGTCATAACCAGCCGCATTTTCTTGAGGAGTTCGCATATAGCGCTCTGTATAAATCGTGTCGTAAAAACGCCAATTGGTCACCGGGGCGACCGCAATGGCCATTTTAAAAATGGAACTGCCCTTCAACAAGCAATTCGTACTCATTTGCCCCCCAAAACTCCAGCCCCAAATCCCAATGCGGCTTTCATCTATAAAGGGTAGTTTTGATAACTGCTTAGCTGCGGCAATTTGGTCTTCTGTTTCGTATTTTACCAAATTCATATAGGTAACTTTCTTAAAATTAGCGCCTTTAAAGCCAGTGCCACGGCCATCAACACAAACCACATAATAGCCTTGCTGCGCCAACATTTGATACCAATAGTCATTAGAGTCATTCCATCGGTTGGCGACTTCTTGGGAGCCAGGCCCCGAATATTGATACATAAGCATTGGATAGGATTTATTGGGGTCAAAACCTAGGGGTTTAATCGTCCACATGTTCAAATCGTTTCCATTGACTGATAGGGTGCTAAAAACCTTATCAGAAATGGTATAGGCTCCTAACTTTTCAACCAATGCATCATTGGTTTTGATGGTTTTTAAAACCTGGCCATCCGAACTGCTGTTGAGGGTGTAAATTGGAGGGGTGATAGCACTTGAAAAAGTATTGATATAATAGGTAAAATCGGCACTAAAAGCAGCAGCATCGGTGCCGGTTTTTGCCGAAAGGCGGCGTTTCTTTTTTCCATTCAAACCAACCGCATAAACATCTCTATTGATGGAACCATTTTCAACCGACTGGTAATAAATGCGTTTATTTTTTTCATCGCAACCGTAATAGGCAGTTACTTCCCAATTGCCTTGGGTCAATTGGTTGATGAGTTTGCCTTTTTTGCTATAATGATAGAGGTGGTTATGGCCATCTTTTTCGGAAGTCCAAATAAAACTGTTGTCTTTTAAAAAAGTTAAATTGTCCGTCACATCCACATAAGCCGCATCGGTTTCTGTAAGAAGAATTGAACTGGTATTAGACGCAGTATCAATGGCCCATAAATCCAATTCATTTTGATGGCGGTTGATGTATTGTGCACTCAAAATGGAAGCTTCTGAAGTCCATTTGATTCGTGGAATATAAAAATCATTGTAAGATTTCTCCAACTTGACTTCATTGGTTAAATCTTTATTTAAATCATATATATGAAGCGATACAACCGCATTTTGTTCACCGGCTTTAGGGTATTTAAAAACCTGTTGTGTTTGGTATAGGGCTTGCCCATAAACATCCATTGAAAATTCTGGAACAGCGGTTTCATCAAAGCGTAAAAAAGCGATTTTTTGACCATCGGCATTCCACTCATAGGCGCGGACAAATGCAAATTCTTCTTCATAGACCCAATCCGTAATGCCATTGATGATTTTATTTTTTTCACCATCAAAAGTAATTTGCTTTTCGCGATCACTTTTTAAATCTTTGAGATAAAGGTTGTTATTAAACCCATAGGCAACTTGTGAAGCGTCCGGAGAAAAAGTGGGCTCTTGAATTTTAGAGTCTGAAACTTTTTGAAGTTGCTTCGAGGCGATATCATATACAAAAAACACTCCTAATGTGGAGCGTCTATAAATGGATTCAACTTCAGTTGCAAGGATGATTTTTGATTCATCTGCACTAAAAATATAGTTTGTAAAATAAGGAATAGCATCTAAATCTTTGGAATCGACTAAAGCCGCAACTTTCGACTGGGTTTTGTAGTCGTAGAGATCAATAGATGTGGAGCGGGTGGAGCGGTTAAAATTTAAAACGGAGTATTGTTGTCCATTTTTCATGGAATGCAATACTTCCATGCGCTCGGTTCTGAAAGATCCATTCCAGATGTCCTCAAGGGTGATTTCTTTGACTTGGGCCAAAGAAATAAGTGAAAATGATACAAAAAAGATTGAAAGTAGGGGTTTTCGCAGCATAGAATTGAATGTAAAAATGACATCAATTTTACTAAAAAAAAATCAGAATTCCGCTTTTACCAAGTGATTAATCCTCAATTTAACAATTGCCTTTTCATATAATGGATAGAATAGTATCTTTGTGCATCAATACACAAGCATGCAAAAATCAATCTCGGGGTTTTCTAAATTGTCTAAAGTTGAAAAAATTAATTGGCTGATTGCTAATCACTTTGGAAATGACAAACAGGCCAAAACTGTTTTGGAATCCTATTGGAATGAAGACAAAAAACTGCAGCAATTGCATGACGAGTTTATAGAAAATACAATTTCAAACTTTTATATGCCTTTCGGGATTGCACCCAATTTTTTGATCAATGAAAAGCTTTACACTTTACCAATGACCATTGAAGAAAGTTCCGTAGTGGCTGCTGCCAGCAATGCTGCTAAGTTTTGGTTGACCCGAGGTGGTTTTAAAACAACGGTATTGTCCACTGAAAAAATCGGACATGTTCACTTTACGTTTAAAGGTGGAAAAGACAATTTAAGTAACTGTTTTGAAACTTTGAAACCGCAACTTTTAAAGGATACCGCACCTTTGACAAAAAATATGGAAAAACGCGGGGGGGGTATTTTAGATTTAAAGCTGATTGATTGTACCTCTAAAATAACCGATTATTACCAACTCGAAGTCACTTTTGAAACCGCTGATGCTATGGGTGCGAATTTCATTAATTCTTGCTTAGAACAAATCGCGGTAACTTTTGAAACTTTATCTAAAGACGCTTCTAATCTAAAAGGGTTTCTTCCTGAAGTTGTAATGAGTATATTATCGAATTATGTCCCCAATTGTGTCGTTCGTGCCGAAGTGAGCTGTGCTGTGGAAGATTTAACGCTTGAAGGTCATTTTACTGGAAGTGAATTTGCTGAAAAATTCTTACAAGCAGTACGCATTGCGGAAGTTGAACCCTTCCGTGCTGTCACTCACAACAAAGGCATTATGAATGGTGTAGATGCCCTGGTCATCGCCACTGGAAATGATTTTAGAGCGGTTGAAGCCGGGGTTCATGCCTATGCGGCAAAATCGGGGCAATATGCAAGTTTATCCCATGCCTCACTAGAAAACAACATGTTCAGATTTTGGGTAGACCTCCCCCTTGCTCTGGGGACTGTTGGGGGACTAACCGCCTTACACCCCATGGTGAAATTTGCCTTGGAATTACTGGGCAAACCTTCTGCTAAAGACTTAATGCAAATTGTTGCTGTTGCGGGACTGGCCCAAAATTTTGCAGCCCTGCGCTCACTTACTACCACCGGAATTCAAAAAGGGCATATGAAAATGCACTTGCTTAACATTTTAAATCAATTGGAGGCCAATCCGGCTGAAAAAGAACAATTGATCACACATTTTAAAACCAATAGTGTTTCCCAACGTGCGGTGTCCGAAGCCCTTAAAAACCTACGTGCCTGATGCCAAGTTATTACAGCCACGGAAAACTATTGATATCTTCTGAATATGCCGTTTTGGACGGTGCCAAAGCCCTAGCGCTTCCAACAAAATTTGGACAATCGCTTGAAGTAAAGCCCATTGAAAGCTCCGAAATTCGTTGGAAAAGTTTTGACCATAATGGAAAACTTTGGTTTGAAACGACTTTACAACTTCCAACTTTTAAAACCCCTAACACAAACGATACTGCAAAACGCCTGTCTGAATGTTTTTATGCGATTTCAAAGCTCAATCCTAATGTTTTTAAAACTCAAACTGGATTTGAAATGCATAGCCAATTGGAATTTCCTCAAAACTGGGGGTTAGGGTCGTCCTCAACATTGATTAACAATTTGGCACAATGGGCCGAAGTAGATGCCTACAAGCTGCTCGCTGCAACTTTTGGTGGCAGTGGCTATGACATTGCTTGTGCGCAACACCCCTACCCGATTACGTTCCAAAAAACCTTAAAATCTCCAAAGATTGAAAAAGCAGTGTTTAATCCCCCTTTTAAAGACCAGTTGTTTTTTGTACACCAGAACCAAAAGCGAAACAGTCGCAAGGCCATTGCAGCCTATGAAGCGTTGAAAAAGGGTGAAAAACTTGATTTTTCTGAATTGAATGCCATTACCGATGCACTTTTGGTGGCTACTACTTTAGAAGAATTTGAAGTACTGATGAGCAAACACGAGACTATTGTGGGCAATCTTATCCAACAACCCCCACTAAAAATCACAAATTTTGCAGACTATCCTGGAGCGATAAAAAGCTTAGGCGCTTGGGGTGGTGATTTCTTTTTGGCAACAAGAACCAATACACAATATTTTAAGGATAAGGGGTATAATACGATTTTACCGTTTGGGGAAATGGCATCATAAAAAAAGGACTGAAAGAATCAGTCCCTTAAAATTATTCATTTAAAATTTTCTAATAAAAAACAGCTCTGTTATCCTCTATTTCTGCAGCCTCTTTTAAGGCATTGTACAATTGGGTATTGACTGCATTTTCCTTGGCTTTTCCAACTCTGTTGGCAGCGGCTTGGTAACTTGGAAGCGCAGCTGCTGCTGTCACTTTGGTGACTTGAACAGCATAAACCCCCGAATTTCCTGAGATGAGCCCAGAAGTAGCACCTTCTTCTAGACCAAATGCAGTTCCAATGACCAGAGGCTCACGACCAGCACCTGAAAGCGTTGGGTTTTTCATATTGACCGCAACGGCCGTTTTAATGGTTTGACCTTCTGCAGTGGCGATCTCATCAAGAGTTGTGGCAGAGATGCGGCCCTTTATAATTTCTGCTTTCTTTTCTTTTCTTATTTCTGGTAAAGCAGTAACAGAGCCACTTTCTGTAGACATCAAACCTGCTGTATTGACTCCAGTGAGCTTTACAACCACAAAGCCACCTGCTGTAGTATTAAAGCTTTTAAAATCACCTTCATTGGCACTATCATCGAAAGCCCAGCGTACAATGGCGCGTTGTGCACCCAAACCAGGGATGTTTTCATCCAACTCCTTGACACTGCTTACCGGTCGAACTTCATAGTTGTTTTCGGCAGCAACGGTTTCAAAATCAGCATCGGCAACAGCAATTTCAAATTTTGATTTATTCTTAAAAACTTCATCAACAGTTTCGACTGAGGGCTCAATCGCTTGTGAAATGGTTGCTACTTTATAGGCTTGCTGTAGGGTACCTAGTCCTAAAATTTCTATCACGTGGTATCCAAAATCGGTTCTCACAACTCCTAAACTTCCCTTAGGGTTTTCGAAAGAGTAGGCCTTAAACTCTGGTGCAAAACCAGCAGTGTAAGCAAATTCTATTACACCATCTTTTTCGTTGCTCACCTTGTCGGAAGATAGAGAAAGAAGGGATTTAAACTTAGAGCGGTTTCGCTTTAAAACCTTGTAAATACTATCGGCAGTTGTTTTGGCTTCCGCTTCTGTTTTGGTGACCGAAGCATCTGCGCGAGTGCTCCCTACAAAAGGGGTCAATATGTGGCGGACTTTCGCAGAATCTGGAATGCGTTTTAAAGATACCATTTTGGATAATTTATAAAATCCTGATTCTTTGTAAGGCCCATAAATTTCACCTTCAGCAAGTCCAGATATTTTATCGGCTTGATCTGATGCAAAAGCGGATTTAAAGACATAATTGTCATTAAAATTATCTGCGGAGTAGGAATTGACAAACGAGGCATTGTCTTTGGTGTTTTTAAACCCAACAATGGTTTGCGTTGCATTGGCCGCTTCATTAAATTCCTCACGGTCAGAAATTAAAGCACTTAAATCGGCTTTAATGGCTTGTTCATCTGCTAAGGACGCTTCTTCTTTGAATTCCACAAAAACCAAATCCCTAGAGGCTTCAACTTCATATTTTTTAGGAAAACGCTTCATATAGGCTTTGATTTCAGAACTTTTAACAGTTATAGTACTGTCAGCGACACTAGAATATGGGATTTGAACGTATTTCAAATCGACTTTGTCGTTCTCAAGTTGGTAATCCAATTCTCCTTCGGTAAGGGTGCCAGTAATTCCAGATTTAACCATGTTAAAGTAGGCTTGTTGTACACCCGAAATTGCAACATTTTGTTCAAAATTTGTCCAAGATTTGTAGTCTATAGCAGAACCCCCTAAGGTTGTTGTTTCGGGTGCGATGGCCTTAAGATTGGCGATAAATTCGTTCAATTTATCTTGGTCAAAAAGACCCGCTTCATTTTTAAATTCTTCAAAAGATCCTAAATTTTGCTCTAATAAGCTTCGCATATAATCTCGCTCTACAGACAATCCGAGTGCATCGTATTGAGATTGCATCACTTTGGCACGTACTTCATTGTCCCATGCGCGATTCATGGCTTGTGTGTTGGTCATGGAACCATTTGATTGGCGTTGAATGTTTTCCACTTTATTCATGAATTCATTGCGTTCTATGTCGACCCCATTGATTGTACCAATGGCGGAATCAGCTGCTGAACTGGAATCTAAATTGTTGAAAATGTCTCCAATTACAAATGAAAATAATGCGAGTGCAATAACGATGATTAAGAAAATTGATCGTTGTCTAATTTTGTTTAATACAGCCATGAAATTGTTGTCTAAAATTTAAAAAATACAGTGGACGAAAATACCAATTTAATTTGAATTAATAAAAAGGGATTTAATATTTGTTCTGGATAGGCGCTTAAAGTCAATCGTCTTTGGTGAGTTTCAGTGAAATCATTTCAATTTTGGTGTCGGATACTTCCTCGATTGTAAACTGAAAATCAGCAATGCGAATGTGTTCATTTTTAATGGGTATGGTTTCAGTGTGGTGAACAATCAGCCCCCCAAGGGTTTCATAATTTTCGTGTTCTGGCAGTTGTAATTTATAGGTTTCATTAAGATAATCAACTTCTAAGCGGGCGGAAAACAGAAAGGAGTCTTTATCTAACCGTGTTTCAGTGAGCGCGACTGAGTCGTGTTCGTCTTCAATTTCACCAAACAATTCTTCTACGATGTCTTCAACCGTTAAAATCCCTGAAGTCCCTCCATATTCATCCAGTACTACTGCCAAACTTTTTCGCTTTTTTGTCAATACATTCAAAATGTCTTTTGCCAACATGGTTTCAGGGACAAACTCAACTGGCATCAACATCGATTTTATAGACTTTGGATTTTTAAACAAGTCAAAGGCGTGGACATAGCCTAGAACATCATCAATTGAGTTTTTATAAACCACAATTTTTGAATACCCGGTTTGTGTAAATAATGCACTCAAATTCTTTATGGTGTCGTGGATTTCAATGGCAGTTAGCTCTGTACGAGGTACCATGACTTCTCTGGCCTTGACTTCAGAAAAATCAAGTGCGTTTTGAAAAATCATAATTTCACTGTCAATAGCCTCATCTACTGCAACCGTTGCCATTTGCTCACTGATATAATGCCCCAATTCTACTTTGGTAAAAGCCAATGGAATTTCATCGCCTTTGGTTTTAAAAAATTTTTTCAAAACCAAATCTGAAATCCAAATCACAAAATTTGAAAAAAATGAAAAAGAGATATAAAAAACATAGGCCGGCAGTGCCAGTAATTTCATTAGTGCATTGGCGTATATCTGAAAAAATACTTTTGGTAAAAACTCAGCAGTAAGCAATATCACCAAAGTGGATATAATCGTTTGAGTTAACAAGCTTAATTCGTCAAAAAAATAATGTATTAAACTTGATTCATTGGGAATATGATTTGAAAACCAAGCAACCAAAAGGTCGCCCATATACAAACCATAAACAACAAGTGCGATGTTATTTCCAATGAGCATCGTTGCTATAAACTTTGAAGGCTTGGCAGTTATTTTACTTAATAATTTAGATAAAAACCCACCTTGTTTTTTTTCAATTTCAATGTGAATTTTATTCGAGGAAATAAAGGCGATTTCCATCCCTGAAAAGAAGGCTGAAAAAAATAAACTCAATATAATTATGAGGACTTCAGAGGTCATTTGGTTATAATTACTCTCGATCTTTAAATCGCTGCTGAAATTTATTCCTAAAAAAGAATATAAAAATCGCAAAGGCTACAAAAAATAATGAGAGGTAGGCTCCTTCTCTATTAGAATCCCATTTTCCAATGGCATCATAGGCAAATAAACATGCGAAAAAGAGATAAAAATATTTAAAGTAGTGTAAAAATTTCATGTATTAAACGGATTGATCTTAAAGTAAAGATACGTATTATTCCGCAATGTAAATCCTCCCCGAGACTTCTAAAACCTGGGCATTTGTAAAATCTTGATTGGCGTCAAAGCCATTGCCATTGGTGATGTAGTCCTTGGTTCTAAATTTTACAGGAAAATCCGTGAATAGCCATTCTTTTTTTTGATCGTAATACAATTGATCTGTGAAAAGCGTGTCATTTGTGGCTGTTGTCAAAACGACATCACCTCTTAAATCAATGAGATCGGTTTCATTATATACCATGGCGTGGTTTGACACCACTGTACTTGATGCTTTTTTTTTGTCAAATAGCGTTAGATGGATGCCTTCAGGAAACTCATAAAAAGGAAAGTTTTGATTCGAGAAATTAATCATTTTTGAGCTTACCAAAATAGAAGTTAATCGCCCAGAATCTGTGTGTTTTGTGTTGATGTTTTCGGCAATAGACATGGGTGAAAATTCTGTTTTATCTCTGATTTGGATTTGCTCAAGCCTCTTGGAACATGAAAAAAACATGGCTATGATAAATAAAACAACGCTGCTTTTAGTTAAAATGGAAGGCTTAGTTTTCATCAAAGGTTTGGTACTGTAATACTGCGCTGAATCCAACAGCCAATATTAATCGTTTCACCTGCTCTTCCCGATGAGAATATCTCACTTTTTTGAGGGGCTTTTGCTTTGAAGTTCGCAATGGATTTAGCGGCATTCTTCTTCATATTTGGATCCACTTTACTGGCTTTCGCAGCTTCTTTGGCAGCCAACCAATAGACGGCTCTTTTAGAAAAATTATCCGTTCCACAAGTGTTCGCACTTTTGGCATACATCGCTGCTATGGCAAGGTAGGACCTTCCCATGCTGGGATTAAAGCTCAGGGTTTTTTTGTAATATGTACGCGCCTGGCCATAGCGCCCTTTCTTTTTAAAATTTGTGGCAATTTTAAATAAAATTTTTGCTTTGGCAAATTCATCGGATTCAAGATCTACTGCCTGGTTGTAAAATGCCAATGCTTCATCCGTTTGACCTGATTTCTCCTTCAACAATCCAAGATAAAAAGAAGTGTCAGCATTGGGCTCTAAATTATTTTTCTGTTCCACAATTTTAACAAATAACGGATCTTCATTACAGCCTTTAGCATACATTCTATTCATGGCGCGTTGCAACCACAATCCATCATTCTTAAAAGCTTCAAAATCTCGACTGTAAAGCGGAATTAAATTTTCACAATTGGCACGAGATCCTAATTTCACATCAATACTAGATGAAATTTGATCGTATGCTTTTAAATAGCTATTGTAAGACTTTAAACGAGAAGCATCAGTCCGAGAAAGTTCTTTTGGGGCACCTTCTTCATCTAAAAATGCATTTCTTTTGTTGGTGTAGTTTTTAACCTCGCTCTCAACTTTTTCCGTCACAACTTCGTAACTGTTAAAAAGCTCTTGTGCAGGTAAATTTCCGGCGTCGTACATGTCCACTACCAATGAAAAATAAGTGTAAAGGCTCTTCGGATTGGTAAATGTTTGAGGATCGTTGTTATAAGCCTCACTAAAATCTGAGTGTAATTGCACTTTATCAATACCAAGCTCATTTCTGTTGTCATATCTTAACTGGCAGGCCTTTGCCATGTAGGTTCCTTTTGGAGTGACCGATGCAAAGTACTGGGCACGTTCATCCCATAAAACCAACATATCATTAATAAAATTGACCTTTTCCTTACCCGAGCTCCTTTTAATTTTATCTTTCAAAATTCGTTCTCCGTAAACAAAAATAGCTTTGTTAAAACGTGGGTTTCTCTGACGGAGTTCCATCCAAGGCGTGTAGGCTGCATCGTAGTTTTTAGATTTCACATACTCACTAAAAATAGACAAGGTTTGAATGTCTTCTTGATTTTGACTAAAACTATAAGGTCCAATAATAGAAAGAAAAGCAAAAATCAGTGTAGTTTTAAGTTTCATATTTAATTTGTTTTGTAATTGGACGTACCTAGTTAAACTTTCGTTTCTCAAACCAACGGTCATTTAATGAAAGACTTATATTTACATTTAAAAAAGTCTCTTTGACTAAATTTGAAGCGGTTGTACCTCTTTGACCCCACTCAAATGATAGGTTAGCATTTGAAAAAAGCCTTCCGACAGGGATACCTACACCAAAAGATATGCCAAATTCTTCAATGGACTCGTTATTGACAACAAATCCTGTTTGTTCTAAACGCAATCCTGTCCTGTAAACAATGCGTTTCCAGTAGTTTCCTAAGGAGTCGTATTTTGGTATAAAAAAGCCTCCAATTGAAAAAGATGCAGCATCTTCAAAAGTTGTATTGTCGATTTCCACAAAGCGGTTTGAAAACTTAGAGGCTTCTAATAACGTGTAATCCACTCCAACGAACCATTTCCGAGGATTTCCTATACCAATCCCAAAATTGGTTTTGGATGGCAGAATTAAACTTGTTTGTGCAAGGTTATCAGATTCTAAATCAACAATAGCAGAATCAACAACAAATTCTGCTTGGCTTGAATCGATGACGATGGTCGAAAATTCGCTTTGGTTTTTAGACGCTATGCCAGCCTCAGGACTGTAGCTTGCCGCAACCATGAATTCAAGAGCGTTGTTTAATTTTTTATTAAAAATAGTTCCAATATTAAAAGAAAATCCTCCTAAATCGGAACGGTTGACTTCACGACTCTGAAATTGTAATAGTTCACCTAAATCATTGTAACCAAAAGCAATGCTCGTATTGGTGATATTACCAAAATTATACTGGGCATCAAAACCAATTTTTAAATTTTTAGAAACTTGGTAGCCCAAACCTACAAAAGCTCTATTGATACCACCCTGACCCCTATATCTGTATTGTAAATCATTGTTGTCATTTCTGGATTGTAGGTTATAACCTACTGAAGAATAGGGTAAAACCCCAAAACCCAACCCAAACTTTTTAAATGGTAAAGCCACAGCTAGATAATCTATAGCAGAATTACTGTAGACATCAGATGCTGTAGAAGTTTCAATGGTAGTTGAAGAGTAGCTCGATCCCAATGTGAATTTAATAGGGCGGGCCTCATTGTTGTAGAAGGCTAGATTTGTACCCGCATACGAAGCTGGATTTCTTAGGTTGATATGAATACTATCGGAATAAACACTAATTCCGCCCATAGATCGATTTTCTGTGGTGCCTTTAAATTTAAGGCTTCCAAGGCCATAAAATGAGTAGGGTGAGCTTGTACTCTCTTGTGCAGATGCAATACTTGAAACTACAACTATAGCACAAATCAATAACTTTTTAATCATTTGTTTGAGTTATATTCTAATAAAAAATTAAGTCCTTCTAAAAGAAAATTTGAGACAGCAAATATGCTAATTTTAAATTGTTTACACAAGAAATTAGTATCACCACCTGTTAATATCACTGTTAAATCGGAATATTTTGATTTGTAGGACGCTACAACCCCTTCAATTTCATTAACAACACCAAAAACAACACCTGAATGAATTGCCCCTTGAGTTGTATCCCCAACGATGTGAGAAGGTATAGTGGGCTCAAGTAATGGAAGGCGATCGGTATTTTCATGTAGTGCCTTATAGCGCATCTGAATCCCTGGTGAAATAGCGCCGCCATAATAATTCGATTTATCATCTATAAAGTCATAGGTAATGCAAGTGCCTGTATCAATAATCAAAACATTATGTTTGGGATATTTGCAAACTGCTGCAGCGACCAACGCCAAACGGTCTGGACCAAGTGTTTCTGGGGTTTGGTATAAATTCTTAAAAGGCAGCTTACTTTTTAAATTCAAAAACAGTAGCCTATGAGAACTGAAAATTTTGCTAAAATGGCTTGAATCAAAGGCCGCCACTGAAGCTACAAATATTTGTTCTATTTTGGGAAAACGGGGTAATATCTCTGAAACGGAGCGCTCTAAATCATTTGCGTTTTTACGTTGTAAGAGAATCAATTTTTCTTTTTCAAAAACCGCTAATTTAGCAACTGTATTACCAATGTCAATAATTAAGTTCATAAGATGTTCTAGAGTGTAAATTTACAAAACCATTTTTTTAATTATTTACTTTGGGAATACTAAAATTGCATTATATTTGCTGCTGCATTGTGCGGGGTACCTTAGCTCAGTTGGTAGAGCAACGGACTGAAAATCCGTGTGTCCCTGGTTCGATTCCTGGAGGTACCACAAAATCCCATTCAATTGAATGGGATTTTTTTTTAAAAAAAACTTCAACCATTAAGTCTTTAAAACTTAAATTAACAATTCACTTTAGCAAATTAATCTTTTTATTGTCATATTTGTGTAAATACCTGCAATCTTCAAATTTTTATTTAGATGTTGAAAAAACTGTTAATTTTATTTGCTTGTACATTAATTTTCACATTTTTTACTAAATGTGAAACAACTGCTAATAACAATAAATATTCAACAACTATAGAAGTCATGAAATCTTCGACTGGGGCGAAAGATCTTGATGTAAAAAAAACACCCCTTCTTGAAGTCAATAATACAACTCAAATAGTTATTGAAGATTGGGCAGCTTTTCACCTCCTAAAGACTGAAATTATGAAATTAGAAAGAAATACTCAATCTATTTTCGAACTTCAAAAAAATGACATCAAACAACTTTTTATAAATCTTGATATTAATATGCCAAAATTGTTAAATACAAATAATATTTTGGCACGCATTAAAGTGTTAGAAAATAATGCCTATAAATTCTTTGAAACTACTATGGATCAACCTGAAGGGGCTAAACAAATTAAAGAAACCAAAACCAACATCCTTCACGCTTATAACATCCTCATAAACCAAATCAACAAAACGCATGAAAAATCTTTACAATCAGTTAATAAAATCAGTAACTAATTAGTCTATTTTTTTTGAAATTATTTGTGCGAAAGAAACACTATGACCTAATCTGTAACTGTTTCGGTTTTTTGACTGGCAATGGCATTTTTAGCTAAGATTGCTAAATTAAAATTAGGAACTACAGCCAAAGTAGCATCTAATAATTCAATTGCGGCCTCGTGATTTGTCTCCGGATTTTCTCTAAATTTAGCAATGGCCTTTAAATACATAAATCCAACCTTAAGAGGTACCTGATAGGGCGTTTGGGTTTCGTAATAAGGTTTCATCATCTGCTCCGTACTGTTTGCAATACCATAGGTGATGTTTAAATTGGCGCCCATAATATCATTGGTTGATATTTTTAAATCAGCCAACTCATAAGCCAAACTCGCAGTGGGTAGCCGTTTAAACAAAAGCTCATATTGCTCAAGTGCGCGAGCGGGCTCATTTAAAGACTTTAAAGAAACAGCCTTAACTTCTAATGCCATATTGCTATCTAATGTGTCTTTTTCAATTCCTAAAAGGTTCAATGCTTGTAAATATTTTCCTTCATTCATGTAGTAAGCTGCAAGCGTGTCCTTTCTAGCGACATTAGGCTCTAAAACCAAAAGATGTGTCATCGCATTTATAATGCCTTGAACATCCCCTTGTTTTTGCATTTGTGCATAATACATTTTGTAGTGATCGATTAAATCCGAATCGGTTTGTGCAAAACTCCAGTTAAAGAAATAAAGCATACAAACAAAAAGAAGTGTAATTTTAAGTTTCATAGTTTATTATTAGAACGCCAAATTTAAAAGATTTTTTTTAAATAAAGTCATAAAAAAAGCACCCTGAGAGGGTGCTTTTTCAAAATTAACCAATTTAACTTTTAAAAAAATGTAATAGAAATATTACTGGTGTAAAAATACATTCAAATCACACCCTACGCAAGACTCATGTAATAAACGGCTATATGACGTAACAAACGGCCATATGGCGTAATAATCGGTAAAAAGGAATTGGTTATTCTCGTTTCACCAAGGCAAAGAAATCATTTTCAAGTGCTAAATAGCCTTGGTTGTACACAAAAAAATAGGTGTTACCGGACTTTGTATTGTAAATACTTGTGAAATATCTAAAATCAAAACCTAATGCCACAAGCTGGGTACGCGGTTTTTTTGTTTTTTGTTGTGGATTGAGTTGTTCTAGAATGCGCCAATTTTTACGCAAACGGTTATTTACATTTCGAATCAAATTCTTTTGATCTTTGTTGATACGGTTGTTAAAAGTGTTTCTACAACCATCACTACAAAATTTTTTGTCCGTTCGTCCAACAATTTTATCACCACACTCTGGGCACTGTTTTAATCGCATCACTTCTTTTTTATAAACTTACAAAATAATCAACTATAAACGACAACAAACGATTACAAACGAAAGTAAACAACAAACAACCGACTAAGTGAAACGTCCAGTTCTATGTTTGCAAAGTCGAAACGTTCGATAGAATAACTGTTAAATCTATAAATTATACATTATGAATACACTGAGAAATAAAGTACAGTTAATTGGAAACTTAGGGAATGATCCAGAAATCATCACCCTTGACAATGGCAAAAAAATAGCAAAATTTTCACTCGCCACCAATGAACATTACAAAGATAAAAATGGGGAAAAGCAATCCAAAACGGAATGGCACAATTTAATCGCATGGAATAAAACAGCTGATTTGATTGAGCAGTATGTTACAAAAGGAAAGCAAATTGCTATTGAAGGGAAATTAAGCTCAAGAACATATGACGATAAGGAGGGTGAGAAACGATACACTACGGAAGTAATTGTCAATGAACTTTTACTACTGTAAATAAAAAACAAAAAACCCACGAAATGTGGGTTTTTTGTTTTCATAGAAATTTAAGACGAAACACGCTGAGACAATGTTGAATCAATCAAGATCGTTTGATCAGTATTCTGTTTACTTTCAAGTTGTGCTAATAATATTTTTGCTGCCGTTTTACCCATGGTATAACTGTGTTGATTTATGGTTGTGAGCTCAGGAGTTAGATAAGGCGCTATACGCTCGCTCATATATCCAATGACCGCAATGTCGTTTGGGATGTTTTTCCCTAATTCACTGGCTACCTTGTAGACTGCAAAAGAGGCGTCGGTGTCCAAGGCTATTGCAGCATCAAAAGTATTGTTCTCTGCGTAATCTTTTAGTACATTTTCAATTTGATTTGAGTTTGCTTCTAAAACAACTGAGGAAAGGCCTGCATATTCCATCGCTTTTAGGTATCCCTTTGTTCTTTGTTTGCCAACGTTTAAGTTATTAATTGCGGAAACTAAAATAATATGATTTCGTTTTGATCCGATAAGATTATTTGTAGCTTCTGAAATTGCTGTATAATCATTGGTTTTTATTTTGGCACAAGGAATGGAATCGATCACACGATCAAACATGACAATACTCTTTCCCTGATTCATCGCATCTTCGTAATGACTGAAGTTTTTTACTGTTTGAGTTTCTTCAGAAACAGCCACAATAAATCCATCGACAACACCATTGCTCAACATGTCAAAATTAACGACTTCTTTTTCATGAGACTCTTTAGTAATACAAACTATAGCAGTGTAATCTGAATTAGAAATTACACTTTCTATGCCGTACAATGCTCTCGCAAAAAAACTATTCTGAACAGAAGGAATGATTACAGCAATGGTATTGGTACGTCCTGATTTTAATCCCAATGCAATTTTATTGGGACGATAGTTATACAACTTTGCTGTTTTGACAATGCGCTTTTTGGTCGCATCGCTTATTTCGTGACTGTCATTAAGTGCTTTAGAAATTGTTGAAATAGAGAGTCCTAGTATAGAAGCTAATTCTTTCAACGTTGTCCTACTACTTGCCATTAATTATAAATTTAATTAAAAATCAAATTTAAAACATTTTTTTAACTGAATTAATAAAAAAAGCACTCTAATAGAGTGCTTTTCAAAACTAACAAATTCAATAAAAATAAAACATCAGTTAGAGTAAGCACTCATGCCGTGTTCATGTATGTCAAGGCCTTGCAATTCTTCTTTCTCACCCACACGAATTCCCAAAGTAACTTTTAAAATTCCTAGTATCAAAAACGATACCAAAACACAAGTAATCGCATAGGCTGCAACACCTATAAGTTGACTCAAAAATTGATCTGCCGAAGCAAGTGCGCCGAAAAGGCCTACAGCCAATGTTCCCCAAATACCACAGACCAAGTGAACAGCAATGGCACCAACAGGATCGTCTAGCTTTAAGCGGTCAAAAAACGAAACAGCAGCTACGATTAACAAGCCCGAAATAGCACCAATTAATACAGCATCAGTTGGGCTCATTTGGTCAGCACCAGCTGTAACACCGACAAGCCCACCTAAAATACCATTTAAAAACATTGTTAAATCTAAATTCTTAAAAACTATTGTCGAAACAATAGCTGCAAAAACCCCTCCTGCTGCAGCTGCAATGGAAGTTGTTACTAAAGTCAATGATGTTAACTCAGGATCGGCCGAAAGTACAGACCCGCCATTGAAACCAAACCATCCTAACCAAAGAATCAAAACACCTGCGGTGGCTAGGGGGATATTATGCCCTGGAATGGCTTGGACTTTACCATCTTTTATTTTACCAATTCTAGCCCCCAAAAGGATGACTGCTACAAGAGCTGCCCAGCCCCCAACAGAGTGAACTAAGGTGGACCCAGCAAAATCATAAAAAGGTGTTTCGAGTTGTTGTAAAAAACCGCCACCCCATTTCCAAGACCCTAGGATTGGATAAACAAAACCAACATAAAGAACCGTAAAAATCATGAATGGAAAAATTTTCATTCGCTCAGCAACAGCACCCGAGACAATGGTTGCAGCCGTGGCCGCAAACATGCCCTGAAACAGAAAATCAGTCCAATAAGTGTAGCCTTCGCTGTAGGCCAAATCTAAAGCGCCTTCTAACATAGGGGCTTGAAGCCCAAAGCCTGCAAAACCAAAAACACCCAAGGCCCCTTCGGCAAAACCTGGGTACATTAAATTAAAGCCCACAATGCCATACAATAAAAGCCCCGTGGTAATGATGAATATATTTTTAAATAAAATATTAATTGTATTTTTTTTTCGAGTCAAGCCAATTTCTAAAAAGGCAAATCCCATGTGCATAAAAAACACAAGCGCCGTACAAATCATCATCCATACGTTGTTTGTTGTTAATTCCATAATTTATATCTTAATTTTAATGTATTAGTTAATTAGTTTAGAGTATTTCCTCCACTTTCTCCAGTTCTTATTCGGTAAGCTTTCTGAATATCGCTTACAAAAATTTTACCGTCTCCAACTTCACCTGTGGAACCAGATCCCAAAATAGCTTTAACAGTAGGTTCTAAAAAACTGTCATTTACTACAATTGATAAAAAACGACGTTGGATGTCACTTGTGCTGTAGGAAACACCACGGTATACGTGACCTTCTTTTTCATTTCCTATTCCAGTGACATCCCAGTAAGAAAAAAAATTTACTCCAACCTCATGGAGGGCTTTTTTAACCACAGAAAACTTAGACTTTCGAATGATTGCTTCTACTTTCTTCATAATTTGTTTGTATTTAATTTTGAATTCCCAAAAGTGTTTAAAAATGTATTGACCATAATTGTTTTATTAAAGACAGAGTTAAAAATTATAATTTTTTAGGCTGTTACAAGTGTAAAAATATATTTTTTATATAAATACCCATAAAATTATAGGGTATTTTTTTATATTTTATGTATTTAATAATTTTAACCCCATAATTTTAAGGGTATAAAAAAATAAAACATTTTTTTTGACAATTAAAAAAAGCCAATTGAGCTAATTTGATTAAAAACATAAAAAAACCCACCCATAAATGGGAGGGCTAAGCACATATAAAAGTAAAACAATAGAATCAGCATATTGAACCGCCTTTGAAGCTCTCAATAAAAGTTTAGGGTTAGTCCTAAACCTATCCAAAGTTCAGCAGCGGTTCTCATGTATTCTCTTGCCTACGGTACCTGGTCTTGTCCCGAACCCTGATGCCACACGGTATATTGTGCTGGCAAGAGAATTTATATTTCAACAGCATATATCCCCGAAAGGACCATTAAGACAGATAAGCAAAATCTTTAAAAACCCAGCGTTTTATTCTAAATTATAAATGCCTTTTATCTGCGTTGTTTTGTAATTGCCATAAAAAAATAGGGACATAAAATTGTATGCGACTTATTTAATTGGTCTATCTTACACTCTATCGAAAACACTAAAACTGTTAGTGAATTTTAGTCAAAGGAAAAACAAACCATCAAGAAACACAAGTACCATGTAACCTGCCAAGGATTTCGTGTAATAAACGGGCAAATTGATGTCATAAACGGGAGAAATGATAATTACTCAGGAATAAGTGAAGGCCCTAATTACAAAATTAAAACTTGGTAAATTTTTATTCTGCCTAAAAAATCTTTAACTGATATTCAATCCTGATATGGTTTCAAGACTAGAATCCGGCTCTATAAAGATCAGGGCTCCATTTGCTGATTTTCCCATCAAAATCATCCCTTGGCTTTCAATACCTCGTAATATACGTGGCTTCAAATTACAGAGAACTGTAACCTTTTGGCCTAAGACTTCACTTGCCGCATAATCCATTGCAATTCCAGAAACAATGGTACGAACCTCATCTCCAATATCTACTTTTAAAACCAATAGTTTGTTGGTTTTAGGCATTTTTTCAGCTGCGACAACAGTCCCAACACGAAAGTCCATTTTAGAAAAATCTTTAAATGGGATATTTGGCTTTTGAGCTTCAATATTAAGCTCCTCGTTGATTTCTGCCTTGCTGTCCTTTAGTTTTTGGAGCTGCGCTTCAATTTGAGCATCTTCAATTTTGGTGAACAACAAAGCGGCTTTTCCAATACAATGTTGCGCCACTAGAAGAGTTTGCCCTTGTTGAATATCTCCCCATGACGGTTTGGTGTTAAATTGAAGCATGCCCTGTAACTTTTTAGCTGTAAAAGGTAAAAAGGGTTCGGACAACACTGCAAGCCCAGCAGCAATCTGTAAGGCAGTATTCATAATGGTTTGAACTCGCTTAGGATCGGATTTAATGACTTTCCAAGGCTCCTGATCGGCCAAATATTTATTTCCAGTACGGGCCAAATTCATCAAAATTTGACTGGCCTCACGGAAGCGGAAGCGATCTAGAGATGATTGTAAGGACTTTGGTGTATTTTGAAGCATTTCTAAAACAGCGGTATCCTCGCCAATCAAATCTACTGACTCAGGAACTTTGCCTTCATAATATCTATGCGTAAGCACCAAAACACGATTGATAAAATTCCCATAAATAGCAACCAACTCATTATTGTTTCGCGACTGGAAATCCTTCCAAGTAAAATCATTGTCTTTGGTTTCTGGAGCTGTCGCTGTGAGCACATAGCGAAGTACGTCCTGCTGCTCGGGAAAGTCTTTAAGGTATTCTGGCAGCCAAACGGCCCAGTTTTTTGAGGTGGATAGTTTTTTCCCTTCAAGGTTCAAAAATTCATTTGCAGGCACATTCTGAGGTAATATATAACTACCCTCAGCTTTAAGCATCGCTGGAAAAATAATACAATGAAACACGATATTGTCTTTTCCTATGAAATGCAATAAGGTAGTATCTTTAGCCTTCCAGTAGGACTCCCAGTCTTTTCCTTCGGAAAGGGCCCATTCTTTGGTTGATGAAATATAACCTATTGGAGCATCAAACCATACGTACAACACTTTACCCTCAGCACCTTTGACAGGAACGGGAATTCCCCAGTCTAAATCTCGGGTTACAGCACGAGGCCGTAATCCATCATTGATCCAAGAGAGGCATTGTCCATACACATTAGACTTCCAATCATCTTTGTGCTCATTTCCAATCCAATTTTTTAAAAATTCTTGGTGTTGATCAAGAGGCAAATACCAATGTTTGGTAGATTTCAACTCAGGAGTTTTACCTGAAATGGCTGACTTTGGGTCAATTAAATCCGTAGCATTATGACTGGTTCCACAAGCTTCACACTGATCGCCATAGCTTTCCGTGTTCCCACATTTTGGACAGGTTCCAATTACAAACCGATCGGCTAAAAACTGCTGAGCATCTGCATCGAAGAGTTGATCTGAAGTTTCTTCAACAAAAGCCTCTTTTTCGTGAAGTTTTTTAAAAAAATTAGAAGCCGTTTCGTGGTGAATTGCTGCTGAAGTTCTTGAATAATTATCAAACGATATTCCAAATTCATTGAATGAGTCTTTGATAATCTTGTGATAGCGGTCGACTACATCTTGCGGGCTTATCCCCTCTTTTTTAGCTTTTAGGGTGATGGGTACACCATGCTCGTCACTACCACATATAAAGGCCACATCACATCCCTGCAATCGCAGGTAGCGCGCATAAATATCCGCGGGGATGTAAACCCCAGCTAAATGGCCGATATGAATGGGACCATTGGTGTAGGGTAAAGCGGCTGTGAGTGTGTAACGTTTTGACATTTTTCAGATTGTAATAACAAAAATACACAAATAAAGCAGCAATCTGAACAGAACCCAAGAGAATTTTATATCTTTACATAAAGCCCTTTGAAATGCATTTTAAATCTTTATTTTACGTGCTGCTTTTCATGAGTTGTACGTATAGTAAATCTTCAAAAATTACTTTTAAAACTCCTCAAACTATGGCGTCAAAAAAATACATTCGCCCAGCGATACTTCAAGTTGGAGACACAATTGCCATTGTAGCACCCGCAGGGATTTTAAAGAGCAGAAAAAAAACTATTGAAGCCGCCCGAATCCTTTTAAAAAGCTGGGGGCTGGTTCCGGTTTTAGGTCCACATTTGTTTTCTG
>ERZ1047472.932-NODE-932-length-23927-cov-5.548718_pt1 | contig 23927 bp, 16 predicted proteins | sample MGYA00383095_ERZ1047472 | MGnify/ENA primary metagenome ERZ1047472 (study PRJEB29581, sample SAMEA5548365) | metagenome | biome: marine; feature: coastal; material: water | depth 1 m | study: Short-term variability in the microbial, nano- and picoplankton dynamics... | reverse complement strand
CAATAGCTTAACGAATGAGAGCACAGAAGATGCAAGATAGCTGCTATGAAGCGGAAGAGTGGAGTTCGGGCACAGGGTACTTGCTTTCCTGTTGAACCTCAGCGGCATCGCTGGTGGCGTCAGCCACCAGATAATCAACGACGCACCCACGGCTAATGCTATGGGCTAGGGTTTTGCTAGCTTCGGGTGAATTGAGCACGCGAAACAATCTGGTGTCCAAATCCCTCGCAGGAGAATAGAGGATCGAAGTCAATCCATTTCGTTACCCAGGAGCGAAAACCTAGCCTGTCCCCGCTGAAGCATTCCTGCTCGCACAGATAGTATCCTTATTCCAAATACGACAGTCGATACGGTTCCACAAAAGTTCTAGTATTAATCCAGTGTTTCTTCCATTGGTCCGCAAGCTCGGGATCGCTGAAATCAGGGCCGGCATCTTTTTCAGGCTTATCTCAATTCTCTCGGCTTTTTTCACTTGCTGAAACAAGCCATCCCAACGGGGTTGATATACTCGGCCGTACCAGTTCCAGCCTTTGTGCCGGTCTGTTGTAATTTGATTCGAAGTCCTTCTCGAAGTGGAGATTAGAAAATGCCAATGAGCATTCTGATAGTTATGGTTCGCGGACTGGGTGCGATCGCACTTGCCATGTTATTCACAACGCAGGCAATTACAGCTCAAGACTATGACCGTTCATCACTACCGATTCCAAACCCACAGACACCACCAATTCGTGAAATGGATGCTCGTAAAGCCACCAAGCCTGCGCCCTTTGAAGTTACGGCTCCGGAAGGGGCTCCCAATGTGGTCGTGGTGCTGATCGACGATATCGGCTTTGGCGCAACTGCACCCTTTGGCGGAGCAATTGAGACACCGACCTTCGAACGGCTTGCCCAAAATGGATTGCGATTCAATCGTTTTCACACCACCGCTCTTTGTTCACCAACTCGAGCTGCCTTGTTATCAGGACGGAATCACCACAATGTCAATGTAGGATCAGTGATGGAAATCGCGACGGGCTTTCCGGGCAATCTTGGTATGCGTCCCAACGATGCCAAGTATTTTGCAGAAACCCTGCGGTACAACGGATACAGCACCGCAGCGTTTGGAAAATGGCATGAAACACCAACATGGGAAGTTTCAGTATCTGGACCGTTCTACCGATGGCCTACTCAGTCAGGCTTTGACAAGTTCTATGGTTTTATCGGTGGCGAGACCAATCAATGGGAACCGGTGATCTTCGATGGCGTCACTCGTGTGCCAAAGGAAACCCAAGACAACTATCACTTCACAACAGATATGACCAACGAAGCCATTCGCTGGGTTCAGTTTCAACAGGCAATGACACCTGACAAACCATTCTTTGTTTACTTTGCAACCGGCGCCACGCACGCACCGCACCATGCACCCAAAGAGTGGATTGAAAAGTACAAGGGTAAATTTGATACGGGATGGTTGGCGTTGCGAGAGGAAACTCTCGCGAGGCAAAAAGCAGCAGGAATCGTTCCCGAAGATACTCAGTTAACAGATATGCCTGAAGATATCAAAGATTGGGAATCACTTAGCAAGGAAGAAAAAGACTTGTTTGCGTTACAGATGGAGACGTTTGCTGGATTTACCGAGCACACGGATGTGGAGATCGGTCGTCTGGTCGATGCCATCGATCAAATCGATGAACTTGATAACACCCTCTTCATCTATGTCATGGGTGATAATGGGGCCAGCGGCGAAGGTGGGTTGGAAGGTACGTTCAATGAGCTTGTTCACCTGAACGGTATTTTTGACGCCGAGACAATCGATAGCATGTTGGCTCGTTCTGATGATTGGGGTGGGCCCGAATCCTTCCCGCATTTCTCGGCCGCTTGGGCGGTTGCTACCGATGCCCCTTTTAAATGGACGAAGCAAATGGCTGCCGATTTCGGCGGGACCCGAAACGGTATGGTTATGCACTGGCCTGCCGGATTTGATGCCAAAGGTGAAATCCGGCATCAATGGCACCATGTAAACGACGTAGCGGCCACCGTTTTAGAAGCGGCGAAAATTCCACAGTCGAAGGTGATCAACGGCGTTCCGCAAAAGCCGCTAGATGGCGTTAGTATGCTTTACGCTACGAAGGATAAAGATGCAGCCGATCGGCACACCACGCAATATTTCGAAATGTTTGGTAACCGAGGTATCTACCATGAAGGATGGTTGGCTCGCACTGTTCACCAGATTCCCTGGCAAGGGAAACCACTGCGTCCACTCGAAGAAGACATCTGGGAACTCTACAACGTCGAAGAAGACTTCAGCCTGACGAACGATCTGGCTCAAAAGAATCCAGAGAAGATGAAGGAGTTGAGACAATTATTCGTACTTGAAGCGTTGGCTAACAATGTCTATCCAATCGACGACCGACTGTACGAACGGTTCAATGCAAGAATTGCAGGCCGCCCGGATCTCATGGGAGACAGAAAGTCACTGACTTTGGCCCACGGGATGGAAGGGATTCTTGAAAACACGTTTTTGAATGTCAAAAACACCTCGAAAACAATCGAGGCCGATGTTTCACTAAGTGACAAAACAAATGGAATCATCCTTTGCCAGGGTGGAAAATTTGGTGGATGGGCACTTTACATGAATGAAGGCAAGCCAGCCTACACCTACAATTGGTTTGGACTCGATCAGTACACAATCGAAGGGCCTGATGAGCTAGATGGAGAAAAAGCGAACATCAAGTTGACCTTCGACTATGACGGCGACGGCACCGGTAAAGGTGGCGTAGCCAAGTTGTTTGTTGATGGTGAGATGGTGGCAGAAGGACGTGTTGAAAAAACTCAGCCTGCTGTCTTCTCGGCAGATGAAACGGCAGACGTGGGAGTCGACGATGCGACGCAGGTGGTATCCAAGCTGTTCAAAAGTCGAAAGGATTCCGAATTCACAGGAAACGTCAACAAGGTCACGATTACCATTCCAGATAGTGAGTAATGCACGTTTGATAGTAATGAGCAGGTGAAATGCATTGACTGGCAACTCGGGGAGCTTATCTCTTCCCGTTTGTGCTTGTTCTAAAATGCATATGAGTACTCGTGCCCAGCTTGCTCGGCTCGTGTCCTCTTTCACTCACTGAAATAGGACATCTGAACACTCCGTGTAAAAGAAGGATCAAACTTAATTATGAATTCAATTCATTTAATAACATTTGTTGCGCTGTTGTTATCGATTCCGTCGGCTTTTATCGACGCTGCTCCACCACCGAATATTGTGTTCGTTCTCGCTGACGACCTCGGTTATTCTGATGTCGGCTTTAACGGCCAACATTTCTATGAGACGCCGCATATCGACGCACTGGCACGCGACGGTATGATCCTCTCAGATTTCTACTCCGGTGGCCCCAATTGTGCGCCGACACGTGCCTGTATCAATACGGGGATGTACACGCCTCGCCACAAACTATTCACACCGGGTGGTCGGGCGAAGGGAAGTGTGCAGCTGATGCGGTTTGCTGTCCCTACGAAAGGACAAGACGATCCGCTTTACAATACTTTCGATTCAATGCCTAACATGATTGACGGTAGCCATACATCGATCGCCGAAGTGTTAGGCAACGCAGGTTACATTTCAGCACGATTTGGAAAGTGGCATTTGGGCAACGATTTGCAGGGATTTACTGTTTCGTCAGCCAATGGCAAGCCAGGCGTGGTCGGCAAGAGATTCTACGGGGATATCGATGTGGCCGAAAAGCTGACCGATGCAGCAGTGCAGTTCATCGATCAGAACAAGGAGAAGCCGTTCTTTTTGTATGTAGCCCATTGGGATGTGCACAGCCCGCTTCGAGCTCGCAAAAGCATAACCGCCAAGTACAAGAAAAAGCTTGAAGCCTACCGTGATGATGGGAATTGGGATTGGAACCCCACCTACGCGGCCATGGTCGATGCGGTGGACACATCGGTTGGCCGGATCCGTGCACAAATCAAACAATCGGGTCTAGACGAAAACACACTGATTATTTTTACCTCCGACAATGGTGGTGCTTCATTTGCTACGACCAATCGACCGCTTCATGCAGCAAAAGGCGCCTTCTTTGAGGGTGGCATCAGAGTCCCCACGTGCGCGGTCTGGCCGGCGGTTATCAAGTCTGGTTCACGCAGTGACGCGGCACTTACCAGCGTCGATTTTCTTCCAACCTTTGCTGAAATTTCTGGAGCATCGTTGCCGACGAATCAACCAGTCGATGGGCAATCTTTCGCCAAGGTGCTTCAGGGGCAAACGGCTCTGCAGAACCGCAGCATCTTCTGGCACTACCCACTCTATCTTTCCGGGGCCGACTACAACAAAGTTCTGCCAGTTTATGGCACAGACAAAATGCATTGGCGGGCTGTGCCCTCCTCTGTCATTCGCAAAGGCGACTATAAACTGATCTATTATTACGAATACGATACATACAAGCTCTTCAACTTGCGTGACGATCTTTCTGAAAAACATGATCTCGCTCAGGAAATGCCGCAACAAGCAAAGCAACTCCACGCAGAGTTGATGGCCTGGGTCAAAAACACCAACGCGCCCATCCCGTCCAAGACCAACCCAAAATTTGCTCCCTAGAACCAGCTGCGTCTCATAGCCTGACCGTCTTGGTCGAGATCTGGGAAATGCCGGAAGAGAACTTCTGTAAGACACCATGCTGATCAGAGAACACGGCGATCCTTTATGTTGTATCGGATACCTTTGGGACCGAGATTCATCCTTGCAATACCTATCACGATTGAACCATAAAATACGTGCTGTTTGTCATTCGTTGCTGCTGTTGAACGGTGCCATTATTCATGCCGATCCTCTCAACGTGCTGTTCATTGCTATCGATGATCTCAATGACTAGGTGGCTTGTCTGGAGAACCACCCGCAGGTGAAGACACCAAACATGAATACGCCCAGAGCTCGTGTGCGTGTCAAGCAGCCAGCACCAACGAAGAAGTCAGCTTTATTCAAAAAAAGAAATCGACGCAGCCCAGTCGATCCGGGTGAGCAACACCACCAGCCTGAGGCAGGCAATCCGACAACAGAAAATAGGTTCCCAGGGTCAAGAAAAACGCGACGGCTCATGCTTGGTCGGCGCATATCGTACTGATGTGAAATCGCTCCATGGCATTACCTGAACTGCTTTAGGGTGAACCCTGCAGCGCTGGCTCTTTTAACGCGTCGCCAATGCCATCACCGTTCTTATCAGTGATTCCAGAGTACGGATGTTCTGATACCGCTTGCCATGCGATCTTGCGGAACATCTGATCGAGGGAGGTGCTGGGAAAAGTGGTGTTGCCACCGAATGGAATGTCTTCTTCGATGAGCTCAGGCGATTTACCATAAAGTGTCGCGTAGAAGACATAACCCTCGAGACGCTCGAATCCGGGGCCCAGGTGTCCCAATTGATCCTTCCAAAGTGAACGCTCTTTTTTGCCTATCACTCGGTGTAGGCCTTCAATGCCCGGCAGTTCACCACGTATGAAATGCTTCGCTGCCAAAACCATAGAATCAGATGTCGGCAGGATAAATACTTTGCCTGGGTAGGCTTTGCGAAGGGGATCAATGACCAGAGCGTGCGTCTTCTTTCTCTCTTCAGCCAGTTGATCCAGAACCTCATCTGTAAAGAATGCTTCCGATTTTGGTTTCTCTTTCAGTTGCGACAGTTGAGGCCACGCATCAGATAAGAAGAATTTCATTTCCGGGTTGTACTTCAGGCAGAAGTCAATCCAGCACGAGTAGTATTTGGGCTGATCCTGAAAGTAGGGCCCAAACATCATCGCCTCCCATTCGGCGTTCGCAATGGAAGAGAGTAGTTTCGGGTAAGGTTTGCCTTTAAAACCAAAAATTCCGTTTTCCTGCTCCCACTTGTAGCGTGCACTGCCAGTCATGCCTCCACCAACGTGCGTGTAAAGCGGTTGATCCATCCCAGCTCCTTTGGCAATCAGAGGCATGGTTTTGTAGCCAGGCATCATGAAGCTATGGCCAACGCCGACGACTCTCAACGCACCATCGGCAGGCTTGGAGTATGCAACCACGGCAGGCACTTTTCCACCGGCCACTTTTGCATAGGTCGCTTTGATTTGGCTGGCTGGTATGTAACAAATTGCCTCTTTGGGAAATTTCTCGAGTTCCCATCCCGCATCTACTTCAAACGTTGTTGGAACCCCGCGGCCCTGGTTACGGCTACCAGCTTCGGCACCCATCTTATTGCGATAGGCGAGTGCTTCCTGCCAAGTCAGTTTCCCATCCTGATTCGTATCAGCGGCCGGAAATTGTTTTAGTAGCTGTTGTAGTCGTTTTGTTTTCCCATTGGTCTGGGCGTAAATGGATGGCCCAAAAGCAACTCCGGCGATGAATAATAAAACGAAAAGCACTCGCGAATTCATTCGATTAGTTCCTTACTGTTTTCTTGTTTGGCGGGTAGCGATCCACTGAATATGGAAGCTCTTTTAACGCTCTGATGACCGGAAAGTTGCTATGCCTTAAAATGCGTTTCGGAGACACTTCAATCCTGCACGAAATCATTGCCCGCAAGCCAAGGAACGATTCCAGAAATTTGTAAACTGTTCAACAAGTACAGATTCCCTCGTGATGATATGTCCCAACACTCGGCTTATATCTGGGCTCATATCTGGGCTCATATCTGGGCTCATATCTGGGCCGTATCTTTGGTCGGGCATAGGTATAAATAACTCTGAGCATATATTTCAGATTTCAGGAGCCACAAACGACCACACTTGACCAAAGATGACCTCATCAAAAACAATAACAAAAGATGGGTGGTACTCCTACTCGAGGCACTTCCTTCCTCTCGTTTGTCTTGTGTATGAAAGGGCATTCGATTACCTGCAAAGACGTTCGGAAGGTCGGTTATGAAATTTTCTAAAAGTATCTGCCGGGGCAGTCTGGGGCTTGCCTTGATGATCACCTCGGTCGGCTGTCTCAAGCCAAACGATGCTGAAACAACCAAGCCGACGGTGCAAACCCGCAAAACGATTGGCAAAACAACTCAAAATGTATTGGAACTGAAAGCAGCCCGTCAGGCAGGGGGCATCCCCGCCGCGATGGCTATTACCAGCTCGGGGATTGATGTCGCCGCTGATGCCTACCGTACCAGCATTGGCAAGATAGCCGTGCTGGCCGTTGAGCAGAAGATGCAGATGCATCAGGCTCAATTTGGCAAACTACCTGAAAACTATGCAAGCTTCATGGACGACATTATTAGCCCCGGCAAGCCCGATGGCTTGCAACTACCGATGCTGCCGTACTACCAAGAGTATGCGTACGATCCGACCAGCCACAAACTCGTCGTTGTAGAATTTCAGAATAAAAAAAAGCCCTGAATGCCATGGTTGATGGCCTGAGCAGCGAATGAAGTACATTCACAATACCGTCTCCACCACGTTCACTTGCGAAGGCCACACGTGACGCCCGCACATTGAACCTCATGCGTCGGATCCATGAGTTGTGATCCGTCAAAGACGAACATCACTAGGCATCACTCTACGAGGGTCACCAAATCAAAGTTCACTGATATCATGGCTTCATCGTACATATTGAAATGAGCTTCAGATTCGTCGTTCAACATGTGGTCCAATTGTGAGAGAGAATGTGTGTAGCTTACGCTGCCTTCTATCTACCGTGGACTTCTATCTACCGTAGGTCACCTTGGAGTGCTGTGATTATTTTTTGTGAACCATGGCTTCCAGCAAGATTTCGATACTCTCTCGGATCATTCTCAACGTTATAGAGTTCTTCACTACCATCACCGTAGTAGATATATCGATATTTTTTACTGCTTAAGACATAGTCTTTTGAGTTGATGAACGTCTTTACAACTCGCCCCGTTTTGTGATCGGGGTCTCTCAACAAATGAGCAAGTGAAACACCATCAAGGTCTGTAGTTGGGAAACCAGCCATCTCAGATAGGGTTGGAAATAAATCTAACAAACTGACAGTTTCTTCACACAATGCGTTTTTTTGAATTGAAGGTCCACAAAAAATGAGGGGGACTTGAGTCGAGTGAATCCAACCTGTTTGTTTGCCCCACGCTTGTTTCTCTCCAAGGTGCCATCCGTGATCGCTAAATAAAACGATAAGTGTGTTATCTGCCTTCGATGAGTGCTCCAGGCAATCAAGTAAACGTCCTATTTGATGGTCGACAAACGAGATACTGGCCAAATAGGCCTGCACGGCATTCTTCCACTGCCCATTTTGTATGACGTGTGCATGTGTTCCGGCAGTTACCGCACCAAATGCTCGTTCTTTGCCAGCGCTTGGAATATCTGCCAAATCATTACGTCTTGTCGTAGGCAATTGAATTGAATCAAGAGGGTACAACTCAAAGTACTTTTCTGGTGCATACAAGGGAATGTGGGGACGGTAAAAACCTACTGCCATAAAAAATGGTTCATGAGAGCCGTGGGCACCTATTTCGCGAGTAGCCCAATCAACGATTTTGCTGTCACCAAAAGCATCATCGGGTAGGTCAAAAGCAGACCAATCAAAAGACTCTCCCTTTTTGTCATCAGGGCTTCGCTCGCTGGACATACGATTGAAAGGCATGACATAACTTTTTTCTGCCGGACCACTCAGTATGACGTGTCGAGGATTTTGAGAGCCCTTACTTGGCAGTTCTTTTTTTGTGTAGTCAACATCGTTACTTTCAAATGGGCTCCACCGTTGTTCCGTCATGTAGCTCTTTTGAAAAATTGCCTCTGTAACATTTTTTTTATGATGAACTTTTCCTGTTCCATATGTTGTGTATCCATGCGCAGCAAAAAACTGGGGCAGCATGGTATAGACCGTGTGGTCAAACCTACTTTTATTTTCATAAACCTTAGTTTTCTGAGGAGAGAGCCCAGTAAGCACGGCAGTACGAGAAGGCTGACACAGTGGCGTTGTGCAGTGGGCGTTCGTGAAAGCGCAACCAGCTTCAACAAGTCGATCCATGTTAGGAGTCTTAACCTGCGGATGTCCTTTTAAGTAGCCGACCCAGTTATTTAGATCATCAACGCTTATGAATAAAATATTCGGGGGTGAATGATTCTGTTTTTCAAGAACTTGATTTTCTGCAGGCCGAGCTAGCGCTGGCACAGCGATTAAAATGGCTAGTAATGCACCTGTTTGCCAGTTCATTGCAATTCCAGTCTGTTTCGAAAAAGTGGTCTTTTTAATCTTACGTTCTCGCAGTTCTGCAGGAAAATTGAAAACTATCGTACTGACTTTGTATTTCGTCCTCATTACGATTGATCTTTTAAATCGAGATTGTATAGATCACATTTCAATCAAATGTACAGAAAAACATAAAGAAAAAGCGTGTTGTCTACCCTCAGAGAGCGTGGCTTGTCACCGTACAAACGACAACTTGTTCGATACCAATGATCGTTCTTCCAATCCCAAGCATCAAGACGGAATCACGGTCACGTGGGCCGATTGTTTGAGATGTGGGTGGTCGATACACGAAGGTGCGTCTGAACAAGCTGAGAGATGCGGGGAAAAGTATAAAAAATGACTGCATCGAGGTACGCATGTGCGGTGGCTGCTGTTGCAGGATGCGTGGGGGTGCAGCTGAGAGTGCCATCAACCCGATTGCATGAAGACTGATTGAGCATATCCAACAGAATCTTCTGGCAGTCTTTTGGACGTGAATCTTTCATGTTCGCAAATAGACCGGATTCCCTAGCGTGTATGGTTCTGGTCGGCTTCATGACCCATGGCAAAAAAATACATGAAAGTTTCTTGCAGAAAATCACCAGCCACATAAAAATATGACCGGCTAAAAGAGCTCTGAATACCCAAAGAGCTTTCATTCGTCATATTCATGGCCCCCTAATACCTAATAATGGCTAAATTAGAATCCTATTAATACCTGTTATGAGGCAATCGCCTCATCATTTGAACTAAGGAGATGTGAGATGGCCCAGAATGAGATCACCGCTTTATTTGATGAATGGAATGCTGCTATTCGAACAGGCAATCCTCAAAACGTTGCGGCCCTCTACGAAAGCAACGGAATTCTATTGCCGACTCTGTCTAATAAAGTTCGACACAATCATGAAGAAATTGAAGACTATTTTGTTCGTTTTCTCGCAAACGGTCCGGTAGGAAAAATTGATGAGGGAAACGTTCGGACCTTTGGCCAAATAGCCATCAACTCAGGCATCTATACCTTTTCTTTCAAAGATGGTACTTCCGTGTCTGCAAGGTTTACTTTCGTTTACCGATGGAATGGTGAACGCTGGATGATTGTCGAACATCATTCTTCACAAATGCCTGAATAGCTCGGAACTTTTGTGCAGGGTTGATGCTGCGAAAAAGACAAATGGGATGGGCGTTAAGGTGACGCAGAAATTAAATATGACGCTTCAGAGTTTTCGATGCACACGGAACTGGAAAGACCATCGGAATCACATTGGTTATTTCTCTTAGCGAGTCTTGTGTCGTCAATTTCCTGAAGGCGGCGCGACAGTATCGATCTTGGCAGCCAGAATGAAGTCGTTTTCGGAAAGGCCGCCGATGGCATGAGTATAAATCTCAACCCGGACCTCGCGGTAGCTTTCCAGATGGAGGTCGGGATGGTGCTGCTCACGCTCAGCTAGAGCACCAATGGTATTAATCAGACGGATACCATCACGAAAATTTTTGAGTTTCCAGTCGCGGCGGATTCGTGTGCCATCCTGGATGAGCCGCCAAGCAGGCAGCGCGGCAACTTGGGCAGTAGCTTCTGCTAGTGAATACTTTGCAACGCCCCCTTCGCAGGGAACACATTGTTTCGTCTCTAATGTCGAGGCGGCCAGTGCTGAATTCATTGGGAAAAATTTTCAAAGAAAAGCAAATGAAAGTGGGCAAAGCAAAAAGTACTACCCTCAAAAAAATTATAGCTGAAGATTATCGTAGGCGTAAAAAACAATTCATTTGTGTTGGAAAGATCACAAAGTGACTTATCTCTGCAACGCATAAATGCAAAAAGCATGTGCGGATTGTGCAAAACAAATCTGACTTTCTGTCTCAATCAGGTGTGAATACATAAATGAGATGTGAAGTATCTTGCGGCTTTACAACCAAGCAAGGCAAGCGATGAGCAAGGCCTGTCGCTGTAACAAAGGCTTTCTGTTTCTAACAAGCCGTGTGAAGTGAATGGAAGAATGGTCGGTCATTCATTTGGATACTGCCGTCGGTAGAACGACACACAACCGCATGGAACCAGGATAACTTTGCTTCGCGGGCTTTGATCCGTGCCGCTTTCTTTTTTTAACACGTAGCTTTCATTTCGTCTTTCGTGGACATGAAAGTGAGCCGCAGGTATGGTTGGGGATGGTCGTAAACGTGAGGAAGAAAATACATACGACCTCGACACTCACAAGCGCACCCATCAAAACAATGACACAAGAAAGATTATACTGATGTCTTATTTTATTACCCCTTTGTTGCTACTCATAGCACTCGTCGGAACCGTCAGTCGCACGCAAGCACAAACGGCTGAACCAACGACAATCGCTTTTGGTGCATGTGCGCATCAGGATCGTGCGCAACCTATCTGGGATGCCATCGTTGCCAAGCGGCCGGACCTGTTTATTTTCACAGGTGACAACATTTATGGTGACACCACCAACATGTCAGTCATGCAAACCAAATACAACAAACTTGCTGCGAAACCCGGCTATCAAAAACTTATACAAAGTACGCCGATCCTTGCAGTCTATGATGACCACGACTACGGCCAAAATGACGGCGGCAAGGATTACCCTAAACGTGAAGCCTCTGCCAAGATGTGCCTAGACTTTTTCAATGTCCCCCAAGACGATCCACGACGCACACACCCAGGCATCTATGGATCCAGCATCCTTGGTGAGGCAGACCAACGCATCCAGATTATTTTACTGGACACCCGCTACTTTCGTGACAACCTCGACCGCAATACGCTCACCGACCAAGAAAAGAAAGATGATGGGAAGGTTGGCTGGTATCAACCCACTACGGACACCTCACGCACACTCCTTGGCGAACCGCAGTGGGCGTGGCTGAAGACGCAGCTTCAAAAACCAGCCGAGGTACGCATCATCGTGTCGAGTATTCAAACAATCTCTTGGGAAAAAGGAATGGAGTGCTGGGGTAATATGCCTCACCAGCGCACCCGCCTCTTTGAACTTATTGCCGACACAAAAGCCCAAGGCGTAGTCTTGATATCTGGCGATGTCCATTTTGCTGAGATATCGAAAACTGATGAAGGCCCCTATCCTCTTTACGACATCACTTCCAGCGGGCTTGCCCAAAAACCTCACCCTTCATGGCCCAAAGCAATCAACCAGTACCGCATCCCTGGCTGCCTCTACGTCGGTGAAAACTTTGGACTGATCACCATCGACTGGGCAACCAAAACCCTGTGTCTCCAAGCCTGTGATGTTCAAGGCCAACCCCAATTCACTCAGAATGTCGCCATCAGTGCCTTGCAAGTCAAATGAATGATAGTGTTCACACACAATGCATTTTTTAAGAAGAATTCTGTCTGATGCGAGATCTCTATTGACCTCAAGCTACAAAGTATCATCCAAAGTGAGTAGAAAAAGAGCAAAGACCCTCCGACTGCCTATGAAAATCAGGTAATGGAAAGTCAGAATGTTGATGAGAAAGAGGCATTCATACAACTGAGAACCGAATGACCTGACAAGCCAGCTGTAATGGGCCATCGTATTCAGGTGATACACGCAGGTCACTAAAAGTTTTTAATGAGTTGGACAATTGCCTGATTTGAGAATGGTAATGGTCCAACTAGCGGCACTTCGAAGCCAGCGAGAAGATACCAATCACGACCAACTCCTGTTCGCATGCCCGGTGTAATGCTGAAGTAGGTTGCATTGCCTCCATTGATTTGAGTGTGCAGGTTGGTTGAGACTGTTCCACACAGATGTTTAAAAACAGAAGCTTTGTCATCAGTCAGATAAAAGCCACTCGCAATCCGAACATCAAAAGAACTGAAGGCACTTGGTGAAAGGTTAAAACCTGTCCATGGATTCGCTTCTAACAGCATCGCAGAGCCAACTGTGAGATTCGTAGGAACTGTGACACCAACTCCTCCTCGCAGAATCCATTTGCCTGTGGGATTGAGCCAGAACTCAATATCTGGCGAGAGACTCGTAACCCCGTTACCAGTGAGTACGCTTCCAGTCGGACAACGAATATAGCAGTTAGCAGTGACTGAATATTCTTTGTCTTCAGCAAGTAGAAACCGCGGTGCCACCGTAAGATCACCCGTTCCACGGTACGTTTCAGATGTTGGACTGAGAGCATCAGGCGCAATAACAGAGAACGGAAGAAACCAGCCAATCTCAAAGCGTCGATTGAGTGGTGTAAAAAGAAACACACTTCCGTTGGCGGTGTCAGCAACCTCAGGAGTACCTTGCGCCCACGAACCAGACAGCACAGCAAGTCGATAGAAAGCTCCGTCGGCACTATTAATCCACGTCTGTCGAGGGGTGTGATGTGAAATCGAATCATAGGGGCTTTCCCACCCATCGCTCAAAAACTCTGTAAACGAAAGGGGACGCCAACAGTCTGTGTCGAGTGGTCCGACAAGTGACTCCCACCAGAGTTCAACCCGGGTTTCAGGTGGTCGGCAATCTGGCAGACGTACAGCACCCCAAGCAGGATACGCGTGTGTACACAACGTAAGCAAACATGTCGCCAGTACAAAAAAATTTTCTACCAGACGAGCTTTCATATGTATTGGTGTGACCTACGAACTAAAAATCAAATGTCCTCACAAATAAATGCATGCTTTCTTTAGAAAAGCTTTTACAGAATCGACCTGCCTGCTTCGAACAATCCAATATTTTGAAATCTGCCAAGAAGACCACAGGATGCAAAGTTTCCCTACTTTGACTTCGTTACCGGACTATGTAGCAAAGGATCTTATTTTCTTAAAGGAACTCTACGCCTCCCAGCCGAGTCACACGACCTCTTGGTATTACTATGGTTTTCCAGCTTGATCATATGATGTGAGCATAATGGTCGCTTCCGTGTTGAACGTGAAACGTAGGGATGCCAACCGCCACGCCATGTATTCATCTCATTGAAGCTACCGGCAAGCTGTGACTCCTACCTTGACTCGGCTTTCCATGTCATGAAATTTTTTATTCTCTTTAACCACGCCACCTGTATACACACTGCGTCTCTCCTTGTAACGCTATCTTGTGGTGCAATGCCAATTCACAGTATCAATTGACTCTCATCAAAGGTTCTCTTTGCACCCACAATGGACTCTGTGCTTTGGACACAGTCGTACACAACGTATTGTTGTACCGAGTGTTGCGGGGCTCACTTATCTGGTCTCATTCTGAAGACCACGATCTGTTCGATACCGACCCGGTGAAATGCCACAGTGGCGTTGAAATTGGCGGTAAAATGTTGAAAGATCATGAAACCCACATTCAAAAGCAATTGACGTCACGGGAAGGTCTGTTTCATGCAGACGATGCCGAGCGTGTTCGATAGCCAAACGACGCACATGTTGCAGCCACGTGTCACCTGTAATCTCTGCAAACAATTTCGTAAATGTACGACGTGGTATATCGAGATGATTAGCGGCTGCGTTAATTGACGTCTCTTCAAAGAAGCGGCTGGGGAGTGAATCAATATAATGCTGGATACGTTGACGATAGTCTATCGATATCCTGTCAATCTTTTGTGTCTCTCGTGATCTCTCACAGATCATCTTGATCAGCTTCAAGGCGTCAGTAACCATGGAGATGGGTCGCATCTCTGATGTTACCTGTTGGGTGTGAACCATTCGCCGTACAATACTTGATACCCGATGTGCGAAATTCTTTTCACGTGGTAACGCACGACAGGGTAGTTGCGGAATCAATGACGGGTCAAACCGTAGGACGCTGCGTGCGACGCAGCACACGTAAAGACTCGATGCAGCGTTTGGGCCATCCACAATCCGATTACGAGTCCCAGGAGGAACACTGATCACATCTCCCTCAGAGAAGGAGCACCTTTTTTTATTGAATAAAAATGTCCCATTTCCGCTCAGAACGTATATGATTTTGACAAATGAATGCATTCGCCACTCCATAATAAATTTTGAGCTGTGATGGCTTTCCAAAACTAGAATGCCCCAGTGAGGTAATTGCTCTGGTAAGGCCTTGTCGGTAAGGATGGGTTTCATACGATGCCGTAAGCTTCTTGCCCGAATTGCAAATTCATAAAATCCCAATTATCCAAGACGCCATCTTTGGTTGCAAGTACCATCACATCATTGACAATTTCCCAAGCACATGACAATTCCCCCGAGCAGAAAAGTCCAGTGCGAACACCTAAGATGTAATGAAGCAAGCTGACGTTGAGGCACTACTGACACCACACCGCAAGATCACTGGTATCTCGGCGATACTTTTACCCTTCAACGATGACCATACGATTGATTGGGAGGGATTCGAAGGCCATCTTCAACGTACGGTTCGTGCCGGTCTGATTCCTGCTGTAAATATGGATACCGGATATGCTAATCTCATTGATGAACCAACACGTCTGGAAGTCCTACGACGCACCCACGCCCTTACGGCTGGTGCCCAATTTATTGCTGGTGTTTTTGTCGGCGACTCACCAGGAGAACCATTTGATGCCGATCGCTATCGGTATGGAATCGACCAGGTACTGACCAACCATGGGACGCCCATCTTCTTCCAATCATTTGGTCTGATCGAATTATCAGACGAAGACATCATATCTGCCTATAAGACCCTTGCAGAATCGTGCGAACAGTTCCTTTTTTTTGAACTCGGCAAGACTTTTGCTCCCTTCGGTAAAATTTACTCACTTCAGGTTTACGAACAACTCATGTGCATTCCGAATGCAATTGGAGCCAAGCATTCTTCACTGCATCGCCTACCCGAGTGGCGTCGACTTGCGTTGCGGAATCGTATCAGACCAGAATTTAAAGTCTTTACGGGTAATGATCTGGCGATTGATATGGTCATGTACGGAAGTGACTATTTATTAGGTTTAAGTACATTTGCACCTGATGCCTTTGCCAAACGTGATGCCATGTGGGCTGCGGGTGACACTCGATTCCACGAGATGAATGATCTCCTTCAGCGATTAGGGGCTTTTACATTTCGTCATCCAGCACCTGCGTACAAGCACTCCGCTGCAATGTTTTTAAAAATTCGAGGCATGATCAACCACAACATGACACATCCTGATGCACCACAGCGCCCCCATGGAGATCTCGAAATACTGGAATCAATAGCAAGTGAGCTACACCACGCATTGAAGGACTGCTCCTAATGGCCTATCCACGCGTCGCGAGCTTGAAGACACACGCCGAATTCACTCGCCATATGAGTGAGTTGCCACTACAACTTCCTTGCGATGACACGGTAGAGAGCGGGCCCGATTCGGTGCTCGCACAATCTATTCACACGGATACCATGCAGATTGGAAATCGATTCAGCATCTTGCCCATGGAAGGTTGGGATGGGACACTCGACGGAAAACCGACTGAACTGACACGGCGTCGATGGCAGAACTTTGGTCGTAGTGGAGCGAAGTTGATCTGGGGTGGTGAGGCTATTGCTGTGCGACATGATGGAAGGGCCAATCCTCATCAGCTCCTCATCAACGACCGCAATCTCACTGAGATCGAATCCTTGCGTACCGATCTTATCACCACTCATGAATCCCATTTTACAAGCTCCAGTGACCTGTTGGTCGGATTGCAGTTAACTCATTCGGGACGCTTTTCCAAACCAAATAAGAAAGATCGTTGGGAGCCACGAATTGCCCAGCGAAATGCTGTACTCGATGCCCGCCTTGGCGTTACCAATGACTCGGTCATGATAAGTGACGATGACCTATCACGACTGATTGAAGAATTTATTCAAGCAGCCGTGCTTGCTAAAAAAGCTGGGTTCCAATTTGTTGATATCAAACAGTGCCATGGGTATCTGGGTCATGAACTCTTAAGTGCTGTTGATCGTCCTGGCAGATTCGGTGGGAGTTTTGAAAATCGAACGCGATTCCTGCGGGAGATCGTCGAGGGCATTCGAGGCTGTACGTCCGACTTTCAAATTGGAGTCCGTGTCAGTATCTTTGACTTTATTCCCTACCAACCGGGAAAGAATCGCATCGGTATCCCCGATGAAAATGGTGATCCTCGACTCACTTTCGGTGGTGACGATACCGGCAGTGGGATCGACCTCAAAGAACCATCAGCGTTTCTGACACTCCTGAAATCCCTTGGTATTCGACTCATTTGTACAACTGCCGGGAGTCCTTATTACAACCCGCACATCCTACGTCCAGCATATTTTCCACCGAGCGATGGCTATCAACCTCCTGAAGATCCCCTCGTCAGCGTCGCACGACAGATTTGGGCAACGGCTGAATTAAAACAGCAACACCCCGAACTAATTTTTGTGGGTTCGGGATACAGCTACTTGCAGGAATGGTTGCCTCATGTGGCTCAAGCGGTTATTCGTCAGGGCGGCGTTGATTCTGTTGGACTTGGACGCATGGTGCTGTCTTACCCGGAACTTCCTGCAGACGTTCTCGCTGGAAATATGATAGCGCGTAAAAAGGTTTGTCGTACGTTTAGCGACTGTACAACCGCACCACGACATGGATTGGTAAGTGGTTGCTATCCACTTGACCGTTTTTACAAAGAGCGTGAAGAAAATAATCTGCTGAATAGTTTGAAGCAAAGTCTGTCAGCCGGATTCACTGCGGGAACAACTCATAAAAAGTGAAAAGATCGATAATGTAAGGACTTTTTTATTGCTTGATCGAGTGTATAGCCATTGTTTCAGCGCGTGGGCCCAGTCAAAAAGCTGAATTTAGACGATGATCAGAATCGTAAGACGAAGCGTGTCTCCTCATTCCCAACGATATGCTCACTGGCGATTCTACAACGTGCAGCTTGTTGTCAGACCGGATAGTACTGCTGTCGATGGCATGCTACTGTTGAATGGTTGGGGGATTGAAATATACCCAGTACAAAAGCTGCCTGCTGCACGAGTAAGTTAAAAATGATGTGTAGCCAGCAGTAAGATTCCTGCCAAATATCTTTTAAAGTAATACCACCATGAAAACCACTTCGTACATCTTTCTTATCGTACTCATTGTATTCTTTTCGACATTAGACAACACACCATTGATAGCAACTCCACCATCGCAGCCAAATATTATTTTATTTATTGCTGATGATGTAAGTTGGAATGACATTGGGTGTTATCAAAAAGCAAACAGTGATGAGCATATTGTTGCTCGGACTCCAAACATTGATCGACTTGCGGACAATGGACGTCGGTTTGATCAAGCGATTCTTACGGCCAGCAGCTGCTCACCGAGTCGATCGAGCATCATTACCGGGCGTTACCCCCATAATTGCGGACGTGCGAGCGAACTGCATCAACCAATTGCCTCGCACATTCCATGGTTTCCCCGCCTCCTCAAAGATGCTGGTTACTACACGGCACTCGTGGGAAAGAACCATATGTCTTCCGAAAAAACCACAGACGAAAGTCCGGGGCAGCCTCCTGCGTTTGATCTTGTTAGCGGACGAAAAGTTCCAGGAAATCGAGGTGGTCATGTCGACTGGGTAAAAACGGTACGGGAGCGACCTGTCGACAAACCATTCTTTTTTTGGTTTGCATCATATGATGCCCATCGTTCTTGGGATGGTGATACGGATTGGAACAAAGAGCTGTATGGGCCACGACACCGTCATCAAGACGGCACTGTTTCAGCATTTTTAGTTGATGATAAAACAACTCGGGAAGACCTTGCATCGTACCGGAATGAAGTCACGAGGTTTGATTTCTTTGTCGGAGAGGTGGTCAATGAATTACAAAGACAAGATATATTGAGTAATACCCTCTTGGTCGTCATGGCTGACAACGGCCGACCATTTCCACGTGCAAAAACACGTCTGCATGATTCAGGCATGAAAACTCCTTTCATCGTACATTGGCCGAAAGAGCTGAAAAAACCAGGCGAATCGACAGCGAGTCTCATCAGTGCGATTGATATAGCTCCCACACTTTTGTCAGCGGCACATGTTCACATTCCCGCTACGATGCAAGGTGTTAATTTTTTGTCAATTCTTAGAGAACCGACTGCTGTTGTCCGGAAGGTCGCATTTTCTGAACATAACTGGCATGACTATGAGGCACATGGCCGTTCAGTAAGAACCGATGATGGATGGCTGTATGTAAAAAACAATCGACCTCAACTTCCATGGCAGGGACCAGCTGACTCTGTACGATCACCATCTCATGTTTCCTTACAAAGACTCCGCGACGCGCCTGATGATCTATCTCTTGCCCAAAAAGATGTGTTTCGGGCACCGCGCCCTCAAGAAGAATTATTCTTTACACCAGATGACCCACTTCAGCTTAAAAATCTTGCCTCGATAGCAGACGACGCAAAGACACTGAAGCAGATGCAAAGGTTTTTGCAGACATGGACAGAAGCAACGTGTGACAGCATTCCGATGACTATCTCGCGCGATCAATTTGATCGTAAAACAGGAAAGCCACTCCGGTCTGACTCAAAATCAAAAGATTGGTTTCGGGGCACACCTGCAGGTTGGGACCGGGAAGCAGCTCAGACTCTTGAGCATGGACCAAACTAAGAATGTCATGGTGAACGCTCATTACTCGATTGCATAAAATATCTTATTTTTGCAGCTCTTTTTTCCCGGTATTGAAATCTTTCACAATCACAGCACGGTCGTATTCGTCACCCATAACTGTATAGGCAACGTACGTAAGCGTCTCTCCATCAATACTGATCACCTGATAGAACTGGGTCTGCTCACCTTTTTTATCTCGGCTGTACCCGTCCACTGCATATCCTCTCATCTGCTCATCATCGATGGCGTACTGTTTCGGTCCACTCACTGATGTAACGTAGACAGTTCCAAGGTCATTGCTCGTACTGCCATCAGCCGTTCGAACTGGCACATGCCCGCGAGCATAGGTGTGATCATGACCATTTAACACCAGATCAACACCATACTTATCAAGGAGTGGTTTCCAGTGGTCACGAGCAAACTGAAAGTTACGGCCTTTGGCGGGTGAAAATACAGAGTGATGGCAGGTCACAATTTTCCATTTGGCAGTTGTATGTTCCAACTGTTTTTTGAGGTACTCCGTCTGTGCCTCCAAGTCATCGTTGGAATTAAGAACAATAATCCGGATGTCTTGATAGTCCACCGTATACACCGTCTCGTGCAGTTTTGGTGCCAGAGCTTCTTCTACAGGAAGAGCAAACTGTGGCCGCCACTGGATAGCTAACCTTCGCGATGATTTTTTGCCATTAAGTGGTGTGAATTCATGATTACCGACAACTGGTATCGCGGTACATTGGCTATGCAAAAAACCACCTGCTTTGAACCATTGCGCCCATTCATAATCACGGTGGCCCTGGTTGATCAGATCACCAGCATGCACAATAAAAGACGCATTCGGTGCGGTCTGATATGCCCGACGAATCACACGTGACCAATGTGCGAGGACGTCATTCTGAGCATCACCAAAATAGATAAATTGCGTTGGAGCATAACCAGCATGTGCCGTCCGAAATTGGATCCACTCTGACCAACGGGCGTCACCATCACCAACTCGGTAGACGTACGTTGTATCTGGCTTGAGCTGGTCAAAGATCACACTATGGTAATGGACGATAAGAGATGCATTGCTTTTATACAAACCCAAATCAAATGGCTCCGTGACAGCATCTTTACTTACAGACTGATCTTGAAACTTTGAATTCACCGTTGCCTCAGCAATTTGTGCAACTGCTTTCTCAATAGTAGCGTCTGTACGCCACGTCACAGCACGGCTTGTAGCTGGATCACCGTTAAATGTCAGGATAATACGATCTGGATCCTTACTAGGAATTTCCCAGTGCCGTAGTTTCTCAACGTTTTCATGCGCTGTGACGGAGCTAACTCCAAGAACAACACACAACACCAAGCTTAAAAAAGGGAAACGTGCTCTCATATCAGTACCGTAGTTTTTTGAGGATCTTGTTTTAATCAATCATGATATCATCAATTCCGGAATGCTTTGCAAAATTGCACTCTGACTGGCAAATAAATGCGTGCCAATACCTATGACAGGGCTCACATGAACTATCTATCAAAGCGAAGAGCCTTTGTACAAGCGTGTGCTCTGACGCTGGGTTCATCAATCATCCCCCATCTGCATCAAAAAGTGACTGCACAAGACGACCATGGTCAGGAGCGATCTCAGCGATTCAGTGTTTCGACATATTCTTTCTGGCAATTTCGGGGTCCAAAAGTCCCAATAGAAACCTGCATCGACCAAGCAGCTCGCATGAACTTTGATGGGCTTGAAATACTTGAAATGCAAATGACCGATTCCTCAAACTCATACATCCAACAATTGAAACGTCGGGCTCATTCACACGGGCTTGCACTGTGTGGATTTTCAACCCATCAGGGTTTTATCTCGCCTGATTCAACAAGACGTCACGACAACATTAAAAAGACAATCTCTTCTATTGAGCAGGCATATCGTCTTGGGATTCCCACCATGCGAATCAACACTGGGCGATGGGGCACTATAAAAAGCTTTGATACTCTGATGGCAAACCGTGGAATCGAACCGCGACTTGACGGGTTTACTGATGATGATGCGTATAAGTGGGTTATTCAATCTATAGAAGAATGTTTGCCAGTCGCGGAAAAGTGCGGTGTGGTTCTTGGCCTCGAGAATCATTGGGGATTAGGTCGCACCGCTGCCGGTGTCTTAAAAATCATTCAAGCCATCAAGTCTCCATGGCTTCAGGCTACGTTAGATACCGGAAACTTTCTTGAAAACATGTATCAACAGATGAAGGCACTTGCTTCCTCTGCCTGTTTTGTGCAAGCCAAAACATATAACGGTGGAGGCACCTGGTATACGCTTGATATTGACTACCCAAAGGTTGCCACGATTCTTCATGATGCAAAATATAGCGGCTGGGTATCTCTTGAATTTGAAGGAAAAGATGATCCTTTGGTCGCTATCCCAAAAAACCTCAAGCTGCTACGACATGCTTTTGGCAGACAATAAGACAACTAGCCTCGTAAATTCCCAATCATTTGATGATGAGTACCTCTGACAATGAATCAATTGATTCATTGTCACAACCAATTGTTCGATGCGCAACAGCTGAAGAAGTCTGGCCACTTCGGCATACTGTCTTACGAGTTGGTCTTCCATTTGACACCGCAAAGTTCGATGGTGATCTCAATGATACGACACTACACTTTGGTGCATTCGATGACCGCAATGTGCTATGTTGTCTTTCCCTCTTTCAGTCCACGTGGAATGATTCTGATGCCTGGCAGTTACGAGGCATGGCAACAGTAGCAACGCATAGGCGGCAAGGATTTGGCCAAAAGCTTTTAATGTTTGCGATGAATGCAGCAAGCAAAGAAAAACCTGACTGGGCGTTCTGGTGCAATGCACGCACAACTGCCATCACTTTTTACAAACAGGCCGGTTGGTCAACAGAAACTGATGTATTTGATATTCCAACGGCGGGTCCGCATGTCAGAATGTATTACGTGGCAAACTGAATCATCCGTTCAAGGAAACTTTATCACAGTCGAGAAAAACCATGAAACACGTTTTTGCCTGCTTCATTATTTTTTTGTGTTGCTCACATAGTGTGTCAGCCAAGCCACCAAATATTCTCATTTTCTTGGCAGATGATCTTGGATGGGCTGACCTTGGGTTTCAAGGTTCGAGTGATATTCGCACACCACATATCGACCAACTCGCCGCAAGCAGCATTCAATTCACTGACGCGCACGTGACTGCTTCAGTCTGTAGCCCGTCACGAGCCGGGTTGCTCACCGGACGTTATCAACAGCGTTTCGGACACGAAGCCAATACGCCACCACCCAATCAGGGCATGGACCTCAAACAGCAGACGATGGCTGATGCACTGAAAAACTGTGGGTACAGAACAGGGCTCATTGGAAAATGGCATCTCGGGAATGCAGATCGCTTCTATCCAACAGAACGAGGCTTTGATTCTTTCTATGGACTCCGTGAGGGATCACGAAGCTATTTCTTTAACCCCGACCGTGAGGACAAACCATCTAGCACCAAACGAATCGAAAAGAATGGCGAAACAGTATCGTTTGATGGTTACCTAACAGATGTTTTTGGAGAGCAAGCCATTGAATTCCTCAAACACGATAGAGAGCAACCATTTTTTCTGTTTCTTTCATTCACTGCGCCACATGGCCCAATGCATGCAACCGAGGAGGATCTTGAGCGTTTTAAAAACATCACGGACAAAAAACGTCAGACCTATGCCGCTATGATCTGGGCAATGGACCGGGCCATTGGAAACGTGCTCGATGCACTCGACCAATCCGGCCAAGCTGATAACACCATTGTCTGGTTTCTGAGTGACAATGGAGGTGCCACAGGAAACGGGTCAATCAACCTACCTCTAGCAGGCCATAAGGGCATCAAGTTTGAAGGCGGTATTCGGGTGCCATTTCTGATGCGTTGGCCCAAGAGGTTTCCGACAGGCAGGGTTTATGACGGCTTAGTTTCATCGATGGATATTTTTGCAACCTCACTCGCATCCGCCGGTGGCAACGTCAGTGATGCTCATCTAGATGGTGTCGACCTGATACCTTTTATAAATAGTGGGCAAACAACATCGCCTCACCAACAACTCTTCTGGCATAAACTCTGGTTCTCCGCGATGCGGGACGGCAGTTGGAAACTGATCTATGTCAAAGATTACGGCTATGCGCTCTACAACATGTCAACTGACCCTGAAGAGAAACATAACGTCGCTGCCAAACACAAAGAGCGTGTCAAATCACTGAAAAGTCAGCTGAATACTTGGAAAGCAGCGATGGAGCAGCCACGGTGGGATGAAGCAATGCGGT
>ERZ1047472.927-NODE-927-length-24019-cov-6.089718_pt1 | contig 24019 bp, 20 predicted proteins | sample MGYA00383095_ERZ1047472 | MGnify/ENA primary metagenome ERZ1047472 (study PRJEB29581, sample SAMEA5548365) | metagenome | biome: marine; feature: coastal; material: water | depth 1 m | study: Short-term variability in the microbial, nano- and picoplankton dynamics... | reverse complement strand
ATCTACACCAATGAAAGTGGTGGAATTTTACCGTACTTTTCCAGAGATATGATGGATGATGAATTCTCAACGTTAGCATTTTCCTTAACCATAGGAGAGGTTTCATCTCCCGTAGAAACAAAAGATGGTTGGCATATTGTACAGATGTTAAAGCGTAGAAGAGCCCCGCAGCCTAAATTGTCTGAAATGAGGGAAAGCATTATAGATTTTATGACTCACGATGAGGTCAATAGTTTACTGTCTAAGCTTCGAAAAGAAAGTACAATTAAATTGAATGATTTATCAGAGAAATATTTGGAAAGACCTCAGGATATTACGAAAAATGACTAAGCTTAAAAAATCTCCTTTCGCCCCACCAGAGCTTGCCTCACTTTTACCAATAGATGGTTTTAAAATGGCTACCGCAGAGACGGGTATAAAATATAAAAATAGAACTGACCTATGGGTTGTTTACGGCTGCCCTGGAACTCAAATCGCAGGTGTTTTTACAAAAAATCTTTGCCCAGGTTATCCAGTAGTTTGGTCTAAAGAAGCTTTGACCGTAAAAAATGAGGGCCCGAGTCTTCTTTTAGTCAACTCAGGTGTTGCGAATGTTTTCGGGGGCCAAAAAGGCAAAGATGCGATTGCTAAAATAGCTGAGAGTTGTGAAAGAGTATTTGATGTTAAATCAAAGTCAGTAATTTTTGCCTCTACGGGTGTTATAGGTGAGGCGCTAGATGCCTCAAAAATTATAAGCCACCTACCTGATATCAATAAAAATTTATTTGATGACGGATGGTTAAATGGCGCTGAAGCTATTATGACAACTGATACTTATCCTAAGGTCTCAACAGCTTCAGCGGTGATTAATGGAATACCTGTAAAAATTAATGGTATTGCAAAAGGTTCAGGCATGATAGCTCCTGACATGGCGACCATGCTTTCCTTTATCGCCACAGATGCTAACCTGTCTGACTCAGTATTACAAAGCTTACTAAATTCTAATGTGCAAGATACATTTAATTCCATTACTGTAGATAGCGATACTTCTACATCTGATATGTTATTATTGATGGCAAGCTGCACTGCTCATCATGATAAAGTAAACGACCCTTTAGACCCAAGCCTTGAAAGTTTTATAAAAGCACTCAGATCCGTTCTAAAGGACCTTGCGTTACAAGTTGTGAAAGACGGCGAAGGTATTTCCAAATTTATAAAAATCAAAATTAAAGGCGCGGTCAGTAATAGCAGTGCTAAGGCTATTGGCTTGAGCATTGCAAATTCACCTCTGGTTAAAACTGCAATTGCAGGTGAGGATGCAAATTGGGGCCGTATAGTTATGGCAGTAGGTAAATCAGGAGAACCTGCAGAAAGGGATAAGTTATCAATTTCTATTGGGCCATATATTATAGCTGAGGGGGGTGACATTTCTAAAGATTATGACGAAGATAAAGTTTCTATTTATATGCAGAACCCGGATATAAATTTAGAAGTAGATTTGGGTTTAGGGGATGGCAAGGCAAATATATATACATGTGACTTAACACACGATTACATATCTATAAATGCTGACTACCGAAGCTAAATATTTCAAGAGTGTTTGTTTAGGATACAATAGTGACAATATTAGTTAATGATTTTTATAAATATAACGGATTTGTATAAATGACTATATATGTAGCTGCATGCGCATTGATTGACCCAGATGGTAGAATACTAATTGCTAGAAGACCTAAAAATAAACCCCACCCCCTATTATGGGAATTCCCTGGAGGTAAAATCGAAGACGGTGAAACGCCTGAGAAAACAATTGTTCGAGAATTACGAGAAGAATTAAACATAGACCCGTGTGAGAGCTGTTTGCAGCCTTTTTCCTTTGTGTCACATTCCTATGAAAAATTTAATATATTAATGGTTCTTTATATCTGTCGACAATGGGATGGATTTGCAAAAGCTTGTGAGGGGCAGACTTTAAAGTGGGTTTTCCCAGATAAACTTGAAGATTACGAGTTGGTTGAAGCAGATATTCCGTTGGCAAAAGAACTTCGTGATAGACTCCCGGTGGGTAAAAGGTTTTTAAAGTAAATTCATTTATTTTTGTTAAAAAGAGTCTCGAAGTTAATTTTAGGGGTGCCTGGTTTTAGTGGTTTTTGTTGACTTATGTGAGGAATCCAGCCGGTTAGCCACAATATTTCAAATGAACATTTTAATTTACCATCTTTCCTTGAGTGAGAACTCAGATAGTTTTTGGTAAGGGAATTTATATAAGTCTTCGTGAGGTTTTGTTTGCTTTTACTGTTTAATACATTCGTTTCCCCAAGGTCTCTCAAGTCATTAATTAGGCGACCTAAGTTACTATAATTTACTGTTATTCTGTCACTATCTACGACTGGTTGGTTATAGCCAGACCTAACCAATAATTCCGCTGCTTGTTTATATGTTGTCATCGGGTAGATATGTGGCGTTAGGCCACCATATATTTCGTTATCAGTTTTATAAAAAACCTGTCTTAATTCAGTTAGAGTATTACCGCCAAACATAGCCGCTATAAATAATCCGTCTGGCTTAAGGTTTTTGTGTATTTTGATCAGTACTTCAGCAACATTATCTTCTGTTTGTAGCCTTAAAAGAGAAATAACTATGTTAAAATTACCCCTCTCGCTTAATTCTGTAATGCTGTTTATGCATTTTATTTTATTATATTTATCTTTCGGCAAGGCTTTTTTTAGCTGATCTTCCAATGAGTTTGCACCAATAATTAAAATTGAGTCAAAACTTCTATTTACATCAATTATTCTTTCTACGACATCATCAACACAGCGATTTATTAGCCAAGACTGTGCTCTTTTGCCAGCGCGCGCGCGCCTAAGTGCAATTAATTTAGTATTAAAAATTTTTTCAGTCGTAGAGACATGCTTCATGAAAAATATCTAATTTGTTTGATTAGCTAAAACTATTAAACTTGTTTAGAGGCTAATTTCTAGTATGTAAAAGAACAATTTTAAGTTCGAGAAGGTACTGCTGTGGTTAAAATAGAAATATATACTAAAATGATGTGCCCTTTTTGCTGGAGAGCAAAGCAATTGCTTGATTTAAAAGGTGTTGTTTACGAAGAAATACCTGCCTATTTAGATAAAAAAGTCAGAGATAGAATGCGAGAAAGGTCCTTTGGTGCGAATACATTTCCGCAAATCTTTATCGGCGGGCAGCATATCGGCGGCTGCGATGAGCTTCATGCATTAGAGGCAGATGGTAAATTAGATGGATTATTAGTTTGATGCGAGTTGGAGTTATCCAATTATGTTCGGGAACAGATATCGCTTGTAACCTGAAAGAAGTTGAGTATTTCATAAGAGCCGCAGCAAACGGTGGTGCCGAATTAATTGTAACGCCAGAAATGACACACATAGTTCAGCGTAACCCTCAAAAACTTCTTAAAAGTATATATAAAGAATCTGAGGACCCGGGGGTCAATCTTTTTAGTGCGCTAGCTAAAGAGCTGTCAGTGAATATACTCATTGGTTCACTTGCGATAAAAGCAAACCCTAATAAAGCAGTTAACCGTTCTTTTCTGTTTGGTGCCAAAGGAGCAATAAAAGCTAGATACGACAAGATTCACCTTTTTGATGCTAAGGTCTCCAAAGACGAAATATGGAAAGAATCAAATATATTTAAAGCAGGAGACACTCCCGTGATAGTTGATGTAAAGTCTGCAAGAATTGGCCTCTCCATATGTTATGACGTAAGGTTTCCATATCTCTACAGAGGCTATGCTCAATCGGATGCCAATATACTATCAATACCGGCGGCTTTCACTGTCCCCACAGGTAAAGCGCATTGGGAAGTATTATTAAGAGCTAGAGCTATTGAAAACGGGGCTTTTGTAATAGCTCCAGCTCAGGTTGGGCTTCATGAGGATGGAAGAAGCACTTATGGAAATTCAATGATAATAGGGCCATGGGGTAACATTTTATCAGCTATCGATAACAAACGAGCTGACTATTTGTGTTGTGATATTGACTTACGAGACGTAAATGAGGTTAGAAAAAATATACCTTCTTTATCTCATAGCGTGCGCTTAAAGTCATGATTAAGTATAGTCTTATTTGTTCTGAAAAACATGAATTTGAGGCATGGTTTTCTAATTCTTCCGATTACGATGTTCAGAAAAGTAAACTGCTAATAAGTTGCCCCTATTGCAGCTCAACAAAAATCGAGAAAGCGATTATGGCGCCCAATATAGCTAGTTCACGAAAAAAAGAAGAGATTACGATGAAAAAAAACCGTAACCTCTCAGATTTGAACTCTGTCATTGGAAAATTAAGACAGCATATAAAAGATAAATTTGAATATGTCGGAGATAAATTTCCAGAAGAAGCAAGGGCCATTCACTATGGTGAAAAGGAGGAACGGAAAATTTATGGAGAAGCTAGCTTGGATGAGGCAAAAAACCTTCATGATGAAGGTATATCTTTGTCTCCAATACCAGAACTAGCCTCTCCTAAAAACAAGAAAAAACTAAACTAACTTTATTTAGTTGCTATTGTTATATAATTTATTCTGAGGTCTTCTGAAAAACTCCATATATTTTTTAGGGGATTGAGTGTCATTCCTATGCAGGGTCTGGGCAGTAAGCCTGCATCTTTTAACCATCTTTGAATTTCATCTGGCGTAACAAATTTATTGTATTGATGGGTGCCTTTTGGAAGCCATCGTAAAATATATTCAGCCCCTAAAATAGCAAAAGTAAAGGCCTTAAAGGTTCGGTTTATTGTGGAGCAAAAAAGTATCCCTCCTTCTGAGAGCATAGCTCCGCAATTTTTTATAAACTCCGCCTGATTATTAACATGCTCGATAACTTCCATATTAAGTACTACATCATATTTCATATCGCTTGAAAGAACTAATTCCTCGATAGTCCCATGCAGATAATTTATATTTAGACCCATTTTTTTCGAATGAATTTCTGCTGTTTTTATGTTGCGTTCAAGTGCGTCAACTCCTGTCATTATGGCGCCTAGCTGAGTTAATGGTTCGCATAGCAAACCTCCCCCGCAGCCTATATCTAGTATTTGCAACCCTTTGAGCGGTAGATTGCCTTTCGGGTCTCGGTGAAAAAATTCGCAGAGGTTTTCAATTATTAACTCTAACCTAGCACCATTCATTACATGTAACGGTTTAAATGGCCCCTCTGGGTCCCACCAATCATCAGCCATTCTTAAAAAACTTGCCATTTCGTCTGGATCAACAGATTCTCTCAAAGATGTCTCAGGCAATATTTTATTTTTTTTCATTTTTACTCCTAGCATAAAAGGGCGTAATGGAAGTACGTTCATGTATGAATATAGGACGGTTTTTTTAAAACGGTAAATCAATAATATTTAAACTATGTTATTTTATTTGTATTTATAGAGCATTTTTAAAATCTCTACACTTGTAATATCGGCTTAGCCCAGTAAGAAGCTTATGGATTAAAGGAAAGTCTAATGGGTCGAATAGTCATGAAGTTTGGCGGCACGTCAGTCGGTTGCTTAGATAGGATCCGGCATGTTTCTAGGCTTGTAGAATCTGAAGTAAATTCTGGCAATGAGGTAGCTGTTGTCGTTTCGGCCATGTCTGGCGAAACAAACAAGCTTATATCTTTAGTGGATGAATTGGACTCTGATGAGTTCAAGCAAGGACAAATAACGGGTGGTGATATTAATGATGAGTACGATTCAATCGTAGCAACCGGAGAGCAAGTGACTTCAGGTCTTTTAGCTATAGCCTTAAGACGCCGAGGTGTTAATGCTCGATCTTGGTTGGGCTGGCAAGTTCCTTTTAGAACAGATAAATCTCATTCGAAGGCTAGAATTTCTAAAATTGAATGTTCAGAAGTGGGAATATCCATGAAGCAGGGTAACGTTGCTGTCGTTGCGGGGTTTCAAGGGATTAGCGATGATCGAAGAATCTCAACTCTTGGCCGCGGGGGGTCTGATACTTCAGCTGTTGCATTGGCTGTGGCGTTAAAGGCAGATAGGTGCGATATTTATACTGATGTTGACGGCATTTATACAACTGACCCAAGAATAGCCAAGGACGCTAGGCGCCTGAACTACATCGCATTTGAAGAGATGTTGGAATTAGCTTCACTAGGAGCAAAAGTTCTCCAGACACGATCTGTGGAGCTAGCAATGAATAATAATTTACCTATACGTGTTTTGACGTCAATGGTGGAATCTGGAATACCAAATCCAGGAACTTTAGTATGCAATGAGGATAAAAATATGGAAGAACGAGTAGTGTCTGGAGTCGCTTATTCGCGTGATGAGGCGCAAATAACACTTTTAAATTTAGCAGATAAGCCAGGAATGGTCGCTAAAGTTTGTTCTACAATGGCTAATGCTAACATAAGTGTAGACATGATAGTCCAAGGAATATCTCGCTCTGATAATGCAGCTAATTTAACTTTTACAATAGGTAAACGCGATTTAAATGCTGCACTTAAAGCACTTAAGAGTTCCAAAGAGTCAATAGGATTTAATGACATAAAGTTTGATGAAAATGTAACTAAAGTTTCTGTTGTGGGCATAGGTATGCGTAGCCACACGGGCGTAGCGCAAACAATGTTTGAGGCCTTGGCGGAGCGAGGTATTAACATTGCTGTAATTGCGACTTCGGAAATAAAGATTTCTGTCCTGATTGATGCTGAATATACGGAGCTAGCTGTCAGAGCCCTTCATAGCGCTTTTAAGTTGCACGAGAAAAGAGCAAACCCCCAGACTTAGAAGTCATAGGCAATGCCATTGCGTTCCCAGTCACCATAACGAGTTGGTTCTGCCCCTTTAGGCCCGCCCTTTTCTTTCTCTAATTCAGCTTCTTTTTTGTGTCGAAGTTTGCGACGCTCTTCTGCCTCTTTTAATGCTCTTTGCGCAGCTGGGCTGATAACCTTGTCAGATTTTTTGATTGCTTGGTTGTTGCTCATAATATTAGAAACTATACTAATTTAATTTAATTTAAACAATTAAAATACTTTCATACTAGTTAACAAACCTAAAATATAATGTATTGGCATCATATGAAAAACAGAAATCACACTATTGACCGAAAAAAAAATATTGAATCTAATTCAGTTGTTTCAAGGAGGTTGGCTGCTTTGTGTGTGAAAGAGGTAATGGAAAAGAACTTGCCATTACAACAAGTTATATCTTCACAAAAAGATTACGCGACCTTAGAGAGTCGGGACAGAGCATTCGTCAGGTTAATTGTTGCTACAACTTTTAGAAGAATGGGCCAAATAAATTCAGTTCTTAAACCTTTTTTGCGTCAAACTCCTCCTAAATTTATTTATGCAGCATTACAAACAGCTACGGCGCAAATTATATATATTGGAACACCTCCGCATGCTGCGGTAGGAGAAACAGTAGCCATGCTTAAAGGCAGAAATTCGTCAAAAGGGTTCGCTAATTTAACTAATGCTATTTTGCGTAAAGTGGTGGATTCTGGTAGCAAATTAGCTGTTCAGGAGCCACCTAAAATAAACATTCCGCCATGGCTTTTAGGAGAGTGGGAGTCTGATTATGGACGACAAGCTTGTCGCAAGTTTAGCATTCAGCTAACACAAGAACCACCTCTTGATGTCACAGTGAAGTCGAATGAAAACATGTGGGCTCATAAGTTGGAAGGCAAGCCTATAGCTAGAAACACTGTGAGACTAAAAAAAATTGGTGACATAACAGAGTTAGAAGGGTTTTCCGAGGGTGTGTGGTGGGCTCAAGATATAGCAGCAAGTATACCTGTTAGATTATTGGGGTCTCTATCTGGGAAAAGGGTTCTAGATATGTGTGCCGCGCCTGGAGGAAAAACAATGCAGCTAATTTCCATGGGAGCTGAGGTCACAGCTTTGGATAGGTCTATATCGCGACTTGAGAGGGTAAAGGAAAATTTGAAAAGAACCAATTTATCAGCTCATATAATATGTCGAGACGCATTAGAATGGACACTTAGTGATGATTTATTTGACTCAGTACTCTTAGATGCTCCATGCACAGCTACAGGCACCTTTCGCCGTCATCCAGATGTTTTGTATAATAGAAAGCCAAAAGACCTCTCAAATCTGATTAAAATACAAGATCAATTGCTTTCTAAGTCGGCCAGTTTTGTTAAACCTGGCGGCACACTTATTTATTCAACGTGTTCTTTATTATCAGCAGAGGGAAAGCCCCGAATTGATAAGTTTTTAAAAAGAAACCCTCACTTTTCCTTGGAGGTCATAACAAACATTAGTGGATTAGATTTGCCTCCAAGTGCTTTTGAAGGCGGCTTTATAAGAACGCTCCCTCATTATTTATCAGAAGAGGGCGGAATGGATGGGTTTTTTATTGCCAAAATGAAAAGGTCGAACAATGGTTAAAATTGTATAATCAATCGGGTTGCTTGGGCACCAGTAAAATCACTTGAATGCTTTAGTTTACTTGCGTGTAAGGCCATCGGCTGATAACAGCGAAACATGACTCAAGAAACATTGATCTCTCCATCTATATTGTCTGCTGATTTTTCAGACCTAGGAAAAGAAATTGAAGCAATTGATAAAGCTGGCGCAGATATGATTCATATTGATGTCATGGATGGCCATTATGTGCCCAATTTAACAATAGGCCCTATGGTAGTAAAAGCTATTAGGTCTCGGACAGATAAACCTTTTGATGTTCATCTGATGGTTACGCCTGTAGATTATTTGATTGAGCCTTTTATTAAGGCGGGTGCTAATTATATAAGCATACACCCTGATGCGGGGCCTCATACACATCGAACTCTCCAGGCTATAAAAGCAGGTGGAGCAAAGGCAGGAATTGTTTTAAACCCCGGAACTCATCCAGATATTGTTGACCCGTTAATTGAGGAACTAGATTTAATATTAGTGATGAGTGTTAACCCAGGATTTGGCGGCCAAAGTTTTATTCATTCTCAATTAGATAAAATTAGAATTTTAGCGGATAAAATTAAATCATCTGGCAGAGATATAATACTGGAAGTTGATGGTGGCGTAAATCCTGACACTGCTCAGCTTTGTATTAACTCTGGAGCGACTGCACTTGTTGCCGGGAGTGCTGTTTTTAAGGGTGAAGGTAGTTATGCAGAGAATATATCATCCCTTCGTAAAAAAAATAAAAATTAGCACTATGTCTAAGCGTTTAATCTGAAATTGTTATGGCAAACCGAATATCTTTTTTGCGAATATTCAGATCTACATTTACTGCAGCCTTCCGTAGATGGTGTATTGAGCTAGAGACACCGATTAGATCATTACGGTTAAACGTTAGAAAAGTAGATGTATTTTATGATACTAAACCTTCTTTTATATACGGCGATAAAAATATAGGTAAGGCTTTATTAAAAGGCCATTTTCAAAATTCAGAGCATAATCTAGATGTTGGAGCTCAAGGTGACCCATGGACCTTAGCGGTTCCCTCTGAGCAGTTTGCACGGTGGTTACATAGTTTTTATTGGCTAAATGACTTGGCTGTGACCAAAGATAAAAGTGCCAACATCAGGGCTAGAAACTTAGTCGATAAGTGGATCGAGACTTACGGTAAATGGAATTTCTTCGCTTGGTCGCCTGATATTCTATCCGAAAGAGTTTTCAACCTTCTGACTGTATGGTCGACTCTGCTTGATGGAGATAGCCTATCTAAAAAAGCACAAATTCGTCGTATATCTGTAGTTCGCCAGTTGAAGCGTTTGAGGATTGTTTATAGGCAAACTAGCCCTGGTCTGCATAGATTTAAAGCCGCCGCTGCTCTTGCAATAGGCGGCGCTAAAATAAAAGAGAAAACAGATGCTTTTTTGGGACTCGGACTTGATTGGCTTGATGATGAAGTTAATAAACAAATTTTACCCGACGGCGGTCATATATCACGTTCGCCTGAGCAAGCTCTGCAGGCGCTGGAAATACTTTTAGTAGTAGATAGTTTGCTTTTTAAAAGAGGAGTGGAAGGTTCACGAACAGTAAGCCGAGCAATAGACCGTCTTAAATCCGTTATTCCATTTTTTTGTGCAGCAGATGGCACCCTTCCAAATTTTAATGGCGGAGGTGAAAACTATCCGCCTCGGCTCAGAGCTATTATGAAAGCTGCCCCAGACATACTTACAAAGCCTTTTGGATATTGCCCTCATACGGGGTATCAACGTATAAGCTCAGCTGGAACTTTATTAATTATGGATACCGGAAATACACCCCCAAGACCTTTTGATACGCAGGCCCATCTTGCACCAGGCTCTTTTGAGTTATCCACAAAAGTTGGACGTCTGGTTGTGAATTGTGGGTGGAATAGGAAGCAACCCAGAAAATTTAAAAAATTCGTACGTAATACGGCAGCGCATAGCACACTAGTTCTCAATAATGAGTCTGCAGGTAGAATAGTTAAAGATGGCTGGTTGGCAAAAACATTAGGTGATGTTGTTTCTTTTGGGGTGGAGCCAGTTACAGTATCCCGTAAAGAGCAGGACTCAGGTACATGGGTTGAAGTTTCGCACGGAGGTTATAGAAAAAAAATAGGTCTTTTACACAAAAGGCGGGTCTATATGTCAATTGAAGGTGACGATGTTCGCGGTGAGGATACTCTTTTAGTTCCACTTGGAGCAGTACCTTTGAGTAATAATGAAAAACCTTATGACATTAGGTTCCATTTTCATCCAGATGTACGTGTAAGTTTATCACAAGATCAAAAAAGTGCATTGTTAATTCAGGCTGGTAAAACTGGCTGGCGGTTTCGTACAGATCATGGCCCCATTGCAGTAGAAAGTTCTCTATATCTTGGTTCTGGAAGCACACCTAGGAAATGTCAGCAAATAGTTATATCAGGAAATGCTTTTTGTGATAGTGATGGAGAGACGCGTAGTAATAAAGTACGGTGGTCTTTTAGAAAATTAGAGGCAAGAAATTGAAATTTAACTTTTCATCAATTTCAAAGATTTTTGGTATAGTTGCCTATGATAGCCTTTTAGGCGCACTTTGTGCTTATCAAGCTGTTCACTGGCGTTATGACTTTTTAAATGTAACAGTCCCTAATCATAGCGATACGCATGCTGCCTTGGCTACTTTTATTGCAGTAGTAATTATATGGATGTTACTCAGAGTTTACCGGGCTGTGTGGCGATTTACTGCAGTACCTGATATAAGAAAATTATTAATAGGGTCTTTTTTAGCAGTTCCGCTTGCAGTCATATTTCTATTTTATTTTGACGATAGAGCTCATGACTATCCGAGGATTGCAGCATTAATTACATTAGGATTATTTTTTGTACTATCGTCCGTCAGTCGTTTGCTGGTAATGGTAACGAAAACAGGCGACATAAATGGTTTTTTACAGGCTTCAAACCGCGATAATACTGATGCTTTTTTAATAGGGTCAGCTAAATCACTTCAGGATTATATTAGAGACAATGTAAGAGATAAAAATGGAATACAGTATAATGTATTGGGCCTTGTTGAGCTTGATGATGATTATCAAGGGAGGTCAATTCGGGGATTCTCTGTTGTTGGTAACTTAAATAAGTTAAATAAAGTATATGCACGTTACAAAAAAGATAAAAATCATTTCCCTATTCTTGTGTGTATAGATGCTAGCCAATCTCAAAAAGGAAGATTGGTGAAAATAGCATCAGAGATTGGTGCGCCTTTGTTGCAGAAAAATAGAAATTTAGGAACGGCTCTATCACCATTTGAGGTATCAGACTTAATAGGCCGTCCGGTACAAGATCTGGATATTGATCTTGTCCGCCGTCAGATTAAGGGCCGCCGGGTCCTAATCACTGGAGCAGGTGGTTCAATTGGTTCTGAGCTTACGCTGCAGATATGTAGATTAAACCCAAGTGATGTCATTCTTTTAGACAATTCTGAATTTAACTTATACCAGATTAACCGTAGAGTTATAAATGAGTTTGGGGATGCAATAAAATGTAACTTACAATTAGTTGATGTTTGCGATGAAAAAACAATGGAAATTGCGTTTAAGAGATTAAAACCCGACGTAGTATTCCATGCCGCTGCATTCAAACATGTGCCTATGGGTGAAAGCAATCCAGTAGAAATGCTAAAAAATAATGTTATTGGAACTAAAAATGTAGTAAAATTAGCACTCAAATATAGTGTAAAAAGTCTTACATTTATTTCGACAGACAAGGCTGTAGATCCTTGCAATATCATGGGAGCTAGCAAGCGTATTGGCGAAATGATAATAAGAGCTGCGGCAACTCAAGCGAAAATTTCAATATCTGCTGTTCGATTTGGCAATGTATTAGACTCTGCGGGGTCTGTATTACCCCTTTTTGAAGAGCAAATTGCTATGGGAGGGCCAGTTACAATAACTCATAGTGATGTTGAGAGATACTTTATGACAGCAGAAGAGGCTTCTAGGTTGGTTCTCCAGGCCACTGCACTAAATGAAAATCAAACCAAGAAAGACGCATCAATATATATTTTAGAGATGGGTAGTCCTGTAAAGATATCACACCTAGCAAGGCAATTAATAAGGTTAAGGGGCCTAGTACCTGATAGAGATATTAAGATTAAATATACGGGTTTACGACCGGGGGAAAAAATAACAGAAACTTTAATGAATCATGATGAGTCACTTGAGAGCACCTACATAAATGGAATTAAGCGCCTCACAGAGGAGATGTATACACCCGATGATATGCGCGACCGTGTGCGTAAACTTATTAAAGCGCTAAATGCGCATGATGAGGTGAGAGTAAAGGCCGCCTTATTTGACCTACTTCCTGAGTTTATACCCAATGGTTCCTTGTCGTAAATTCATCAACATGTTAATGTCTATTTTTGTAGTCTAAAATAGATTCTTTTTTATGCCAAAACCTAATCCCCAACTACCACCTTTTGACAAGGAGCGTTTTACTCCTGTAAAAAGAGCCCTTATATCCGTATCCGATAAATCTCGACTCATTGAACAGGCGAGGGCCTTACACGACCGTAAGGTTGAATTGATTTCTACGGGCGGAACATATAAAGCTATATCCGCTGAAGGTATCCCCGTGATCGATGTCAGTGAAGTTACTAATTTTCCTGAGATGATGGATGGGCGGGTGAAAACCCTTCATCCAATGGTTCATGGGGGGCTATTGGGCGACCGTGATTTAGATAGTCATAATTCATCAATGCTTGAACATGGAATTCTTCCAATAGATTTATTAATAGTCAATTTATACCCATTTGAGAATACGGTTAACCAAGGTGGGTCATATGAAATGTGTGTTGAAAATATTGATATAGGAGGTCCAGCAATGATACGTGCCGCGGCAAAGAACCATGCGCATGTAGCGGTGTGCACTGATGCAGATGATGTTGAGCTTATATTAGCCGAAATGGATGCTAATGAAGGAAAAATTAGTGGTGCTCTGAAGCAAAGTCTTGCCAGTAAAACTTATTCACAATCAGCAGCTTATGATGCAGCCATAGCAAATTATTTTTCTGATCAATTAGGTGAACCCGACCCTGCCTTTAGACTACAATCTGGAAAGTTAAAACAGAACTTAAGGTACGGTGAAAACCCACATCAAATAGCTGGATTTTATTCTGATGGTTCGGGCCGACCAGGCATAGCTTCTGCTACTCAAATACAGGGAAAGGAACTATCCTATAATAATATTAATGATACTGACGCGGCCTATGAGCTTGTGGCTGAGTTTGGAAGTGTACTTGAGTGCGCTCTTCCTGCTGTTGCTATAATAAAACATGCTAACCCTTGCGGCGTAGCAGTGGCACCGACATTTTTGGAGGCATATAAAAATGCATTAGCTTGTGATCCAGTATCAGCATTTGGTGGAATTGTTGCATTAAACGGGCCTTTAGATAAAGATACCGCATCACAGATACTGAAGGTTTTTACTGAGGTAGTAATAGCACCTTCAGCGGACCCTGAGGCAACAAAGCTATTTAAGAAGAAAAAAAATATTCGTTTACTAATTGTTGGTGATTTGCCGGACCCTCGAGAACCAAGTTTAACATATAGGAACGTTGGCGGCGGTATTTTGGTTCAAAACCGTGATAATGGCCACGTGCCAATAACCGATCTGAAAGTTGTAACAAAAAGACAACCCTCTACAAAAGAGATGAGTGATTTGCTCATGGCATGGAAGGTTGCGAAGCATGTGAAATCAAATGCTATTATTTATGTGAAAGATGGCTCAACAGCCGGTATTGGGGCGGGCCAAATGAGTAGAATTGACTCTGCACGTATAGCGGCCCGTAAAGCTGAAGATGCTAAAGATATAGCTGGGTGGGATACTTTGAGAACGGAAGGGTGTGCCTGCGCATCTGATGCATTCTTTCCCTTTGCTGATGGGATGTTAGCAGCCGCTTCTGCAGGAGCAACTGCTATAATACAACCTGGGGGTAGTATAAGAGATGACGAAGTAATTGCGGCGGCTGATGCAAAAGGTATAGCTATGGTCTTCACGGGTATGAGACACTTTCGGCACTAATTTAATTTTCCAAAAACTTTTTTAACTTAATTAGATTTTGGGTCATTAGTCCCAAACGTCAATTAAAGTTAAATGGACTCATTTGCTAAATTCCGTAATACATAATGTAGTATTCCGCCGTTTTTATAATATTCATGTTCATTTTCAGTATCAATCCTGACTGTAGTTTTAATTACTTTTTCTGAACCATCCGGATATTTTATTTCAACATCTAAGCTTCCTCGCGGTGATAGCTGGCCTATGTTTTTTATAGATATTGTTTCCGCACCCTCCATTGATAAATTTTTCCAGCTTTCATTGTTTTTAAACTCAAGTGGTAGAACACCCATACCTATTAAGTTTGACCGATGAATGCGCTCAAAACTTTCAGCTATTACAGCCTTAACACCGAGAAGTATTGTGCCTTTTGCAGCCCAATCTCTCGAGGACCCATTGCCATAGAGGCTACCTGCAAAAACCACTAGATCTTTATTTTCTTCAGCGTATTTTTCTGCTGCATCATAGATACTCATTATTTTATTTGTTGGTATGTGCTTTGTAACACCCCCTTCAGTGCCTGGTGCCATTTCATTTTTTATGCGTATGTTAGCGAATGTACCGCGCATCATAACTTCATGATTACCCCTCCGTGACCCAAAAGAGTTAAATTCATTCTTTGGAACCTGACGGTCGGATAGATATGTTCCGGCTGGGCCGTCATGTTTAATAGCCCCTGCAGGACTAATATGATCAGTTGTGATTGAGTCACCTAACAAGGCCAGAATATGTGCATGTTGAATATCTTTAACTGGCTCTGGTGTTGTTGTCATACCTTCAAAATAAGGTGGATTTCGTACATAAGTGGAACCTGAGTTCCAGTTATAAGTTTCTCCTCCGGTAACTTTTATTTTTTGCCACTCCTCATCACCCTTGAAAACATTTGCATATCTCGTGGCGAACATTTCTCTAGTTATTACTTTCCTTACAACGCCAGCAATTTCCTCAGAGGTTGGCCAAATGTCTTTTAAGTAAATATTTTTTCCAGTCTCATCAACTCCTAGAGGGTCATTCTCAAAGTCATGATGTAGTGAACCAGCTAAAGCATAAGCTACTACTAGCGGAGGTGAGGCTAAAAAATTAGCTTTTATGTCTGGGCCAATGCGGCCTTCAAAGTTTCTATTACCCGACAGTACCGAGCAAGACACTAGGTCACCTTCTGCTATAGCTTTTGATAATTCTGGAGACAATGGACCCGAGTTACCGATACATGTAGTGCAACCATACCCGACGACATTAAAACCGAGTTCATTTAGTTCTTTTTGGAGGTGAGATTTTTCTAAATATTCACCCACAACTTGAGAGCCGGGAGCTAATGACGTTTTTACCCATGGCTTAGTTTGGAGGCCATATTTATTCGCTTTTTCGGCAACAAGGCCAGCAGCTACCATAACAGATGGATTTGATGTGTTTGTACAAGAAGTAATGGCCGCTATGAAGACATCGCCGTGGTTAACGGAATATTCTTTGCCATCAACCTTTACAGCAGAGTCTTTTATATCACTTTTGCCGTATTCATCACTTAGTATACTTAAGAAGTGTTTATTAGATCCTTTTAAGTCGAACCTATCTTGTGGTCTTTTAGGGCCTGAAATAGCTGGCATTACAGAGGATACGTCAAGTGATATTGTATCAGTATAAACCGATAAAGTGTTATCTCTCCACAAACCTTGTTTTTTAGCGTATGCTTCTACAAGCTCAATGCGTTTTTCATCACGGCCAGTGGCATTTAGATACTTTATTGTATCCTCATCTACTGGGAAGAAGCCGCATGTAGCACCATACTCAGGCGCCATGTTGGCTAATGTCGCTTGATCTTCTAAGGAGAGATAGTCTAGGCCGGTTCCATAGAACTCAACAAATTTACCTACAACACCCTTTTGCCGTAACATTTCTACCACTCTTAATACTAGATCTGTCGCAGTTGCGCCTTCAGGAAGTTTTCCGCTTAATTCAAATCCTACTACTTCAGGTATTAACATTGAAATAGGCTGACCGAGCATAGCCGCTTCTGCCTCTATTCCGCCTACGCCCCATCCGAGAACAGATAGACCATTTATCATAGTAGTGTGAGAATCTGTGCCTACCAATGTGTCAGGAAAAGCATATGTTTTCCCGCCCGATGACTTAGTCCAAACAGTTTGAGCTAGGTTCTCTAAATTCACCTGGTGGCATATTCCTGTCCCTGGAGGTACAACAGCAAAGTTATCAAAAGCTTCTTGCCCCCATTTTAAGAAATCATAACGTTCACCGTTTCTCTCATATTCTCGTTCAACATTTTTTTTAAATGCTGTCTTTGTGCCATAGTAATCTACCATAACAGAATGATCTATTACCAAGTGAACCGGGTTCAACGGGTTAATTGCATTTGCCTTGCCCCCTAGATCCACCATTGCATCTCGCATAGCGGCTAAATCCACAACGGCTGGTACACCTGTAAAGTCTTGCATTAAAACGCGAGCGGGACGGTAAGCTATCTCATGTGTTGAGGTTCTAGTTTTTAACCAATCAACCATGGCATGTATGTCATCTTTAATTACTGTTGATCCGTCTTCATGCCTAAGTAGGTTTTCAAGTAATACTTTAAGAGATTTTGGTAGCTTTGAAATTCCATCTAGACCATTTTTTTCAGCTATATTTAAATCATAGTATGTGTAAACAGATTCGCCTACTATAATTTCTCTTTCACAATTGAAGCTGTCTAAAGATGTCATAATAATACTCACCAAACTGTTATTTTTTGGGGCTTATAACACTGATGATCAAAGGATCAATTGTAAAGGTACTAGAATAAAGACGCTTTTTACTTTTATTGTCTAATTTTACCATTTTTCTGGATGAATGGCAGTTGTGTTAGCATAAAAACCATAGTTATGGGCATAACGCCGAAAACTTTAAAAGATGCCCAAAAGCTCTCTGTTTGCGTTCTCCAAACGTATTCATTCAGTATCGCCATAAAAATAAAGAATATTCCCCATCGAATTGACAGCTTATTCCACATGGATTCGGGTAATATTATCGTCCCCCCAAGAATAGCTTTTAAAGGATTTTTTTTAAAAAATGAGCCAATTATAAGTGTAACTGCAAATAGGACATTTATGATTGTTGGCTTCATAAAGAAAATTACTTTATTACCAGACCAAATAGCTAAAGTCGCTGTAATTACAATTATAACTGTTGTGAGCAATAGTATTTTTGATACTTTTTTATACCTAAGCCACCCGATAAACAGAACAATAACAGCTAGTGAAGCAAAGATTCCCGCAGCAATAAGCATAGCTGAGTCTGGATTATTTTTTTTAAAGAATTGAAATGAGACAAAAAAAACGAGTAGAGGGCCGAAATCCATCCAAAAGTTTGCAGATCTGCTTTGAGTGTGTTCTTCACTTTTCATAAGTTTATTAACCTTTTAATTATACTGCATTAGGTTTAGAAAAATTAGTATCAATGAACTAATGCGGAAGTGCCCGATAGTGCTGCTGAAAATACGGCTGCTGAAAAATTCTCTAAATCCTCTATTTTTTCTCCTATTCCTATTGCGTGAATAGGTAATTTGTATTTTTCAGCTAATGCAACCAGAACTCCTCCTTTGGCAGTTCCATCCAGTTTTGTCATAATAATTCCAGTCACACCTGCACTGTCCTTAAAAACGTTTGTTTGCATTAGTGCGTTTTGTCCGACTGTAGCATCGAGTACCAGAATACAGTGGTGAGGCGCTGATGGATCTTGTTTTTTGATTACTCTAACTATTTTTTCAAGCTCATCCATTAACTCGGCGCGGTTCTGCAATCTTCCAGCTGTGTCAATCATCAGTATATCTACGCCTTCTGACTTTGCTTGATCGATTGCGTCATAAACTAACCCAGCTGCATCAGAACCTTGCTTTCCAGAAACAATCTTTGCACCTGCTAAATCACTCCAAACTGTTAGCTGTTCTACTGCGGCTGCTCGGAATGTATCACCCGCAGCAATCATTACCTTTTTACCTTGTGTACTATATTTTTTCGCTAACTTGCCCAGTGTTGTTGTTTTTCCCGATCCGTTTACACCAACAAAAAGTAAGATTTGCGGTTTTTCATTTGTAAGTGTTAGTGGCGATTCTAGAGGAGTTAGTATTTCAGATATGACTTCTCCAAGTGTAATTTTTATTTCTAATTCATTAACCTCTTTATCAAATTTCTCTTTTGACAAACTTGAAATAACTTTCTCTGAAGCATCTAAGCCAAGATCTGCCTGAATAAGTATATCCTCCAGATCATTTAGTGCCGCATTATCTAATTTTCTTTTATTAAAGAGGGATGACATTTGCTCTGACATGAGAGATGTGGATTTTGATAAACCCGCTGTTATGCGTTTGAAAAACCCATTCTCATTTAAAACATTTTTTTCATTATCTATTTTTTCATTATCTATGTTTGAATCTTTACTTTTATTAGAGCCCTCGTTTTTAGGCGGGAGCTTTTTGTGCGCATCAGAATTATTAGTTAATTTGACGGATTGTTTATTTTTCTGATTTATTTTTTTTTTCTTAGCGGCTTCTGTTTTTAACTTATTTTCTGATTTTTCCGCATTAACTGTCGGAAGTTTTTCAGACGATGAGTTTTTTGTATCTTCTTGATGAGATGCTTTTAATGCAGCAGCATTTATAACGGCCATTTTTTCAGCCATTTTGGAGTCGATTATTTTATCTTCTTCAGCTTTTTTGGAAGCTTCAAGCGCGAGTTTTTCTTCTTTAGATTTAAAGCCAAGTCTTGAGAGCCAACTACGTTTTTTCTTGTCTGACACTAGATTAATTTACCTATCACTTTATTTGAGTCTATTCCTGTAATGTGGATTTTTGCAATGTTACCTGCTTTAGGTGGATTGTCTACTTTAACTAGTGTAAAGTCTGGTAGTCTTCCGTAACCTGTTTCCTCAAAGAGAGCGAAGTCTTTTGTTCCAACTCTTGATTTAAGATGCATTAATTTTACATGCTCACCTTCTTCGCGAAGAATTCTAGCCCTTAATTTTATTACGGAGCTTTCAAGTTGAGGCATTTTTTCTGCAGGTGTACCTTCATGCGCTGAATAGGGGAAAACATGGAGCCACGGAATTCCTATTTCTTTGACAATACTTTTTGAATTTTCAAACATTTCGTCATTTTCAGTTGGAAATCCAGCAATTATATCGGCACCAAAAGTAAACTCTGGGCGTAACAATTTCAATTTTTTACATAATGAGATTACCTCCTCCCTATTATGCCGCCTCTTCATTCTTTTTAGTATCATGTTATCCCCTGACTGTAGAGAAAGATGCAAATAAGGTGTCATTCTTTTATCTGACGATAAAGCAGTAAATAGTTCTGAATCAATTTCAGCAGGGTCGATGGATGAAAGCCGCAATCTCTGTAGGTTGGGTACAAGTTTTAATATACGTTTTATCAGATCACCTAAAGGAGGTTTTCCTGGTAGATCTTGTCCCCACGATGATAAATCCACCCCTGTTAATACTACTTCCTTATAGCCTTGTAGGACAAGTGACTGTACGTGCGATACAACAGATCCTGCTGGGGTCGATCTTGCATTTCCTCTCCCATAAGGTATTATACAGAAAGTACATCTGTGATCACACCCATTCTGAATTTGTAGAAAAGCTCGAGTTCTGTTTTGAGTTTTTGTTAAGTTCCGGTTACCCCCTGGTATTAATTGTGGGGCAAGCTCTTTTACTGACATGATATCATTTACTTTTATGGGCTCACCAAGTAACAGTTTATCTGGCTCAAAATTTGTTGCGACCATTTTTTCATTATTCCCGATAACTACATCTACCTCGGACATTTTAGAAAATGCACCTGGATCTATCTGAGCAGCACAGCCTGTAACAATGATATTGCATTCAGGGTTTTCTTTTTTGGCTTTTCTTATGGCATGATGTGAACTTCGTACCGCTTCTCTTGTTACAGCACATGTATTAATAATAACTGAATTCTCTAGTCCAGAATCTTTAGCATGACCCAACATTACTTCGCTTTCATAAGCATTAAGTCTGCAGCCAAGTGTTATAACTTTAGTCTTTTTTGACATTTCCGCTATTTGGTCTTTAATACGAGATGGGTCAAGCCCAGTGAAGGGTATTTAAAAATAATTTTTCAGTACCTTTTTATGTTCTAGCTCTACGGGACCTGTCATTAAAACATGTTGAGAATTTTTTTCCCAATCTATAAATAACTCTCCTCCGTCTACTTGAACTCTTACTTTATTTTTAACTCTTTTTTGTCGAACTGCAGCTACCACAGCTGCACATGCGCCTGTGCCGCAAGCAAGTGTCATTCCAACGCCACGCTCCCAAACTTTGAGCTGTATTTGATTTTCATTGATTACCTTTACAAAACTAATATTAGCTTGTTCTGGAAAAATAGAATGAATTTCTATTCTGGCACCTATTTTTCTGTAATCAATATCACTGAAATCCTTGATGAAAAATATACAATGGGGATTGCCCATGCTAACAGCTGAAGGGCTACCAATAATTTTGTAATTATCTAAATCAAATTTAATATTAAGTGATTTCGTATCCATTTCTTTTGATAAGGGAATTTTCTTCCATTCTAGTTCGGGTTTCCCCATGTCTACGGTAATCTTATTGTTACTATCTAATCTGCAGCATAATAAACCTGCTTTGGTTTCAAGTACCATAGATGTACAATCGGCCTCTTGCATGTAAATCCAAGCTACACAACGTGTGGCATTCCCACACGCATTTACTTCAAACCCCTTCTGATTCCAGATTTCCATAAATACTTTAGATTTTTTTGATTTAGGGTCGCGAATAATTATAAGTTGGTCTGCTCCTTTTTTTCCCATTTCAGCTGAGTTTTGAGCGCAAAAATTAATTACTATTTCTTTTGAAACTTTAAAATCCAAAGTGCCTCTTGCATCAAAGATAGCAAACCTGTTTCCTGCCCCATTCATGATATAAAAATCCATTGCAGAACTATACATGTTCTTACTTAATGCTGTAAACAATCTTTATTTTTTAAATTCCTATTAATAGAGAAGCATTACTTTAATTTTTTATTGGCCTAATGTGTTGTAATATGAAAGACAGTGTTCGGATCTTAAATTAGGGTAATAATATGAGTAAAATTCACAATATTCCGCTTCTTTTATTAGTTTTTCTGTCGGCTACTGCTGCAATGTTGTGTTGGATCTTCGGTCTTTCTGCGCTTTCATCACCCATAATGATGGGCGATGTTTTCGTCTCAAAGTCCATTGCGGGTCTTGCGAAGGATGCTTTATTTGTTCCTTTGAAGCCATTAATGTATGCCCTTATTATTCTATCAATTGGCTCTTCTCTTGCAATATCTACAGGAGGTTTAGGCGCAAAATTTATTCGCGTATTTAGTTTTTTTATCTGCTTTTCATTAATTGGCATGGCTGTTGGAATTGGCGCTTTTATTTTATTTTCAGGGCTTGATATTGGGTTGGCATTACCAAAGGAAGGTAATGGTTCAGGTTTAATTAAAGAGATGCCCTTTTTATTAAAAATTTACGGCGTTCTTACATCTGCCTTAATGATCTCCATTTATGCAGGCTTAGTGCTGGGCGGTGCATTAAAGACTGCGGGACTCGGTCAGCAAGCGGATGAAATTTCTGATCTTTTCATAAGGGGGTTTAGAAAGTTCCTTCAATACACAATACCTCTGGCAGTTTTCGGATCTATTACTTTAGCATTAAATAAACCAGGCGGTTTTGAAAATTTAGTAAAGCTCTTAAATCTTACTATTCCATATATTTTCTCCATGGCGATTGTATGGATTATTATGGTTATAACTACAGCGATAATTCAAGGTCGTGGAATAAACTTTGTAATGCGTGCAGTGCTACCGCAAGCATTAGTGGCAGTATCTACATCTAGCTCTATGGCAACACTGCCAGCCACACGTGAAGCCTGCGATCAATTAGGCATTGATGCTGATGAAGCAACACCTTTTTATACAATAGGGGCAACAATCAATATGGTTGGTACGTTGATTGGCCTTCTATTGCTTTCATTATACACTATGAAAGCATTTGGAATTGAAGTTGGTTTGGGTGATATGACAATCGTTGGGTTTCAATCAATGATCTTTGCCACAGCAGCAGCTGGTACGCCATCTGCATCAGTAGTTTTACTGCAGGATATTTTAGTTTCACAGGGTGTATCTGCTGAGTATGCCACCTATGTGACGGGGATTATTATCACTATCGATACATTAATTTTAGACCGATTGCGGACAATGCTCAACACGCAATCAGACTCAATGTCTACAGCTAATGGGTTAAAAATTTATCACAAAAAGCCAAAAATATTGATCAAATAAACAGCAAGAACAAATGCTAATGCAAAGCTAATCGAGGTTATTTCATTCTGCTTTTGCTGAAAACCCAATTTCTTCTTTTGAGCGCTCAGCACTTTGGAGGTCAGTCAAGATAGATAAATTTATTGGTTTTTCTGGCTGAATAACAATAGATATTGTTCCCCCATCATTGATAAGCTTTATTAGCTCACTAGATAGTTCTCCAGTAAGTTCACTAGCAAGACCTTTAGTCATTATAGGCGCTAAAGTGAGCACAGTTGCTAATTCTTTTTTAACTTTATTTGGTGTTGTTTTACGGACTTCTGTTGCATAAAAGTTTATCACGCGTTTTAGAATTGAATTATCGTCAAACCTGAGCTGAAACTCATCTAAGTTTACATTTTTGATGTCTGTTAAATTATTAAGATTTGATACACTATAATTATAAGAAAGATCAAAACCGTCCTTTAAGCTAAAAGATCCGTTACTTATTTTTAAAGTGTTGGTATTAATGTTTAGCTCAGAGTCCTGATTATACTGGAAAGTGATTTTATTGTACCCAATTTTTTTAATTGCCTCAAAGGCCCGCGCAGCTTCTTTCGAGGGAGGCGAATTTTTTAACTCTATTGTTATGGGACTGCTTGAATAACGATTTTTTACTATACCACTTTTCGCTGTTTGCCTGCTAGTAAAGCCATTAGTCTTTATCGTGGCATACTCACTACTAAGGTGCAGTTCATTAATATCTATAGTATTATAAAGCTTGAATGTGGACTCGACAAAGTTGCTATATATATTTTTTAAATTAGGAGTATCAGAAAAATTTTGAAGTAATTTTTCTGATACTCCTATTACTGTAAATGAACTCAGCGAAGCTTCTATGGCATTACTTAAATTATCTTTACCATAAAACTCAATATTCATAACTTGAAAGTCTGAGACTTCTTTCGTTTTATCTCTTCCCCAAATAACACTACCAATACTTAAAGCCCCTTGTTTGCTCGAAACAGAGAAACCTTCAATTGCTAGTGCCCTGCCACCTTGTTTTAAAACATCATTAATTTTGAAGTTGCTTTCTTTTATTTTTTGATCTTGTAACGCCAGTAAAATTAACTCTGTTGTCTCCAATTTTGGAGAAATAATGGTTATTTTTTTGAATGATAAAGTTTCATTCAAGCTATTTTTTATTTTAATGCCTGACAGATC
>ERZ1047472.923-NODE-923-length-24125-cov-3.973826_pt1 | contig 24125 bp, 23 predicted proteins | sample MGYA00383095_ERZ1047472 | MGnify/ENA primary metagenome ERZ1047472 (study PRJEB29581, sample SAMEA5548365) | metagenome | biome: marine; feature: coastal; material: water | depth 1 m | study: Short-term variability in the microbial, nano- and picoplankton dynamics... | reverse complement strand
AGGCGATCGGCCAACGGCCGCGGGTCTAAACCGCCCGCGTCACTGCCGCCGAACAAGTCAGCCACGAATCACATCCGTATCTTGAGGAACGGACAACTCGAACAGACTCGGGGGAAGCTCCGACAGGATCTCGACATGGGAAAAATAAATCTGCGTTTGCTGGTCGTGCCAGTCCAAGATCGTCAACGATGCTAAAACACCTTCAGCAAAAACAATTTCCAGAAGCTGGAAAAGAGACGAGGAAACATCCGAATACAAACGATACACCTCATGTGCGTCGGCGCGATCCAGGGTCACGCGGTAGTGTGCGCTGAGCAGTCGCTCCGGCTGCATCAGCACATCGGCTGGTGTTTCGCTCACCGTATCCGCTAAATCACGGATCGTCAGTTGGGCCAGATCCTCATCGTATATTTGCAGTTCGTTTTGCTTCACTAGGATCACTTGAGGAAACGGTGTATCGACTTGCCAGCGCAAATTTGGCTTAGCCAATGCGATGCTGCCTTGGCTCTCCTCCAGTAAGACGCCATTCGCATAAATCTTTTGCTCAATACCGGCGCGCATACCATCGAGGAACGACATGCGCTGCGTTAACGAGTGCGCGGGACTGAGTGGCTCCGCTATGGACGTCACGCTGACGAGCGCCAACGACAGAGTCAATATCAGTGCACAAAGCCCTCGCCAACAGTGCGCGGCCGACGCACTACGCATTACGATCGGGCACCAATACTTCGCGGCTGCCATTGGTGTTCATACTGGAAACCACACCGGCGGCTTCCATCGCTTCAACCAAACGCGCAGCGCGGTTATAGCCTATACGCAGCTTTCGCTGCACCGCAGAGATCGATGCTCGGCGGGATTCCAGCACAAAGGCGACGGCTTCGTCATACAACTCGTCGGACTGCTCTGCATCATCATCCGAATCCAATTTAACGAAGGCTTCGCCCTCGGTCTGCCCGGTCAGAATGTCTTCAAGGTAGTCCGGCGCGCCCCGCAGCTTCCAATCTTCTACCACGCGGTGCACTTCATCGTCTGAAACGAATGCACCGTGCACACGCTGCGGCAAGGCGGTACCTGGCGGCAGATACAGCATGTCGCCGTGGCCAAGCAATTGTTCCGCCCCGCCCTGATCCAAAATGGTCCGGGAGTCGATGCGTGAGGACACTTGGAAACTGATCCGTGAGGGTATGTTGGCCTTGATCAAACCGGTTATCACATCCACAGACGGCCGCTGAGTGGCGAGAATCAGGTGGATACCGGCGGCTCGGGCTTTCTGCGCGATGCGCGCGATCAGTTGTTCTACTTTTTTGCCCACGATCATCATCATGTCAGCGAATTCGTCGATCACAATCACGATAGCGGGCAGCGCCTCTAGCGCCGGTGCTTGCTCCAGCTCTAGTGGCCACAGTGGATCCTTAATGGGTTCTCCCTTGGCAGCGGCATCCTTCACCTGACGGTTGAATCCCGCAAGATTTCTGACGCCTAAGGCCGCCATCAATCGATAACGTCGCTCCATCTCGCCCACCGCCCAATTCAGAGCGTGAGCCGCCTCTTTCATATCAGTAACCACTGGCGTCAAGAGATGTGGGATACCCTCATAGATCGACAACTCCAACATCTTTGGATCGACCAATATCAGCCGAACTTGCTCAGGGGTTGCCTTGAGCAAAATACTGAGCAGCATAGAGTTCACGCCAACGGACTTACCCGAGCCTGTGGTGCCCGCCACCAGCAGGTGCGGCATCCGGGCGATGTCAGCGACCATGGTCGCCCCAGCAATATCCTTGCCCAAGGCTAAGGCCAGATGGCTGCTCGCCTCCTGGAAGGCCGACGAATTGATGACTTCGTGCAGCTGTACCATTTCCCGGTGTTCGTTCGGAATTTCGATACCCACGTAGGGTTTACCGGGAATCACTTCGACAATACGCACACTGATGACCGCGAGTGAGCGAGCTAAATCCTTCGCAAGCGCGCTGATTTTCTGAACCTTAACCCCTGCCGCAGGTTGAATCTCGAATCGCGTAATGACGGGACCCGGCAGCACCGAGACCACGACGGCCTCGACATTGAAGTCCGCCAGTTTCAGTTCCAACTGCTTGGACATGGCCTCTAATGCATCCGCGCTGTATCCGCCGCCCTGATCACCGTTAGGTTGATCCAACAAATCGACATCCGGCAGTTCAGTAATCGTTTGACTGTCGAAAAGGCGTTTTTGCTGGGTTTTGCTCGCGGGTTTTTTCTCCGCTGCGGCAGGCAAAATCTGCACAGAGGACTTACCTCCATCCGGCACATCTGACGAACCGTCAACCGGCCGATTCTTGGACTCTAGGGTTGCCGTGAGTTCGGCCTTACGTTTGTGTGCAATGGAATTTTCTTCTTGCAGGACCTGTTCCTGGGCCTGCCTGCGCTGTTGAGCTCTCGCTAGGCGCCGATCGTTCAAACGATCAAATGTGTCAGCACCTTTGTGCCAGAGCCGAGTCAAACCGCGCCCGAGAATTTCGGTAATGTCCAACCAGGAAAACCCCACTGCCGCTTGCGCGCCGATTAAAACACCCGCCGAACACAAAACCGTCAAGCCGACCATGCCGAACACGGCAGCACCCTGAGAGCCCAAGGCCATGCCCAGTACGCCACCTGCCCCAGAAGGCAGAGAACCACCGGAGTAGTTATGCAAATACATCAGCACGCAAGAACACAGTAGAGAGGCAACCCAGCCGCTGGAGCGCACGCCAATCACCAACGCATTGGCTTTGATTACTCGCAGCTTGAGTAAGCGAAGCGCCGCGTAGATCAAGCCCATGGGTAAGAGATAGGCCATCCAGCCAAACAAGAAAAGCAGGAAGTCAGCGAGGTATGCACCCGCGGTACCCACAAGATTCTGTGTATTGGTGTTGGCACCGGTATAGTTGAACGACGGATCCTCTGGGGAATATGAGGCAATGGCCAGCAGCAGAAAACATGCCAGGGTGCCGATCAGCACCAAGAACATTTCGCGCAGCGGCAGCGGACGATTGGTAGCAGGCGTCGTCAAAAAAGTATCCTCTTGGCGTGTCACTAGTGTACGCACTCGCCGTTTTCGGTACAAATGGGCACAATGCGTGTTCAGGCAACCTATGCCTTTTTTACCCAGCCAAAACTTAACGGACAACGACGATGCGCGCAGATAAAATAAAGGTGATTGACGAAGTTTGGGATGATGCCCGAATCGACGGTTTTTTGGACAAAGAACCCTTGGGGGATGAACCAGCCGACTTCAGCAAACTACTGAATGCCTATCGCAGCATGCGATTCGAAGATTTCAGAATTTTTCTGCAGCGCTACGAGGCGCGTGGTGGCGATAAGCACGCTAGGGACAAGGCAGGCCAGACATTGAGCGATATCATCAAGAGTCATCGGCAGTCCGCCGCATTTTTAGCCCTGCTCAACGACTGACTGATCGTGGTACGCCCGGTACCTCTGCTCCCCGCCCACCCGGTAGCCTTCCCAGATCCAAAAACGGCGCTGGAAGAACCGGAAGGCCTGCTTGCAGCCGGTGGTGATCTATCGCCAGAGTGGATTGTCGAAGCCTACGCACTGGGCATATTTCCGTGGTTTGAACGAGACGATGAGCCGATATTTTGGTGGAGTCCTGTCGAGCGCGGTGTCATCGTGCCGGGACAAATGAGGGTCACCCGGAGCCTGACAAAGCGTCTACGAAACAGCGGATGCGCCATAACCTTTGATCAGCGTTTCAGCGATGTCATCAGGGCCTGTGCAGACGTCCGGGCACAATCCGTGGGCACATGGATCACGCCAAGGATGCAAGACGCCTATTGTGAACTGCACGACAGTGGATTAGCGCACAGCGTCGAGGTTTGGCAGGATGGTGACTTGGTCGGTGGTCTGTACGGTCTGACACTCGGCCAGATGTTTTTCGGCGAATCCATGTTTTCTCGCATCAACGACGGCTCAAAGCTGGCGTTCTATTATCTCAATCAACGGTTGCTGGACTGGAATTTCACATTGATCGACTGCCAAATGATGAATCCGCACCTAGAATCGTTGGGGGTCCAACCCATGCACCGGGATAAATTTCTGGCTCTCTTGGCCGACAACGATTTGAGCAAAACCCGCTTGGGGTCTTGGTCAGATCTGGGGTCAGATCGGGGGGCAGATTTTGGCTCGACCCTTGAATCGGGTACTGGGCAGACGTTCGACGGATCTGCGCCCAAGGCTCAGGAGCCTTGCGCGTGACAGCAGACTCTGACCAAGAAGCCCCGTTAGATTTCTATCTAACGCCGCCGCATCCTTGCTCGTACTTGGATCGCAGCGACGCTCAAACGCTGTTTGCCGATCCGCGCCGGATTATCACCTCCACGGCATATCAACAGTTGTCCGCTCAGGGTTTTCGTCGGAGCGGCGGCCACCTGTACCGACCCAGATGCAACCATTGCAATGCCTGCATCGCGGTTCGGATCCCGATCAGTGGTTTTCGACCAACACGTGCTCAGCGCCGCACCAGCAAGAGAAACCAAGATTTAACGGTGCAAATCGAGCCGGCCCGATTTACACCAAGACATTACCAAGTATATGAACGCTACATCAGCATGCGCCATACGGACGGCGATATGTACCCAGCCAGTGAGGATCAATTTAAGTCGTTCTTACTCTGCGCCTGGGCAGACACGCAGTTTGTTTGCCTTTACCGTGGCGAACAGTTGCTCAGTGTGGCGGTAACCGATCAACTCGGCGACGGACTGTCTGCGGTCTATACCTTTTTTGAGCCTACTGAAAGCAGCCGAAGTTTGGGTGTCTTCAGTATTTTGCAGCAAATTGAACAATGCAAACGCCAGGGGCTGTCACACCTCTACTTGGGCTACTGGATCAAAGAGTCGCCAAAAATGGCGTATAAAAGCCAATATCGACCGTTACAGATGTTTATCGAAGGTCGCTGGCTAACGCTCAACTGACCTCACCCGAGCCCCTTACAAGAATTCAATCGATCACGGCACTTCTAATTGAGGTGACCTTCTGGCACCATCGCGCGCGACGTTAACGACCCAGAGGCCGCATGGCGAAAGAAGAACAAATTGAGATGGATGGCACCATCATTGATACCCTGCCCAACACGATGTTTCGGGTGGAACTCGAAAACGGACATACCGTGACCGCCCATATTTCAGGGAAAATGCGCAAAAACTACATCCGCATTCTGACAGGCGATAAAGTCAAAGTAGAACTGACCCCCTACGATTTGAGCAAAGGCCGAATCACCTTCCGCATGTAGCCCTTTGCCTGAGCGATTTTTTCTCGCTCAGGCCCGCCTTACCGCTAGGCTTCCGCCCCCGTTAGGATTTTGATGCTGAGATCATTGTCTTCAATGGTTACATGAACGGTGCCGCCAGAGGCCAGATCACCAAACAACAAGTCTTCTGCCAGCTGACGCTTGATCTTTTCTTGAATCAATCGCTGCATGGGTCTTGCGCCCATCTTTTCATCATAGCCTTCGCGAGCCAGCCATGCCCTTGCGGCTTCATCCACTTCCAGGGTGACGCGCTTTTCATCCAATTGGGCTTGCAGCTCCGTCAGGAACTTATCGACCACGGTTTTGACAACTTCCAGTTTCAAGGCGCTGAACTGCACGATAGCATCCAAGCGATTGCGGAACTCGGGGGTAAACATACGACGGATGACTTCCATGCCATCGGTAGAGTTATCCTGCTCGGCAAACCCAATCGAGGGCCTGCCCATTTCCTGAGCGCCGGCGTTGGTGGTCATGATGAGCACGACGTTGCGGAAATCTGCCTTACGGCCGTTGTTATCCGTCAGCGTACCGTGGTCCATGACCTGCAGCAGCAAATTGAATACTTCTGGGTGCGCTTTTTCGATTTCATCCAGCAGCACAACGCAGTGAGGGTGCTTCGTCACGGCTTCTGTTAATAGGCCGCCTTGATCAAAGCCGACATAACCCGGAGGTGCACCGATCAGGCGCGATACTGTGTGCCGCTCCATATACTCGGACATATCGAAGCGCAGCAGCTCCACGCCCATGGCGTGAGCCAATTGCTTGGACACCTCGGTTTTGCCCACGCCGGTCGGGCCGGCAAATAGGAATGAACCGATAGGCTTCTCGCCACTCTTCAACCCAGCACGGGAGAGCTTGATCGCCGACGCCAGTTGTTCGATGGCTTCATCTTGACCGAAAACGGCCATTTTCAGATTACCTTCAAGGTCTCTCAAAGATGCTTTGTCCGAAGACGTCACCTGAGACGACGGGATACGCGCAATCTTCGCCACGACCTGCTCTACGTCAGATGCGCCAATGCTCTTCTTACGCTTGCTGGGCGGCTGCAGTTGCTGGGCTGCACCGGCCTCATCCACCACATCGATCGCCTTGTCTGGCATGAACCGATCGTTAATGTAACGAGCTGCCAACTCCGACGCGGTTCGCAGTGCTTTGTCTGTATAGCGTAGGTTGTAATGCTCTTCGAAGCGGGACTTCAGTCCCTTCAAAATACGATAGGTGTCGTCAACATCGGGTTCGATGACGTCGATTTTCTGGAAACGGCGAGACAGCGCCCGATCCTTGTCGAAGATACCTCGATATTCTTGATAGGTGGTGGAGCCCATGCAACGCATTTGACCCGAGGTCAGCAGAGGCTTCAGCAGGTTAGACGCGTCCATCACGCCACCGGAAGCCGCGCCCGCACCGATAATGGTGTGGATCTCATCAATGAAGAGAATGGAGCCTTCGATTTCTTTCAATTCGGCGAGCACCGCCTTGAATCGCTTCTCAAAATCACCCCGATACTTGGTGCCGGCCACAAGGGCCCCTAAGTCCAGGGAATAAATGATGCTTCCTGCGACCACGTCGGGCACTTTTTCATCGACGATCCGCTTGGCCAATCCTTCGGCGATGGCTGTTTTACCAACCCCTGACTCTCCGACCAAGAGTGGGTTATTTTTGCGCCGTCGACACAATATCTGAATCGCACGCTCCAACTCTTCTGCGCGACCTACCAATGGATCGATACGCCCCGCTCGCGCTTCCTCGTTCAGGTCTGTCGCATAAAGTTGTAAGGCTTTTTGTCCGGCTTCAGCCGGTTCTTCACCCTCTGCAGACGGTTGACTGGCATCGGTTTCTTCGTCGTCTTCCGCCTTACTGATCCCGTGTGAGATATAGTTCACCACGTCGATCCGCGTGACGCCCTGCAACTTCAGCAGATAAACGGCCTGGCTCTCCTGTTCGCTGAAAATAGCGACCAGTACGTTGGCTCCGGTCACCTCTTTGCGGCCCGAGGACTGCACATGAAAGAGCGAGCGCGAAACCACCCGCTGAAACCCCAATGTGGTCTGGGGCCCATGCTCTTGGTCGCTAACGGGTAAGATAGGCGTTGTCTCGTCGATGTATTTTTCCAACTCGCTGGTGAGTTTGGCCGCATCGCCCCCAACGTTCTTCAGTACCTCTAACGCCGCTTCGTTGCTCATCAACGCTAACAGAAGATGCTCAACGGTGATAAATTCGTGTCGCCGCGCGCTAGCACTCTGCGCAATTTCATTCAGCGACTTTTCGAGTTCTTTGCTTAACATGATATCTCTCTTGTTTTGCTGGTACCGCGCACTGCGCTAATCGGCCAATTCCACTGTGGACATTAAAGGATGGCTATTCTCTTGCGCGTATTGATTGACTTGCTCTGATTTGGTTTCTGCAATATCCCGCGGGAATATACCCACCACCGCACCACCTTCGGTGTGAACGATCAGCATAATCTGAGTCGCCTTCTCACGGTTCATGCCAAAAAATATTTCCAAAATATGGACGACGAATTCCATCGGCGTGTAGTCATCATTGAGCAAAATCACCTTGTACATGGACGGACGTTTGAGTTCTGGCTCTGCTTCTTCCGTGACCAAGCCAACATCGTGCTCCTCTCCGAAGTCCGGTTCATCGCCGTCGTCGGCATTCAGCCACCAACCGTTCTCTTTCTTATACTTATCAACGTTCATGATTTTGTGATCACTGGGCTTTCGCTTCCCTTTTTTTCAAACGCACCTCGATTCCGACCGGCACCTCAATATAGCAAGTGCATTGAACGCCTTCGATTATTCGCTTCGTCAAAATGTTCACCAAGGGTATCGAATCCAATGTGGTCAAAGTGTCTTCTCTGACACCTAATTGGGGACAAGCATAAGAAACCCAAGCCCTTTGTGTGACGGCACCAACAGAACGGATTTAGGCCCAACCTAAGTCCTTGACTCTACGAACAAAATTTTGGACTCTCGGTTGGCGCAAGGAGTAGAAACATGCCAACAGGAACTGTGAAGTGGTTTAACAACGCGAAGGGTTACGGATTTATCGTACCCAGCGACGGGGGCGCGGATCTGTTCGCGCATTTTTCGGCCGTTACGATGGAGGGATATAAGACGCTTAGCGCCGGTGACGAGGTGCAGTTTGACGTCTCTACTGGGGACAAAGGGCCTCAGGCCACCAACATTGTGGCCACTGGCGTCAACAACGCAGCTGGCGGTGAAGATAGGGAAGCACCATCAGACCCCGACCAGCCCCAAACCAGCTAAGCCGACCAGTCTCAAGGTGCCGTCCAAGGGTCGGCCAGTAGGCCCGCCACGAAATCGGCCCGACGAAAGGGCCGTGAAATAGGCCCGTTAAAAAGGGCTTATGGCTAGACGGAATCAATCGCCTCGTTAAGGGTTGGAGAAGGCCGCATTGCCTTTGCTGCGAGTTCGGGGTTAGGCGCGAAATATCCGCCAACATCCACGGACTCGCCTTGCGCTGCCAGCAGTTCCGCATTGATCTGTTCTTCGGACGCTGCCAGTTTGCCAGCCAATGCTGCAAACCGCTCTTTCATGACGGGATCTTTATCCTGTCGAGCCACAGCTTCTGCCCAGAATTTCGCCAAATAGAAGTGACTGCCTCGGTTATCAATTTCATTCATGCGCCGCGACGGTGACCGGTTGCTGTCCAAAAATTCCGCGATCGCCTCATCCAAGGTCTCGCCCAATAACTGGGCGGCACTGTTCTCGAAAACCCGGCCCAGATGTTCTAGCGACGCACCGAGAGCCAAAAACTCACCAAGGCTGTCCCAGCGCAGATGACCTTCAGCCTCAAACTGCTGTACATGCTTGGGTGCAGAACCTCCCGCCCCGGTCTCGAACAGTCCTCCACCGTTGATCAACGGTACGATGGACAACATCTTGGCACTGGTGCCCAATTCTAAAATCGGGAACAAATCCGTCAGATAATCGCGCAGCACGTTGCCGGAAACGGAAATGGTGTCCTTGCCTTGACGCATCAACGCCAACGAGCGCTTCGTTGCCTCAGCTGGCTTCAAAATCGAAATATCCAAACCCTCAGTGTTGTGATTGGGCAGATATGCCTCGATCTTGGCAATCAGCTGGGCGTCGTGGGCGCGATCGGCATCAAGCCAGAAGATCACGGTACTGCCCGTAATGCGTCCACGTTCTACCGCGAGTTTTACCCAATCTTGAACAGGAGCGTCTTTGACTCGGCACATACGCCAAATGTCGCCGGTCTGGACATCGTGACTGTGCACAACAGCACCGGCTTGGTTGACGATTTCGATGCGCCCGGCATTTGGGATTTCAAAGGTCGTGTCATGAGAACCGTACTCTTCGGCCTTCTGTGCCATCAAACCGATATTGGCCGTCGACCCAATGCTGGTCGGATCCAGCGTGCCGTGAGTTTTGCAGTCGGAAATCACTTCTTGATAAACCGTGGCGTAGCACCGATCAGGAATCACGGCCTTCGTATCGTGTAAGTCGCCATCTGGTCCCCACATCTTGCCAGATTCGCGGATGGCAGCCGGCATAGACGCGTCCACAATGATGTCGCTTGGTACGTGGAGATTGGTAATACCGTAATCGGAATTCACCATCGCCAGGTCTGGGCCAGTGGCCAGACACGCATCCAGATCTGCCTTTATCTCATCCCGCTGAGCCTCGGGCAGACTCTCAATCTTATCGTAGGCATCACCAACGCCGTTGTTGGCGTCCACACCCAGCTCGGCAAAGACGTCTGCATGCTTGTTGAAGGCATCGCGGTAATACGCTTTTACGGCGTGACCGAAAATAATTGGGTCAGACACCTTCATCATTGTTGCTTTCAAATGCAGGGAAAACAGAACGCCTTGCTCTGTGCTGGCAATCTGTTCGTCATAGAACTGGCAAAGGGCATCCTTGCTCATGAACGCCGCATCTACCACTTCGCCAGCACTGACGGAGATTCCGGTCGCCAGCGTTTCACTACGATCACCCGAATGCAAAACGATAGAGAGCACATCGTCTCCAGGCATGGTTGCTGAGACTTCGCTGGCGTAAAAATCGCCATCGCTCATATGCGCCACGTGACTCTTGGAATCCGAAGACCAAGTACCCATCGAATGCGGATGTTTCTTCGCGTAGTCTTTGACCGCCCGGGTTGAGCGCCGATCAGAATTACCTTCACGCAGCACCGGGTTCACGGCACTTCCCTTGATGCGGTCATAACGCACTTTGATGTCTTGTTCCGACTCGTTCTGCGGCTCTTCAGGATATTCCGGCAAAGCATACCCTTGACTCTGAAGTTCCTTGATGGCGGCCAACATTTGGGGATTGGAGGCGCTGATGTTCGGCAATTTGATGATGTTCGCCGCCGGATCTTGGGTCAAACGCCCCAATTCCGCCAGATCGTCCGCAATTCGTTGCTCTTCGGACAACCACTCGGGAAAGCTCGCTAAAATACGGCCTGCCAGTGAAATATCACGTGTTTCCACTTGAACACCGGCGGCGTCCGAAAACGCTTTAATGATCGGAAGAAACGAAAAGGTGGCAAGTCGCGGGGCTTCATCTGTCTCGGTGTAGATGATTTTTTGGTCGGTGCTCATAGTTCCCCCGTTGCGCTGACATTAAGACATTATTCCTCGGCCCCGCGGTGCCTTCGACACACAGGCGAATGCACAAAAAGGCAGATTAGTGTCCCCACCCCTCCCGGTTTTGACGCGGGCAATATAGACGTGCCCCACGCCTAGTGCAACTCCGGGGCGCGGAGTACAGCAACTTATAATGGATTTTGGGGTTCTTTTTAGACCGTGTTCCTGCTTTTGTCTGACCAGCCAACCGCCCTCTGCCGATCGGCTTCCGTTGATTCTATCCAGTGATCGCCTTTGTCAGTGACCTCTTTTTTCCAAAAGATTGCTTGGGTCTTGAGATAATCCATGATGAATTCCGCCGCCGCAAAGGCCGCATCACGGTGAGCAGAAGCGGCGAGTACCATCACAATCTGATCCATGGGACGCAGCGTACCAACTCGATGAACCACCGTGGTCGCGACCAGCGGCCAGCGTGTTTGGGCTTCGGTCACGATGGCTTGGATACTGGACTCCGTCATACCCGGGTAATGTTCCAACGTAAGGGTCGCGACTTCGCCGCCATCGCCTGCGTGAGCATTATAGTCTCTGACCAAGCCTACAAAACCGGCAATGGCCCCGACCTCCTCGCCACCCGACGCCCTAATCTGGCAATAATGTTCAGCAAAATCAAAATCTTCTGACTGTATTTTAATAATAGACGCGAGCATATTACCCCCCAGTAACCGGCGGTAAAAATGCCACTTCGGCGCCCGCTGGAATGGTTTCGGCACTGTCTTGCCAACCGTCATTTATGAACGTTTGATTGATCGCCACCCGGACACCATCAGCGCACAAGACCTGATAGGCCTCGGCTGACAGCTGGGACACTAAGTCCTGCCGAAGTTCTGGCATGGAAGCCGCGCAACATGTTAGCGAACCTAGGGCGATACGCTCTCGTAAAGACGCGAAAAATTTAACCTCTATCGTCACGATTTCCGCCACTCACCACTTTTCCCGCCAAGCTTCTCATCCAGACCAACCGCCTCAATTGTCATTCCTTTGTCCACAGCCTTACACATATCGTAAACGGTAAGGCAGGCCACACTGACCGCCGTCAGGGCCTCCATTTCAACACCTGTTTGCCCACGCAAGCGACAGTTAGCGATAACTTTTAACTCACTGTCGGATATTTCTTCAAACGATACAGACACCTTTGTCAGCGCCAGCGGGTGGCATAATGGAATCAATTCCGAACACTTTTTTGCCCCCTGGATACCCGCGATTCGCGCGACCGCCAACACCTCCCCTTTCTTCAGGCCATCACTTTTAATCGCCCGCAGTGTGCTAGGCAACATCCTGACAATACCACTGGCCGTCGCAGATCGTTCCGTTAGCTGTTTGTCGCCAACATCGACCATGTTGGCTTCGCCGGAAGCGTTGATGTGGCTCAGTTCCATAGGATGATCCTCGATCCATGTTGACAAAAGCGCGATGCAAGGGCTTGCCCCAATGCTCTGCTGAATACATACGTTATCATGGCTGGCGCTTTGACGAGCAACTGCGCGTGCTTGGTAGTAAACTACTGTGCTTCCGGCGTTGCGAATCAACACGCCCTAATCCATCGTCAGCAGCAAGTCCTATGCCAAGCGTCCGCCGAAAGAGACAAGACACGTTACGCCAGATCGAGAACGCTCCAAAGGTCATTGTGGGCATGTCGGGTGGCGTGGACTCCTCAGTCGCTGCCTACCTTTTGCAACAACAGGGCTTCGTCGTTGAAGGGCTGTTCATGAAAAATTGGGACGAAGACGATGGCACCGAATACTGCACAGCGATCGCAGACCTTGAAGACGCACAACAGGTCAGCGATCAGCTCGGCATTACGCTGCACACGGCGAACTTTGCAGCCGAATACTGGGATAACGTCTTCAGCCATTTCCTAAAGGAATACCAGAACTGGCGCACGCCTAATCCGGATATCTTGTGCAATCGCGAAATCAAGTTTGAGCAGTTTGTACGTTACGCCGAAACCTTGGGCGCTGACTATATTGCAACCGGCCATTACGTGCGCAGAAGCCCAATTCCTGAGAGCAACGTATATCCGTCGCAAGACCTCGAGGAGCCCATCCAATTTCTGAAAGGGCTGGATGCCAACAAAGACCAAACCTATTTCTTACAGGCCGTACCTAAACACAAACTCGCGCGCTGTCTTTTTCCCTTGGGCGATTGGCAAAAACCCGACATACGACGTCTGGCAGCGTCTCTGGGACTGACCAATCACCGCAAGAAGGACAGCACTGGCATCTGTTTTATCGGCGAGCGTCGATTTGCCGACTTCCTCGGCCAATACATTCACGATCAGCCCGGCCCCATGACCGACCGCCAAGGCAGAGTGCTTGGCCAGCATCGGGGCCTGCACCAATACACGATCGGCCAGCGACAAGGTATTAATTTGGGCGGCCTCGCCGGCCGACCGGAGAGCCCTTGGTATGTGATGGACAAAATACCCGCGAGTAACACATTGCTGGTTACCCAAGATGCAGCCGACCTCACTGGCAACTGGCTCAGAGCGCGTGAGGCAAATTGGCTGCAGCCCGTGGTTTTGCCGTTGCGTTGCAGTGCCAAAATCCGCTATCGCCAACAGGATCAGGCTTGCGCCGTCTCCCAGGCGGCAGACGGCTCGTTGCTGGTGCGGTTTGACCATCCTCAAAGAGCCATCACCACGGGTCAGTACATTGCCTTCTATCAAGACGATGAACTCCTCGGTGGTGCGAACATTCAGAGCACATCATCCGTTTTTTAATCACTCGAAACCAAATCCCTGGAGGATATTTTTCATGACCGACGCAGACCCTGTTTTCGCTATCGGTGCAGCTGACGGCCGCTATCAGTCAAAGGTCAAAGATCTGGCTCCCATCGTTAGTGAGTTTGGCCTGATGAAATATCGGGTAGAGGTTGAGTGCGGCTGGGTACTTTTTTTGAGCGAATGCCCGGGCATCCAGGAATTCGCGACCTTGAGCGCAGATGATCACGCCTACGTCCGAGCCATCGCCGATAATTTTGATGCTCAGTCGGCGGCGCGAATCAAAACCTTTGAAGCAACAACCAATCACGACGTCAAGGCCGTCGAGTACTTTCTCAAGGAAGCGTTCGCAAACCGCCCTACTCTCCGAGCAGTGAACGAGTGGATACACTTTGGCTGCACATCGGAGGATATAAACAACACCGCTTACGGCCTGATGATCAAAAATGCTCGAGACGCCGTATTACCTCGGATGGGCATGCTGATCGATGCGTTAAATACGCTGGCGACGGATAACGCTGATCTGCCGATGCTGTCACGCACGCATGGCCAGACCGCCTCGCCAACCACCCTGGGCAAAGAAATCAAAAACGTCGCAGCCCGCCTCGAGCGTCAGCGCCAGCAGGTACAAAACACACCTCTGCTAGGGAAGTTCAATGGCGCAGTCGGTAATTTTAACGCCCACCTCGTCGCCTACCCAAACGTGGACTGGGCGACACTGTCTGAAGAATTCATCGCCAGCCTTGGCCTGCAAAACAACCCTTGGACGACGCAAATCGAGCCCCATGACTACATAGCGGAAATCAGCCACGCCCTGATGCGGTTCAATCAGGTACTGCTGGATTTTGATCGGGACATGTGGAGCTACATTTCCATTGAGTATTTCAAGCAGCGAAAGGTGGAAGGCGAAACCGGTTCGTCCACCATGCCACACAAAATAAATCCTATCGATTTCGAAAATTCCGAGGGAAACATTGGTATCGCCAACGCTCTCCTCGACCATATGGCGAGCAAGCTGGCGGTATCGCGCTGGCAACGCGATCTTTCCGATTCCACCGTGTTACGAAACCTCGGCACCGCATTCGCGCACTGCAGCATCGCCTACCAAGCTACATTGAAAGGCCTATCGCGGCTGGATGTGAACCCAGATGCGATCGCGGCGGATCTCGACAACAGCTGGGAAGTACTCGCGGAGGCCGTACAAACCGTCATGCGTAAATTTGCGATGCCTGAGCCCTACGAGCAGCTAAAAGCTGTGACTCGAGGCAGACGCCTGTCCGCCGATATTTATCAGGAAATATTGCAGGAGCTACAGCTGCCGGACGCGGCGATGCAGGAACTGAAGGATCTTACACCGGCACGCTATATTGGCTGTGCCGCCGAACTCGCGCGACGCCCACTGCCTTGATAGAGATTCGTTTGGCCCATTGGCAGAAGAACGATGACCGACAAGCGCTGACGGCGATTCGCTACCGTGTCTTCGTTGAGGAACAGCAGGTACCCGAGGACGTAGAAATGGACGCCTTCGACGAGACCAGCGTGCACTTGCTGGCACGTTCCGATGAATACGGTTTCATCGGCTGTGCCCGCATCATTCCCAGCGGCCAGATTGGTCGAATGGCGGTGCTAAAACACTGCCGTGGCGGGGGCACCGGCAGCCTACTGATGACCGCAGCGATTACAGAGGCAAAACGACAAAACTTTGAGGCCATTTTTTTGCATGCGCAAAGCCATGCGGAGACGTTCTATTCCCGGTTTGGCTTTGTCGCCTGCGGGGATGTTTTCGATGAGGCAGGCATTGACCACATAAAGATGACCTTACCGGCCTGACCGATGCCTTTGAGCTAGACCCCAATTAACGGCACAATCGCGCCCCGTACATCGCTTGAACCACTGAAACGAAGTAAACCTTATGAATCAAAATCACCGTAAACCATTGCCGAACTCTGGTCTCGACTACTTTGACACCTTCGAAGCCATTGAAGCAATTAAACCCGGTGCCTACGCGGGCCTGCCCTACACCGCCAAAGTACTGGCAGAAAATCTGGTTCGGCGCTGCGAACCGGAGCATTTGACGGCGGCGCTAACGCAAATTATCGAGCGCAAGAGGGATTTGGACTTTCCATGGTTCCCAGCCCGCGTTGTCTGTCACGACATTCTCGGCCAAACCGCTCTGGTGGATTTGGCCGGTCTGCGGGACGCGATTGCGGCCAAGGGTGGCGATCCGTCTAAGGTGAACCCTGTGGTACCCACCCAGCTGATCGTCGACCACTCTCTCGCCGTTGAGCATGCCGGCTTTGAAAAGGACGCCTTTGAAAAAAATCGTGCCATTGAAGACCGTCGCAATGATGACCGCTTTCACTTCATCAACTGGACCAAGACCGCCTTTGAAAACGTGGATGTCATCCCGCCTGGCAACGGCATCATGCACCAGATCAACCTGGAACGGATGTCTCCTGTCGTACACGCCCGAGACGGCGTGGCCTTCCCAGACACGTTGGTTGGTACCGACAGCCACACACCCCACGTTGACGCCCTCGGTGTGATCGCCATTGGTGTTGGTGGCCTGGAAGCAGAAAGCGTCATGCTTGGCCGCGCCTCCTACATGCGCCTACCGGATATTGTCGGCGTAGAGCTTGTCGGCACACGCCAAGAAGGCATCACGGCCACGGATATCGTGCTGGCGATTACCGAATTTTTGCGCGAGGAACGCGTGGTCTCGACCTACCTCGAATTCTACGGAGAAGGCGCTGATGCCCTCACCTTGGGGGACCGAGCAACGATTTCCAATATGACGCCGGAATTTGGTGCCAGCGCGGCGATGTTCTATATCGATGAGAAAACCACCGACTACTTGCGCCTGACGGGACGTAGCGACGAACAGGTCGCGCTGGTGGAAAACTATGCGAAGCAGACCGGGCTTTGGGCGGACAGCATGAAGGAGGCTCAATACGAACGGGTGCTACGCTTTGACCTATCCAGCGTAGGCCGCAACATCGCCGGGCCCTCGAACCCCCACCGTCGCGTTTCGACAACGGATTTGGCCGCCGAAGGTATCAGCGGCGTGGTGGAATCTGAGCCTGGCAAAATGCCCGACGGCGCGATCATCATCGCGGCGATCACCAGCTGCACGAATACCAGCAATCCACGCAACGTCATCGCGGCAGGATTGGTGGCCCGCAACGCCAACGCCAAGGGACTGACTCGTAAACCATGGGTGAAGAGTTCTCTGGCTCCCGGTTCTAAGGCTGTCCAGCTCTATCTGGAAGACGCGAATCTGCTGCCAGAATTAGAGCAGCTCGGTTTCGGTATCGTGGCCTTTGCTTGCACCACATGTAATGGCATGAGTGGCGCATTGGACCCAGTCATCCAGCAAGAAGTGATCGATCGAGACCTGTACGCCACTGCTGTGCTGTCGGGCAACCGCAACTTTGACGGTCGAATTCATCCCTACGCCAAACAAGCCTTTTTGGCATCGCCCCCGCTGGTTGTGGCTTATGCCATCGCAGGCACCATCCGATTTGATATCGAGCAAGATGTGCTGGGTACCGATCTGGACGGTAACCCCGTGAAGCTTATCGACATCTGGCCAAGCGACGAGGAAATCGACGCTATCGTAGCTCAAAGTGTTAAGCCTGCTCAGTTCACCGAGGTCTATGACCCTATGTTTTTGGACGTCAAGGACGTTACCGAAATGACTGACCCACTGTACGAGTGGCGCCCGCAGAGCACCTACATTCGCCGGCCGCCCTACTGGGAAGGTGCCTTGGCCGGACAACGCACTCTCAGCGACATGCGCCCCTTGGCCGTGCTGGGCGACAACATCACGACAGACCACTTGTCACCGTCCAACGCCATTCTGCTGGACAGTGCGGCAGGCGAGTACCTTCACAAAATGGGTCTGCCGGAAGAAGACTTCAATTCCTATGCGACCCACCGAGGTGACCACCTCACTGCCCAACGTGCGACCTTTGCCAACCCCAAGTTGCTGAATGAGATGGTCACTGAGGATGGCGAGATCAAACAGGGATCCTTGGCCCGCATCGAACCTGAGGGCAACGTGGTGCGTATGTGGGAGGCGATCGAGACCTATATGGAGCGCAAACAGCCACTGATCATTGTTGCCGGAGCTGATTACGGCCAAGGCAGTTCTCGCGATTGGGCGGCCAAGGGTGTTCGTCTGGCAGGAGTAGAAGCCATTGTCGCCGAAGGTTTCGAACGAATTCACCGCACAAACCTAGTGGGCATGGGCGTGCTTCCCATGGAGTTTACAAATGGCGAAACCCGGACAACCTACGGCATCGACGGTACAGAAATCTTTAGCGTCAACGGCAGCCCTGCCCCAAGAGCGGAACTGACGGTGTCGATGACACGACGCAACGGAGAACAGGTCGATATCCCAGTAATTTGCCGCTTAGATACGGCAGAGGAAGTGTCCATCTACGAGGCTGGCGGCGTGCTACAGCGGTTCGCCCAAGATTTTCTCGACGCCTCTGTTTCGGCCGGTTAGAGCAGCGCTATGAACCAATCCTATCCAGCACAAATCCGCATTCCAGCGACCTACATACGAGGCGGCACCAGCAAGGGCGTTTTTTTCAGTCTGGCAGACCTACCGGCACCAGCCCAACAACCCGGCGCCAGCCGGGACGCCCTGTTACTGCGGGTTATCGGCAGCCCCGACCCCTATGGAAAACACACCGACGGTATGGGCGGCGCCACGTCAAGCACCAGCAAAACGGTGATCGTGAGCCCCAGCCAGCAGCCCGGGCATGACGTGGATTACCTCTTCGGTCAGGTGTCCATTGATCAGCCCTTTGTGGACTGGAGCGGTAACTGCGGCAATCTGTCCGCCGCAGTCGGCCCCTTTGCGATCTCCCAAGGGATGCTGCCCCCGGAGCGCATCCCGGAAAATGGCTTTGTCGACGTTAAAATTTGGCAGGCGAACATCGGTAAAACCATCATCAATCGGGTCCCCATCACCCGGGGTCAGGTTCAGGAAACCGGAGATTTTGAGCTAGACGGCGTCACCTTTTCCGCAGCAGAAATCGCAGTGGACTTTATGGATCCCGCCGACGACGAAGGCAGCGCCATGTTCCCCACCGGCAATCTGGTCGACTCCCTCGATGTACCTGGCGAGGGCAGTTTGAACGCCACCTTGATTAACGCGGGTATCCCTACGATCTTCTTAAATGCGGCAGAACTTGGGTACACGGGTTGCGAATTGCAAGACGACATCAACGGCTCGAACGAAACGCTGGCTCGCTTTGAAACCATACGTGCCCACGGTGAGATCAAAATGGGACTCATATCGGAACTTGCCGAAGCCGAGGGCCGTCAACACACCCCAAAGGTAGCCTTTGTTGCACCTGCGGCAAGCTACACAGCATCCAGCGGTAAAGCCGTTGAGCGTCAGAACATAGACTTAGTCGTTCGCGCACTGTCCATGGGCAAGCTTCACCACGCCATGATGGGCACTGCCGCGGTGGCCATTGGCACGGCGGCCGCCATCCCCGGCACACTGGTCAACACGGCAGCTGGTGGTGGCGAACGGGATCAAGTGGTGTTCGGTCACCCGTCAGGGACATTGAAAGTAGGCGCCGAGGCGGCACTGGTGGATGGCGAATGGCAGGTGACGAAGGCGAGCATGAGTCGCAGCGCACGTGTGCTGATGGAAGGCTGGGTCAGAATTCCGGGCGACACGCTTTAATCCGGACCGGCGACAAGGACAAGGTCGCAAGAAGCGACCAAGGCCGTTACCGCCTGCCATTGACGACAGGCAGCATGGGTCAGAGCTTTTAGCGATCCGCCAGTGGCGTCACTGCCCGCGGCTCCGGGCCGATGTAATCTGCACTTGGGCGGATGATACGGTTGTTTTCACGCTGCTCCATGACATGGGCACTCCAGCCCGACACCCGCGAACAAACGAAGATCGGTGTAAACAATTTCGTGGGAATGCCCATGAAGTTGTAGGCGGACGCATGAAAAAAGTCTGCGTTGGCAAACAGTGCTTTTTCATCCCACATGACCTTTTCGATCGCGCATGAAACCGGATACAAAACGGTGTCGCCCACTTCGTTCGCCAGCTTCTCTGCCCACTGCTTGATGATGACATTACGCGGATCTGAGGTGCTGTAGATCGCGTGACCGAAGCCCATGATCTTTTCCTTACGTTCCAGCATGCCCAGCAAACCAGTGCTTGCTTCATCGGCAGTTGAAAACTTCTCAATCAGCTCCATCGCCGCTTCGTTGGCACCCCCATGCAGAGGGCCTCGCAGGGAACCAATGGCGCCAGTCACGCAGGAATGCATGTCAGACAACGTAGAAGCGCACACTCTGGCGGTGAACGTTGAGGCGTTGAACTCGTGCTCAGCGTAAAGAATCAGGGAAACATCCATCACCCGCTGATGTAAGGCACTGGGCTTCTTACCCGTCAGCGTTTCCAGAAAATGACCGGCCAGTGAATCTGCGTCGGTATCGGTATCGATGCGCACACCGTCATGGCTGAAGCGATACCAATAGTTGATGATGCCTGGTAACGCGCCAAGCAGTCGATTAGCCACGGTCTGCTGGTTCGAGAAATCTCCTTCCGGCTCCAAATTGCCGAGCATGGAGCAACCTGTCCGCATCACATCCATCGGATGCGTATCAGCGGGAATACGCTCGAGCACCTCCAGTAAGGTGGCTGGCAATTTACGATTTGCCTTAAGCACCTTGTGGTAGTCGTCGAGTTGGCTCGCATTCGGAAGTTCACCGTAAAAAATCAGATAGGCCACCTCTTCGAAGGTCGCATTATCTGCCAAATCGGTAATGTCGTAGCCCCGATAGGTCAATCCGGTACCGCTCTTGCCCACGGTGCAAAGCTCAGTACTGCCTGCGCTTTGGCCGCGCAGCCCCGCTCCACCTAATTTCTTTTCAGCCATATGTCTCTCCTTTGCCGCCGTTATTTACGATTTGCGAACGTTACTTAGCCGTTGCCTTGACCGGCAAACAACTCGTCCAATTTTTCTTCGTAGGCGTGATAGCCCAAGAAGTCATACAGTTCCATGCGGGTTTGCATGGTGTCTACCACGCTGGTTTGACTGCCCTCATCCTTCAGCGCTTGATACACCGTCAACGCCGCTTTGTTCATGGCTCGAAAAGCAGACAGGGGGTACAGCGCCATGGCGATGCCGACTTCCGCCAGTTCGTCCACATGATACAGGGGCGTTTGCCCAAATTCGGTCAGATTGGCCAAAACCGGCACACCGGCGGCCTCGATGATGGGTCGATACATATCGATCTCAGTCATGGCCTCGGCAAAAATCGAATCCGCGCCCGCTTCAGCGAAGGCCCCGGCGCGATCGATCACCGCGTTCATGCCGTCCACCGAAAGGGCATCCGTCCGCGCCATGACAACAAAGTCGTTATCGGTTTTCGCGTCCACGGCTGCCTTGATGCGATCCACCATTTCTTGCACGGACACGATGGCCTTGTTGGGCCGGTGACCACAGCGCTTCTGGGAGACCTGATCTTCAATATGTACCGCCGCAGCGCCTGCCGCGGTCATGTCCCGCACAGTCTTAGCAATGTTGAAAGCGCCCCCCCAGCCGGTGTCAATATCGACCAATAACGGCAAATCTGTTGCGCCGGTAATCCGTCTGACGTCTTCCAAAACGTCGTTCAACGACGTCATACCCAAATCCGGCAACCCATAGGAAGCGTTTGCCACCCCGCCGCCGGATAAATAGATGGCCTGGTGACCTACCCGTTCTGCCATTAATGCGGTGTAGGCATTAATCGTGCCTGGTATCTGCAGCGGCGTGGGGGCCGCGGCGCTGATAGCCGCACGAAATTTCTGACCTTGGCTCATGAACTGCTCTCCATCTGTAAAATTTTCCAAAAACCCATGCTACCGAACTTGGCTCCGCTGCGCGCCCCCTCGGGCGGCTAGAACCGGCTTTGAGCGGCAAGAATGAGTTGTTGCAGCTCTTGGTAGTCGTTTGCCAGTGGGTATTGAGGGAACTGCTCCCGCACGTTGTCCGGCGCCTGGAAAAAGATACCCGCATCCGCCTCTTCCAGCATGGACACGTCATTGAACGAATCGCCCGCCGCAATGATATTCAGCTCTAGGGACTTGAACGCTTTGACCGAACAACGCTTTGGATCGGCCTGACGCAGCCGGTACCCAGTGATGCGATCGTTGCTGATCTCTAACTTGTGACAGAGCAAGAACGGTTCATCAAGTTGGGCCATCAATGGTGCAGCAAATTCGTAAAACGTGTCCGAAATAATTGCCACCTGAAAGTGCTGACGGGCCCAGCGAAGAAAATCTGCGGCACCGGGCAACGGCGCCAGCTTGGCGATCTCCGCCTGAATTTGACTCAACGTTATGTCGTGTTGATCGATGATTCCCAGTCGGTAGTTCATCAAATCATCGTAGTTGGGAATATCGCGAGTTGTTTTGAGCAACTCGGGTATCTGGGTCTCTTTCGCCACCGCCTGCCACACTTCTGGAACCAGCACGCCTTCTAAATCAAGACACAGAATATCCACCGCAATCCCCTAAAAAAATTTGGCGTAAGCATATAGCAACAGATTCTTTTTTTTACGATTTTCCGCCTGTTAATGTGCGCGCCAATGGCTTCAGGCCACCCTTTGATGATCGCTTGCCCGGAGGCTTCGCCCTGTTATGAATGCTAATTCCGCTCAAACAAACCCAGCGGCACAGGAAAACTCACTGTCTGCACGCCTGCGCACGACTCAGAACCTGCTGCGCGAGGCGCTCAAAGAATTTAAACCGGGCAGCATCGCCCTGTCGTTCAGCGGCGCTGAAGACATCGTACTCATCGATCTCATCCGAAAACTCGGTCTGACCATCGACGTTTTTTCTCTCGACACCGGCCGCCTGCACAGCGAAACCTACGAATTCTTGGAGACCGTCAGAACGCAGTACGATCAACCCATTGAACTGTTGAACCCGGATCCCGAGGGCGTACAAAATTTGGTCAAAGCGAAGGGACTGTTCAGCTTCTATGAGGATGGGCATCAAGAATGCTGCGGGGTCAGAAAAGTTCAGCCCTTACGTAAGAAGCTGGCGACGTTGGATGCGTGGGTAACCGGACAACGCCAAGATCAAAGCGTCACGCGAAGCGATGTTCCACTGCGTCAACGCGATGAGGCCTTTTCCACCGAAGGGAACGACCTCACAAAGTTCAACCCACTGGCCCAGTGGACCTCGGCCGATATCTGGCACTACATCCGGGAAAATCGCGTCGCCTACAATCCGCTGCACGACAGAGGCTTTATCTCTGTCGGCTGCCAGCCCTGCACCCGTGCAGTCAGCCCATTTGAGCACGAGCGTGCCGGGCGATGGTGGTGGGAAGAAGCAACACAGAAGGAATGTGGCCTGCACGGACAGAACATCATTCCCATCACGCCGGTTTAACCAACGACCGGCGATGTATTGAGCTACCGAACCGGCAGCTCAATATCCCCAAACAACCTTTCGCGCTCCGCTACCGTGGCACATTCCTGCGCCTGACTTACTGTGCGTGCCTCGAGATGCGGCGCAAAAGATTGAATCAGATCCAGCATGTAGCGGCGCAAAAACGTACCTCGACGGAATCCAATATGCGTGACACTCGACGCAAACAAATGGCTCGCATCAATGCGCACCAGATCGCTATCCTGACTCTCGTCGTATGCCATCGAGGCAATGATTCCCACGCCAAAACCCAGCCTGACATAGGTCTTGATGACATCCGTATCCGTTGCCGTAAACACGACATTTGGCGTCAGCGAGACCGCCTGAAACGCATCGTCAAGCCGAGAGCGCCCGGTAAAACCGAACACGTAGGTCACGATCGGATAATCAGCGATATCCTGCAACGTTAGGGTATTGGGCATAACAGCCTTTGCAGCAAGCGGATGACCCTTCGGAACCACAACACTCCGGTTCCATTCGTAGCAAGGCATCATCACCAAGTCTTTAAACAACTCCATACCCTCTGTTGCAATGGCAAAGTCAGCAGCCCCAGACGCGGCTAGCTCGGCAATCTGTGCCGGCGTACCCTGCTTCATGTGCAATGCGACTTCAGGGTATTTTCGACGAAATTCCTGGATAACGGACGGCAAGGCGTAACGAGCTTGTGTATGCGTCGTGGCAATGGTCAATTCGCCGGAGGCTTCATTGGAGCACTCATCGGCAATCTGCTTGATGATACTGGTTTGCCGGAGCACCTGGGTCGCCATATCGATGATCTGCTGGCCCACCTGGGTCACCTGGGTCAGGTGTTTGCCACTGCGAACAAAGATCTCTACGCCCAACTCATCCTCAAGCAGGCGGATTTGCTTACTGACACCGGGCTGGGAAGTGAACAGTGCTTGCGCTGTGGCAGACACATTTAGGTCGTGATTTGCCACCTCGACAATGTAGCGCAGCTGTTGAAGTTTCATGTTTGCTTTCCTGACACCATTTGATGAAACGACAGCTTACAGAATTAGTT
>ERZ1047472.921-NODE-921-length-24159-cov-17.365126_pt1 | contig 24159 bp, 20 predicted proteins | sample MGYA00383095_ERZ1047472 | MGnify/ENA primary metagenome ERZ1047472 (study PRJEB29581, sample SAMEA5548365) | metagenome | biome: marine; feature: coastal; material: water | depth 1 m | study: Short-term variability in the microbial, nano- and picoplankton... | reverse complement strand
GATGAACCCTGGGCACGCCGTGTCAGTGGTGTTCTGGGAAACAAGCTTGCCTTAGATGCGCCGCATCGAGCCCATGCCGTGGTGACGGAAATCCCTGAGGGGTTCCTCGTAAGTGTCAGGGCGCCCGTGAAAAATCGCGTCGGTGCCGATACCGTTTGCAAGCAATTTCCTACGGGGGGAGGGCGAGCAGCAGCGGCTGGTATTAATCAGTTGCCTCAGGAAGCGCTGGCGGTTTTCATCGACGCCCTCAGGCACCAGTACAACTAAGCTGTTTCTTCCCCTTTGAGGCCCACGTTATTTGGCTTCTCTCTCGACCAGTAGCGCCAGTTGCGCCTCAATTTTTGCAAGCCTTTCTGAAGTTGACGCGGCATTTTTCTCTGAATCAACTGCTGGGATTTGTTCTATCTTGTAGGGATGAAACATCACCAAAAGCTGTTTGACTACCGAGGCGTCGAACTGAGTCTCCCGCAGCAGCAGTGTCCTAGCGGAATACTCTAAAGCCCCATAGAAAGCGTCTCGGCATTGCCATAACGGCATCTCCTCAATGAATTCTTGACGACTGATGCCACGCTCGATGATTTGATCAAAAACGCGCACGTATTCACGAATTTTAGGTAACTGGTATTCGGGTTCCCCATGTCGAAGCCTCGCTCGATAGGTCAGGCCCACCATGTCGAATTGTTGGATAAGTGCCGTTAGGTGATAGGTTGCTAGCTGTTCTAGTTGCTCCATGACGGGGAAGCTGGCATCCACAGCGATAAGTGCGCCTTTCGTTAAATCTGCCCAAAAATTCCCCACAACAACAGCCAGCAAATCCTGTTTGTTTTTGTGGTACAGGTAGAGCGTTCCTTCGGCGATATGCGCCCTGCGAGCGATTTCGGCCATCGTAGAGCCGTCAACGCCCAGTGCAGTAAACACCTCGGTCGCTGCGTTTAAAATACTTTGTTCTTTTGCTTCCAAGCGTTCGCGCTGGGTGTTTTTAGTATTGGGCGAACTTGCGCTCATAGCCTAAGGCTCCTATAGTGAGCATCTGAGGATCACTCATAATAAATGAGCTATCATCATAAACGCTAGAATTCCAAATAGGTAGGGCCCCCAAAAATATGTCTTTTTTTGGGGAGCACTCAGGGGCGGCGGGTGATTTTCCGCTAGAAATTTTAAGCGCTGTTACTTGTAGCAAGGGCAATTCCCGTTAACTGCTGAAGGTGGGGGAAGCCGCTGTGGAACTTTGCAAAGGAAATTGCATGAGCATGAAGTCGTCGATAAAAATTGGGGGAGCCACTGGGTTTTGGGGCGAAACTGACCTCGCAATGGCCCAGTTTCTGTCTGAGGGCGACCTAGACTATATCGTCTTCGATTACTTGGCTGAAATTACCATGTCGATCTTAGCCAGAGCTCGCTCAAACGATGAAACGCTGGGTTATGCGACCGATTTTGTGACCGCCATGGTGCAGCCAAATCTGCAAGCCATCGCTGACTCAGGGGTGAAACTCATCAGTAATGCGGGTGGTGTTAATCCTCAGGCCTGTGCCCAAGCCATCACGAAGTGCATTGACGAGGCGGGACTTAATTTAAAAGTTGCGGTCATAGTTGGTGATGATTTACTCCCCAGAGTCACTGAACTGTCAGCAGGTGGCGCCCGGGAAATGTTTTCTCATGAGGCTATGCCTGCCCCTGATAAAATCGCTAGCGCCAATGCTTACATTGGTGCTTTTCCTGTTGCCGAAGCGCTTCTTAATGGCGCAGATATTGTGATTACCGGGCGCTGCGTTGACAGTGCGGTAACGCTCGGTGCTTGTATCCATGCGTTTGGTTGGACCCCCGACGAGCTCGATCGATTGGCGGCAGGTTCCCTCGTGGGTCATTTGATTGAGTGTGGGCCGCAGGTGACAGGCGGCAATTACACCGATTGGGAAGCGGTAGCCGAGTCGCTTGTTGAGGTGGGTTATCCGATCGCTAAGGTATCGATGGATGGCGAGGCGGTGATCACAAAGCCTGCAAATACCGGGGGCACCGTTAGTCGAGGCACGGTTGGCGAGCAATTACTCTACGAAATCGATGACCCGATGCATTACGCACTTCCGGATGTGATCTGTGATTTTTCTTGCGTGGAACTACAGCAAATTGGTCAAGACCAGGTTCAAGTTAGCGGTGCTAAAGGACGGGGTGTGCCCACTGACTACAAGGTCAGTATGACCTGGGCCGACGGCTGGCGGGCAGGGACAATTCTTTGGTATCTGGGTCGGAAGGCGGCGGAAAAGGCTAGGTTTTTTGCAGAAGAAGTGCGCAAACGGGCAGAGCAAAAGCTAACCGCCCGCGGGATTTCTGGTTTCGATGATGTCACGGTCGAGATTGTGGGTGATGAGAGTCATTGGGGGGAAGCCGCCCAATATATTCGTAGTCGCGAAGTTGCTGTAAAAATTGCCTGCAGGCATCAGGACAAACGCGCGGTTGCGCTGTTGTTGCGTGAGGTTTCGGGCGCTGCCCTAGGGGCGCCACCGGGACTCGCCTTTTTTGCGGGTACTCGCGCGAAGCCATCCCCCGTGATTCGTTTATTTTCTATCAAGGTGCCCAAAACATCTGTGGCTTTATCGCTGATCGACGATAGAGGAACCAGTAAGTTGCCACAAATACCTGAGCCCTCGACGTTGTTCACTCCAGCCGAGCCTACGGATATTCCCTCGGTCGGCTTACAGGCAGACGATAATCTTATAACGGTCCCTTTAGAGCGCCTTGCTTGGGGGCGATCGGGTGACAAAGGAGACAAAGCAAATATTGGCATCATGGCACGTAATGAAGTTTACCTGCCCTGGATCGCTCAAGTCTTAACTTCAGATTATGTTGCTACGCGTTTTGCTCATTTCATGACTAGTCCCAGCATCAACAGATACTATTTACCTGGACTCCCGGGGCTCAACTTCGTTCTGCACAATGCACTGGGCGGTGGGGGTGTTGCGAGTTTGCGCAATGATCCTCAAGCGAAGAGTTTCGCGCAAATCTTACTCGATACCCCTATTGCCATCCCTGAAAATATTTTGGAAAGCTAACATGGCTACTATTGTTTCAACGCTGCAATCCGATTCAGAGACGTTTAGTGAAAATCGTAACCGCATGCTGGGTTTCGTTGATCAACTAAGGCGCTATGAGCAACGCACCGAGGAAATCTCCAACCGTCGGCTCAAAACATTCCGTGCCCGTAATCAACTCACACCTAAAGAGCGTTTAGACGCTTTAATAGACCCAGGTATGCCGTTTTTGCAGCTGCATTCTATGGCGAATTTTTGCGTCGAGGAGTCTGATCGTGAGCTCAGCGTACCGGGTGCTTCGGTCATTGTGGGTATTGGTTTTGTCAGTGGTGTTCGCTGCATGGTTTGGGTCGATGACTCGGGCATCGCGGCGGGAGCCGCCACTGATTGCACCCTTAATGTGACGACCTCACTGCTTAAAATATGCCTGCGCCAAAATTTACCCCTGGTGCATCTCGTTGAAAGTGCCGGTGCTAACCTCCTGAAGTACAAAGTTGAACTCTGGTCTGAATTTGGCAGCGTGTTTCGCGATTTAGCACGCCTCTCTGCAAAGGGGCTGCCAACGATGGTCGTGCTACACGGTGGGTCTACTGCCGGAGGCGCGTATATGCCCGGTATGTCTGACTACGTTATCGGAGTCAAAGAGAATGGCATGGCGGCGCTCGGTGGCGCAGCCTTGGTCAAGGCCGCCACTGGAGAGGATGCCGATGATCGGGAGTTAGGCGGTACCGAAATGCATGCCAGCGTTTCAGGGGTTGTGGAGTACCTCGTTGAAAATGATGCACACGGCCTGCTGAAGGCTCGGGAAGTGATGCAGTGCATTGATTGGAACAAACGACTGACGCCTTTTGCTAGACAACCCTATAGCGAACCCCGATATGCCGCTGAGGAGCTGGCCGGGGCTATCCCTACCGATCCGCGTACGCCCTACGATGTCAGAGAAATATTAGCCCGTGTGGTTGATGACTCATCCATCGAAGAGTTCAAATCACGTTACGGCGTGTCGACTGTCTGCGGTCACGCCACGATCACAGGCGTCGCCTGTGGCTTTATTGGTAACAATGGTCCTATCGATACAAATGGCGCGACGAAAGCCGCGCAATTCATCCAGCTGTGTGATCAGTCTGATTTGCCCATTATCTTCTTTAACAATACCTCGGGGTATATGGTGGGCACGCAGTATGAACATGCGGGCATGATTAAGCATGGTTCCAAGATGATTCAGGCGGTTGCCAACGCTCGGGTACCTAAACTATCTCTCTACGTGGGTGCCAGCTATGGCGCTGGAAATTACGGTATGTGCGGGTGGGCTTACGAACCGGACTTTTTGTTTGCATGGCCCAATGCGCGGACTGGCGTGATGGCGGGTCAGAGTGCTGCAACTACAATGACTGAAGTGGCTAAAGCAGGAGCTGCGCGTAAAGGTAAACCGATACCCGAGTCGCAGCTGGAGGCACAGGCCCAAACGATAAAGCAGCACTTTGACGCCCAGGAAGATGCCTTTTACACCTCGGGTCGCGTACTTGATCACGGAATTATCGATCCCAGAGATACCCGTAAAGTTTTGGCGTTCTGTTTGGAAACAATCATTGAAGGGCGTCACCGTAGTCTGCAATCAAACAGCTTCGGTGTGGCGAGGATGTAATTATGACGGCATTACCTGAAACAAAGTCAGTAGATCTCAATCTTGAAAATGGGTGGTTGACGGTCTGGTTTAATCAGCCTGAACGACGGAATCCGCTCACCGATGATGTTGTTGATGATTTGGAGATTATTCTGTCTTCGGTACGTGATGATCGTAGCGTCAGAGGGGTCACATTTAGGGGGCGGGGTGGTTTTTTCTGCGCTGGGGGTGATCTCAAGAGTTTTAACGCGATCGCTAGTGGCGCGCGGGAGCAAGCCATGAGAACCAGCACCCGTATCGGCGACATACTGGCAGACCTCAACGCCTTACCTCAGGTGACTGTGGCCATGATCGAGGGCGCGGCCATGGCGGGAGGCCTAGGTCTTGCTTGTTGCTGTGACGTAAGCGTAGGTATGAACGATGCCAAGTTTGCCTTTTCAGAAACTCGAATCGGTATTACGCCGGCGCAGATTGCGCGCTACGTTTTGCAAAAATGCGGTTATGCAGTGGGTCGTCGACTCATGCTCACCGCAGCGAGATTCAAAGGTGCGGAGGCGGCAGCTTTGGGCGTGCTAGATCTCGCGGTGGATTCGGTAGAGGCATTGGAAGACACTGAGAGAGCCATTCGTTCTGACGTCCTCGGTTGTGCCCCGGGCGCGGTAGCCGCGTGCAAAGAATTAATCGTCGGCATGCCGCAAACTCCCGATGACGAAAAAGTAATATACGCCGCTGAAAACTTTAGCCGATGCTTACAAAGCGATGAGGGCAAAGAAGGCGTGTCATCTTTTATTGAGAAGCGTAAACCCCGTTGGCACGTGGAGATTGATGTATGAAAACGCTGTCGACTTTATTGGTCGCGAATCGCGGTGAGATTGCAGTACGGGTAATGCGAACTGCGCGTGCATTGGGTATTCGTACGGTGGCCGTTTACTCTGACGCCGATGAAGACGCCTTGCATGTGCGCGAGGCTGATCAAGCGATCCGACTCGGTGGCCCCATTGTCAGTGATTCCTACCTGAGCCAAGAGAAGGTTCTGGCCGCAGCAATCGAGGCTGGCGCAGACGCTATTCATCCGGGTTATGGCTTTCTGTCAGAAAATTCAGATTTTGCTGCCGCTTGCGAGCAGGCGAACATTGTCTTTATCGGCCCTCCTAATCGAGCGATTGAGGTTATGGGTGATAAGGCTAGGGCTAAACGCGCCATGCTAGAGGCCAGCGTGCCTTGCATCCCAGGTTATCAGGGCGAGGCGCAGGACATCGAAACGCTGCTAGTAGCCGCAGAAGACATTGGCCTCCCTGTCATGATTAAGGCTGCAGCGGGCGGTGGTGGCCGGGGCATGCGCCTTGTCACTGATTTATCCCAGTTACAAGATGCCATTGGCTTGGCTCAATCGGAAGCCCAGAACGCCTTCGGTTCTAGCGAACTTATTATCGAGCGCGCTGTACTTCGTCCGCGCCATGTCGAAGTACAGGTCTTTGCGGATCAGCATGGGCATGTTGTGCATTTGGGGGAACGGGATTGCTCGATTCAACGCCGGCACCAGAAAGTGATTGAAGAGTCTCCCTGTCCTGTCATGACGCCTGAGTTGCGCAGTGCAATGGGAGAGGCCGCGGTTAACGTAGCGCGAGCCGTTGATTATGTCGGTGCAGGTACCGTGGAGTTTTTGCTCGACGAGGAGGGGCGCTTTTACTTTTTGGAAATGAATACGCGCCTGCAGGTAGAGCACCCCGTCACTGAGATGGTCACGGGTTTTGATTTAGTTGAGTGGCAGATTCGGGTAGCTAGGGGAGAGCCGCTGCCTGCAGAGCAAGACGATATTGAGCTGTTAGGCCATTCGGTTGAAGTCCGGTTGTATGCAGAGGAACCTGAAAAGGGGTTTCTTCCCAGCACGGGGCCCGTGCGACTGTTCGATTTTCCGGAAGGTGAGGGCATTCGGATCGACAGTGGCGTGGCTAGCGGGGATGAGGTCAGCCCTTATTACGATGCAATGGTCGCTAAGATTATTAGCTATGGGGAAACACGAGAGGATGCACGTCGCCGTTTAGTCGCAACGTTACAAGATGGCGCTTTACTTGGCTTGGGCAACAATCGGGATTTTTTAATCGACGCCCTAGAGCAGCAAACTTTTAAGGATGGTTTAGCAACCACCGCGTTCATTGCAGAGCATTATGGCGACCAGTTCACCCCCCCCAAAGTACCCGGAGCTTTTGTTGTCGGTGCTGCAGTAATTCAGCACCTGCTCGCAATGGGTGAGGCTCATGAGCGGGCACCATTGGTTTCCCATGAGCTTCTCGACTGGTCTTCCCGAGGGCGGGCTATCTCTATTCGCGAATATCGAATCGACGAGGTGGAAGTTAGTGTCAAATTAGAAACGCTTTCAGCGGGGCAGTATCAAGTGGTGTTCCAAGGCGAAGAGTTCATGGTCGAATTCATGGGAATGTCTGACACCGACTGTGAGTTACAAATTAATGGCTGGCGCGAAAAGTTTAATTTTGTTCAAGAAGCGCCGGCGACCCTGCTTTTTGCTAACGCAACGTATTCGATGACGCTCACAGACTATACTCGAGTATCCCCCGAGGCTGTTGATGCCGCAGCGGGTGGCACTGTGGTGGCCCCGATGCACGGTTTACTGCTGGCTGTCGAGGTGTCAGAGAATGAAACAGTGGTCAAAGGTCAACGTCTCGCGGTCCTAGAGGCCATGAAGATGCAGCACGAGATTATAGCGCCCGCAGATGGTGTTGTTCTTGAGACTCCGGGTATGGCGGGGCGCCAAATTGCAGCGGGAGATGTGATGGTAGTTTTAGAGCTGGATGAATAGAGGCTCTACCAGCGACTGAGTTATTTTAGCGAAGTGGTTGTTGCAGTGTGCTTGCTGATCGTCAAGGTGTAGTGAGCAACCTTAAGGTTTACTGGCGTGCTACAAGAAGGGATTGGACATGGAACAGGCTAAAGCTTTTCTCGAGGAGTGCCTAGACATCGATGCACTCTTAGGCGATGCCGGGAGTCTCGATCTCTCACGGCCCACGGGTTTCAAGGCCTGGAGCATTGAGACCATCCTGCGGCATCTGCATTTTTGGAACCAAATGGCTTTGTGGGCTCTCGAGAATACTGATCAGCTACAGCAGACGCTGGTGCCGGTCATGGAGGGGCTCACCCGCGGGGATAGTTTGACGCAAGTTGAAGGTCAAATTGTCTTGGCTGAGGGCGATGTGCTCCTGTCGGAGTGGCGCGAAACCTATCAGCAGCTTGCACAGTCTTATAGTCAGGCCGATCCATCGCAGCGTTGTCCGTGGGTAGGGCCCAGTATGAGTGCACGATCCTGTATTACGGCGCGACAGATGGAAACCTGGGCCCATGGCCAGGCAATTTATGATGAGCTGGGCAAGGTTCGCAGCAATACAGATCGTATTCACAACATCGTCATTCTGGGTATCAATACTTTCGGCTGGACGTTTAAGGTTCGTGGAGAGGCGGCTCCCGAACAAATGCCTTATGTTGAACTGACCGCGCCTTCGGGTGTTCTGTGGAAGTTTGGCGAGGACGATTCTGTGTCAGCAATCAGAGGTACAGCGGAAGAGTTTTCTCAGGTCGTAACTCAGACACGACATGTCGAAGATACCGAGCTGTCCTATACGGGTGAGGACGCCAAGCGCTGGCTCTATAACGCCCAGTGTTTTGCGGGTGGCCCCAATCCACCCCCAACCCCGGGGTCACGGTTCATGCGCGTTAGTTGAGCTTGCCCCCTGGGTTATCGACCCGTCGATACGTTGTATCGCCATCCAGAACAGCTCTTCCTGCGAGTAGCCGCTAATACGGTCCTGCTCTTCGCAATTCTCAATTGCAATAAACGTAGGCGTCACGTCAACCTGATTGGTTATGCAGATACTTTTGGGGTGGGTTCCTGCCTGCCAAGCGGCTAAGCCAATTTTGTCGATTGGGAGTCGTCGGGCTTCATCGGTATTTTTGTAATAGGTGAGGACCTCTGCATCAAACTGCTGACAGGCTGGACAGTCCGCTGAGTAAATGTACAAAAGCTCAGCGGCGTTACCCTGAATGCAAATTGACAGGCTCAGTGGAAACAAAAAAGCAGCAGCAAAGTGCCTTGCTGTATCCCGTCGCCGGGGCTTACGGGGGCAGTGGGATTGGAAGTTTGATACCGCCATAGTGTGTGCTCTTTAGTAAGCCTTCAATCTTCGCGACACTCGAAGTTCCGGCCTGCATCTTCTGAACAAGGTATTTCGACTGCTACCGGTGCTACAAGCCGCGAAGGTCGACATTTCTCTTCGTTCTGGCCGGCATCAGTTTATTGGAAAACCACGCTACCTTCGAGGCGGACTATAAAACACCGCCACAGCAATTCTACGGCCTGAAAAAGGTCGGCGATATTTTTGGTGTGTACTGCAGGCATAAACGGGGTTTGAGCCTAACTGGACATGTCTTACCGAGACCCATTCACCGTCAGATTACGCGTTGTGGGCACCGGGGTATAAACACAAAGGCATGGCCTTAGGGTTTTGAGTTTGCAGTCGTGCTGCTGTTGTTCATACTGTTAGGCACTGTGGCTTAGGTTTCAGCTATGTATTGGGAAGCCTGATGGTGCGGGTCAGTACTGCGGGGGGAGGGCGGAACCGCGCGCTCCTTTAAGCGCCTCTGTACTGGCCATACCGCTCAAGCGATACGCCACGTTGTAGTCGTTAAAGTGCGCTAGAGTTGTTTTTGGTTATATGTTTATATGATATAAGAATATAAAATAAAGATGGCTGCAAAGACACTGAAATAACGCAGCCGCAATGTAAGTGCATTCACGGGGGTGGGGCAAATGCCAACACACGCCAGTCATCAGGAGGGTCGGTTGAGGCCGGCACCAGAGTCATTCCTGTCTGATGAGCTGATATCTGAGGTGTCACAAAAAGGTGTCGATACCCAGCGCAGACAGCTTTTACGGGGTGCTTTTGCGGGTGCATTGGCCGGGGTCTCCGGGCTTGTGATTGCCGATGATCCCAACATTATCGAGGTGCCCGAATGGAGCCGCAGTCTTGGTAAAGCCGTAGCGACAAACCCCTATGGCCACCCATCGATTTTCGAAGCCAACAACATTCGCCGACAAAGCCCTGGCCTTACGCAAACTGATCAAGCGAGCGTGGCTTTCACACCTTTGCAAAATCTTTTTGGGTGCATCACTCCCAGTGGGCTGCACTTTGAGCGGCACCATCAAGGTTGGGTCGATATCGACCCTCGACGTCACCGACTTATGGTTAACGGGCTGGTGAAAGAACCCCTGGTATTTACCGTTGAAGACCTACTGCGTATGCCCAGTGTGTCGCGCATGCACTTCTTGGAATGTGGTGCGAATACAGCATTAGAGTGGGGTAACTCAGCTGTGCCCACCGTGCAATACACCCACGGTATGTTGTCAGGCTCTGAGTGGACCGGCGTGCCGCTGTCTTTGTTACTCGAGCGTGCGGGCTACGACCAGAACGCTAATTATTTGTTAGCAGAGGGTGCCGATGGTTCCGGGATGACGCGAACCATTAATCTTGCCGAGGCACTCGAAGACGCGATTGTGGCCTACGGCCAAAATGGCGAAATGCTGCGACCTGAGCAGGGCTACCCACTAAGGCTAGTAGTGCCGGGTGTACAGGGTGTTTCTTGGGTGAAGTGGTTGCGCCGTTTAGAGGTTGGCAACAAACCCTATGCCACCAAGGATGAGGCCAGTCATTACGTCGATCTTATGCCCAATGGCCAGTTGCGCCAGTACACCGCCATACAAGAGGCTAAGTCGGTTATCACGGCGCCTTCTGCGGGTCAGAAGCTGCTCAGCCAAGGTTATTACTGCATTACGGGTTTGGCCTGGTCGGGTCGGGGCTCCGTGCGCAAAGTAGAGGTTTCTGTCGATGGCGGGCGCAATTGGCAGGAGGCGAGGTTAGAGGGGCAGGTATCCACAAAAATGCTGACGCGATTTAATTTTGACTGGGTTTGGCGGGGCGAGCCGGCATTACTGCAAAGCCGAGTCCACGACGATACGGGTTACATACAGCCACAACGTGCCGCATTGGTGGCCCAGCGAGGCACTCGTTCGATTTATCACAACAATGCCATTCAGACGTGGCGGGTAAGTCCTTCAGGTGAGGTCGATAATGTTCAGGTGGGCTAGGTCATGGATGATCGGCCTGATTTTTTTGGGTAGTAACGCCTTTGCTGGCGACTATTTATTGGCTCTTAATGCGCTAGGAAGAACTGCAACCACTGCGGAACTCAGTGCCTGGGACATCGATGTGCGCCCTGATTTTACAGGGTTGCCCGTAGGTGCCGGCTCGGTAGAGCAAGGTGAGGTACTGTGGCTAGATCAATGCGCAAGTTGCCACGGCGATTTTGGCGACTCTAATGAAGTTTTCTCGCCTATTGTCTTGGGCAACATTACCGAGAACGATATTCAGACAGGGCGTGTGGCTGCGCTAACAGACCCTGCCGTTGTCAGGACCACTTTCATGAAGGTGGCGACCTTGTCTACGGTTTGGGATTACATCAATCGAGCAATGCCCTGGACTGCACCGAAGTCATTGGCTGTTGATGAGGTGTACGCATTGGTCGCCTACCTGCTTAATCTTGCTTATATTGTCGATGAAGACTTTGTGCTGTCTGATAAAAATATAAGAGATGTTCAAGCCTTAATGCCAAACCGTAATGGTATGACTGAGGACCACGGCCTTTGGTCGGTTAACGGCGTTCCCGACGTGGTTGGCTCGGCGTGCACAACCAACTGTGCGGTCAATACGACGGTTACGTCATCTCTTCCAGATTATGCAATGAATGCTCACGGCAACCTTAGAGATCAAATGCGTGATTATGGCCCCTTTCCCGGCGTGCAGACCGCACCTGCAGCACAGCGGTCGGAATCCCAGTCAACGCCGAGTGACACGTTAGATCAACGACCTGATGACCTTTTATCGGTTAGTGGCTGTACGGCTTGCCATCAGATGAATAAAGCGTTGGTGGGTCCCGGATTCTCTGCAATTCGAGACCGTTATGCGGGGCAGGATGCCGCGATCTATTTGGCCAACAAAATCAAGCAGGGAGGGCAGGGCGTATGGGGCTCGATGCCGATGCCTGCGATGACGAAGTTGGATGATACTGTCGTGGAGACACTGGCACTTTGGCTAGCCTCAGGGCAACTAAACAAGTAAAGGAGTTGAGATCTATGGGTAATTTAGACCCTTTGGGATTAACACGGCGAGGCTTAATCAGAGTGAGTGGCGCGCTGTTAGTTGCTGCTGCCTTACCGCAAAAACTTTGGTCGGCAGCACTGCGACCGGAATCTGTTTTTCAGACGACAACCCTTGACGCTACCTTTGAGGCACTTGGCGGTGTCCCAACAATCAGTGAAGGGATTATTTTTTCGGCACCTGATATTGCAGAAAATGGCGCAGTCGTGCCCATTAGGATTGAGGTTGATGCTTCCGTGTTGCCTGGAGTCAGCAAACTGTATGTCATTGTAGAGAAGAACCCGAATCCGGTTGCTGCAGTTTTTCAAGTTCCGCCCAATACCCAGCCTTATGCAGAAACTCGGGTAAAGGTGGCGCAAACGGGTAATCTCTATGCCGTCGCCGAGGCGGAGGGTGAGCTCTATATGATGCAAAGAGAAACCAAAGTTACTTTGGGTGGCTGCGGCGGCTGAGGAGAAATACGATGGCCAGTAGGATTAGAATTCGCGCTCAACTAAAAGGCGACTACTGTGAGGTTAAGGCTTTGATGCGCCACCCCATGGAAACCGGCATGCGCAAGGATCAGACGGGTGCGTCGATTCCTGCAAATTTCATCGAAGATGTTCAGGTCGTCCATGGTGATACCGTCGTCATGCAGGCTTATTGGGGCGCTGCCGTGTCGGCGAACCCGTTTCTGGGTGTCCGGTTTAAAGGCGGCACCCAAGGTGATGTGGTCAAAGTGATCTGGCGAGATAACCAAGGTGCAACCGGTACTGGTGAGACGACGATTCGTTGATTAGCTGAGCGGGCAATTATGAATAACAGGTTTATCAAGATTATTTTTGCCATCGTCATAGGACTTTGGTCTGCAACACTTCTGTCACAGGGAGAAGGTATTTTTGACGAGTATCGCGATATGTTGGGCGATGATAATCCAGCGATCTTCGTAATTTTTGATGGCGAGGAAATTTGGTATGCCCCCGCAGGCCCCAAGTCAGCCTCTTTAGAACAGTGTGATCTTGGTCTTGGGCCTGGCGTGGTGGAAGGTGCCTATGCGCAATTGCCGAGGTATTTTGCGGACGTCGATCGGGTTCAGGACATTGAGGCGCGCCTTGAGCATTGCATGATCCAACTGCAGGGTCTTGCCCCCGATGAGGTCAGCGCGAAACCCTACTCGCTGCGAGGTGACCTGGGTACTCAGCTTGAAGCGCTGGTTGCATGGATTGCCGATCAATCTAGTGGTCTCGCAATCGCACCGGGTCAGGCTCATGCTCAGGAGAAATCAGCTTACGCCTTGGGTGAAACCCTTTTCTATTATCGGGCAGGCACTCATGATTTTTCTTGTGCCACTTGCCATGAGCAGGCCGGGCGCCGCATACGGTTGCAAGCCCTGCCAAATTTGACCACGCATGAGGGCGCAGCTGCAGCCTATAGCACCTGGCCGGCCTACCGTATCTCTCAAGGTATTGTTCGCACTATGGGGTGGCGTATGCGGGACTGTATGCGCCAGCAACGAATGCCTGAATTGACAATGGGGTCTGAGGCCTCGGTAGCACTGCAGACCTATCTTGCCGTTAATGGCGCCGGGGCCTCTATGACAGCGCCAGGGCTGAAGCGGTAACTAATGATGAAAACAATCACTCTACTATTTGCCGTTATGTTTTCTAACCCTCTTTACGCTGACGAGGTCTATGAGGTGTTGCTGGATTCAATGGTCGACAAAAACTTTGTCACCGTCGAGCGACTGAAACAAGATGAGCTTCAGGCGTTTTGCAGCAAACCGCGCTCGGAGAAGGTTGATGAGGCTCGTGCAGCGGAGTTGAGAGAAGCAGCACTTGAGGGGGTTCCCAGCCCACCGGGGGGGAATTATTTGGGTGATTGGCAGCGGGGTGAAAAAGTCGCCATAAACGGCAAGGGGCTTCAGTATTCCGACGACCCCAACGCGGCTAATGGTGGTAATTGTTATGCCTGCCATCAACTTGATCCCGCTGAAGCGGCATACGGTACTTTGGGGCCATCGCTAAGCGGCTATGGCGCCAGAGGGCAAAGTGCTGCCATGCTTAAGTACACTTGGACCAAGCTTTGGAATACCCACGCTTATAACGTCTGTTCCCACATGCCAAGATTTGGTGCCGCTGACATACTAACGCCGCAGCAGTTGCAGGACGTTATGGCTTTTCTTTTTGATCCAACGTCGCCAGTGAATCGTTCGCAGCCGTGACGGGATGGTCAATAAAAGGAAGCCGTCATCGAACGCCGTGAATTTGGAAAAATGCTGGCATTGGGTGCGGCGGCTGGCTTAGCACTGCCCGGTGTGTCAGCTCGAGCGGCCACAGTTAATCCCTACGATATTGCGCCGACTGGCAATGTCCATCTGTTACATATGACAGATGCTCACGCACAGCTCACGCCAGTTCACTATCGTGAGCCACAGGCAAATATCGGCGTTCACAGTGCCCATAATCACAGCCCGCACCTTGTGGGAAAGGCTTTATTGGAACGCTATCAGATTGCATCAGGCACCCGTCAAGCCCACGCTTATACGCACCTTGATTACACCGCGGCTGCACTTGAATTTGGCCAGGTTGGTGGCTTTGCCCATTTGGCGACCTTGGTAAAGCAGCTCAAATCTAGCCGCTCGAATGCACTGCTTCTCGACGGTGGGGATCTTTGGCAGGGATCAGCTACCGCGCTGTGGACTCAGGGGCAAGATATGGTCGACGCCTCTAAACTTCTCGGCATTGACGTTATGACCGGGCACTGGGAATTTACACTTGGAACCGAGCGTGTGCAGTCGATTGTTAATAATGATCTGGCTGGGCGCACGGCGTTTTTGGCACAAAATATTCGCGATAAAGAATTTGGCGACCCCGTTTTTCCTAGCCATGTCATACGCGAGTTGAACGGTGTCCCCGTTGCTATTATCGGACAGGCCTTTCCCTACACGCCGGTTGCTAATCCGGCGTATCTCATGGAGGGGTTGAGCTTTGGTATTCGCGAGCGCGAGTTGCAAGAGAAAATTAATGAAGTCCGCCGTGAAGGGGCACAGGTTGTCGTTTTGCTGTCTCACAATGGCGCAGACACAGATATAAAGCTTGCCTCACGGGTTTCCGGACTCGATGCCATTCTTGGGGGCCACACTCACGATGCGATTCCACGGGCGCTAGAGGTAAAAAATCCGGCAGGCATGACGCTAGTGACTAACGCGGGATCGAACGGAAAATTTTTGGGCGTTCTAGATTTTGATGTGCGTGGCGGCCGTATCAGGAACTGGTCCTACCAGTTGCTGCCAGTATTTTCTAATATGCTGACGCCGGACTTAGAAATGTCTGCCTTGATCAATGATATCCGCGCGCCTTACGCCCAAAAATTAAGCGAAGTTTTAGCCACTACAGACGACTTACTCTATCGGCGGGGTAATTTTAACGGCAGCTTTGATCAGCTTATCTGTAACGCTTTGCGGGATGAGCTAGACGCTGACATTGCGTTTTCTCCGGGCTTTCGCTGGGGTACCACATTGCTACCCGGATCAGATATCACGATGGAAGACCTTATGGCTCAAGTGGCCATTACCTATCCTGCTGTCACAGTGAATGAAATGAGCGGAGAGCGCCTAAAGTACGTTTTGGAGGATGTCGCCGACAATCTTTTCAACCCCGACCCCTATTACCAGCAAGGGGGAGATATGGTGCGCGTAGGAGGGCTCCAGTACAGCATTGCACCTGCCGCGGCGGCTGGAGAACGCATTGGTAATCTGCGCTTTAAAGATAAACCGGTTGACGCTTCAAGGTTCTATAAAGTGGCGGGCTGGGCTTCGGTGCAGCGCGTTGAGGGAGAACCCATTTGGGATGTGGTGGCTCGCTGGCTTCGTTCCCAAAAAGTCGTCGGTAATCTATCCGTAGAGCAACCTGAGGTAAGGGGCTTGGTCGACAACTTAGGGTACGTCGATTGAAAATGCAGTCCAGTGCATGCGAGCGCCTGTGATTACGATATTTCAGTCGGCGCCGGCACAGCAGCCGCGGTGGCAGTCGCGATGCCTGAGCTCCGTTCGGGAGTGGTGTGCCCAACAGGGTTACCGGTACCATTTTTTTGGCGATGAACTTTTTGACCGCGTGCCTAGCGCCCTGCGGAATAAGCTGGCAGGACGCACACCGATTATTGCCGATCTTGCGCGTTTAAGTTTGCTTAAGGATCACCTTGAGTCTGAGGGTGGCACTGCAGTGTGGTTGGATGCCGATACCTTAGTTGTCGATGCGTCATGGGCTCCCAATACAGAGGCATCAGTTTGTTTTGGTGAGGAGTACTGGCTGGATACTGACAGCCGAGGACGACTGAAAATATTTAAGCAACCTCACAATGCCTTTATGCTTTTTTCGGCTGACAACACCGTTTTACCTTTTCTGCATCAGGTTGCGCATTCGATTATTGAACGCGCTGATTCGGCAGCGATTTCGCCGCAAATGATAGGCCCCAAGCTTTTGAAGGCGCTGCACTCTTTGGCGGATTTCCCCCTTTGTCCTGAGGTGGGGGCGTTGAGCCCGATGCTTGCGAGTGAACTAGTGCACGGCGGCGGGCCGGCGATCGATGCAGTGAGAGAAAGCCGCCGGCCCAAGACATGCCTTTGGAATCTTTGTGGTTCTCTGGCTGGCGAGGAGAGCCATGAAAGTAACCTATTGGCTTTGACTCATGAACCATCATTATTTGAAGCGCTGTCTTAATGTGGGATGCCACAGTTATGTCTAATTTTTGTCGCCACTCAAATTATTTTCCACTGTGAACTGCTTGCGCTCATCAAAAATGCTAATTAGCTTGGAGCAACAAAAAAATAATCAAAATAAAACAAGTATGGGATTCTTATGAGAACTCTTCTAATCCTTGCGGCTGCCCTTCTGCTGACGTCATGTAGTGACTCAAACGACAGCACTGCCTCAACTCCAGAACCGGCCCCGCCCCCAGAGCCTACATATGAGCTTAGCGCCGAGATAAAGCGTACCGAATACGGTATTCCGCACATCGTGGCCGAAGATTGGAAGAGCTTGGGCTATGGGTTTGGCTACGCTTACTCTCAGGATAACTACTGCGTCGCCATGAGAGAGATGGTGTACGCGAGTGGTCGATCAGCGGAGTTACTTGGAGAGGAGCAGGGAAATACTGGCTCTGACTTTTTATTTCGCTATTTAAACGGAGACGATGCCGAGTTCGAGGAGCTTTTTGTCAATCAGCTGCCAGAGTTTAGTCGTGATCTTACAGCGGGTTTTGCGCGCGGTATGAACCGGTATCGTGAAGAAACGGGTGACGACAACTTGGCGGAGGGCGATTACGGCTGCAGGGATGCGCCTTGGCTTTTTGAAGTGACGCCGATCGACCTTTTCAAGCACATGCGGCGCGAGGCCCTACGAGGAAGCTCCGATAATGGAACTTTTCGCAACGCGCTGTTGTCTGTTGAGGGGCCCGCTGATGCGGGCGCAACGGGCAGTTTAAATGATGCCCAGCTTGCTGATTTTTCTAATAGCGCCGCCGCTGCAGCTCGTGGAATGCACAATTTTGATCGGGGCAGCAATGCGCTAGCGGTGGGGAGCGAAAGTACACAAAATGGTGGCGCGGTACTCCTGGGCAATCCACATCAGCCCTGGTTTGGAGCAGGAGCTTGGTATCAAGCGCATCTGACGTTGCCTGGTGAGTATGATGTGGCTGGTGCTGCGCTGCATGGGTTCCCCTTTATTGGGATCGGCTTTAATAAAGATGTTGCATGGACACACACGGTGTCACTGGCCAACCGTTTTAGTCTGTACGAGTTGAAGCTCAACCCCGAAAACCCTCTCGAGTACCAATACGAAGACGAGATGCGAGAGATAACGCCCGTTGAGGTCACTATTGATGTTCTGTTGGCAGACGGCACGTTGGAACAGCAAAGCTTCACATTCTACGAGTCCCATTTCGGGCCTGTCCTGAACTTGAAAGGCGTATCTGAGTTTCTTGACGGCTGGCCTATGTTCAATGGCTCGATACTTGCGTTTCGAGATGCCAATATTTTGACTGGAACGCGGGGCATTGAGCAGTGGATTAACAAAGGTAAAGCCACTGATCTAGAGGGCTATATTGATGCGTTGGCGACGATTGGTAATCCGGTGTTTCATGAAATTGCTGCAGATCGAGGCGGTGAGGTTTTTTACGGTGAGTTATCAGCGATTCCCTACATTACGCAGGAGCAGCTCGATACCTGTGTGAATGGCATAGTTGGGCCACTTTTGGCGGATGCAACAACCAATGTCATCATTTCCTTAGACGGCTCGACCTCTGCGTGCGAATGGGGGGAGGACCCAGAGGCGCCTGAGGGCAGCAACCTTTACGGTGCCAGTCAGTTGCCGCAGTTGCGCACTAGAGACTACGTTGGAAATAGCAATAATAGCTATTGGCTCAGTAATGCTCAGCAGCCCATAGAGGGTTTTCCGACGATTATGGGGCCGGTGGGATATGAGGGGCAGCAGCAGTTTTTGCGCACTCGGATTGGCCATTTAATGGTCGAAGAGCGCAAAGCTGCGAGCGATGGACTGAGCGAAACGCCGCTCTTTGACTTGGAGACCATAAAAGGACTTATGTACGCCAATCGCGTGTACGGTGCTGAAGTCACTCTAGACGACATTCTGCAGTTTTGTGCGTCTTCAGAAATAGAGACTTTGACAGCAGTGTGCGGAATTTTGGCGCAGTGGGATCGTCGCGTTGACCTTGAGAGTCAGGGCGCACAGGTTTTTACCGAGTTTTGGAAGGCACTCGGGTCCAAATTGGGTGGTGGATTTCAAGGGGTGATATCGAACGATACTTTTTGGCGAATTGATTACGACCCCGCTGATCCCCTCAAGACACCCTCTGGCATTGACCTAGACATTACTTCCAACCAAACCTTATTGACAGAGGTGTTACTCAACGCTGAAGCTCAACTGCAGTCTAATGGTGTATTACTTGATGCCCCTTGGTCAGAGGTGCAGTATTTAGAGCGGAATAATGAGAACGTTCCAATCCATGGTGGTTCAGGCACCATGGGTGTTTATGGGGCGATTAGTGCAAGACTTTCGGAAGGCGGCTATGTCAATCCAGGGTCGGGCAATAGCTACATCCAAGCGGTCACCTGGGATGAGACTGAGTGTCCGATTGCAGACGTGATTTTAGTGCCCTCGCAATCAACTGATCCCGCCTCTCCACACTTTTCCGACCAGACCAAGCTCTACTCAGATAAACGTTGGGTGCGTTTTCCCTTCTGTGAGGATGACATTGTCGCAAGTCAGATTGGGGATACGCTGTTATTGCAGGAATGAGTGTGATTATGTTGTCGCTGTCAATATGAGGACGTAATTTTGAGCCGAATAGCAATAACGACAAGCTGGGGTTATCCGCATCAAGCTCGTGTCGGCAAGAAATTGTCCGAAAATGATTTGTCCCGAGCAAATAGGTATGCATAGTCTTGGGTAGTTTTGGGCCATTTGTGGAGGGGCTTTGACAGCATGCTGGAGTCGGCACCTACAGTTATCTGTGTTTTAGGTATGCATCGATCAGGAACGAGCTGCCTGACGGGGTCACTCGAAGAATCGGGTGTTGATTTGGGTGAACGCCACACCTGGAATCCCCACAATATTAAGGGGAATCGAGAAAATCAGGCGATCGTAGATCTTAACGACTCGGTGCTGGCTGCGAATGCCGCAGCCTGGGATCAGCCGAGCCATTTGGTACGGTGGTCGGCTGATCAGCTTAAGGAAGCACGCCGGCTTGTGACACCAGCAGGATCACCAAAATGCTTTGGTTTCAAAGACCCTAGAACCTTGCTCACCCTTGACGGATGGATCCAAGCGCTCCCAGAGCTTCGTTTCATCGGTATTTATCGTAATCCGATGGACGTTGCGCAGTCCCTGAACAATCGCAGTGGCATGCCTATTGAGGCCGGGTTGGAGCTTTGGTACCAGTATAACCAGCGGCTTTGGAAACATTACTGTGTCCACCGTTTTCCTGTACTGTGTTTCGATGATGAGGAATCAATTTTCAAGCAAAAACTAAAAAAGATACTCATCGGGTTTGGTCTTTACGACGAAAGTACAAAAAAAGAGTTTTATGAGGCGGGTCTTCGAACGGCGTCTGGAGATAGGGCTTACGAATTGGATCAACGCTTTTTAGAGCTGCTAAAAAAATTAAAAGAAATGGCAGAGTAAAACTTATGTTGAGACCTTGGTTCCATAGGTTTAAAAGAAAGGCGAGAGCATTGAGCCGCCAGTCGCCCAACACGGGGGTAGCTTTAGTTGTTGTTGTCTACAATATGCCAGAGCAGGCGAAAAAAACGCTGTACTCACTGACGAGCCATTACCAGCAGGGCGTCACTGAAAGTGACTATGATGTCGTCGTTGTGGAAAATCGCTCATTGAATAATTTGCCCGCCGATTTCATTCAATCACTACCGAAAAACTTCAGCTATCACCTGCGCGACGAAACAAATCCCACCCCTGTTTTTGCAGCAAATTACGGTGCAGCGCTGTGCCGCCGCAGCCACGTGGCACTTTTAGTCGATGGTGCGCGAATGGTGACTCCGGGTGTCGTCAAAAATATATTACGCGGCCATCGCTTGCATCATAATTACGTGGTGAGTGTTCCTGGTTACCATCTGGGGCGGCAGTTACAGCAACGTGCCGTAGAGCAGGGCTACGGTGTTGTTGAGGAGTCTCAGTTATTGGCGTCTATCGATTGGCCGCGCAATGGCTACAGCCTCTTTGACATCGCCTGTTTTAGTGGATCTTGTACCGCTGGGTTATTTAAGCAGCACAGCGAGAGCAATTGCATCAGTGTTCCTAAGTCTTTGTGGGACCATCTAGGAGGGCTTGATGAGGGTTTTGATCATATGGGCGGCGGCTTAGTTAATCTTGATTTTTACAAGCGCGCCTGTGAGGCGCCGGGTTTCGATCATGTCCTTCTCATGGGTGAGGGTACCTTTCACCAGTTTCATGGCGGTGTCACCACAGGTGGTATTGGACGGCAGGCGAGGGAGTCTCTTATTGGTCAATTTCAGAGTCAATACAGAACGCTTCGCGGTAGTTCCTTCGAGCCTCCTCGAACCACGCCAATATTTTTAGGGGAAATACCAAAGCAATTGATGCGTTTTATAAGGAGTTCAAGCCAAGCGCCAGATCAAACGAGCACACAGCCCGGTGCGGGTGAACCCCTGCGTTCTGTGCCTAGGATAAGTTGAACTCAATGGAACCTCGCGTGTATTTCCCCGCGTCCTTGCAGCGCTTTGAACCCAAGCGAATGGTCTTCAGTACTTGGGTTGATCATCTGCCCTTTGCTTACGACTTGGTTGAGGCGCTTTCTCCCAAAATGGTTGTCGAGTTGGGCGTTTATAACGGACTATCATTTTTTACATTTTGCCAGGCCATGGTGGAGCACGATATTGATGGTGTTGCTTATGCCATTGACAGCTGGGAGGGTGATGCCCACACCGACGGATATGATGATTCGATATATAACGACGTCGCGACTTATGCCCGAGACCATTACCGTGGCATCGCTTACTTGATGCGCACGTATTTCAACGAGGCCTTGGTGCATTTTAGTGATGGATCGTTAGATTTGCTTCATATCGATGGTCTGCACACCTACGAAGCGGTTAAGGAGGATTTTACAAATTGGTACCCTAAGGTAAGGCCAGGGGGCATTGTTTTATTCCATGATGTTATGGCCCGAATAAAAGATTTTGGGGCTTGGAAGTTTTTTGACGAGTTGCTTCAAACTGAGCCAGAGATTTTTAGATTCAACCATGGCTTTGGCTTGGGGGTTTTGCGAAAACCGGGTGGTGCCGATTCAAATAATCAGCTTCTTGACCTGTTGTTTTCTGGAAATGAGGAAGAGCAGAAAAAATTAAGGCAGTTGTATGTTCATGCTGCGCACTTTCTTGAGGCAAGGCGGCAAGCGACAAAATTTAAAGCGATGGCTGCTGGTAACAAAGCGAAAGGCGGGCAGGGTAAAAGCACCGAGCAGGTTAAAGATGGTGGTGGCTGAGGTAGACGGCTATCGATTCGACCTCTTGATGATTAAAAGGCCCCGGGAGGCACTTCGTTCTTTTGTGTTTTTATTTTTCGCGCTGCTTGCATCATCTGCTTTGAGCGCTCTGACGGTGGGCAGTGAGAGTGGTAAGAACGAGCGTCCTCGCCCCAATATTTTGTTCATTGTTTTGGATGACTTGGGCTTCAACGACTTAGGCGCCAATAGCGCCACTGTGGGTCATACCCCCAATCTTAATCAATTAGCGTCTCAGGGCGCTCGTTTTACAAGAAACTACGTGGATAGCACTTGCTCTGCAACGAGAGCGGGTATTTTAACGGGACGCTATCCGGCTTCCCTGGGCTTTCGTCCCGCAGGCAGGGGTATTTCACCGGAGGTGATTACACTGCCTGACATGCTGCGCGCAGCGGGTTACACCACCCACCACGTCGGTAAATGGCACCTCGGTTTCGCCAGCGATCAGGCTTGGCCTATCCAGCAGGGGTTTGATAGTTTTTTTGGTTTTCTCGACCAATTTTTACTGCGCGGTCCGCATACAGACGCCGGCTACAACCTAAAGCGACCCACCTACGTGGATCCCCTATTGCAGCGAGATAACGAGGCTTTTGAGAAGCAGTCTGGGCATTTGAGTGATATTTTGGTTGAAGAGGCGATTGATTTGCTAGGTCGGATAAAGGATCAAGAGCAACCCTGGTTTATCAATTATTGGACCTACCTTCCCCATACCCCGCTCAGACCAGCAACACGCTTTGCCAGAAAATTTCCCGACACGCCTGAGGGTAAATACAACGCCATGCTCATGCAGGTCGATGCGGCTGTAGGTCGTGTACTCGCAACCCTAGATGCGTCTGATTTAACGCGATCGACGCTTGTCATTCTGGTCAGTGACAATGGGGGAACAGAGAAGCAATTGCAGAGTAATAAGCCCTTTATAGGGGTCAAAAATACGTTTACTGAGGGCGGGTTACGTACGCCCTTACTCATGCGGTGGTCAGATGTGATCCCAAAGAATGTGGTGATTGATGAGACGGTGTCTTATCTCGATTATTTTCCAACCCTTGAATCACTCGTAACTGGTCATACGAGTGGCGGGCTTCCGGGTCGCAATTTATGGCCGTTATTTTTTGATGAGAGCATTCAGAGAAAGGCCTTGTATTGGCAGAATGGCCCACCCCGGGCCCCTTCATGGTCACTTCTTAATCGAGATGGGGATCAGCGCATCACCCGATCCTTTGGCATGGATCCTGAATTGCTGGAGTTGGCCGCCGATCCAGACGGGCATGTTCGACGGAAGGTCTCTGCCGGCTCGGCTGACATTGGTGACTTACAGAATCAATTCAGAGATTGGCATGTGGGGCAACGTGAGCTTAAAACCTTAAATTCGAAGGTCAATGCTCAGGGCGCGGGTACTTTAACAGGCGATTTATTTCAGCGATCGCTGGGATTTAACGGGTTTACTTTTGCGATTCCAATTGAGCGAAGTGCTGAAGTGACACTTTTGGGACGTCAATTGATCGCAGGCCAAGAGGGACATTGGCAAATGTATATTGAAAACAATCGTCTGGTGGCAAATGTGCTGGGGGTTGAAGTCGAAGCGGTAGCGCCAGACGTTGGCGAGTGCTCGAAAATTATTTTGACGGGATATTTTAATCATGCGTTTGCATTTCCCGGTAAGAAGAGGGCGACGCTGACGCTTTATGTTGATCAGAAGCGGGTCGATTCTGCCGTTATAAACACCTTCGAACTGCCCTTAGAGGGATATGAGTTAGCGACCACACTGGGGCACAACCGTTTAGGACAGTCGCGTTTTTCAGGTTTTCTGGGACGACCCGTTATTTTGAATGAAATGCTGCTAGACGACAGTTCGTCTGATGCTTGGCTAGATAACAGTGTCTCTGCGCTAAGCACTCTAAATTGCGAGCGAGCTGTCAGGGGTGTATTTTGAGTTTGGTAACGTCGCTAAACTACCGGCTCCAATGCAACATATTGTCACGAGAGCTAGGCTGAGAGCCGGGAGCTAACAGGGAAAAATCATGAGTGGCAATATGTTTGAAAATAATGAGAGCCTCAGTGAGCTGAGCGATATTCAGCAGCATTTGCAGCATCTTGAGGAGCGCTTTAGAGCTGACCAGCTGTTAGAGCAAGCTGCAGCGATGATCGACCTTCGTATTTTGGGCGGAAGAAAACTCCCGATCGACCCGGTGCTATGGTCACCTGATCACGATGATCGTTTTGAAAAAAAGATTGGCTTTCCCGAAATAAACAGAAA
>ERZ1047472.913-NODE-913-length-24219-cov-7.504718_pt1 | contig 24219 bp, 37 predicted proteins | sample MGYA00383095_ERZ1047472 | MGnify/ENA primary metagenome ERZ1047472 (study PRJEB29581, sample SAMEA5548365) | metagenome | biome: marine; feature: coastal; material: water | depth 1 m | study: Short-term variability in the microbial, nano- and picoplankton dynamics... | reverse complement strand
TATAAATTATGGAAAATTTAGAATTCGTTTTAGGTATGTTTACATCAATTGGTGTGCTCGGTTTAGGGTATGCTATAGTAGGTATATTTAAGGTTAAACAACGTTCTAATGGTTTCGAGGAGGCCATAAATGGAACACAATTAGATTTAGATAATAATCAAAGAGACATTCACCTTAGGGTGGATGGTGAGGTGAAAGACCTCAACGACCAAATAGAAAACCTATACCGTCACATTGATAGTAGGTTTGATAAATTCGAGAATAGGTTAACTAAGATCGATAAAGATGGGTGTGAACCCGTGAAAACATCTAAACAATTACTGACTGATTAGTCATAAATAAAGTTAAAGACGATAGTGAACCCCACAGAAATGTGGGGTTTTTTTGTTTATATGAGGTAGGGGGGTTGTTTTTATTAATATTCGTTCTTACATTTACACCATGCCTCGGTGGTGGAATTGGTAGACACGCCGGACTTAAAATCCTGTGGACAGTAATGTCCGTGCCGGTTCGACCCCGGCCCGAGGTACCAAAATGGACTCGTAGCTCAGCTGGATAGAGCATCTCCCTTCTAAGGAGACGGTCGTAGGTTCGAATCCTACCGGGTTCACAATAAGGGGGGGGATTTTATTAACTTAATATAAAAGTGTAATGGTTATTCACCCCCCCCCCTTATAACCTTTAACACCAAAGAGAAATGAGAAAAAACAAGAATTACTAATTAACACTAAAGAGATTGGACTCTTAGCTCAGTTGGTTAGAGCACCGCACTCATAATGCGTAGGTCGTAGGTTCGAGTCCTGCAGGGTCCACTAAAAGATTACAATAAGATGAGACAGTCATTCAAGATGGTTCATATTTATCATAAAAAATAACAATATGAAACATTTACTTTTTTTAATTTTAATCCTGTCATTATCATTCGTTGTTTCCGCACAAGATTCTATCCACACTCAATCGGAAAGAGTTAATGTGGAATTATCCACTAATCTTAGTTTATATAGTTCACTGTCAATTAGTATAGAAAAGGAATTTACACATGGAAGATGGAGATTTGGCCCCAGAGTAGAATTAGTTAATATTTTTGGTAATGAACCTTATACAGCTGAAAAAGTAGATTTTAAAATGATTGCACAAATGAGGGTTAGATTACTTCAATTAGAATATCAAGTAACGGATAAAATGAGAATAGGAGTTACACCTTTTTGGATGTTAGGTCCTTTACCCAAACAAGGTTTTTATAAAGTACCTTCATCTGTTTACACACACATCCAACTAAAAGAAGATTTTTCATTAGAAACCTCGTTAACCAATACTAAAAGAGAATTAATTCAATTTTCTCTTAGGAAAGTAATATAACCCCACAGGATCCACTAAAAGATCACAATAAATTGATATACTTATTAATATGGGGTTAATAGATAAAAAATAGATAATTATAAGTAATGAGTTGGTCAAGTAGTGATGAAATAGAGGAGATATTTTATAAGGCACATAAATTGGGTCTTACAGAAAAGTTACGTAACCATGTCTCCAAAATGGACCAACCTTCAGTAAAGACAAGTGATATGATGGTACCCCTATACCAACGAGCGTTAAAGGAGATTTTGACAACACTTGATTAATTAAATAATTTTACTTATATTTTATTACAATACAACTTAGAGGAGAGGTCGGTTTTTTACCGACCTTTCATTTAAAAAATCTTTTATGAATACAATCACAGTAGTTTATTCAACCCGTAAAATTGATCAAAGTTATTTGGATCATGTGAAAAAGTATTTCTCACATCCTAAAAATGAGTATTTGGTTTATGAAAATAATGGGGAAAGGTCGTTAACAGACATATACAATGAAGGGTTAGAGAAATCTAAAAATGACATTGTTGTTTTTATTCATGATGATTTAGAATTCGAAACTAAAAACCTTACACCTAAAATTATAAAACTGTTTGATAGGAATCCTAATTATGGTATTTTAGGTCTTGCAGGGACTGACAAGTTAGTATCAGGTCAGTGGTGGCAACATTTAGAAAATATGCAAGGACAGGTGGGTCACATTAACGGTCCTAAAAAATATATGTCTAAGTATTCTAAATCTTTTGGGGATAACATCAAAGAAGTTATAGTAATCGATGGGTTATTTATGATGGTAAATAAAAAAAGAATAAAGGAGACTTTCGATGATCAATTCAAAGGATTTCACTTTTACGACTTACCCATATGTTTGTTAAACCATTTAGAAGGGGTGAAAGTGGGTGTTACAACTAAAATAAAACTGTATCATAAATCTATCGGAGAGACCGATAAGAAGTGGTTAAAGAATAAACTATTTTTTGAGGCGTTATATGAAAAACACTTCCCATTAGATTGTTCAAATTCTTAAAACCTTTACATTTACCCTATTTAGGGTTATATTTAATAATAAACATTTAAATTATGAAGAAAATTATAAATTTTTTTAAAAGACTTTTTGGTTCAAAACAAGAAGAAGTGAAACCTGTTGAGGTTTCCAAACCTAAACCAAAGAGAAAACCAAGACCGAAGAGAAAACCTAAGGTCGAAAAGTTTGAAAAATTCGAAGAGGATTTTACAAAACCTAAGAAGAAGAAACCAAGAAGAAAACCAAGAAGAAAACCTTCAAAAGGTGATGGATCTTTTAAGGACATTAAGTAAGGGGGTGACTGGAATTGATTGGCGTAGTCAATTATAACAGGGCACGTAGTGAGATGTTTCCTATCACTTTAATCTATGGAGATGTTTTTTAGACGGAGACGTTTATTCACAAATGGGATTAATGGGTCTTGTATCTGTTGATTCTAAAGTAGCAGTAGCCTAAGGTTATTCCTACAATGGGTTAGAGAGTGAAATACCTAGAAACAGAAACTCCTAAAAAGGTGGATTACCATTGAACCCGAAATCGAATGGTCTATTGGGTGTTGATCACAATAGTTAAAAAATGATTAACAAATTTTGGAGTATTAGAAAATACTAACCTAAACGTGTAGTCCTCTATGGTTGGGACGAACAAGACGAGGGTTCGAAACCCTCCACCTCCACTAAGTGTGAAAAGGGATCCTAAGTGGTCCCTTTTTTTTATGAATAAGAATATGAAGATACCCGTAGTTGTAGTATATAAAATTACCTATAGAAAGAAAGACAAATACTATTTGAAAGTGTTTGAAAATGTTCTTGTGGATGATATTATTACACCTAAGAAAAGAAAACCTTTAGTACCTGATGAATCTACAATTGTGGAAATAGGTGTTGGTAGTTCGTTTGAGGAGAGGTACATGAAAAAATATGAGACTCAAAAAATTACTAAGATTGATAGTCAGAAGAAACAAACACTTAACGAATTACAAAGTATTGTAAACAAACAAAGAGGTCGTTAGACCTCCTTGTCGAGATTATTAAATCACCTCCTTTTCGTTAATTTTCGTTTATCAATTGAATACCGACCAAAGTACCAACCTCATACTTATAAATATCAATTAGTCATAAAAAAACCCCACATTCGTGAGGTTAATTAACATTTTTTTTTAGTCCTATGAGAATGAACTTTTTAGAGTGTCTCTGAGGTTAAATGAACAGACCTTATCCGCAATATATTCTCCAGCATTAGAATTTTTAAGAAATTCATCTCCCACATTCTTCAATACATTATATCCCATAGAATCTTGTTCCGCATCACCTACTATCATTCTTGATATACCGATCATAAATGCGTCCGCAATTTCATCACTATGTTCTTTACAGTTAGTTGTACCTCTTGCAATTGAAAGTAATGCCGGTATACTAAGTTCAGACAATGTACCTGATAAGAATCCAACCAATTTTCCACTTTCCATTCCCATGAAATTTATTAAGAATTTACGTATCAACCATTCTTTCATTTGTGTCATTGCAGATCCTGAAGCAATGTCTCCAACACCACCTTCACCTGGATTATTAACGTCTCCCGTTAAACCCAATAAAGAACCTAAAGAATCGAGAATTCCCTCATCCATACTTTGTTCTATTTCTTCATCAGACATGTCGGTATCTTTAACCTTATCTAACACACCTACAATGGTGTCTAAGGTCTTTATATCCTTTTCGTCGTTCTCCACATCCTCTTGATCCTCCATACTCTCTAAAAAGAGTCTTAAATCGTTATTTAAATTAAATCTTTCATTTAATTCTTTGTTCACTAAGGAACTAATTAAGTCTGACTTCATATGTTCTTTATTATTTTTCATCGTTTTTTGATTTTATTTTTTCAATATCCCTTGTTTTACGTTCGACTCTTCTTGCATCTCTATCTATCGCCTTCCAAACATATTTTTGATCTTTTAAAGTTTCTTTTTTCTTATCTAATGTAAATCTTTTAGCCGACATGTATGTATTAATGTGTTTCAACTGATCATCTGTAAGTTCATTATCTAACTTAAGAATATACTTACCTCCTCTAAACTTTAACTTAGAATCGATAATTGACTGAATTCTTTCCCCATCAATTCTTTTCTTAGCTTGATTCATTAACTTATTTACACCATGCGTATCAATCATTTTGATAGGGTCTAACTTTATCAATTCGACAGGTTTAGTTTCTAATTTAACAAATGGTTCTACCTTTGGACGTTTTACTTCTCCGTCCGCATTCTTAACCGCGTCTTTCGATTTATTACAATTATCCATAAGTTTATCGTATATAGATTTAGTAATTACGGTATCATCCTTTTTATCGTCTGCAAATATAGAGTTGTCTCTCAACGCCTTCAATGTTTTAGGACCATAATAACCATCTACTTTTAGGTTTGAGGTTGGGTTTAAACACTTCTGTACTTCCTTAATTTTATCGGTTATACAATATAAGTTTAATGGGAAATTATCACATTGTTTGTACTTAGATCCTTTAGATCCTCCACCACCTTTAGATTTGTCCCATATTATACTTAAGTGATTAAGGTTATCATTATCCTTTGACCCACCTTTATCATCTGAATCTCCTTGAGCACCACCACCTTTTTTCTTAGGTGAAGATCCTATCATTTTTAACATCTCGTCACGATATTCAATTGCGGTAAAATCTAAGTTAGTAAGTTCACCAATATGACTTGATAATTTCTTCCCCGTGACTTTAGGGTAATTATTTTTTATAACTTGTAATGAGTCTTTTCCTTTATAGGTAGTACCTTCTAAAGACTTGAGTATCTTATAAGCGTCTTTCATGTCGCTAGCATCACCCTCAAAGAAATCACCACTTAATTGATCATCTAATTGTGTAATTGCCGTATTAATCATCTGACTTGTTACCTCACCCTCTGATTGTTCTTTTAAGTTCTTTGTGGTTGAACAGGACCATTTACCTGTTTTACCGTTTTTAGATTTAACAGTATAGTCATCATAAAAAACTATGTGTCCACCCGTTTCTTCACCACCAAAATTTGCAATATCGTATTGAATACTGTTTTTAGTTTCACCTATCACAATATCATGTGCCTTATCATCTCCTTCAAGTGCATTAACTATACATTCCATCCAACTCCTCGTTGCATCTATATCATCATCCGATGGGAAGTCAGGTAATTCCCCTTCTATTCTAGTCCACCATTTATAACCTATATAACCTACACCACTAATAAGTAAAAGTTTTAATATAGGGATACCTATGACTTTTGTTTTAATTGCCGTTTTTAATTTATCTTTAATTTTTGTACCAGCGGAGCCAGCAATTTTTATTGGTTTTTTATTTTTTCCAAACCAACCCGTGACTTTAGCACCAAAACTTTTGGCCGCCTGTCTAAGACCTTGAGTTGTTGACTTGGTACCAGTACCAGCATTCTGAACAACCTTTTTAGATTTATTCAACGCTTTTTGGAATTTATCACTACCCTTAGCCGCTTTTATTATCTCTTCTATTGCATCCTCGGTGTAACCGCTATTCTTTAAATTTGGTCTAGTAAGTTTCTTACCTTCTGTTACATATCTCTTAATAAAATCTTTATGAGATACAACCTCAGGTGCTAATCTTGCGATATAATTCTTACTTACCCCTCTGGTTTTCATAAAACCCATAGCAACATCACCTAAGGCCCGACCTTTTAAATTACCTTTAGCCAATACAACCACTAAATCACTCACAGACCCTCCCTTTCTAGTTACACCACTAATTGATTTAGCATTATAAACTTTTCTTAAATCTGCGGCTAATGTTTTGTTTGTCTTTGCAAGATCCTTTATAGTCAAATATACAACACCCTTAAAAAAACCTTTTAAGGTCCCCCCATATTCACTTACTTCTTGTTGACCACCCTTTATTGGTGATTCTTGTAAAATGTCAATTAATTTCATTCGTTAATTTTTTATATAAATAGTTATTTTTCTTTAAAGCTCGTCCATATCGAACTCCGCCGTTGATAAGTCAATATTATCTATTGATTGGGATACCTTTTCTGCGGATTCCTTTCCTTTCTTTTCCGAGTACTTATCGATACCGTACATAATACCTGTCGAGATACCTCCCGCTTTTGCACCTCTTGTTAATTTCTGTTTTCCTGTAAGTTTTCCAGTTTCAGGGAATAACTTTTTAACGAAATTCTTTAAACCTGTGAACACCTTCTTACAAAAAGAAATAATCTTATCGATAAACTTATCTAAAGGTTTCCATTTTCCCTTCAAACCCTTTAGGACTGAGGTTATTTTACTGATAACCCATGATGCTCCACTTTTTAATTTAGTTATGATATTCATTATTGCTTTGTTCTTTTTTATAAATTTTGGTATTTGAGTTGCGGACTTAATTCCTTTCACTAAACCTCTTGCACCTTTAGCAGCGACACCCGCACCTAATAGTCCGATTACATCACATAATAGGTCTAACCATTTCGCCCATGTAGGTGTTCCTTTAGGTTCCCAATCACCAGTCGATAATTGATATACATCTAAACCCGTAACTAATCCCCAAAATACTCCTTGTGCAACTTTACCAATACCCGTGGCTACCAAAATTGCATCTACAATAACACCTACTGTAGAGTACGCCGCGTCCTTAAATTTTCTTAGAACCCATAGTACTCCCTTACCAATCATAGATAAGACTTTTTTGAAATCCATTTCGGATATTGCAATACCCAGTTTCTTTACATTATCCCATGCACCACTTGCGAAATCTGAAATACTTTTTCCTGCCGCAACGGCCTTATCCTTAGCCCAATTGCCAAAGTCTGAGATACCATCACCCACAGAACCCCAAAAACCTTCTATTAGAATATCACGTATTAAATATAAGTCTGATTTATTCTCAAGTAAAGGTAATGATGAAACACCCTCTTGTATTTCTCTATATTCGGAATTATCTACTTGTACATTACCAAATATTTTTTTAAAGACATCTAATGAGTCCCATAAATAACCTAAATTGGTTTGTTCTTGTATGTCTATAACATGATCGTTCATTACAAAATACCTCTCATCAACCGTAATAAACGCCTCAAATAACACTCTATCCGTTCTAATTAAATCTTTAGTTTGGTTTGAATGTCCATTATAGTTTAAAATACTATTATGTCTTTCTAACATTAATCCTTTTTTTTGTAATACCATAATTAATATAGTGGGTTTGCTTTGCCTCTAGTTATTTTTGATCCAACTATGTCAGACCACTTAGTAACACCTATTTGATTGTCGGGACCTCTTGTCACTCCACTCTCCCATTTCTTACTTCCAGCGGTTGTTCCACCACCTGATGCATCTGATGTTCCTGTTTCTGTTCCATCTTCCTGTTCAACAAATTCAGTCTGATTCGAGACAATTAAATCTAACTGTTTTTCTGTTACGCATATCTTCATAGTTTATAAATATCAAAAAAATCTTTTGAAATTAGTTTGTATATCAAAAAAAATACTATATTTGTATAAAATTGATTTGATATGAAAAAAATAATTTATTTAATAGGGATAATTACCTTATTCGGATGTGAGAAGTACGAAGAGATTAGTAACCCTCAACTCAACCTAAATGGTAGGTGGGATGTAGTAGAGGTGGACGTTGTAATTGATAATGTAAATTATGATAGTGAAGTTACTGTTTTAAACGATGACAGAGCAACTGTCGGTACTTTCTATGTAACAGGTGTTGATAGTAATGGAAACTTACTTTTATCTCAGGATTTTGAGAGTACAATTATTAATCGTAGGTTTGATGAATCGACAACTCAATGGGAATTTGATTATTATGATCTTAGGATTACCGATGACGTTAGTGACGAATGGATACCCGTTGATTTTCCGTGTACTTACTGTACAGAACAGACAATTATAGAGACCGATTATATGGGTGAGAAAACTCGTTACACATTTAGTATTGATACGTATGGTGCAATGCCGTCAAATACACTTAAGTTAACTTCACAAGGGTTCTTCACTAATATCCTAATCGGGGGTAATCAATACGATAAGGCAATTGAATCACATTTAGAAATAACTTTACACAGATACTAAAATGAGAATACATCCCTACATGTTTGTTGGTTTAGAGGCCAATACTAAGTCAAAACTACGTTCATCTAAAAGACTATATGTCAATACTGACGAGATATTAAGAATAATATCGGAAGAACAACAGATTACTGTTGATAGTATTAAATCGAGAATTAGACATAGGGAAGTCGTTGGGGGTAGACAACTATTTTGTTACATCCTTAGGGAAAAGTTCGGTTTCCCATATAGTAAGATAGGTAGGTTAATTGAAAGGAACCACGCAACAATAATACATTCGAATAAATCGCACAAAGACAATTATCAATATGATAGAGAATATAGAGATATGTGTGATAAAGTATTTTATAGAGTACTCGAAGTTAGTAATACGTTTTAAACGTTTACTTACTAAGTTATTTCGTAAATAAAAAATTAACAGAAAGAATGATCAAACCTGATAATAGTAATTTCATTATCGGGTCATCTTCACCACTTACTACTTTTTCTTTTTTGGAGTACTCATCTAATTTTACACTATGTGTCGGTTTAGATAGGGCACAACTAGGTAATAAAAGTGTTAGGCATAACAGTGTTGTTAATAGTCTCTTCTTCATTTTCATATGTTTTGTTTTGTTTAATAGTGATGGTAGGTGATCTTACTCATCATATATCGTACTATCTTTTTTTGAGAACAGTTTTATATACTGTCCCGCTAAAGAGTTGGCCTCATCTTCGATGTCCCCACCGATATCTGGCGGTTTAGGTCCATCTAATCGACCTTGTTCAAACTGTCTGTGGTGTACCATTTCATGAGCGACACTTCTCATAACATCCACTATATGTCTATTTTTGGCGTTTACCTTTATGATTTTTTCAGGACTTGAGTAGTTGTAATGCGCGGTTGTTTTCAACTCACCACGACCATTTAGTAATTTAATTGTGGGGGTTACCTTAAGTCCTAATTCATTTTTAACGAATTTAACAAACTCTACTAACCTTTCTTTATCTATGTCTTCTAAAAAACTCATACTAATAAATACTGTAGTTTAAGAACTACACCTCAAAAGACCTAGAAAAAACTTTCAGATGGTAATTCATTATCATAATAGTATGACTCTAATATATCTACCAACAAGTTAAAGTCGGCATCGTCCAAGTCTTCTTCTTCTAAAATGATTGGGGAATGTAGTTTAGCATCGTCTAAACTTAATTCTACATTTAAGTATTCACCGTCAGATTCGGTTGTAAATGTAATTTCTAATATTTCTTCTGATTCGTTGTAGTAAAATTCAATTATTTCCATAAATTATAGTATAGTAAACTATAATTACTTGGAACTTTACGAAAGTGTTCCGTGTACCTTAGTAGGATCTACTTGTTTGTTATTAATTAATACCTCATAATGTAAATGTGGTCCCTGAGAATTACCCGCGTATTTGGCACCTTTAATACCACCTGTTAACCCTATTTGTTGCCCCTTAGTAACTTCATCGCCCTTACTGACCGACCATTGAGATAGGTGACAATATTTTGTAATATAATCTTTATGTTTAATTTTAACAAATCCACCACACCCATTTGGTGAAGTGTCTTTTGCTGATTTCACTTTTCCATTTGCAACTGCATATATGGGAGTCCCTGATGGTACACCTAAATCACAACCCTTGTGGTTCTTACTAGCGTTACCACCTATATTCCTTGGTCCAAACCCACTTGTTAATCTTGCACCATTTACTGGCCATATATCTATTTGATCAAAATTTTCGGGTGGAAGTCCCTGATAATCAAAATTAGGGTTAAGATCACCACTGTATTCTGAAGAATTGTTGCTACTTGCCATAGCCTTACCGTATATTTTTAAAAAGTTGTCTATGACACCTTCGTTTACGGTTGTACCAAACTCAGATTTGAAGATATTTATAAGTTGAGACTCTTTTAGAATAAATTTCATATTAATAAATATACAATTTTATATTAAATGTGTACTTTTTAGTATGTTAAACTGGAAGAAAATAAAAAAAGACTATCCCCTTTCGTATGAGAGGTTTGTTAACACGATGTTTCCATACGTGGGAGTGTTAAGTGTGTCCACTTTGGATTTATTTGAATCTAAGAGGTTATATTATTTTTTTGATAAATACAAAATGTATCTAACAATAGAGAGAATAGGACCCGACCAATGGTTATACACTATATCGTTAGGTGATGGAACAATAATTTGTCCTAAACAATCCTCTATGACCACCAGAGAAGAGGTGGAGATGGAAGGGTTTATGAGTTGTTTTAAGACATTAAACAATTTTGCGCTACTATAAATGGATCTATCAGTAAACTTCTTATTACAATCCACCAGAATTCTTCACGTTGGTAATTATGACGAGGATGAGTTAGAAATGATCTACAAGTTCATCTCAAAGGTTGACAAAACAATATTATTTCACTACCTTACTTCTAAGACCATTCTTTCTTACGATTCTGATTTAGAGTTGTGTCTTGAAATTGTAACCGCATTAGTGGGTATTTATGAAGAGAGAGAAGAATACGAGAGGTGTGTTATTCTCACTAAAAAGAAAGATAAAATAATAAAAATACTAAATATTTAAAATTATGTCAGGACCATTTGGAATGTCGGAAGACGAAAGAAAAAAGATCTCATCACAACACAAAACCGAGATTAAAAATCACTTAGCTAAAAAGGCCGAAGCTGAGAAAGGTGTACAAGCACCTAAGAAAGAAGAAAAATCCTCCTAATCAGAGGGTTTTTTTTATAAAGTTAAGTGCGGACTCAATTACCTTATGCATGTCATAATATTTGTATTCCGCTAATCTACCCCCAAAGAACACATCCTTTTCCTTATCAGCTAAATTTTTATACTTCTTATAGATTTTAGTATTATCCTTATCGTTAACAGGATAGTAAGGTTCTGTTAAACCCGCCCTATATTCGGTGGGGTATTCCCATGTAACCCAACTATTTTCAGACTTTGTATCTTCAAAGTGTTTATGTTCAATGGTTCTAGTGTGGGGAATGTCCTTTTCAGTGTAGTTCATCATTACAACACCTTGATAATTGTCGGTCCCCATCTTTTTGTGATGAAACTCCGTAGTCTTATATTCCAACTCACCAAACTTATAATTAAAATACCTATCAATAGGTCCCGTATAAATCACTTTTTTATGTTTCGGTAATTTACTCTTAAAAAAATCAGTCTCTAATCTTACTTCAATACCCTCTAAAAGTTTTTCAAATATTTGAGTATATCCACCGATGGGTATTCCTTGGTACTTATCATTAAAGTAATTGTTATCGTATGTAAATCTAACGGGTAATCTTTTAATTATTTCTTTAGGTAGGTCAGTTGCACTTTTTCTCCATTGTTTCTCCGTATATCCTTTTATTAACTTTTCATATACGTCAACCCCAACAAGTTTGATTGCTTGTTCTTCTAAATTCTTTGGATTATTAATATGGGAACTTTGTTGTTTAATAATCTCTTTCACTTCGTAAGGATGGGTAACCCCCCATAATTTGGAGAATGTCCACATGTTAAATGGTAAAGAATATACCTCACCTTCGTAATTCGCAACCGGTCTTAAAGTGAAATTATTGAAGTTTGCATATTGGTTTATCCATTCCCACACCTCTTTGTTTGAGGTATGAAAAATATGAGGACCATAGTCATGGACATTTATACCATCTCTATTTGATGTGTAACAGTTACCACCAATATGATTCCTATTCTCGATTACACAAACTTTATTACCCTTGTCGGTAAGTTCTCTAGCACAAATAGACCCAAAAAATCCACTACCAACTATTAGATAATCAAATTTCAAATTTACTAAAGTACGTTCTCCACGTACATTCTATTAAGTGATAATTCTGTTTATTTCTAACATACGATATATCAAATATCTTTTCGTCACTACCAATATATTCACCATTAAGTGATTCTTCAATAGTGGTATGAATCTCATTCACCAACCAATCAACAGTATGTGACGGTGAAAAGAAGGCAGTACCTTGTATATTTCGTACTTGTGATAGAGAAATCCATTCTTTTTGATCTTCATTAATATCAAAATCTTCGTTATGACTAAAGAATGTGAGTTTAGTATTATCTAATTCGTTTATTTTATTAATACAAGGCCATTTTGTGTTTTCATACTTAGATATCTCGTCTCTCAATCCTCCAGCGTCGGCCCATATTACCATATCATTATTGAAATACTTCTTATCTACCGCGTCCTTTAACCAAAAAACCTTATTAAACATTATTATGTTATAAAGTGGTTTAGACATTTCAGGTACATCATGAAAAGACACCTTACTTTTAAATGTATCAGAGTACATAAGTTTCTCTAAACGATCATTATATCGTTTGTGTGCCTCTAATTCTTCTAATTCTTGGTTTACTATAATTGTTTTTTCCATTTCAGGATCAAACTTTCTCCTATAATCTATAATTTCATCGTTAAATCTTTCCTGTGTGTATATAACAATTTCACTATCGAGTGATAATGTTCTCCAAAACCAATGCATATAACCACCATATGATTGTGTAAATTTTTCCCATTTGTCTCTACCAATATCGTAAAGTGCGGTAACAATAACAGGATTTTTAATCTCTATACTCATATTTTTTATTTTTAAATCCAAGACCATGAGGTCCTTATATTTTTATGTAATAAATTAACTTCATTTACATTATAATAATTAGATGTATCGTCAGCATTTATAAGTGATGACATTTTCATACCTCTTTCATTTAATAATGTGGGGACAAACCCTTCAGAATAACCATCATATCCTTCGTTGTTTATTTTTAATAACTCTTCCATCGATCGTTTAGAATATCTTACAACAGGAAAAAACGAACCAAACATTTCTTTACAACTATTTGGTAATTGGTCTCCATGTCCGGGGAACCTATTAAACCACCCCTCACCACTGTGAGTCCCTCCATCTATTTTGGGTACGTTTACTTGTGACTCCACGTTAGGGTGTTTAAATATGAAGTAAGAAATAAAATCATCATCCACATTCTCGAACCCCTTAAAGAACTCAACCCAATTATCTGATTTAACGTCATCATCAAAGAACCAGTAATAATCATAATTTGGGTTTGATATATAATAATTCAACATTCTAAAGTGTGCGTAAAACCATACCACATTTCTATTTCCCTGACTATTCCAATAATGTCCTTTACTCACTTCCTTTGTAAAATTAAGATTCCTTCTTATATCATCTTCAGTGTAGGTGAAACCTACATCAAAAGAAGGGTCTTTAGTCACATCTGAAATCCATTCAAGACTGAATCCCGTATCTTTAAAATTATCCCAATGACCAACATAGTTACTGTAGGTGTTAGGCATAGTACATACACAATAAGAATTATTCATATGGTTTTAAAAGTATTTCGTGCCATTCGGGTATTCTATTAAACTGATGAGCAATGTCGTATCTATGACCCTCATGAGTACAAACAACACCGTCAACCATTTTAGGAATACCTCCATATCTATTTGTTATGGTACCCCCCATACCCCAACCATCTAAAAATTCTGTTGGTCCTGAAGACGCACAATGCATCGCCCAACCATCGTTTAGGTTAAATATTTTAATTCTTTCTATTTCATTTTTTGAAATTAGTATAATCAATGCCGCTTGATCTCTAATGTTGTGATTAGTTTCTGAATTAATACACATATCATACATTTTTTCTAATATGGGTATTAATGATTCTCTTTTACCACCCATAACACCTGAACATACAATTTCAGTATCCACACAATGATTTACTTCAGTTGGAAAACATTTATTTAGAACATCTTTATTCCACGGTTCTTCATTGACTGTAATACCTTCACCACCAACAAAGAAATCGTAATTATCGGTATCGAATTTATCAAAAGGATTCGACTGAAAAATCACATCAAATACATCTGTAACCATAAAAAGATCAATATCACTTTCCCTAAGGTACTCAGATGTGTGGATCAGACGTAAATTGTTTATGTACCAAGGATCTATATTAATGTCAATTATCTTATAATTAATACCTAATTCTTTGACAGCATCGATATCCTCTTCAGTCGAATTGGCAACCAATAATATTACTTCTCCGTCAGGAACATATCTTTTAAAACTTTCAGACCATACTCTAATTTTATCTTTATTACTTTTGACATTATTAGATATGCCGATTAAACCTTTTTTCATATTTTTATTTTCTACAATTATTAAGACTCAACTCTAACTTATCGTTAAAATTCATTATTGTCGGCCACAAATACTCTATTAAATAGTTTGTTTGATTTATAATAGAATTCTTATCATAACTATTCATTATGTTTTTATAGACATCTATTGATGTGGACCGAATTAGTTTACTTGAAACAATACACTGAGCGGAGTTGATAAATTTTATAGGTTCTTCGAATTCAATACCTATCTTTTTTGCGTAATCTATTGTTTGTTTAAGAACATATTCATTATCCCTTTCATAGGTTTTACCTAAAGGACAAAACTCACTTAACCCATCAAACCCATTTACTTTATTCAAAAATTCCTCACAATGGAAAAATGGATTGTCTTGACTAAAACAAACATAATTAGGTAAATTATCATAATTGTCTATAATATATTTTACATATGCAACTGTGTCAAACCCATAGTTAGGTATGTTAAAATCATACTCACCCTCATTTTTGGGGTTCTTATTATAAATAACATATGGGTTTTTAAGTTGGTCAATCCAACCTAAATCTTCTTTAAAATGACATATTACAACAACTAAATCAACCATTATAATTTACCTTCTATTTTTTCTAACCAACCCTTAGATTCCGAGTGTGGCCAAACAATCCACTTTTTAGGTTGTCTAACAGTCTCAAACTCTTTCCACACATTAAATGTGTCATCTGAACCGTTAAGATAAGTCTCTATTTGTTGTTTATTTAAATCTTCTCTGTGTATGGGCGTACCACCCTCGTCTTCGAAAATAACCGCCCAAAATGAGTAATCTTTTTCGGTGACGGAAGATCTATGTATATTAATACAATGTTTAAATGATCTTGTCCAAGATGATTCGTATTCCTCACCATATAAGGGTGGGTTTGGTGCAAAGTTGTTTTTCTTAGTATACTCTTGTACGGATCTCTTTTTAAAGTTAACTCCCGCATACCTTTCATAATCCTCTAACGTTCGTTCAGTACCGAAATCATAGATACCAAAATCTATATCCTTTTCCAAACCATCCATTTCAAACAATTTTCTATTACGTAAATGGGAGTTGGTGTTTCTATTACCCCAAGTCTTATCGTCATCCCATTGTTTAGTTCTACCCTTACGAGTATATTCGTGATATGCAATTATTTTATGTGGGTGGAATAAGTCATATCCGTGAGTGTATGATCTTACCGCAATACTTATTTCTTCACCGTGGAAATAATACTCGGGATCATGAGGTACTTCTTTAACGAAACTACCTAAACTAAATGCAAAATGTGCCGAGTAGAATCTAGCAGGTATAGGTTCTGTCATCTTTTCCCAACCTGGTATTGTTGCGGGTAAGAAGAAAACCGCACCTTCAGGTATAAACCTATCAAAGTTCATTAACCATGGTACTTTAACTCTCCCTTCAGGGTCGTTCTCTGGATTATAAGATGAAATATAAGAAGTTAATAAAGGTTTTTTATGTCCTTTCTTCTGTAATCCCTTTAACATTTTTATAAGTTCAGTATCCCAACCTTCAATAAAACGGTGGTGACTATCTAACTGAAATGTATATTCCTCATTCGTGTACTCTTGTTGTAGGGTGTTTCTCGCCCAACACGCACCTTTAGAGTCTTTGTAGTTGACATCGACAATTTTAAATCTTTTATCATCTTTATATTTGTCTATGTTATCCCACTCATCTTCATCAGAGTGTTGCCAACAAATACCAAATACTAGTTTTTCAGGTTTATCCGCCTTTTCGATACAATCATCCAAAGTCTTAATTAGTTCAGGATCTCTATAAGATGCAATCTGAATAAATATTTTTCCGTTTTTTGCCATAATAGTAATTACTTGTTTAAGATTAAATATAAATAATTTAAACTTAAAAATAAAGTCTTTATGGGGGGTTGATTAGGAAAAAAATATTATCTATATTATTGATATGTCACAGACCAACAAATACGACGCACCCAAAGTAGTCCTACACCATGTGGAGAATATATTGGAGGGACTTAGAGAATCTTTTTTCTTTGATGATTACCACATTGGTGAAGAATATGCGACCAAAAAACTTATAAAGTTAGTGACCGAAAAGTATGTCGAAAACCCCACTCTTGAGTTGGATTTCTTTTGGTCGGAGAAAGAATTCAGTACAATACTTAAGACGATAGTTACTGGTTCCATTATGTACGAATTAAAGGAACAGGGGGTAATGGACTCCTACGAAGACGAAAACACTGAAGAACAATTCTTCTTAACTGAGAAAGGTAAAGAACTTACCAAAAACATAAAATAACAATTTTTCAATATGATGTACGATTTTAATGATATCCTAATTCAACCTGCGCCTACTACATCTGTAAGGTCGAGATCACAGGTAACCCCATTTTACGCACAAAACAAATTACCTTTAATGACGGCACCTATGGATACTGTTGTTGATGGGGAAAACCATCATTACTTCAGTGATTTGGGTATAACGGTGGTTTTACCCCGAATTAAGAATCCTGATGATACCCATATTAGTGATGAACATTTTTTATCCTATAGTCTGACAGAATTTGATAGTATATTCTTAAATAAGAATTTTAAAATTCCTAAAGGTAAGGTTGTATACGCACTTATCGATGTGGCTAATGGTCATATGGTAGACCTATTAAATTCATGTCGTGCCGCAAAATCAAAACACCAAAATCGTTTAGTATTAATGGTGGGTAATGTGGCTAATCCCGATACCTTCTACCACTACTGTCTTGCGGGAGCGGATTATGTAAGGATTGGTATAGGAAATGGTGGTGGATGTCTAACAACCGTCCAAACAGGTGTTGGGTACCCAATGGCGTCTTTAATTTATGAGTGTAATAAAATTAAAAAAAGAAATAGACACCTCTCAACTAAAATAGTTGCCGACGGTGGATTCAAAACATATGCGGATATTATTAAGGCACTTGCGTTAGGTGCCGACTATGTTATGTTAGGTTCTGTTTTTAATAAGGCATTAGAGAGTTGTGGTGAAACGACAAATAAAGGAGATGAGCGTATTGACCAATATTCTGATTTCGCGAAAGAATGTTTAAACTCGGATATCCCACTCTATAAAGTATTCAGAGGTATGAGTACTAAAGAAGTACAAAAATCTTTAGGTAAAGAGAATTTAAAAACATCAGAAGGTGTTGTTAAACGAAATAAGGTTGAATATACATTGGAAGGTTGGGTAGATAACTTTACATCGTATTTGAGATCCGCCATGAGTTATACGGACAAAAAAATACTCCCCCGTTTTATTGGAGGAGTAGTTACAAATGTGATAAGTCAAAACTCATTCAAGAGGTTCGACAAATAATTAACCAATATTAAACCCTTTGTCATCTGCGGTAAACTCTTTATCGTTGTGCATACCATCTTTAATGTATGATCTAATCAATTTAGAGACCGTCATGTCTTTTTTATCTGCCACCTTTTCAATCTCCTTGAAATAAGCGGGTACAATTCTAAATGATAACATTTGAATTAATTGTTGATTTTTTGGTTTTGGAGACTTTTCGGGTTTCTTTGACTCTTTTGATTTTTTGGATGCCATAATCTGTTGTTTATTTATAAATATTTGATATTATAAGTTTTTTTACGTATACTTTATATAAACTATAAATAGACGATAATATGTCAAACAACAAATTTAATATGGAAGAACAATTAGTAACAAAAGTGGTAACATCAGATGTTGTGTCTGAAGTTGAAACTAACTACCCCGAAACAACACAGATGTTTAAAAACATTATGCAAGAACAATATGAATTGTTTTGTTTAAAACAATCTAATTACGGCCCCGATAATATTTCATTAGGTACCACATTAGAAAAGAAAGAAGACCGTAAAATGTCTCAAATGGGTTTGTGGTTTAGAATGAACGATAAGATCCAAAGACTAAAACAATTGGTTCTATTAGGTAACAAAGACAATGTTGGGGAATCTGTAAAAGACACCTATCAAGATCTATCAGTGTACGGGGTTATCTGCCAAATAGTATCTGAAGGAAAGTGGGGAAAATAATACCCACTTCGAATAGTAATCATTATTAACAGATATTTATTAATAAACGAGGAACTTATGGGAATTAATGTAGATATCAATCATCCGTCGTTCGTACAACTTATCGACAAAATTAGTAATAAAGTTAGTCAAACTATTGAGGTAACGAGATACTTCAGGTTAACGGAGGACAAAAAAAGAGGATTATCATATGTAGCACTTAAAGTTGTTAATACAACAATAGGGGGTAAGATTAAGATAACAGAAAACGAATTACTTAGTTTGATAACCATTCTTTGGAAAAAGAATGAAGAGAATGAAAACTATGAAATGGCCGCAATATTCAAACATATTATGGATAATTTCAAGAGTATCTATAATTCGGTCAAACCTAAAAAAAGGGTAAGAAAAATAAGCGTTAAGTAACGTCTTCCCATTCAACACATTCAATCAACTCACAAAAAATGAAGGTGTGGTCTCTATGTGATTTAAAAACATATTCCACACCTAACCATTCTTTTATTGCTATGGGGTTTTTGACTCTATCTTGTGGATATTTCGCGTGTATCAAATAAAGTTCATCGTTGATGTACTCACCTTTACGTCTATTCGAGGGATATCTCATCAAGGACTAATCAAGTAAAGTTTTTTTATTAGGTATTTGAAAATTACTCCAATCTATACCTTTAAGGTTTACGTTGTCAAAATAGAAAGTCCATTTGTGATCTCCAGCTACAATTACCTTAGTAAAACCACTTGGGATTTGTGCACCACCCTCAACGAATGTAGGTTCATTATCAAAATGAATAGTAATCTCAACCTTTACGTTTTCAATTACTTTAGATAGGTCCCTCTCAAACCTTTCCAATTCTTTCCATGGACCCCTATTTAGTGATTCATGTTGTAGGGCACAATTCAGATAATTAAAAGTCTCTTTTAGGGTCTGTTTATCAAAACAATTAAATGCGGCCGCAGGTGCCATATGTCCTTTGTCATATACGTTTGCCTTATAATCCCCATTATCTGAAGTCTTCCAACCAGAAGGTTTCCAAAAATCCATACCACTTCTACTTATTTCACCGGTAGGACACATAACTCTATAAGTAACTTGTAATGGTTGTTCGTAGTCCTCAGAGTATATTACAGTATATAATTTACCTTTATATGTTTTTACCTGACCAAAAACAGATTGTGTCGCGATAAAGAGACAAACAATAGATAATTTGATTATTCTTTGATACATTATAATAAATTTAAAATATTTGTTAGAGTGTTATCATCCACTTTTATTTTATGATACGGCAATTCGTGTCTTCTCAACGATTCTTCAATTACCGTGTCTAATTCTACCGATTGTTTTAAGTCTTGGTATCTTTCATCGTTATTATGGATACCTTCACCCCTTTCGAGTACTATGTTGATATTATCGTACTGATTGTGTATCTCTAATAACAACTTATCAAAGGTATCCCCATATAATGTGGCGGGGTATTCCTGAGATCTATACTTATTTTTATAAGTTAACGATAAAATGATTGGTGAATCTAATATAATATAATCAACCTTACCATATGACTTAACTATACCTCTATGTTGGTTTGCTAAAACAAATAATTGATCTCTTATTGCAGAATGGTTTTCGTCCCATGCCAATAATTTAGGGAACTCATAAGGGTTATCACAACTTACATGTTGTTTCTTCAGTCTATATAGTAATCCTGCGGATATTGAGGACTTTCCTATACCCGGTCCCCCGAAAAGATTAATTATTTTAGTCATTAGTTGGAAATTTTAACAAAAGTCATCATATGATAAATATGATTTACATATAATATAAGAAAATAAAAGATTTTTTTCAAGGATATATGAGGTGTGGACCCCTTATTTAATAGTTTATTGGGCAATAAATTAAAAATTTTATTTTTATGTTGGTAAAGGTTGATTTAACGTGTATTTATTAATATATAAATTTATATGGATTCACATACATTAGAAATGATAGGAATTATAATTGTCGCGGTCATTACCGCAGTGTTAGGTCCAACAATCGTTGAGATCGTTAAATCAAGGTTAAGAAAGAAAGTTACAGTAGACCCCATAAAAAATGAAGTCGTGCAATCTGCGACGATTTTGGATGAATTGGATGATGTTAGAATAACATTAGAAGGTGATCGAGTTTGGGTAAAAATGTATCACAACGGTGGACACTTTCTACTTACCAATAAATCTATTCAAAAATTCTCTGTTATGTATGAGAGTTGTTCTCCAGGTGTTAGTAATGTGGGTCACATCTTCTCAAATATACCAATAAGTTTATATCAGAGGTCTACCCACCAATTAATGAACGAAGGTTATTTATATATACCTGATTTTAATGATCCTAAAGTCGCGACATACGGTCTTAAAGGGGCGGCGGAAAGTACAGGAACGGTTTCCACATACGCAATTGCACTACACGACATAGCAACTAATAAATGTATTGGTACTATTGGTATTGATTACCTTAAGAAAAATAAATTAACGAAAAAAGAGTTAATAGTCCTCAACCAACGTGCAGAACGTATCGGTGGATATCTATCAAACTTTTTAAACTGATACTTATATAACATGAAGAAATACATTTTTACAGAAGGTCAAATGAAAAAAATTCTTGACAACGTTGTTGAAGAGAAATTAGTGACCGAACAGACGGAAGAAATAAACTTTAAGAAGGCAGTACAATGTTTCTTAAATAAATCTATGGGTGCGAAACTTAAAGTAGATGGACTACATGGTGATGGAACAAAGGTTGCAATCGAAAACTTCCAAAGTAAAAAAGGATTATACCCTGTAGATGGTGTATGGGGTCCAAACACAGCATCAAAATTAACTGAGAAAGAGATTGAGATAATGAAATCTTGTAAATCTCAACACGGTGATATCATTGATAAATTCTTAGGTTGGTTAGGTATAGGCTAAACATTTTTAGTCGCCGAATCAAACACTTTTAATATGGTTTCTAAAGATCCATATTCGTAACATTCAGTGTAACCACCAAAATTTTCTAACAAAGGTCTGTAACTTTTTACGGATCTTTTCTTTTTTAAGGTAAGTTTAATACTCCCCTCCAATCTCTCAGCTAGTGGAGTGTCTAACCTACGAAGTATAGATTCCAAGGTATAACCTTCATACCCGTATTTTTTAGAGAATCGTCTCATTATAAATCTTTTTGAGGTAATACCCACTTTAACAAATGTTTTACCTGACTTCTCTTCTTTTAACAAAACTAAATACAAAGACTTAGGTACTTTATCTAATTTCTTTTTCTTTACCGATTTACTCTTCTTTAATTTTTTAGAAACATATTCCTTGGCCTTAGTTAATGATGTGAAATCCTTAATATCACGATATGGATTTGGAATATACTTATTAAATCTCGCAACAAATAATGTCTTCCCACTATCGACCCTATACTTAGTTTTACTCCTGACAGTTACTTCATATACTGAATAATACCCTTGTTTAAATAAAAGTTTTTCCATAATGTATTTGGCTATATCCTAATTAATACATACTTTTGTAAAAGTAATTTTGAATATTATAATAAAGAATATGAAAAAAGATATGAAAAAATGTAGTGGTTGTCAAGAAGATTTACCACTAACAGAGTTTTACAAGAACAAGAGAATGAACGATGGTCACAGTATCTATTGTGTCTCCTGTACTAAAGAAAATTCAAGAAAATATCATCAGAGAAAAAAGAATAGACTTAAGGTTTCTCATAATGAGGAAGTGGTTAAAAATATGGTTTTAAATAATCTTATAAGTGAACACTCTAACCCAAACGCGGAGGTTATTATGAAACTAATGTTAGTCGAAAGAACACTTAAAACCGCATTAGATGAAATTGATGAGATTAAATTATCGATCTCAACTCAATTACCATCGACTATAAGTTAAAACCCATATATTTATATAAGAAACATCTTATATGGATTTTAAAAGTATAATGTACGACCTAATTGTCGAAGAAGTTAAAAACAAAAAACTTCTTAATGCCCTGTACAAAAAATGGAATAGTCAGGATAATAGTGTCACTCCCGAAGTAACTGAATTTATATTCACAAGATTTATGGGTGGTACCAACAATGAAGGGCTTAGAGTTAAACCTTTAAAGGACGAATTAACCAGTGTCAAAAAACCTGAGATAATGTCTTTCCTTCAAAAGTTTAATGGGGAGAACGGGAGAGAAAAATTTATACCAAGCAAACTTAAAGATGTTGGATCTTATACTTTTCCACAAATTAAAAATCTGTTTGCTCAGTTTGGGATAAGTGTTGGTACTAAGAAAGATGTTAGATTCTTCGAGGACCCCTCAGTAATTAAGAACGATCGTCCTGGAATATCCGAAAAATTATGGTCTGGTGATAAATTTAAAATATATGATGATGGAAATGGTTTTAGAGTATACCAACCTAAAACACAGAGAGATGCAATATCATTCGGATTTTACCAAAAAGATCTAGCACAAGAAAATTTTACTTCATCTAATAAGTGGTGCGTAACTAACTACAAGGATGACACTATGTCTAACTTGTGGCAAAGTTATCGTGATAGAAACCCCTCATCAAGAACCTTCTATTTTGTTATTGATGAAACCAAACCTGTAGATAACCAATTCCATATATCTGCATTACAAGTACTATCTCAACCCGAAAATGGTTTTCCATATAGACTTACCAACGCTTCGAACACCAACTATGATATGTTAATATCACTAAATGACCCTCAAAATCAGGACAAATCATTACAACACATTTATACACAAACATTAGCACAAGAACTTTTAGAGAAACTCGAATCGGTACCTTTTGATGAGGAAAAAGAAATGGATTTGAAAGTGAGTAATTTAGAAACTCTTTTAAGAAGAATAAAAGAGGATGCGTCGAGTCCATATGATTTTGTTATCCAAGATCCTGAAGTAAAACGAGCTTACATGCAAAGACCAGGTAATTTCCTCGAGACTATTCGTTCTTTCAATTCCCTGACGGATTCAGACCTAAGGTTATATTTTGAGATACAGTTAAACGGGAGGAACCCCTCTGAGGTTTTTAAAGACTATGAGACCTTTATATATTTGTTAAAGAAAAGAGGTAAATCGGTTGGTGATTACATAGTAAACAAACTTAAGGAAGCGGGATCTAGTGTGGGTGAAATAGTAACAGGATTAATGTTAAGTACTTTCAATACCGATTTCATATCTAAACAAGATGAAGATATTAAAGTCGTAAAGGACACTAATTCAAGTAAGGTAGGTATATTTGACGCTAAGAAAGGTAGTTGGTTAAAATTTAACAACATCACCTATAGTCCTGATTATTTTGAGGTGACGAGTGAACAGGGTTATGGTGTATTTGATTTCAATAAAGATAAGGATGGTGAAGACAATTCACCTGAAACTAATTCGGATGATTTACCACCTCAATACCTTCTTGGGGTATACTCTATAAGTAAGAGTATCGAC
>ERZ1047472.912-NODE-912-length-24259-cov-6.761320_pt1 | contig 24259 bp, 18 predicted proteins | sample MGYA00383095_ERZ1047472 | MGnify/ENA primary metagenome ERZ1047472 (study PRJEB29581, sample SAMEA5548365) | metagenome | biome: marine; feature: coastal; material: water | depth 1 m | study: Short-term variability in the microbial, nano- and picoplankton dynamics... | reverse complement strand
AGAAACGAGTTTTCGCATGGTTGCAAAAGTAGAGACCGAAATAGACATATTGGGCATGCGCGAGGCAGGAAAATGCGCCGCATCTGTATTAGAAATGATTGGAGAGCATGTTCAACCCGGGGTCACTACCGACCACCTAAATCAGATTTGTCATGACTTTATTGTCAACGAATTAGAATGCATACCCGCACCGCTTAATTATGGCGGCGGCGGCGGCCAAATGCCCTTCCCCAAATCCATTTGCACCTCAGTAAATCATGTGGTTTGTCACGGCATTCCCTCGCCTGCTAAGAAGCTGAAGAACGGTGATGCACTGAATATTGATATCACAGTGATTAAAAATGGCTATCACGGAGACACCAGTAAGATGTTTTTTGCAGGCGAAGCCAGCATTCTGGCTAAACGCTTGTCCAAAATCACTCAAGAATGTATGTACAAAGGCATTGAACTGGTTAAGCCCGGCGCACGCTTGGGCGATATTGGCCACGCAATACAAAGTCACGCAGAAGCGAATAGATTCAGTGTTGTAAGGGAGTTTTGTGGCCACGGTATTGCCAAGGTATTTCACGATGAACCCCAAGTACTGCATTATGGTCGTCCAGGCACCGGTGTTGTCCTCGAAGAAGGCATGAGTTTCACCATTGAACCCATGATTAATGCGGGCAAACGCAATATCAAAATACTGCCGGACCAATGGACCGCTGTGACCAAAGACCACAAGTTATCCGCTCAATGGGAGCACACTTTGATGGTCACTAAGGATGGCTTTGAAATTTTCACATTAAGACAAGAAGAGCAGTAACCAATCTATGTCACTATCGTCTCAAGTTACCCGGCGGCGCGAAAAATTAGAATCTGAAAAGGCCAAACTAGCTGAGCGTTATTGGAACAACGACGCCGTTGAGACCTTAGTCAGTGACCTTGCTGACGTCATGGACAAGCTAATTCTTGACGCTTGGCACGAGCAAATTACAGAGAGCGAGGGCATTGCCCTGTTTGCGGTGGGCGGCTATGGGCGTAGGGAACTTCACCCCGGTTCGGATATTGACCTATTGGTAGTCGCTAAAGATCCAAAGAGCCATGGCCGGGCAATAGAACTATTTCTACAAAATGTATTTGATCTCAACATAGAGGTGGGACACAGCGTCCGCGACATCACCGCTTGTGTAAAAGAGTGTAAGGCGGATATCACCGTCGCTACAGCCATGTTCGAACGCAGACTGCTAGGCGGCGACGCAACCTTAGAGACATCTATCGCCCAAGCACTCACCAAGAAAAAAGTTTGGCCAGCAGAGAAATTCTTTGCAGCCAAATACCAAGAGCAAATTGAACGGCACAAACAATTTGACGACGTCGACTACAACCTAGAACCCAACGTAAAAGCCTCGCCCGGCGGCATGCGCGACATCCACACCGCGCTTTGGATTTGTAACCGCAACTTCGGCACCACTGATATTAGTCGGCTAGTAGAAATAGAAGTGCTCACCGCAGAAGAGGGTAAATGGCTTTTTGAAGGGCGAAGATTCCTTTGGTGGGTGCGCTTTGGCCTGCATCTAATTGCAGGCCGCAAGGAAGACCAACTACATTTCTCCAGACAAAGAGAACTCGCCCAACGGCTTGGGTTTGTCGATACCGACAGTCAAATGGGCGTGGAGGTATTTATGTACCACTTCTACCGCCACATACTCGCCCTCACCGAAGTCAACGGCATTCTCCTCAAGCATTTTCAGGAAACCGTCGAAAGCGCGAAGCGAGAAAAAATCACCCAAATTAACGAACGCTTTAGGTTGGTTAATCACCGTATCGAAGCTGTGCACGACAATGTTTTTAAAGATTCTCCCTCTGCGCTTCTGGAAATGTTTGTATTAATGGCTCAGCGCGAGGAAGACATTCAAGTTAGAGTTTCGACAATACGTTTGATGCGCGAATCTCTAGCCCTTATCGATGACGACTTCAGAAAGAATCCAGATAACACCCGCCTGTTTTTGAATTTACTCAAAGCACCCTATACCGTAGTAACGCAATTGATTCGTATGCGTAAGTACGGGGTTCTGGGGCGTTACCTTCCTGAGTTCAAACAGATCATTGGACAAATGCAACACGACCTATTCCACATTTATACGGTGGATGCTCACACAATGATGGTCGTTCGCAATATGCGCAAATTTCGCTATGAGTGGGCTAAGGAAACCTTCCCTATTGCGCACTACTGCTCCAACACAATTCCTAAGTTAGAACTGCTTTACATAGCCGGCTTATTTCATGACATTGGCAAAGGCCGTGGCGGCGACCACTCAACCCTTGGCTCTATTGATGCAAGGAAATTTTGCCAGCTACACGGCTTAAACCAAGCAGATACAGATTTAGTTTGTTGGTTGGTAGAGCGACACCTGTACATGTCCTCTGTATCGCAAAACCAAGACATTTACGACCCGGAAGTAATTCAGGCTTTTGCTCAAGATGTGAAATCTGAAATGCGCCTGAACTACCTCTACGCCCTCACTGTGGCAGATATTAACGCGACAAATCCGACCCTTTGGAACAGTTGGCGCGCAAGCCTTATGCGCCATTTGTATAGCGAAACCAGAAAGACCCTAAGACATGGCAGCGGCGATGCAATGGACCGCGACGAGACCATTGCCGCCTATCAAGAAAGCGCATTAGACCGACTACAAAATACTTTTAGCGAAGAGCGCGTCAGAACTTTATGGCAGAACCTTGGCGATGATTTTTTCTTACGCCATAACACTGATGAAATCAGCAACATTTCGCAAGCGCTACTGGAGCACGATCACCAGCAAGGCCCATTCGTAAGTATGTCCCCAGCGGACCTAACATATCTGGGTGAAGGCGCTACGCAAATCTATATTTGGGCCGAAGACAAACCTAAAACCTTCGCTGCAACAGTAGTTTGTCTGACCCAGTGGGATTTATCTGTTGTGGACGCGCACATCAACAAAGCCGTAAATGGTCGTATATTCAATACCTTTACCATTCTCACTGCAGATGGTGCCCCGGTAGAGCAGGACAAGAAACTGCGCAGTGAGATTGTTGAAAAGGTGAAAGCGACCCTTGTCGCGCCTTCTCCAAGAACCGACGGTGCAACCCGACGAGTGCCTCGCCAACTCCGAGAACTGCCTTGGCCGACGGAAGTTGCAATGGAAACAGATGGCGAAGGCCTAACCACTACGGTGAATATTTTGGCCGCTGACCGGCCAGGGTTATTGGCAAATATCTCACTACTGCTTATCGACTTAGAGTTGGAGTTGTCCTCGGCTCGAATTACTACGCTGGGTGAGCGTGTAGAGGACGTTTTCGTTGTCACCGATGCTGACGGCCAGGCTATAACTGATAAAGCCCAGTTGTATAATCTTGAAAACGCGTTGCGGCAGAAATTAGATGCCTCTATGGGTTTAGGAGGTTCAGGGAGTTTGGGCGAGAACACGCTTTCTAGTGTCAACGGAGTAAGGGTCTAATTACTTACGACTCAGAACCTCTAATAGCGGCTAACTCTTGCTGGCTGACTATCAGCCGCTAACTGAAAACAGCGGACTAAAAACATCAGACTGAAGACCTCGTTGATCGTGTATTCGTTGGGCATTCCAGCTATCGTATGGCTTCCTTAATAGTTGTATGAATATTGTGTCTTTCAACACCCACTTAGATTTGCTTCAGCCCTACCCCTTTGAACGTTTGCGCGCCCTGCACAACGGCATTAGCCATACTGGCGAGTTGACACACATATCTTTGTCAATTGGCGAACCCAAGCACAATCCACCAAAATTTGTTATCGATGAACTGTCAAACCCCCAGTCATTGGCCATGCACCTTGCCACCTATCCAGCAACAAAGGGCAGCGAAGTGCTGCGAACCTCAATTTCTGAATGGTTGGCACGCAGATTTTCCGTAACAGTTGACTCAGACACCAGCATTTTGCCAGTCAACGGCACAAGAGAAGCTTTGTTCTCGGTAGCTCAAGCACTACTCAGCGGCAAAACCGACACGCTGGTGGCTATGCCCAACCCCTTTTACCAAATTTATGAAGGTGCGGCCCTCTTAGCGGGCGCTGAACCCTTGTACATTCCAAATTTAGTCGAGCTCAATTACGAAGCAGACTTTAGCTCAGTGAGCGCAGAGCAATGGCGCAAAACAGAACTGGTCTATATCTGCTCTCCCGGCAACCCTACCGGCCAAATCATGCAGCGGGATCAAATGCAGTCACTCATTGGGCTGGCACAGGAATATGATTTCAATATCGTTTCAGACGAGTGCTATGCCGAGCTTTATTACGATGACGACAATCTCCCAGAGAGTATTCTGGCAGCCGCCGCCGCCATGGGACTGCCAAATTTCGACCGATGCTTAGCCTTTCATAGTCTTTCCAAACGATCTAATTTGCCCGGTTTACGCAGCGGTTTTGTGGCAGGCGACCCAAATTTGATGGCCAAGTACTTGAGCTATCGTACTTACCACGGGTGTGCACTAGGCGCTCACCATCAAGCAGCCAGCGCTTTGGCGTGGCAGGACGAAGCCCACGTTGTAGAAAACAGGCAAATGTATAGAGACAAGTTTGCGGCAGTGAGCGAAATTCTTAGCCCCCACTACAATTTAACCCAACCTGAAGGCGGTTTTTACCACTGGCTGCCAACGCCAATCTGTGATCGAGAATTCAGTCAACGCTTACTGGCAGAACAACACATCACCGTTATGCCGGGATCTTTTTTAGGCAGAGATACGCACCTTGGTAATCCGGGGCAAAACCACATAAGAATTGCCTGGGTTGCGCCCTTCGACGAATGTATTGAAGCAGCTAAGCGCCTAGCCCAGTTTGCGCAAAATTTATAAGGTAATTTCGCTTGGTTAAGCGGTCTCTTGGCGTCAGCTGTAGTAATATCAGGAAAATTTTTTCTGAGATTGATATGACTGATATTTTTGCGTTTGCAGTTGGCATCACAAGCACCAATGGCTCGGGTACCGTACTAGACTGTTTTTTCCCAAACCCCATACTTACCCCACAAGCGGGCGTGCTCAGCGCAATAAGCAACCTGCCTCAAGGCACCAGCGCCCTGAACCCAGAGCAAGCGCAATCGCTGAACTCGGCATCAGGCGTCGAGATTGTGCCTGCGTCATTACTCGATATGGATCAGCCCCTGATCAGTGTAAGACTCGATTCCGATGCGCCAAGCAACAGTATTGAAGAGGTATACCTCAAACTGCACCTGCTCTCCCACAGACTATGCCTGCCCAATACCCTTAACCTTGACGGTATTTTTGGCCATCTACCTAACTTAGCGTGGACTTCGGCCGGCCCCATTGAAGTCAATGAATTGCCCGGCGCGTTGATGAACGCCCGTGCGCAAGGACTTAACCTAGAAGTCTTCTCCGTAGATAAATTTCCAAAGATGGTCAACTACGTGGTACCCACTGGCGTACGTATAGCTGATGCAAGCCGCATCCGCCTTGGCGCCTATTTAGGCGAAGGCACAACAGTCATGCACGAGGGGTTTGTTAACTTCAACGCAGCAGCCATTGGCCCTAACATGATTGAAGGCAGAATCTCTCAGGGCGTCATTGTCGGCGCAGGCACAGACCTCGGCGGCAGCGCCAGCACCATGGGCACACTTTCTGGCGGCGGCAATATCATTGTCAGCATTGGCGAAAACTGCCTCATTGGCGCAAATGCAGGCACCGGTATTCCCCTGGGCGACCGTTGCACTATTGAAGCAGGCTTGTATATCACCGGCGGCACACCTATTGCTGTTTTCGACGAGACAGGCCAGCAAGTGAGGCTGGTCAAAGGTCGAGAATTGGCTGGCAACTCCGACATGCTGTTCATTCGCAACAGCCAAAACGGCCAAGTAATCTGTCGTACAAATCGTCAGGCCATTGAGCTTAACGATGCTTTGCACGCACACAACTGAGGTCATTGAAGTTGAAAAATCCAGTATTTGTGCTTGCGAAAGAACTCATTAGCCGCGTTTCTGTTACCCCTGAAGATGCGGGATGCCAGGAGCTTATTGCCGCGCGACTTAACCAGCTGGGTTTCCAAACGCGCCAAATAAATGCCGAGGGCGTGCACAACTTGTGGGCTTGGCGTGGCACCGGTTCGCCTCACTTAATGTTTGCAGGGCATACTGATGTAGTGCCTCCCGGCCCCCTGGAGCAATGGCAAACCCCGCCCTTTGAGCCAACGGTTAAAGATGGCCAACTCTATGGTCGCGGCGCGGCAGATATGAAATCTAGCCTTGCGGCAATGATCGTCGCTGTAGAGGATGCAACTGCCAACGCTGAGCACAACAACGGAACATTGAGTTTCTTGATCACCAGTGATGAGGAAGGTGTAGCAACTTATGGTACGCGTTATGCGATTGATGTATTGGCTAAAGAGGGCATACGGCCCGACTACTGCGTGGTCGGCGAACCCAGCTCCAGCGAACAATTAGGTGACGTGGTGCGCTCTGGACGTCGCGGCTCGCTTAATGCAAAACTCAAAGTCATAGGCACCCAAGGCCACGTGGCTTACCCCCAGGATGCAAACAATCCAATCCACAATGTCTTAACCGCACTTTCTGCCATGACAACCAAGGAATGGGATTTAGGTAACGACTTCTACCCTCCCACTAGCTTTCAAATTTCCAATATCAACGGTGGCACCGGTGCCACCAACGTGATTCCCGGCGAGTTAGAAATAGATTTCAACTTTCGTTTCAATACAGAGCAAACTGCGACTGGTTTGAGCGCAAGCGTTGAAGAAATTTTGCACAGCCATGACATAACCTATGAAATTAAGTGGCAATTGTCCGGGGAGCCTTTCTTGACCCTACCCGGCGCGCTTACTGAAGCGGTCACCCAAGCAATCCAAGCTGAGACCGGACTTACCACCGAACTTTCCACATCGGGTGGCACCTCTGACGGGCGCTTTATTTCTCCTTGGGACAAGCCAGGCAGCGGGCAAGTTGAAGTGGTTGAACTGGGACCACTCAATGCAACTATCCATAAAATTGATGAATGCGTGGCTGTAGATGACCTGATGCCCTTGGCAAGAATTTATCAACAGATAATCAAAACCCTACTCAACTAGTACATGCCCTAACCCATGAAACGTAACGTAATCATTGGCGTGTTGGTCGTGATGATTATGCTCATCATGCTAGCCCCAGCTAACCTGTTGCGCCTGGTATTTGCACAGGTCCCAGGCGTGGCTCTGGTGGAGCCCCTAGGAACCCTTTGGCAAGGCAGCGGTGTAATAATCGCTCACCCCGGCCTCTCAGCTAACGTGACTTGGCAAGTAAAATGGCAACTTGGCGATTCGCTAATACCAACCATTCATTGGCAGCTAAACAACAGCGAACTCTCGCTACGGGGCAAAGTGACTGCGGGGCGCAGTGTTCAGCGAGTGAACATTGAGGGTCACTTTAGCGGTCTGGCCCTAGAACCGGTGCTTGCCCGATACGACATATCTCTTCCCGGGACCTTCCAAGTTAGCCCAACGGAGTTATTGATTACCACATCTGGCCCAGCCGCTGAATTTGAATTAGACAACGACAGCCAACTTGACTGGAGTGGCGGCAACATTCGTTACGTGCTGTCGAATGGTCTTGAGCAAGCCTATGTGCCTGCCTTAACCGCTACCCTGAAATCTGCTCAAGGATCGTTACCCACGTTGTTTATTGAACTCGCCGAAAATAGTGCAGGCCCCCTGCTCACCTTGACCCCAAATCGTGAAGGATATGTAGACATCAAAATTACCCGAGGGTTCATTGAATTGATGGGCCGCACTTGGACCGGATCAGCGAAATACAACGATGTAGTGCTTGAGGTGAAGCGTAAGGTATTTTAGCTAAAGGTGAGTACTTGAGCAGATCACACGGCGCTAGGGGGCTGAATCAACTGTGCTTCAACTTACCGGGAAAGCACTCATTAGGCCTTACATTTAACCGTACATTTGACCTTACGTTGGGCTTTAGATTTAGCCTCATAAGAAGCTGGGACTAGGACTCGATAGTAAACAAATAAATCAGGTAACATGCGCCACATGAACGAAGTAAACCGAGCGCTCTAAACAGGCTACTCCTATGACTACATATGCAACTAACTAACCTAATCGAAAAGCTCGCAATCCCACTCCAGTGGCTGCTTGTATTTGGCATAGCTTGGACCGTTGCTAATAGCGTTTTAGGGTTGTTGCAGTCACCCTCTGAAGCCGCCGACACGTCTGTAACTGTCTCAGACACTTCCGCCCAAAACCAACTGAAAAACACTGACCGCGAAGATAAATCAAAGCGTATTGAAGCACTGATTAACCGCCATGTTTTTGGCTTAGTCCCGCTGACTAACAATGCGCAAACACAGCGCGTTGAAACAGCCAAAGCCACACGTCTACCGTTAACGTTAGAAGCAGTATTTGTAGCCGACCAAAATGCCAGTTCTGGGGCCATCGTTGCGCGCAGCGGCAAGAAAGGGTTGCTCTACAAAGTAGGCGATATTCTGCCCGGCAATGCTCGGCTCATCGAGGTTCAACAAGAACAAATTATTTTGCAAAGAGCTGGCAACCGCGAGGCTTTGGCTTTTGGTAAGAGTAAATTCAACCCAAAGGCTGGTGTTCGCAAGACAAAGCCCGTTACAACGATAAAGCCAAAGCGCAATATCGCCAGCATTGAGGACATCCAAAACCTCATAGCTGAAAATGTTGAGAGCGCTCTATCGGATTTTGGCTTAGAGGCTAATGAGGGACGGGGTTACAAAATAGGCAATCTGTCGAGCAACCCCTACTTGCAGCAAGCCGGCTTACGTCCCGGTGATATTGTCCTATCGGTAAACGGGCAACCTTTGGGCAACATCCAAAAAGACCAACTAGAATTCGACAACATAATGGCTCAAGGCTCTGCCAGTATTGAACTAGAACGCAATGGCGAGCAGATGACCATTACAGCTCGCCTACCTAACTAAATTTAATCTGAATCAGTAAATTTATGAAACTAATATCCTATATTCGCAACACGCTTGTTATTTGCGCCACGTTAGTCAGCCTTAACGCTTTCGCAGCGGAGACTAAAGAGGACGAACGCACATGGCAAATGGCTACTAAAAACGCTGACATTCAGGAATTTGTGGCCCAAATTGCCAAGATCACCGGCAAGACATTTATTGTTGACCCGAAGCTAAAGGGTCAGGTCAATGTCATCTCTGAAACTCCCCTTGGCAAACAGGGCGTTTACGAGCTGTTCTTAAGCGTACTTAGATTGCAAAACTATACCGCCGTACCGTCAGGCAATGTCATTCGTATACAGCAAAGCGCCACAGGCAAACAAACACCAGGCGCGCTCGGTGGGCTTGGCGCCGCTGCACCAGAAGAGCTGGTGACGCAAATTATAGCGGTACAAAATGTTAAGTCTGAGGACTTGCTGAAAATACTGCGCCCCCTCATTCCCCAATACGGTCATATTGGCAGCGTGAGCGAACCCAATGTCGTGATCATTTCTGATCACGCGGACAACATACGCCGGCTCAAAAAAATCATCAGCGATATAGACGTTGCCGAAACTAACGAAATTGTTATGCTCCCGTTAAAGGAAGCATGGGTAGGTGACATTGTAGAAATCCTCGAAAAGGTTGCGCCCAAGCAAGTTGGCGCTAACGCCGCAGGCCCACAAAAAGTACAGCTCATTGCTAACGAGCGGAACAACTCGCTGGTACTTAAAGGACAGAGCCGCCCTATCGCCGACCTCTTGGAAATTATTGAACAACTAGATCAGCCGGCAACCACTAAAGATGCTACTCAAGTAATTCTCCTCAACCATGCTGATGCCGAAAACGTCAGTAAGATTTTGCAAAGTATTCTGGGCAGCCTTGGTTCCAGCCAATCAGACGGTAACGGATCCGATAAGATAAACGTTCAAGCAGATTTATCTCTGAACGCACTGGTCGTAAAAGCCGACCCAGGCGCAATGGGTGAGATTTTGAATATTGTGGCGCGCTTAGACTCACCTCGAGCACAAGTTCTTATAGAAGCTGCGATTGTTGAAGTAACCTTAAATAAAGATACCTCTTTTGGCGCTGAGGTGGCCGCTGGCGATCAGCGCGGACAAAGTGTGCCGTTATTGAGCACAAGCCTTAACGGCAGCATTCAGTCACTCCTAGGCGGGGTAATCGACACAAACAATCCAGGCTCAGTGAGTGTAGTTCAAGGCCTGGCAACACTAAGCGGACCCTCACTAGCGGCTGCAAAAATAGACCTAGACGGCGTTTCATTCGGGGCGGTGATTACTGCGCTATCTAGCAACTCCGACGCCAACCTACTTTCTACACCAAGCATTATTACGCTAGACAATAACGAAGCAAAGATTTTAGTGGGTCGTGAAGTGCCTTTTCGCACGGGCTCGTTCACTACCACAGGCAACGGTTCTAGCAACCCATTCACCACGGTAAACCGTCAAGATGTCGGTGTAGAATTACTCGTAACGCCCCATGTATTCGACGGCAATGAAGTTCGCTTGGATGTAGTACAAAACATTTCTAATGTTCTACCCACCGCGGTTGGCGGCAGCACCTTCGCCGACGTAGTTACCTCCAAACGAACCATAGAAACTACTGTACTCGCTGGCGACGGTGAGACCATTGTGCTGGGCGGCTTAATTCAGGATGACGTGACTGAGACTAATAGAAAAGTACCGGTGTTAGGCAGCATTCCACTTCTAGGCAATCTTTTTAAGTCGAAAACATCAGCGCGGGTAAAAACCAATCTTTTGGTCTTTATCCGCCCCACCATTATTTTCAGCAGCGAACAAGCTACCACGCTGACCAACGACAAGTATTCTGGCATTTGGGAGCTGACTTCCGACGCAAAGAAATTAAGCCCCAACAAGGCTAGCGAGGCCAGCGCCGAGGCGCTACAACTCATCTTTCAAGGTAAGCAAGACAAATAGCACGGTAAAATTTGAGGAATCATCTGCGTAAATGAGTAACAGTCTACTGCGTACTTATTACCGCCTACTTAGGCGGGTCATTCGGCTTGTTGCTAAACCCGATTTAAGCGGCGTGGAAAACCTTGACCCACATTTGGAGGAAACCGACAGAGTGGCCACCAACACGAGTGAGCAGGCCGCCTCTACCAAAAGAGAGATCATTTATGTTTTAGACAAAAGGTCTATTGCAGATCTTTTAGTGCTAGAACACGCCCTTGCACAAACGCCCACCTCACCGCTGCCCTCACCTCTAGCCCCTCTAACAATTGCAGATTGGTCTCTTAACGGCAGGGCTTTTGCGCTAAATAGGACCTGGGGAGGCAAAGTGACTATGCAGCGCTACTCGCGCAGACTATTACAATTAGTAGGCTCTGAAGACGCTATTCAAAAGCAAATTGCCCTTGTGCCCGTGTCCATATTTTGGGGCCGATCTTTAGCCCCAAGAGGCAGCTGGATTGAATCACTCACTTCGGATCAAAGACCAGCTACCGGAGGCATCAAACGCTTCTTAGCCCTGCTCTTTAACCGGGGCGACATTCATCTGTGCATTGGCAAATCAATACCATTGGAAGAAATAGCCAAACACGATAAAGGCCAAAACTACGCCATTCGCCGCTCTGCACGGCTACTTCGTGTGCGTTTTAAACGACAACATGAAGCCACCCTAGGGCCCGACTTTTCCCACAGGCGGACGTTGCTAGAGAGCATCGCAAACTCACCACGTATAACTGAATACATAAACGAAACGGTAGGCGCTGATACCAGCCCCAAAAAACACGTTGAGAAGCGCAAAGCAAAGCTAAAGGCATTGGCCTATCGCCACGCAAAAACCATTGCTTCAGACATGTCCTACTCTACGATACGGCTGTTCTTGGTTTTTCTAGGCTGGTTTTGGCGGCGCATATATACCGGGGTAAACGTGCGCGGACTGAATCCGCTGAAAGACGCTACAGATACGCACACATTGGTCTACGTGCCCTCTCACCGTAGTCATATAGATTACTTGGTGCTCAGCTATACCCTTTATCGCGCTGGCATAATGATTCCGCATATCGCCGCAGGGGATAACTTGAATATGCCAATGCTAGGCGGATTTCTACGACGCGGCGGCGCTTTTTTTATGCGTCGAAGCTTTAAGGACGACCCACTCTACGGCGCGGTGTTCGACGAGTATTTATATCAGGTCTACAACAGCGGACATTGCGTAGAATTTTTCCCTGAAGGCGGGCGCAGCCGCACAGGGCGACTGCTACCGGCCAAATATGGTCTACTGAAGCTCTCTCTCGCCCACCAATTGCAAGGCCTGAAAAAGCCATTGGCATTCGTACCCGTCTATTTTGGCTATGAAAAAGTCATCGAAGGCGGCAGTTATATGGACGAACTACGAGGCGCAAACAAAAAGGCCGAGAGCGTACTAGACCTTATTAACGGGCTGAAAGTCATCAGACAAAATTTTGGTCAGTTGCAAGTAAACATTGGCGAACCCATTAAGTTAGATGATTGGCTCCAGAAGCAGGAGGCTCAGTCCACTCTAGCGCCAGACCAACAAAATACGAATGCTGCGCCAAACTCAGAAACCAATATCAACATCAATACCGATACTGCTACCGGCATCAATATAAACGACCAAGATGATCAACTCATAAAAGCGCTGGGCGCAGAAATTATGGGCAATATCAACGCTCAAGCTACGGTGAACTCCGTTAACCTCGTCGCCTTGGCCAGCCTCAGTATTGACCAAGAGGTAATGGAAGAGAAGCAAATCGCCGGGCAGAGCGACTGCTATATGCAGGTTTTGCAAGCCCTCTACGGCTCTCAGATATTTACCAACCCTGAGATGACTGGTCAATCCTCCATAGAAAAAGTGGCGGCGTTAGGGCTAATCACAAGAACCAGGGAAAACTTTGGCGCAGTTTTACATCACGCACCCTTTACCGCCCTATTGATGACTTGGTATCGAAACAACGTACTTCACTTGATGGCTTTACCCAGTCTAATGGCTAGCCTTTTAGTCCATCGCCAACAACAAACTTCGGTGACGGCATTACACGAACAAGTCACGCTGATTTTTCCGTTTATTGCTCATGAATTGAGCATCACAAGCCCTTCCCCGATAGAACTCGCGGTTGCCGCGCTAGCCGCGTTCAATGACCAAGGCATGATCAACGTTCAAGATGAGCAAATTACGCTGCCTAACAAGCGTTCAGAGCAATACATGCAGCTAGAAATACTGGCCAACCTAATGAGCGAAACGCTGGGGCGTATGTACCTTGTACTAGATTTCGCCAAGCATGGCAGCAAAGATCGACAGGCGCTGAGCTTAGCCAGCGAGCACTCAGCAGAAAAGATATCTCTTTTGTTGGGTATTAACGGACCGGAGTTCTTCGATCAAAAACTAATTGGTAACTTTCTAGATCAACTTATTGAAAAGAACTTATTGCATGGCTCGAAAGAGGCAACTTTGCAGCCTCATCGCTCCTTCATACAGCTCCACGACGCCATATCGTCTGCTATTGATACTAAGTTGAAGTTCGCTATTGACGCTGAGTAGTCGGTCGTACCTACAGTCACGCGCCACACCAACACACCGCAGCCACATCGAGACTAGCTTGAGTTGCCTTGGACTATATTCGGCCATCTTAAGTTAGCTTGCTAGGTACACATCAAAGCGCACTGTTTTACCCTTAATCTGAAAATTCACACCCTCTACAACTGGGTCTTTCAAGCGCCGCTTCACCACTACACGATTATGAGCACAGCTTAGTGCAAGTCTAATAAGTTCAGTTAGATCGGATGGGTCCTGCGCACCTTGTGTTAGATAACGTAAATGCTGCAACGCCTGATTGGGCAACGCGTTTTTCTTACGCTCGGGAAACATTGGATCGAGGTAGACAACATCCCAGCTCTCATCTCCACTAAGCGCCTCTTTACAGTCCATGAACATCACTTGGGTATTATCAAAACTACGGGCGAAATCTTGCAGCAGTATCCATATTAGGGGCTCACGCTCGACTAACGTTACAGGACAACCCAACATGGACAGGGTCAAGCCATCGGTGCCAAATCCCGCACAGGCATCCAACACGCTAAGATCACCTTGATTTAGGCCACATGCGCGGGCCAACTCACCCTTCCTTGCACCCACACTGCGCCTATGTAAATTCTGCTCGGCAAGACGAAACGGTCGCTTATTACCAGGGCTACATAATGCCAAACCTTGATAGTCCAAATAGAGACTGGGCGCATCTACTTGCTTGGGAGCATCCACCTCATGCAGATCACACCAAAGCTCAAAAGCCAATGCCTGCTCACGCTGATCCGGTGTGTACAGCAATACAATAGGCACTTCCGGGCGCTCAGGTGATGTTCTCATCTTTGCTGTATTTTCCATCAAATTATTGCCCGTAGGTGTGAACAAGTGATTTTGTCAGGAAGTTTTCCGCCACGGCGAATCGCCATCCACATAAACCGGCAAGGCGTACTCAGCATCCTGGGCAGTACCCTCGATAAATTGCTGCCGCACCTGATCAAGCATTACTCTGGCATCGGGTATGGGTGTTCCAACAAAGTAAGACTCCAAAGCCTTGGGCATCCAACTTGGCATTGCGCCAATGATCTTAAGGGTGCGTTCGTCTTGGGCGGTAATGTCTGCTGCCAGTGCTTCAACCCAATCCGCGGGTTCGAGGAGCAGTTGATCGGCGACGACCACACTTAGCTCTGCGCTATTTTGTTGATACAGCGATACATAGTAAGCATCTGCGCGGCTTGGGATAAACGCTAGCCAGTTTGTTGAATCGCCGCCGTCGGTATAACCGGCCAAGGTTTTGTCTTCGATGGCGCTGCGTACAAGTACTTCTGAGCCTTTCATGGCAACTACCTTGCTCCGGCTTGCCATAGCGATGCCTTGGGCTACTGAGGCCGCTATGCGCACGCCGGTAAATGATCCGGGTCCTGCCCCAAAGCCAATAACCTGAATGTCTTGCTTGCTCAGACCCGCACTTTCAAACAGTTCGCTGAGCATGGGTAATATATGCTCGTTGTGACTGCGTTCCAGTTTGCGCTGCTGCGAAAAAATGTCCCCGCCTACGGCTAAGGCCAAGCTACAATGGGCGGTCGAAGTTTCTATACATAAGGTATTTGTCATTGTCACAGCATAGCCAACCGTTGGATTTGGAGGAAGCATTAGCTTCTTTGAAAGCGCAATTGTTACCAATAACCGAGGTAGAGCACTGTGCTTTGCGACACTGTCGCGGTCGAGTGCTAGCCAAGCCCGTGACCGCGCAACTCAGTTTGCCGCCCTTTCGCGCTTCGGCAATGGACGGATACGCCATCCAAGCTGGAAAGCATGATGAATTACTGACTGTGATCGGCGAAAGCTTGGCTGGACACCCTTTCAAAGGCGATATCGGCCCTAAGGAATGTGTACGCATTTTTACCGGCGCATTGGTGCCCGCTAATGCCGGTCAGATAATTTTGCAGGAAGAGGTTGCTAAGCGCGAAAGCAACCAAGTGCGTTTCAACGCCCATACGCCTTCTGAATCTTACATCCGCCCTATCGGCAACGACCTGAAATTAGGCAGCCAAATAGCCGATCAAGGCGATGTCCTGAATCCTTTTTTGATGGGTAGCCTTTCAAGCGCTGGGGTCAGCTCGGTAGAGGTTTTTCGTAAGCCCGTTATTGGCGTATTTTCTAGCGGCGATGAACTCAGAGATCCGGGCGTGGAGGTTAAGAATCTACTAGAGGGGCAAATTTACGACTCTAATCGCCTTACAGTTATGCAACTATTAGCAACTATGCCGGTAGAGGTGCGCGATTTGGGCAGGCTAGCCGATGAAGCTGATATTGTGAGCGAGGCGCTGAAAAACGGCGCACAGGTTTGTGATGCCATGATCACCAGTGGCGGCGTCTCAGTGGGCGATGCGGATTACATTAGCGAGACCATCGAAAAATTGGGGACTCTGGCGTTTTGGCGCCTTAATCTTAAGCCGGGCAAGCCTATGGCCTTTGGCAAGATTGAAAACTGCTGGATCTTCGGCCTACCGGGTAATCCGGTGTCTACCATCGTTACTGCCCTTTTATTGGTTCGCCCTGCGCTTGCAACCCTTGCCGGCACGGTATCTGAGCCACCCTTGCGCATTAAGGCCAAGTTAACTACCTCACTGCAACATCAACCCGGACGGACAGAATATCAGCGCGGTACCTTTACTCAGCTATCGGGTGAATTTGCGGTGGGTCATACGGGAGACCAAGGATCAAATCGACTGAGCACGTTTCATAATGCGAACTGCTTGATAGAAGTTGATAAAACCGTGGGGGATCTTCAATCAGGGGATTGGGTGAATATAGTGCCCCTGACTTCTCTGATCAATTGACCGCTCCAATGAATTGACCGGCCTATAAATCCCCTGCTGAACAGCGCGCTCAGCAGAGTATACTTAGGCAAAAAACCTATTTGCCCGAAGCCAGACCTTTGGATATGGCACTTTGAATAGCAGCAACATCGCCTTGTCCATTCACTTCAATATAGGCTATTGAAGGCTGGCCCTTATAATGGGCGATCAGCGGCTGTGTTTGCTCGTAGTAAACGGCTAGACGGTCACGCACAGTTTCTTCCGTGTCATCTTCTCTTTGCACTAAGGGGTCACCAGATTCGTCGTCCACATCAGCCACTTTGGGTGGGTTATAAATCACATGATAAACCCGCCCAGATCCCGGGTGCACTCGGCGACCGGTAATGCGCTTAATCAGCTCTCCGTCGTCCACTTGAATCTCTACCACGGCATCAATGGGCACACCTGCGGCTTCCATTGCAGCTGCTTGAGGAATGGTTCGTGGGAATCCATCAAAGAGGAAGCCATCTGCGCAATCGGCTTCTAAAATACGCTCTTTAACCAACGCGATAATAATTTCGTCTGAAACCAAGCCGCCTGAATCCATTACAGCCTTAACCCGATTACCCAGCTCACTACCGGAACTCACTGCAGCGCGTAACATATCTCCAGTGGAAATCTGGGGAATGTTCAGCTGTTCTTTTATGAACTGCGCTTGGGTGCCTTTGCCGGCGCCGGGTGGTCCCAATAAAATTATCTTCATTCTCTCTGTCTCCAAACAGCGTCTGCGTTTAACAATTTGAGCGCGACACTTTACCTGATTTTTCGATGCAAAAAAGCCGTTGTTAACAGCTCATTCTAAAAGTTGCTTCTTAGTGGGTATCCCTCGCCAGCGGTTTGCGAACCACTGATTGCACCCCATTTAAATAGTCGATCCTGCTGATCAGCTGAAAGTATTGACACCAATCCTGCAATTCTACTTCTAGAGAAATTTGCGCGTCTGTTATGGATTCCATCACTTCGCCGGATGCCGCCAAAATTTGCAAATCCATGGCGGCCACAAGCTGGGTGATATCACTGAGCAGCCCGTGCCTATTTGCAGCGGTAACACCGATCCCCATACGTTGAGGGAAAGTAGAGACGAGACCATTAGGTACATTGGCGGCGATTTTCGCTTTTTCCACGCTGCTTTGATCTTCTAGGAACTCAGCCATAAGCGTTATGTGGCTTTGCTCGCCGCTGCTCACAGCCCGCAGCATGGCATCCACGTCCATGTAATTGGTGCCCTCACGAAGGACTTCAAGTTGTGCATCTGAAAAAGCTTCAAGACCAATACTGCCCGCCAAAGTTTGAATCAGTTGCAACCCAACATCGGGTTCTAAATTTGCTGCCTTGGACCGATATTGCGTGACAATTTTCGCTTTTGCCCTGTGTGTGCGGACAAACCCGAGGGTAGGTTCCAACCACTCTCTATACGGCCCGAAATTTCCACCATTGCTGTCACCGCGCATAACTCGAACCTGCTGACCGGTCTTGAGTTCAGTGTATAAAGGCACTTCCATGCCATTCACAATACCCCCAATGCAGCCATGACCTAGGTCCGTGTGTACGCGATAAGCAAAATCCAATACGGTCGCACCTGCCGATAAATCTAGAACGTGGCCTTTTGGCGTGGAAACAAAAATGCGCTCCTCGCTGATTCGTTGTCTGAGTAAAGAGACTAAATCTTCTGTATCACCCAGGTCTTCGTGCCATTCCAGTACCTGCCGCAGCCAATCCATTTTTGCGGAGAAACTTTCATCTTCAGAAGCTGATATTTTATCACCCACTTTATAGGCCCAATGCGCGCAAACCCCAAGTTCGGCATCTTCGTGCATTTTTCTTGTGCGCACCTGCACTTCAAGCACCAAACCATCGTCTGCTGCTATCGCGGTATGAATACTTTGATAACCATTCTCTTTCGGGGCAGCAATATAGTCGTCAAACTCTGAAGGAATATGTTGCCAGTGCGTATGAATAATCCCTAAAACGGCATAACAATCAGCCAATGAATCGACAATTATTCTGACCGCGCGAACGTCATAAACCTGTTCAATGGGAATATTCTTCTTTTGCATCTTGCGCCAAATGCTGAATATATTTTTCGCCCTACCCCGAACCTCTGCTTCTACTCCGTGCCCAACCAACAATTCGCTAAACTGCGTTGCCAGAGCTTGGATTTGATTTTCTCGCTCTTGGCGTTTATCGCTGAGCTGCTTCGCAATACCGAGATATATGTCCTCACGCAAATAACGTAATGACAAATCTTCCAACTCCCACTTTAACTGCCACATACCCAAGCGATCTGCGAGTGGGGCAAAAATGGCAGCGGCTTCTTCTGCAATGCGGGTTCTTCTGGTGGACTCATACGCCTTTGCATGGCGCAACACCAATACACGTTCGGCCAGTTTAATCACAGCCACGCGAACGTCATTAACTAACGAGATGAGCATTTTCCGCACATTATCCACTTGACTGCGGCGCTCATTTTCCATCATTTTAGGTGCGGAAATTTGCAGTAAGCTGCTGGTAGCCATTGCACCTACATTCAGTGTCAACTCGCACACTTCATCGCCAACTCTAAATCTGAGATCGGTGTTATCAACAAGAGATTTTCGCCAAGCGTGATAACAAATAGCGGCCAGCACTGAAGCCTGATCTAGGCGCAACTGAGCCACCATCTCAGCAAGCTCTAACCCCTGTAGCAATGACGAATCCGCGATTTCACTCAGCCATAAACATGTTTGAAGTATTTCATCGCGTCCCAGGTGCGGGCGCTCTGCAACTAATAAATCTGTCCATGCAGCCAGATCCACGCTGCCGTCGGCAAGCTCCGGTAGATTTTTTCTAACACTAACCATTGGCTACTCCAACAGATGCCACACGCGTTAAAGAGCGCTGCGTAGTGGATAATTTATTCATCGCTTTAACAAACACTTCACTCACCCCGCACAAAATGGCCGATGGTTTCCACGTGCGCGGTATTTGGAAACATATCGTAAATACCCACTTCGCGGAGCACAAAACCGCCACCCCGAAGGCGCTTAGCGTCGTCTGCGAAAGTCACTGGATTGCAAGAAACATAAACAATCTGCTCTAACTCAGGCGCACTCACCCAAGATTCTAAATTAGGTCCGGCACCACTGCGGGGTGGATCTAAAATGAGTGCTTGGGGAAACTGGCCAAAATGCCGAAGCGTTGCCAGCATACTGGCGTCCACCTCAGCCGTGGCGGTGTCCGAATAAAGGTCTTCGTCTGCAAAATGACAATGGTCTGCAAGGCCATTACGCTGTGCATTATGCTGGCCCATGATCACAGCCTCTTGGCTGCCTTCAATACCTACAACTCGCGCACCAGCGCGGGCAAGGGGCAGCGTAAAGTTGCCAATACCGCAAAACATATCTGCAACAACTTGGTTGGCAATATCGCCTAGATAGCCCAGTGCCGTGCGCACCAGTTCTCTATTCATAAGGGCATTCACTTGCGTAAATTGGTGAGGATAAAATTGTAGACTCAGCCCATACTCTGGAATTTTATAGTCTAGGGGCATAACTTGATCGTTATCATTAAGGCGCATCAAAGTGTCGTACCCTTTACTTTGGAGTAAAACTTGCACCGGATGATGGGTTTCGAAATGCTGCCAAAGCGCTCGATCACTTTCAGTCAGTGGCTGTAGGTGGCGAACCAAAATAGCAATACTGTTGTCACCCTGAGCGACTTCCAGTTGAGGCACCGTGTGCGGTTCACTCATCTCGGCAATGGTCTTTTTCAAATCTGGCAACAGTGCTGACAGTTCTTTAGTAAGGGTCAGGCAATGATCAATGCGCGCAACACGGTTGCTGAAGGATTCGCGAAACCCAACCAGCACATTTTCCCCAACAACCCGCACACCCATGCGCGCTTTGCGCCGGTAGCCACTGCGCACCAAAGCACTGGGCGCGCGCCACTGGTCGGGCTCTACCTCTACACGCGCTAGCTGTTCAGCCAAATGATTTTGCTTGTGTAATAGCTGGGCTTCAGCGCTCATGTGATGCATAGCACACCCGCCACAGCGAGGAAAATATTCGCAGGCAGAGGGTACGCGGTCTTTGTTCGGCTGAACCTGAGATTCAGCCACCTCTATTAAGCGACCGTCTGCAAACTTTTTACCACCGCGACGCTTCAAAATACGGGCGATCACTCGTTCGCCGGGCAGCGCATTACGGATCCAAATTGGACGTTCGTTTAACGTAGCACCGCCTAGGCCATCTTCAGACAGGCTCACTACATCTAATTCAACTTCGGTTGGGCTCTTGGCCATCTACTACTATCCTACTATTGGGGTGCATCATTCGACTGGTCAGCGGACGATCACCCAGTATTGGAGCCAACGCATCGCGCAGTATTTTTTTCGCCGCGCGACGTACGGCAAGATCCTTAAAGTTTCTGGCGGCAATAGCCAAAATTTCTTGGCCCCAGAGCAATTGGCCAGGGCCTCTGGGCAAACTGTGCTCTCCCGCATACGCTCCCGGCACCAAGACAAAACCCTCGTTAGGCCGATAGCTATACAAGCGCAACGGCTCTATAGCCCCTTCTATATTGGTTGAACCCGCCGCAACCCGGCGAAAATCTAAGCCAAAGCCAAGGTGATCCAGCAGGTCCATTTCAAAATTACGCAAACTGGGTTCTAACTCATCACCCTCTTCCAAGGCCTCTAGCACTTTCAACGCCGCGGTAAAAATAAGCGGCTCGCTTTGGCGTTCTGGCACTAACCTAGTGAGCAATTCCAGCACATAGAAACCGGCGTAAAGGTCATCGCCTTTTAAAGCAATAAAGTGGCCTAGATCAAAATCTCTCACCGTGACCAGACCGTCGCGAGGAATATAGGAAACAGTACCAAAGGAAAATGCTTGTAGCGCAACCCGTTTTGGATTGTCGCGCTTCAGCCCCTTCATCACGCCTACTACGCGCCCTTGGCCACGGGTAAGAAACTGCACAATAGAACTGCTTTCCCTGTAGGGCCTTACATGTAGCACTACCGCCGGCTCTTGAGAGAGGTTAGAAGCAGCCATAGCGCACCACTAACGATTGATTGGACGAACTAGGGCTACCTGGACCACTAGTCGTAACCCAAATGCTTCATCTGCCCGACGTTGTTGGTCCAGCCTTTACGCACTTTCACCCAAAGGTGGAGCATCACTTTATGGTCGAGCAAATGTTCTATGTCTTTACGTGCCTCCTGGCCAATCAATTTCATGCGCGCGCCCGCTTTGCCAATCACAATGCGCTTTTGACCATCGCGCTCGACATAAATATCTGCATGAATTTCGGTAATTTTTTCGTTCTGCTTAAAGCTCTCAATGACGACTGTTGCGCTATGGGGTATTTCATCACCCAATTGCCGCATGAGTTTTTCTCGCACAATTTCTGCCACTAAAAAACGCTCTGGTTGGTCGGTCACTTCATCGTCTGCAAAAAAGTGCTTACCCATAGGCAGACGTTGGAATACGTGCTGTCTAAAACTGTCTACGCCGTCCTGCTTTAGGGCACTGATCGGTACTATTTCGTCAAACAGGTCCATTGCGTGGAGCGCCTGCATTTGCGGCAACAGCGCGGTTTTATCTTTAACTAAATCGACCTTTGAAATCACTGCGAACTTTGGCACATCGTGTTGCGCTAATAGCTTTAACACATGGTGATCGCCATCTTGAATTTTCCCAGCCTCGATGAGCACCACCAGTAGGTCGACGTCAGACAAAGCGGATGTTGCATTGCTCACCATATACCGATTCAGCTCGCGCTCGGTTTGCTGATGAATGCCGGGGGTGTCTACATAAATTGCCTGGTTAGCATCTACTGTATCTACACCAATTAGGTTACGCCTAGTGGTCTGAGGTTTACGTGACGTGATACTGATCTTCTGCCCTAGGACATGATTCAACAGCGTCGACTTGCCCACGTTAGGCCGGCCTATTAGCGCTACATAACCACATTTTTGTTGTTGTTCAGACAAAAATTGTCCCCTAATTTGAACTTTTATTAGTATCGTTTGATTGGTCAGTATCAGGCTCAACACCGCCCGAACTCTGCATTTTTTCCGCGATTAACGCTAACACGTCACTTGCAGCTGCCTTTTCCGCGGCTCGCCTTGAAGAGGCCTGCGAGGTGCACTGCAAATTCATAGTAGGCACATCACAGCGCACAGTGAACAGACGTTGATGATCTGCGCCGCAGATATCCACCACTTCATACGTAGGTAAATCTAACCCCTGGGCTTGCAGATATTCTTGCAGGCGAGTCTTTGGGTCTTTCAAAACCTCGGCCTCCAAGCCCTGCATTAAGTCGGTGAACAAAAGATCCACCAAGTCCGAACAAGGTTGAATGCCGCCATCTTCATGTATCGCGCCCATTACGGCTTCTAACGCGTCAGCAAGAATTGATGCACGGTCTCGCCCACCGGTTTTCAGCGCGCCAGAACCCAGACGTAAATAGGCTGAGAGACCTAAGTTTCTGGCCACTTCCGCCAGCATTTTGCCGCGCACCAGTTTAGCGCGCATCAATGAAAGCGCATCTTCCTGAACCTGCGGGTAGAGTACAAAGAGCCGACTGCCTATCAAATAACCTAGGACCGCATCCCCAACAAATTCTAAACGCTCGTTGTTAGTTTTAGAAAAACTCTTATGGGTAAGGGCCAATTTTAGCAGTTCAATGTGCGTGAACGTGTAGCCCAGCTTCGACTGCAACGCTTCCAAATCATCAGCAGCGCGGGATGTTAGTTCAGACATTTGCCGCGCTCCGCTTGGACCAAATTGCGCAAATTATTTTCTTCCATTGCAGTAAAAACAACATTTCGCTATTCGTCATCTGCAGTTGCAAACCAGCGATTACGCGCAAAAGTGGGCCAATTCAATCCGGGCGGCTTGTGCGCCCAAATAGCGACCGCCTTGCCTACAATGTTCTCTTCACGCGCCATGCCCCAAGTGCGGGAATCAGCGGAATGATCTCGATTATCGCCCATCATGAGATACTCGCCGGGACCAACTGTCCATTGCTGCGGTCTAGCAAACGCGCGAGTTTTATGAATTCTGTGCTTTATGCCGCCGATCTCTTCAACAAATTCCGACGCACCAATACCCAGCCGACGATCTTCAAAACCACGAACAAATTCATAGGGTAATGGACGACCGTTAATGGTCAGTTTCTTGTTAGCATAACGAACTTGGTCACCGGGAATGCCTATGACACGCTTGATGAAATAACGGGGATCGTGAGGCGGAACAAAGACCATAACCTCGCCTGGTTGTGGGTCTCCTACAGAGACCACTTTTGTGCCAAAAACCGGCAGGCGCAAGCCATAGGCGTATTTATTCACCAGAATGAAGTCTCCCACCTCCAAGGTTGGCACCATAGATTCTGACGGAATTTGATAGGGTTCAGCGATGAAGCCACGCAAAATCAAAACCAGCAACAACACAGGGAAAAACGAGCGCGCATATTCAACAAGCAACGGTTCGTTTTCTTCGGGGTCTGCGTCTGGGTGTGCGGCAATACGCGCGGCTTTGAAAAACAACGTATCAGTGAGCCAAATAAGGCCACAGACAACGACCGCCCAAAACAGATAAAAAGGTAAATCAATATCCATAATAAGCACCCTCTTCGCGGATCACTAAAAGCCTCTGCACACTTGCGACGTTGCACATACTACTAACGCTCAACCTTGAGCGCGGCTAAAAACGCCTCTTGAGGTATTTCCACGGAACCCAGCTGCTTCATCCGCTTCTTGCCCTCTTTCTGCTTTTCTAACAGCTTTTTCTTTCGCGTAATGTCGCCGCCATAACATTTGGCAGTCACATTCTTGCGTAAAGCTTTAACCGTTTGACGCGCAACAATTTGCCCACCAATTGCAGCTTGTAGCGCAACATCAAACATTTGCCGAGGAATAAGCT
>ERZ1047472.910-NODE-910-length-24329-cov-83.750927_pt1 | contig 24329 bp, 19 predicted proteins | sample MGYA00383095_ERZ1047472 | MGnify/ENA primary metagenome ERZ1047472 (study PRJEB29581, sample SAMEA5548365) | metagenome | biome: marine; feature: coastal; material: water | depth 1 m | study: Short-term variability in the microbial, nano- and picoplankton... | reverse complement strand
ACAGGTAATCAGACCCTATTTCATCAACCACCTCACAAACCATCAATAAATCTGGACTTACTTCGTTAAGTATAGTTGATAAAAAGGGTGTCTTATTTTGACTTACCTCAGAATCTGAATAGTTCAGAATATTATACATCATAGCTTTTATGCGAGTTTGTCCGAAATTTAGAGATGTAAATAAGACTAAAAAGAAGAACAATCCTGCTTTTTTTGGTATATAATATTTCATTGAATTCTCTAGAAATTCGGTTTTAAGCTATATTTTCCATAGAATTTATTTAAATGCTCAATAGCTTCATCTGCAGTATCTACAATTCTAAACAATTTAAGATCTGTTTCGCTAATATTTCCTTGTTCAAGCAACGTATTTTTAATCCAATCTAATAGTCCGCTCCAAAACGAAGACCCTACCAAAACAATTGGAAATCTTCCAATTTTTTTTGTTTGAATTAACGTAATGGCTTCAAATAATTCATCTAAGGTTCCAAATCCACCAGGCATTACTATAAAACCTTGTGAATATTTTACAAACATTACTTTTCTTACAAAAAAGTAATCAAATACTAAATTTTTATCTTTATCTATCCATGGATTGTCATGTTGTTCAAAAGGTAACTCTATATTTAAACCTACAGAAGTTCCTTTTCCTCTATGTGCTCCTTTATTACCAGCTTCCATAATACCAGGGCCACCACCAGTAATAACACCATATCCGTTCTGGGTTAGTTTAAATGCTACCTCTTCAGAAAGCTCATAGTATTCTTCTCCAGGCTTTGTTCTAGCTGAACCAAAGATAGATACGCAAGGTCCTATTTTACTTAATTTTTCATAGCCCTCTACAAACTCCGCCATAATTTTAAAGATGGCCCAAGAGTCATTGGTTTTTATTTCGTTCCAAGTTTTTTGCTGTAATTTTTCTCGAATTTTTCTATCGTCATTTGTCATGTCTTAGCTATTTAATAATTACAAAGTTAACTTAATTCCTCTTTCAAAAATTGAGCCGTATAACTTTTTTTGTTTTTTATAATTTGTTCAGGAGTGCCTTTGCAAAGAATTTCACCCCCCTTTTTACCACCTTCCATTCCAATATCTATGATGTAATCTGCTAATTTAATAACATCCATATTGTGTTCAATAATTAAGACAGTATTGCCTTTATCGGCAAGGGTGTTAAGCACTTTCATTAATACTCTAATATCCTCAAAGTGAAGACCTGTGGTAGGTTCATCTAAAATATAAAAGGTATTTCCAGTATCTCGTTTAGATAATTCTGAAGCTAATTTAATGCGCTGTGCTTCACCACCAGATAGCGTTGTAGATCGCTGTCCTAAAGTAATATAACCCAGTCCAACATCTTTAATGGTTTTTAGTTTACTGTGTATTTTTGGAATGAGTTTAAAGAATTCTACAGCATGATCCATAGTCATTTCTAATACATCTGCAATAGATTTCCCTTTGTATCTAATTTCTAGTGTTTCTCTATTAAATCGTTTTCCTTGGCAGGTTTCACATTCTACATGAACATCAGGTAAGAAATTCATTTCAATGATTCTTACTCCACCTCCTTGACAAGTTTCACAGCGTCCTCCTTTAACATTAAAAGAGAATCTTCCTGGTTTATAGCCTCTAATAGCAGCCTCTGGAGTTTTGGCAAACAAACTTCTTATTTCACTAAAAACACCTGTGTAAGTAGCAGGGTTTGAACGAGTAGTTCTACCGATAGGTGATTGATCGATGTCTATGACTTTGTCTATATATTTTAAACCAGTAATTTTTTTATAAGGCATTGGTTCTTTGACACCTCTGTATATGTGTTTGTTTAAAATAGGATAGAGAGTTTCATTAATTAAAGTAGATTTTCCACTTCCAGAAACACCCGTCACACAAATCATTTTCCCTAGTGGAAATTCGGCGGTTACATTTTTTAAATTATTGCCAGATGCACCGCTAATTTTAATAGACTTTCCATTTCCTTTTCTTCTATTTTTTGGAACCTCAATTTGTCTTCTTCCACCCAAGTAGTCGGCAGTTAATGTGGTGTGTTCTTTAATTTCTTGATAGGTTCCTTCACTTACAATTTCACCACCATGCACACCAGCTCCAGGTCCAATATCAAAAACAAAATCTGCATGTTCTATCATGTCTTTGTCATGTTCAACCACCAAAACAGAATTTCCAATATCTCGTAGTTTCACCAAAGAATCTATGAGTTTTTGATTGTCTCGCTGATGCAGTCCTATACTAGGTTCATCTAAAATATACAAGACACCTACCAGTTGTGACCCTATTTGTGTTGCCAAACGAATCCGTTGTGCCTCACCACCTGAAAGCGATTTTGAGGTTCTGTCTATGGTTAAATAATCTAAGCCAACATCTAACAAGAATTGAATTCGAGTTTTAATTTCCTTTAAAATTTCAGAAGCAATTGTGAGTTGTCTTTCGGATAGTTTTGCATCTAAGTTATGAAACCATTCAGCTAGTTCATTAATGTCTAATTTGGCAAGATCACTAATGTTTTTATTGTCTATTTTAAAGTGTAGACTCTCTTTTTTTAATCGTTTGCCCTCACAACTACTGCAGGTTACCTCATCCATAAAACCTTTAGCCCAACGTTTAATAGACCTACTTTCACTTGATTTGTATTGGTTTTCTATAAATGAGGTGATTCCTTCAAAATCTATTTCATATTTACGGGTAACTCCCATGGTTTTAGAAGCAATAGAAAATTTTTCATTTCCCCCATTAAGAATAATGGTAAGTGCTTCTTCTGGAATAGATTTTATAGCATCACTAAGTTTAAAATGATACCTATCAGCAATTAAATGTAACTGTTTAAAAATCCAGCTATTTTTTTCTTCTCCTAAAGGAATAATCCCACCATTTTTTATGGAAATTGAATTATCTGGAATTACTTTGTTGAAATTTATTTCATTGGTGATTCCTAGTCCGTTGCACTTAGAACAAGCTCCTTTAGGAGAATTAAATGAAAAAGTGTTGGGTTCTGGACTTGGGTAGGCAATACCTGAAATAGGACACATGAGCTCTTTACTGAAATATCTTGGTTTTTCGTCATCAACATCAATTACCATTAAGATATTATTACCGGTGTAAAGAGCTGTTTTAATAGTTTCTACCAGACGTTTTTCTGATGAGCTATTTACAATAAGTCTATCTATGACTACTTCTATGTCATGCGTCTTATATCTATCTAAACGCATGCCTTTCTCAATTTCCCTAATTTCACCATCTACCCGAACTTTTACAAAACCTTGTTTTGAAATTTGTTCAAATAATTCTCTGTAATGTCCTTTTCTAGATTTTACAACTGGAGCTAGAACCGCTATTCTTTTATCTTTAAAATCATTTAAAATTAAATTCTTTATTTGCTCATCACTGTAGCTTACCATTTTTTCTCCTGTGTTATAGGAGTAGGCATCTGCAGCTCTAGAAAATAATAACCTTAAAAAGTCATAAATTTCTGTAATAGTTCCTACCGTAGAGCGTGGGCTTTTATTAGTGGTTTTTTGCTCAATAGAAATCACAGGAGATAGTCCGTCTATTTTATCTACATCTGGACGCTCTAAACCACCTAAAAATTGACGGGCATAGGCAGAGAATGTTTCAATATATCTTCGTTGTCCTTCTGCATAAATTGTATCAAAAGCCAAGGAGGATTTTCCACTACCACTTAAACCAGTTATAACTACTAGTTTTTCTCGTGGTATTTTAACGTTTATGTTTTTTAAATTATGAGCTCTAGCTCCATAAACTTCAATATATTCTTGGTCTTTCAATGTAGATAAATTTCAGAAAGTTGCAAAGTTACTGAAACCAATTTACTTTTTTTGTTAAAGTAATAGCCAAACTTTAAACACTTATTAATCCAAAAAAAGGCTAGTAAATTAATTCTTATTTTTTTATTAAATCGTAAAAAAAATCAGTTGTTACTCTTTGTGTAGCAGCAACTAAAAAAGTATCTTGCATTAAAATAATATATATGAATTTTATACACTCTGTTAGACATTATTTTGAAAGACATGGGTACCACGTTTCCTCTCGTTTAGCAGATCGCTTAGGAATGAGAGCTAAAAATGTAAGATTATTTTTTATTTATATTTCTTTTGTAACTGTAGGTTTGTCTTTTGGGTTTTATTTAATTATTGCTTTTTTACTAAAGTTAAAAGATATGGTTCACACCAAAAGAAGTTCAGTATTTGATTTGTGATTGTTGTCAATTAAAACCAGATGAAACATCCGTTTTAGAGATAAAAAAACAAATAAAAAAACTATGTTTAAATCAAAATTTCGCAAAGCGTTATTGCTTCTGATTTCAGTCTTATTGATTGGAGTATTTGGATATATGGTTATATCTGGATACTCATTTGTGAATGCACTATACATGACAGTTATTACAGTGTCTACTGTGGGTTTTGGTGAAATTAGTCCGTTAAACGAACAAGAAAAATTATTTACTATATTTTTAATAACCATTAGTATTATTAGTTTTGGATATACCGTATCTGCCTTTACAGAATATATTATAAGCGGTCAGTTATTTCAACAATTAAAATTGAAAAAAATGCAAAAAAAAATCGATCAACTAAGTGGCCATACAATTATTTGTGGTTTTGGTAGAAATGGAAAGCAGTCCATGATTAAATTACAGAATTATAAAAAAGACTTTGTAATTGTTGAACAAGCAGATCAAGTAATAAATGAAATTGATTTAGAGGGGTTTTTAAACATCAAAGGCGATGCTACTACAGATGAAGCATTACTAAAGGCTGGTATAGAAAGAGCTGATAATTTAATAACGGCATTACCTTCTGATGCAGATAATCTTTTTGTAGTGTTGTCTGCTAGACAATTAAACACCAATTGTAGAATTATAAGCAGGGCCTCTAATGAGAGTTCCTACAGCAAATTAAAAATTGCTGGAGCCAACAACGTTATCATGCCCGATAAATTAGGAGGAGATCATATGGCTTCATTGGTAGTAACGCCGGATGTAATTGAGTTTGTTGGTAGATTAACAATTGAAGGAGAAACCACAGCAAATTTGGAAGAAATTTCTGTAAATGACTTGCCTACAGAATATCTCAATAAAACAATTTTAGATTTAGATTTAAGAAAAAAAACAGGGTGCACAGTAATTGGTTTTAAAGCCCCAGATAACAGTTATATCATAAATCCGGAGGCTTCCATAAAATTGCAAAATAATTCTCACTTAATTGTTCTTGGAAGACCTGAACAGATATCAAAATTAAGATTACTTTTTTAAAATATTTTTTTCAACCGCATCCTTCTCAACACTTTTATTTAAGTAAATAAAGGAACTGTTAACAAAAAAATACTTTTAACCTTCAAAAGTTGTTCGGGGTTCATTTTTTTATGATATTGCGGATTACTTAAATTCAAATATTCTCAAAAACATGAAGAAAAGAATCCTATCAATCCTATTTTTAGTAATTCCAATAGTAACATTTGCTCAAGAAAAAGGGTTAGATCAACAAATTGATGAAGCCTTCAAGCCAATATCAGATTTCTTTAGTGAAGTAATATTCTTTACTATACCAATTGCAGGAATAGATGTGCCTTTTGTATTACTTTTATTAGTTGGTAGTGCCTTATTTTTTACCATTTATTTTAAATTTCCAAATATTTTTCACTTTAAAACGGCAATTAACGTTGTTAGGGGTAAATACGATGAGTTAGATCACGCTTCAGTTAATCCAGAGCTAGCTATTGATGGAGATATAGCAGATACAATTAAAGATGAAAGTAAAGAAGGTGAAGTTACTCACTTTCAAGCATTGGCTACGGCAGTTTCAGGAACAGTAGGGAACGGTAATATAGCTGGAGTTGCATTGGCAATTGCTCTAGGTGGGCCAGGAGCAACCTTCTGGATGGTGGTCTGTGGTTTTCTTGGTATGTCTACAAAGTTTGTTGAATGTACACTAGGAGTTCAGTACAGAGATGTAGGAGAAGATGGAACTGTTTATGGCGGTCCAATGTACTATATTAGTAAAGGTCTAAAAGAAAGAGGTTTTGAAGTATTTGGAAAAATAACGGCTATAATTTTTGCTATTTTTTGTATTGGTGGATCATTTGGAGGAGGAAATGCCGCACAATCTAACCAAGCAACTGTAGTTTTAAAAGAGTTAATGGGTTTAGAAAGTACCGGAGCTGGATTCTGGATTGGAGTTATTATGGCAATTGTTGTTGGTATTATAATTATTGGAGGAATTAAAAGAATTGCTTCTGTAACAGAAAAAGTAGTACCATTTATGGCGGTATTATATCTATTAGCATGTCTTTATATTTTAGGAGCGAATTTTTCATTAATAGATGATGCGTTTTCTCTAATTTTAAGAGAAGCTTTTAATCCAACAGCTATTGGAGTTGGAGGGGTTATTGGAGTGTTACTAGTTGGGTTTAAAAGAGCTGCATTTTCAAACGAGGCAGGTGCAGGGTCTGCATCTATTGCGCATTCAGCAGTGAAAACTAAATATTCTGCATCTGAAGGTTTGGTTGCACTATTAGAGCCTTTTATAGATACAGTTGTCATTTGTACGATGACTGCCTTGGTAATTATTATTTTTAATTTTGGAGGAGACGCCTCTGGAGCAACTATCTTTCAATACGGAGGAGATGGAGCAGGTGCTGTTTTAATTGATGGAGTTTCTTATGAAGGAGCTGGAATTACTTCAAAAGCATTTGCACAATACATCCCTTATTCTAATGTTTTCTTAACTGTAGCAGTTGTTTTGTTTGCAGTTTCTACAATGATTTCTTGGTCTTATTATGGACTACAATCTTGGAAATTTTTATTTGGTAGAGGTAAAGCGGCAGATATGGCTTACAAGTTATTATTCTTATTGTTTGTAATTATTGGAGCTTCAGCAAGTATGAATTCAATTTGGGCATTTTCAGACGCAATGATTTTTGCTATGGTATTCCCTAATATGGTAGGATTATACTTCTTGTTCCCGGTTGTTAAGAAACAATTAAATCGTTATATTGAAGCAATAAAAAGCTAATGTAAAAATCCCCTATAAATGAAAATATTTAAGTCCCATTTCTGGTATACAAAAAACCAACGAAATGGGATTTTATTTTTATTGATCATCATCATATTTTTACAATTAATACTTCATTTCAAAAACTTTGACAGCCAACAGTTGGTAGATCTTAGTCAGCCAAAAATTACTTTTTATAAAAAACAATTAGATAGTCTAAAGAAAAAATCATCAAAAAAGAAGAAATTTAAAATATACCCTTTTAACCCTAACTACATCTCAGATTATAAAGGGTACCAATTAGGAATGAATGTAGACGAAATTGATCGATTATTAGCACACAGAGAACAAAGATTATATGTAAATTCAGCAAAAGAGTTTCAAACGATAACTAAAATTTCAGATAGTTTACTTCAAAAAATTTCACCATTTTTTAAATTTCCCGAATGGGTTCAAAAGAAAAATAATAATAAAAATAATCAACAGAGATATATCCCAAATTCAAGAATAAATGTCTCAGAAATTACTACTGTAGATATCAATAAAGCAACTCTCAAAGATTTTACTGCTATTGAAGGTGTAGACGAATATATTTCTGAAAGAATTATTAAGTATCGTTCTAAACTACAAGGATTTTCCTTTAAAGAACAACTCTTTGAGGTTTGGGGATTGGATGAACTAATGGCTAATAAAATTCTCTCAACATTTTCCATCAAAAACAAACCAATAATTAAAAAGGTAAACATTAACACAGCGTCTTTTAAGGAAGTCTTATCAAATCCATATATAGACTATGAGTTGTGTATCCAAATTTTTGATTACAAAGATGAAGTAGCAGAGCTTCAATCTATTTCAGAAATTAAAAATATAGAGGGTTTTCCAATAAAGAAATACAATAGAATAGTATTATATTTACTAGCTGAATAAGAATAACAAAAAAAATATTGAATGTCGCACATGTATTTTACTGAAGAGCATGAGGTTTTTAGAGAAAGTTTTAAAGATTTTTTACAAAAAGAAGTAGTTCCCCACATAGACAAATGGGAAAAAACTGGAAATATTGATCGATTCATATGGCGAAAGTTTGGAGATATGGGGTATTTTGGATTGAGTTATCCTGAAGAATATGGAGGGCTAAATCTAGATATTTTTTACATGGTGATTTTTCTAGAGGAACTACAAAAAATAAATTCAGGAGGCTTTGCTGCTGCTATTTGGGCACATGTTTATTTAGCAATGACTCACGTAAATGTGGAAGGAGATGCTAGAATTAAAAATAAATATTTGGGTGCTAGTATTTCAGGTGAAAAAATTGGATGCTTATGTATCACAGAGCCTTTTGGAGGTTCTGATGTTGCAGGAATGAGAACTACGGCAATAAGAAAAGAAAATTCTTATGTAATTAACGGGTCAAAGACTTTTATAACAAATGGTGTTTACTCAGATTATTTAATCGTTGCAGCCAAAACAGATCCATCTTCTAAACACGCAGGGATGTCAATTTTTATTGTAGACAGAGATACTCCAGGAATCTCCGCAACAAAACTTGACAAACTAGGCTGGAAAGCATCAGACACAGGAGAGATCGCTTTTGATAATGTAGTAGTGCCCTCAGAAAATCTAATGGGTCAAGAAGGGAAGGGATTTGCATACATCATGCAACATTTTGCATTAGAAAGATTAATCATGGGGATTAATGCCCACGCAAGAGCCGAGTATGCCGTAGATTATGCAATTCAATACACTTCAGAAAGACAAGCTTTTGGAAAAACATTGGATAGTTTTCAGGCATTAAGACATAAAATTGCTGAAATGGCAAGTCAAGTAGAAATGTGTAAGGAATTCAATTACTCAATAGCTAAAAGATTAAATGATGGGGTGTACGTAGTTAAAGAAGCAACCATGTCTAAACTAATCTCAACAAAAATGGCTGATGAAGTAATCTATGATGCACTTCAATTACTTGGCGGTTATGGTTATATGGAAGAATATCCAATGGCTAGATTACTTAGAGATAGTAGACTAGGCCCTATTGGAGGAGGTACTTCTGAAATACTTAGAGAAATCATTGCAAAAATAATCATAGACAAGAAAGAGTATAAGTCTGTAACTTAATCTGTCTTTAAAATGTTCACTCTTTTCAATAAATTAATCTTCAATAAGTTACATTTTTTAAAAAAGTTTAAATAATTCGTGATTACTATTGGTAACAATAAAAATCATTATATATTTGCAGTCCAATTTAAAAAAAGTATTTTGAAAGGAGGTGCCAACATATGTTAATCATTCCAGTTAAAGAAGGAGAGAATATTGATAGAGCTTTAAAGCGTTTCAAAAGAAAATTTGATCGCACAAAGACAATGAGGAACTTACGTGAAAGAAAACATTTCACGAAACCATCTGTTGCCAAAAGAGCTCAAAGAATCAAAGCATCCTATGTTCAAGGTTTAAGAACCAAAGAAGAAGTAGGTTAGGCTTGCATAATTTTATAGAAACCCACATCGAAAGATGTGGGTTTTTTATTTTATATCTAATCATTAATTTAGAGTATCTTTATCTTATAGATGAACTTAATAGATTCTTTCCTTGAATACTTGCTATTAGAGAAAAAATACTCTTCTCATACTATCAAAGCTTATGAGAGTGATTTAATTTCTTTACAAGATTTTTGTAGGCTAAATTTTGATCAAGAAAACATATCACATATTAATTATTCACAAATCAGATCTTGGATAGTTCTATTGGTAGATCATAAATTATCTAACAGAAGTATCAACAGAAAAATAAGTTCATTAAAATCTTTTTATAAATACCTGCAGAAAATTAAATTGATTGATGTAAATCCGCTAGCCAATCACAAAGCATTAAAAACCTCAAGAAAAATTCAAATTCCTTTTTCAGCAAGTGAGGTAAATACGGTATTATCAAGTTTTTCAATAGACCATTCATTTGAAGCTAGTAGAGATAGGTTAATTGTTGAGTTATTTTATTCAACAGGTATGAGAAGAGCAGAACTTATTAATTTAAGGATGAATTCTGTAAACTTCGCAGAAAAACAAATTAAAGTTATTGGTAAAAGGAATAAAGAAAGATTAATTCCTTTGTTGCCAAGTGTCATAAAAAGTTTAGAATCCTATATTAAAGTTAGAGAACTAATTAATAGTCCAGATAGTTTTTTATTTATTACTCAAAAAGGAAACAAAGTATACGAAACTCTTGTTTATAGAGTTATAAATAATTACTTTAGTAAAGTTTCTTCTAAGTTAAAGAAAAGCCCTCATATTCTGAGACACTCTTTTGCCACACACTTATTAAATGAAGGAGCAGATTTAAATTCGGTTAAAGAATTGCTAGGACATTCTAGTTTAGCCTCTACCCAAGTTTACACACACAATAGCTTGGAGCAATTAAAAAAAGTGTACAAACAAGCTCACCCTAGGAGCACTAAAAAATAAAATTTATGAAAGTAACCACCCAGTCAGTAAATTTTAATGCCTCATCAGACTTAATAGATTTCATAGAAAAAAAAGTTTCTTCATTAAGTAAGTTTCATGATAAGATATTAAATGCAGAAGTTTTTCTCAAATTAGAAAATTCTAGTGATAAAGAGAATAAAACAGCAGAGATTAAAATTAATATTCCAGGAAATGAATTAGTTGTAAAAAAACAATACAAAAGTTTTGAAGAGTCTGTAAGTATAGGAGTTGAAACATTAAAGAGAAGGCTCAAAAAATCCAAAGAAAAACTAAGAGATTCAATACCATTATAAAAAGCATAAAAAAGTATAAAAAAGTTTTAGAAATTAAAAAAACTTATTACATTTGCAGTCCGTTAGAAATAACGGATTGTTTTTGTTTAAAAAACAGCCGATGTAGCTCAGCTGGCTAGAGCAGCTGATTTGTAATCAGCAGGTCGTGGGTTCGAGTCCCTCCATCGGCTCAAAAAAACAACAGTACGTTCATTTAAATAGTGAAATTTTGGGGAGATACTCAAGCGGCCAACGAGGACGGACTGTAACTCCGTTGACTATGTCTTCGCAGGTTCGAATCCTGCTCTCCCCACAAAAATTTCAATTTAAAATGCGAGAGTAGCTCAGTTGGTAGAGCGTCAGCCTTCCAAGCTGAATGTCGCCAGTTCGAACCTGGTCTCTCGCTCAAAAGGATGAACTATTAATTTTTAATTAAGTTAATAATTTTGTCCCGAATATTTTAAAAAGTAATTTTTATTAATATTCAAATTTTTCCAAGCCGGTGTAGCTCAGTTGGTAGAGCGCATCCTTGGTAGGGATGAGGTCACGGGTTCAAATCCCGTCGCTGGCTCAAAAAGAAGAATTTATTAGACACTAATATATATTTAACTTAGAATTAAAAATTAATAATCATGGCAAAAGCAAATTTTGACCGTTCAAAACCACACCTTAACATAGGTACTATTGGACACGTAGATCACGGAAAGACTACATTAACTGCAGCTATTACAAAAGTTTTGGCAGACGCAGGTTTGTCTGAAGCTAAAGATTTCGATCAAATCGATAATGCTCCAGAAGAAAAAGAAAGAGGTATTACTATTAATACTTCTCACGTAGAGTATCAAACAGGAAATCGTCACTACGCTCACGTAGACTGTCCAGGTCACGCGGATTATGTGAAGAATATGGTTACTGGTGCTGCTCAAATGGATGGAGCAATATTAGTTGTTGCTGCTACAGACGGACCAATGCCACAAACTCGTGAGCACATCCTTTTAGGACGTCAGGTTGGTATCCCTCGTATGGTAGTATTCATGAACAAAGTAGATATGGTTGATGATGAAGAATTACTCGAATTAGTAGATATGGAAGTAAGAGAATTACTTTCTTTTTATGAGTACGATGGAGATAATGGTCCAGTTATAGCAGGTTCTGCTTTAGGAGCATTAAATGGAGAGAAAAAATGGGTAGACACTGTTTTAGAATTAATGGAAGCAGTTGATACATGGATTGAAGAGCCATTAAGAGAGGTAGATAAAGATTTCTTAATGCCAATTGAAGATGTATTCTCTATTACTGGTCGTGGAACTGTAGCTACTGGTAGAATTGAAACAGGTATTGCTAATACAGGAGATCCAGTAGAAATTATTGGTATGGGAGCTGAGAAATTAACTTCTACAATTACTGGTATTGAAATGTTCCGTCAAATCTTAGATAGAGGTGAAGCTGGAGATAACGCAGGTATCTTATTAAGAGGTATTGAGAAAACAGATATTAAAAGAGGTATGGTAATTACTAAACCTGGATCTGTAACTCCTCACTCTAAGTTTAAAGCTGAGGTTTACGTACTTAAAAAAGAAGAAGGTGGTCGTCACACACCATTCCATAACAACTATCGTCCACAGTTCTATGTAAGAACAACTGACGTTACTGGTACAATTAATTTACCAGATGGAGTTGAAATGGTTATGCCAGGTGATAACTTAACTATTACAGTTGATTTAATTAATACTATTGCAATGAATGTTGGTCTACGTTTCGCAATCCGTGAGGGTGGTAGAACTGTAGGAGCTGGTCAAGTAACTGAGATTTTAGAATAGTTTTATTAATTAACAATAATAAAATCAATCATTAAGGTGTCCTGATTTATCAGGATGCCTTTATGAATGAATAGAGACGGGTTTAGCTCAGCTGGTAGAGCACTGGTCTCCAAAACCAGGTGTCGGGGGTTCGAGTCCCTCAATCCGTGCAAATATTAAACAAATGAAGTTTATACAATATATAAAAGACTCTTTCGAAGAATTAAATAATCACATGACTTGGTCGTCTAGTAAAGATGCTCAAAAAACTACTGTTACAGTTGCAATCTTTACGATTGTTTTTGCACTTGCTGTAGCTGGTGTTGATTATGTTTTTCAATCAGGGTTAGATAATTTTTTCGGAATGTTTAAATCCAATTAATGATGACTGACTCAGTAATGAAATGGTATGTTGTAAGAGCAATCGGAGGTCAAGAAAATAAAGTTAAGTCTTATATAGAGACTGAAATTTCTCGTCTTGGACTTTCAGATTTTGTGAGTCAGGTTTTGGTTCCTAAAGAAAAAGTAATTCAAATTCGTGATGGTAAGAAAATAAATAAGGAAAAGGTTTATTTTCCTGGATACATCATGGTAGAAGCAAATTTAGCTGGAGAAGTTCCTCACGTTATTAAGTCCATTACTGGAGTTATTGGTTTTCTTGGAGAGAAAAAAGGTGGTGAGCCAGTTCCTATGAGAAGATCAGAAGTTAATAGAATGCTTGGAAAAGTTGATGAATTGGCAATCCAAGATGAAAATATAGCTATTCCTTTTACATCAGGAGAAACTGTAAAAGTGATAGATGGACCATTCAATGGTTTTGATGGTACCATCGAGAAAGTGAACGAAGAAAAGAGAAAATTAGAAGTTATGGTTAAGATTTTTGGTCGTAAAACACCATTGGAACTTAGCTATATGCAAGTAGAGAAAATATAATTGTTACACAAATATATACCGATATGTTTTTTGGCTTCCAATTAAAAAACATGTCACTTTAAACATTTATTAAAATGGCAAAAGAGTTAAGTAAAGTAGTTAAATTACAAGTTAGGGGAGGTGCCGCGAATCCATCGCCACCGGTTGGACCCGCTCTAGGTGCTGCAGGTGTAAACATTATGGAGTTCTGTAAGCAATTCAATGCTAGAACTCAAGACAAACAAGGTAAAATATTACCTGTTGTTATTAGTGTTTATAAAGATAAATCATTTGAATTTATTGTAAAAACACCACCAGCTGCAGTACAACTAATGGAAGCGGCAAAAATCAAGAAAGGTTCTGGAGAGCCTAACAGAAAAAAAGTAGCGTCTGTAACATGGGATCAGATCAAAGTAATTGCTGAAGACAAAATGGTAGATTTAAATGCATTTACCGTAGAGTCTGCAATGAAAATGATTGCTGGTACAGCTCGTTCTATGGGATTAACAGTTAAAGGTAATGCACCAGCATAAACTTTATAAAAACTAGTAAAATGGCAAGATTAACAAAAAAGCAAAAAGAAGCTCACGCAAAGTTAGATAGCACTAAATCGTTAGATTTAAATGCTGCTTCTGCTTTAATCAAGGAAATTACTAATGTAAAGTTTGATGCATCTGTAGACATCGCTGTTCGTTTAGGAGTAGATCCACGTAAAGCTAACCAAATGGTTAGAGGCGTAGTGACACTTCCACACGGAACAGGAAAAGATGTTAAGGTGCTTGCATTAGTTACACCAGATAAAGAAGCTGAAGCTCAAGAAGCTGGAGCCGATTATGTTGGTTTAGACGAATACCTTCAGAAAATTAAAGGAGGTTGGACAGACGTAGACGTTATTATCACTATGCCTAGTGTAATGGGTAAATTAGGTCCTTTAGGAAGAGTTTTAGGTCCTAGAGGTTTAATGCCTAACCCAAAAACAGGTACAGTAACTATGGATGTTGCAAAGGCAGTAAAAGAAGTGAAAGCAGGTAAGATAGATTTCAAAGTTGATAAAACAGGAATCATTCATGCAGCTGTAGCAAAATCATCTTTTGATGCTGATAAAATTGCAGAAAATGCAAATGAATTATTACAAACAATTATTAAATTGAAACCAACAGCATCAAAAGGAGCATACATTAAGAGCGTTTTTATGAGTTCTACAATGAGTCCTAGTGTTGAAGTTGATGTTAAATCTGTTTCGTAAGCAGTTAAAAATGTATCATTATGACTAGAGAAGAAAAATCACAAGTAATACAAGATTTAACAGTTACGTTAGCACGAACTAATACCATCTATTTAGCAGATATTTCTGGATTAGATGCATTAGCTACATCAAATTTACGTAGAGCTTGTTTTAAAGCTAACGTTCAACTAGCTGTTGTTAAAAACACATTGTTATCAAAAGCAATGGAAGCTTCTGATAAGGAGTTTGGAGAATTACAGGATATATTAAAAGGAAATACTTCTTTAATGATTTCTGAGGCAAGTAATGCACCTGCTAAAGTAATTAAGGAGTTCAGAAAAAAATCAGATAAGCCACTATTAAAAGGTGCTTACATTGAAGAGGCTATTTACGTTGGAGATAATCAACTAGAGTCTCTTGTAAATGTTAAATCTAAAGATGAACTTATCGGAGATATCCTTACATTATTACAATCACCTGCTAAAAATGTTATTTCAGCATTGCAATCAAGTGGAGGTAAATTATCTGGAATTTTACAAACATTATCAGATAAATAAATTAGCGCATTAATAAACTAAATAATAAAAATTTTTAAAACAATTGAAATGGCAGATTTAAAAGATTTCGCAGAACAATTAGTTAACTTAACAGTAAAAGAAGTTAACGAATTAGCTGGTATTTTAAAAGATGAGTACGGTATCGAGCCTGCAGCAGCAGCTGTAGCGGTAGCTGGACCAGCAGCTGGAGGAGATGATTCAGCTGACGAACAAACAGAATTTGATGTAATCTTAAAAGCAGCAGGTGGTTCTAAACTAGCAGTTGTAAAACTAGTTAAGGAATTAACTGGATTAGGATTAAAAGAAGCTAAAGGTATCGTAGATAGCGCGCCTGCACCAATTAAAGAAGGTGTTTCTAAAGATGAGGCTGAAGGTCTTCAAAAATCTTTAGAAGAAGCTGGAGCAGAGGTTGAGCTTAAATAAGCTTTAACATATCTAACAAACTAAGGTTTAGGTACTAAGAATATTGATTCTTAGACCTAAACCATTTTGTGTATATATTCGTTCTTTATTAAATTCAGATTTTTAATCAAAAAAACATTCTCTTTTGGCAACGAAAAACACTACTGAAAGAATCAATTTCGCATCTTCAAAACTAGGAACAAATTATCCAGATTTTCTTGATATTCAAGTAAAATCTTTTCAAGATTTTTTCCAATTGCAAACCAAAGCAGAAGAGCGAGGTGAAGAAGGTCTATACAAGACCTTCATGGATAACTTTCCAATTACAGATACTCGTAACAACTTTGTACTAGAATTTTTAGACTATTTTGTAGATCCACCTAGATATAGCATTCAAGAATGTATCGAAAGAGGTCTTACGCACAGTGTGCCCTTAAAAGCACGTCTGAAACTATATTGTACAGATCCAGAGCACGAAGATTTTGAAACAATTGTACAAGATGTTTATTTAGGGACAATTCCTTACATGACAAATTCTGGAACTTTTGTTATCAATGGTGCAGAAAGAGTTGTAGTATCCCAACTACACAGATCTCCTGGGGTATTCTTCGGGCAATCTTATCATGCAAACGGTACTAAATTATATTCTGCAAGAGTTATTCCTTTTAAAGGATCTTGGATAGAATTTGCTACCGATATCAATCAAGTGATGTATGCTTATATTGATAGAAAGAAAAAATTACCAGTTACTACCTTATTCAGAGCTATTGGTTTTGAAAGAGATAAAGATATTTTAGAAATTTTTGATTTAGCAGAAGAGGTAAAAGTCTCTAAAGCTGGCTTGAAAAAAGTATTAGGTAGAAAATTAGCTGCAAGGGTATTAAAAACGTGGTTTGAAGATTTTGTTGATGAAGATACTGGAGAGGTTGTATCCATAGAACGTAACGAAATTATTTTTGATCGTGATACAATCATTGAAAAAGAACACATAGAAGAAATTATTGAAGCAGGTGCTAAAACTGTGTTACTTCACAAAGAAGATAATCAGCAAGCAGACTATGCTATTATTCACAATACACTTCAAAAAGATCCAACAAACTCAGAGAAAGAGGCTGTTGAACACATATACAGACAATTAAGAAACGCTGAGCCGCCAGATGAAGAGACTGCAAGAGGAATTATTGATAAATTATTTTTCTCAGAGCAACGTTATAATCTAGGTGAGGTAGGTCGTTTTAGAATGAATACTAAACTCGGTCTAGATATAGATATCAACCAAAAAGTATTAACAAAATTAGATATCATTACTATTATAAAGTATCTAATTGAATTAATAAATTCAAAAGCTGAAGTAGATGATATCGATCACTTATCTAATCGACGTGTTAGAACTGTTGGTGAGCAATTAGCTAGTCAGTTTGGTGTTGGTTTAGCTCGTATGGCTCGTACCATTCGTGAGAGAATGAATGTACGTGATAACGAAGTGTTTACTCCAATTGATTTAATTAATGCAAAGACATTATCTTCTGTAATTAACTCATTTTTTGGGACCAATCAATTATCTCAATTTATGGATCAAACAAATCCATTAGCAGAGATAACACACAAACGTAGATTATCTGCACTTGGGCCTGGAGGTTTGTCGAGAGAAAGAGCTGGGTTTGAGGTACGTGATGTACATTACACTCATTACGGACGTTTGTGTCCTATTGAAACTCCAGAGGGACCAAATATTGGTTTAATTTCATCATTGTCAGTATTTGCGAAAGTAAATAACTTAGGCTTTATTGAAACACCTTACAGAGAAGTAAAAGAAGGTTCAGTAAACGTTTCTCAGGAGCCTATATACTTAAGTGCTGAAGAAGAAGAAGGTAAAAAGATTGCACAATCTAATTTAGCTTTAGATAAGGATGGTCAGATTTCATCAGACAAAGTAATTGCACGTGAGGAAGGAGATTTCCCAGTTGTTACTCCTGATACCATTGATTACATGGATGTAGCTCCAAATCAAATTGCTTCGATATCTGCCTCATTAATTCCATTCTTGGAGCATGATGATGCAAACCGTGCATTGATGGGATCTAACATGATGCGTCAAGCAGTACCACTTTTACGTCCAGAATCACCAATAGTTGGAACAGGACTAGAAAGAAGAGTTGCAGAAGATTCTAGAATCTTAATTAATGCAGAAGGTGCTGGAGTAGTTGAATATGTAGATGCTAACAAGATTACAATCAAATATGACAGAACAGATCAAGAAAAGTTAGTAAGTTTTGATACTGATGAAAAATCATATGATTTAATTAAGTTTAGAAAAACAAATCAAGGAACATGTATCAATCTTAAGCCTATCGTAAGTTCAGGTGATAGAGTTGTAAAAGGTCAAGTTCTTTGTGAAGGATATGCAACACAAAAAGGTGAATTAGCACTTGGAAGAAATATGAAAGTAGCCTTTATGCCATGGAAAGGGTATAATTTTGAGGATGCGATTGTAATTTCTGAAAAAGTTGTTCGTGAAGATATTTTTACATCAATACATATTGATGAATATTCTTTAGATGTTCGTGATACAAAATTAGGAACAGAAGAACTTACTAATGACATTCCAAATGTTTCTGAAGAGGCTACAAAAGACCTAGATGAAAATGGAATGATTAGAATAGGAGCCGAGGTAAATCCTGGAGATATTCTAATTGGTAAGATTACTCCTAAAGGAGAATCTGACCCAACACCTGAAGAAAAACTTTTAAGAGCTATATTCGGAGACAAAGCTGGCGATGTAAAAGATGCATCTCTAAAAGCATCTCCTTCTTTAAGAGGTGTTGTTATCGATAAAAAGTTATTTAAAAGAGCTTTAAAAGATAAAACCAAAAGACTTAGAGACAAAGAAGCTGTAACTTCTTTAGAAGCATCTTTTGTATCAAAATTTGATTCATTAAAGGAGAACCTAGTTGAAAAATTATTTCAATTAGTAAGTGGAAAGACATCTCAAGGAGTATTTAATGATCTTGGAGAAGAAGTGTTACCAAAAGGTAAAAAATATACTCTAAAGATGTTAAATGCAGTTGATGATTATGTTCATTTAACTTCTGGAACATGGACTACAGATGCAAAAATCAACGCTCACGTTAGTGAATTAATACACAATTATAAAATCAAAGTAAATGATTTACAAGGTGTATTAAGACGTGAAAAGTTTACAATCTCTGTAGGTGATGAATTACCAGCAGGAATTTTAAAACTAGCTAAAATTTATGTTGCTAAAAAGCGTAAACTAAAAGTTGGAGATAAAATGGCTGGACGACACGGTAACAAGGGTATTGTTGCTCGTATAGTACGTCAGGAGGATATGCCATTTTTAGAAGATGGAACACCAGTAGATATAGTTTTAAATCCACTAGGGGTACCATCTCGTATGAATATTGGTCAAATTTATGAAACAGTTCTTGGATGGGCTGGTCAGAAATTAGACAGAAAATATGCAACTCCAATTTTTGATGGAGCATCTTTAAATCAAATTAATGAATTTACTGATGAAGCTAATGTTCCAAGATTTGGTCATACCTATTTGTATGATGGTGGAACTGGTAAACGTTTTGATCAACCAGCGACGGTAGGTGTAATCTATATGATTAAACTAGGTCACATGATTGAAGATAAAATGCATGCCCGTTCTATTGGACCTTACTCACTAATAACACAACAACCATTAGGAGGTAAGGCACAATTTGGAGGTCAGCGTTTTGGAGAGATGGAAGTATGGGCATTAGAGGCCTATGGAGCATCTAGTATCTTGAGAGAAATTTTAACTGTAAAATCTGATGATGTCATGGGAAGAGCTAAAACATACGAAAGTATTGTTAAAGGTGAAACTATGCCAGAGCCAGGATTACCAGAATCTTTCAATGTATTAATGCATGAGTTGAAAGGATTAGGTTTAGACCTAAAACTAGAAGAATAATTTTATAGTATTTTCTGGATGTATTATATATACATCCAGAAAATTACTTATCTAATATGGGTCCATGACCCCAATTTTAATTCGATACCATTACCATGGCAAGAAAAAACGAGAAGTACACCGTAAAAAAGTTTAACAAAATCTCAATTGGTTTAGCATCACCAGAATCTATTTTAGGAACATCTAAAGGAGAAGTGCTAAAACCAGAAACTATTAATTATCGTACACACAAGCCCGAAAGAGACGGTCTTTTCTGTGAGCGTATTTTTGGTCCTGTAAAAGACTTTGAATGTGCTTGTGGTAAGTACAAGAGAATTCGATACAAAGGAATTGTTTGTGACCGATGTGGTGTAGAGGTAACAGAAAAGAAAGTACGTAGAGACAGAGTAGGACATATTAATTTAGTAGTTCCTGTAGCACACATCTGGTATTTTAGATCGTTACCAAATAAAATGGGATATCTTTTAGGATTACCATCTAAGAAGTTAGATATGATTATCTACTACGAAAGATATGTAGTAATTCAACCAGGTATTGCAAAAAACATTGAAGGGGAGCCATTACAAAAAATGGATTTCTTAACTGAAGAAGAATATTTAGATATTTTAGAGACTCTTCCTCAAGAAAATAATTATTTAGATGATTCTGACCCTAATAAGTTTATCGCTAAAATGGGAGCAGAATGTTTGATAGATTTATTAGCTCGTATTGATTTAGATGAATTATCATATGAATTAAGACATAAAGCAAATACAGAAACTTCAAAACAACGTAAAGCTGAGGCTTTAAAAAGATTAAATGTTGTTGAAGCTTTTAGAGATTCTCACAAGAATAGAGAAAACAAACCAGAGTGGATGATTATGAAGGTAGTTCCTGTAATCCCACCCGAGTTAAGACCATTAGTACCGCTAGATGGTGGTCGTTTTGCTACTTCTGATTTAAATGACTTATATCGAAGAGTAATCATTAGAAATAATCGTTTAAAAAGACTGATGGAGATCAAAGCTCCTGAAGTAATTTTACGTAATGAAAAAAGGATGTTACAAGAATCTGTAGATTCATTGTTTGATAACACCCGTAAATCATCAGCAGTTAAAACAGAATCTAATAGACCATTAAAGTCATTATCGGATTCTTTAAAAGGTAAACAAGGACGTTTTCGTCAGAACCTACTTGGTAAACGTGTAGATTATTCTGCTCGTTCTGTAATTGTTGTAGGACCAGAGTTAAAGTTGTCTGAATGTGGTATACCAAAAGAAATGGCAGCTGAACTTTACAAACCTTTTGTAATTCGTAAGTTAATTGAAAGAGGAATTGTAAAGACAGTTAAATCTGCAAAAAAGATTATAGATAGAAAAGAGCCAGTAGTTTGGGATATTTTAGAAAATGTAATTAAAGGTCACCCAGTTTTATTAAACCGTGCCCCTACATTACACCGTCTAGGTATTCAAGCTTTTCAACCAAAATTAATCGAAGGAAAAGCAATACAGTTACACCCTTTAGTGTGTACAGCTTTTAATGCCGATTTTGATGGAGATCAAATGGCTGTTCATTTACCTTTAGGACCTGAAGCTATTTTAGAAGCTCAGCTATTAATGTTAGCTTCTCATAATATATTGAACCCAGCAAATGGTGCACCAGTAACCGTTCCTTCTCAGGATATGGTTCTTGGACTGTATTATATGACTAAAGAAAGAAAATCAACTAAAGAAGTTCCTGTAAAAGGTGAAGGATTAACTTTCTACTCACCAGAAGAAGTAACAATAGCTTTTAATGAGGAACAAGTTGAATTAAATGCTGGAATTAAAGTAAGAACAAACGATTTAGACGAAGATGGAAATTCTGTGAAGAAAATCATAGAAACTACTGTTGGTAGAGTCTTGTTTAATGAGGTAGTTCCTGAAGCTGCAGGTTATATTAATGAAGTACTAACTAAGAAATCACTTCGTGGTATCATTGGAGGTATTTTAAAAGCTACAGACATTCCATCTACAGGAAAGTTCTTAGATGAAATCAAAAACATGGGATACAAGTTTGCATTCCAAGGAGGATTATCTTTTAGTTTGGGAGACATTATTATTCCAGAAGAAAAAGGATCTATGATTTCTGAGGCTAACAAAGAGGTTGATGGTATTGTTATGAATTATAACATGGGAATGTTAACACAAAAAGAACGTTACAATCAAGTAATTGATATTTGGGGTAGAACCAATAATCAATTAACTGAATTATCAATGAAACGTTTACGTGAAGACCAACAAGGGTTTAATTCAGTATACATGATGTTAGATTCTGGAGCTAGGGGATCAAAAGAACAGATTCGTCAGCTAACAGGAATGCGTGGATTAATGGCAAAACCAAAAAAATCTACAGCAGGAGGTGGAGAAATTATTGAAAATCCAATTCTTTCTAACTTTAAAGAAGGACTATCAATTTTAGAATACTTTATTTCTACTCACGGTGCTCGTAAGGGGTTAGCAGATACAGCCCTAAAAACAGCTGATGCCGGGTATTTAACTCGTCGTCTGGTAGATGTATCTCAAGATGTTATTATTAATGAACAAGATTGTGGTACATTAAGAGGACTAGATGTAACTCCATTAAAGAAAAACGATGAGATTGTAGAATCTTTAAGTGATAGAATTGAAGGAAGAGTAGCATTACAAGATGTATATCATCCGCTAAATGATGAACTATTAGTTGGAGCTGGAGAAGTAATTACTTCTTTAAATGCAAAAGCAATAGAATCATCAGGATTAGATGTGGTTCAAGTAAGATCTGCATTAACATGTGAGTCTCAAAGAGGAATTTGTGCTAAATGTTATGGACAAAGTTTATCTACTCTTAACAATGTTCAGATTGGTGAAGCTGTAGGAGTTATAGCAGCTCAATCTATTGGAGAGCCTGGAACTCAGTTAACATTAAGAACATTCCACGTTGGTGGGGTAGCTGGAAATATTTCAGAAGAAAATAAATTAATAGCTAAGTTTGATGGAAAGGTAGTCATAGAAGACCTTAGAACTGTAGAAGGTAAAGATGCTGAAGGTAAAGTGATAGATATAGTAATATCTAGAACTGCAGAGATGAAAGTTATTGATAAAAAGACAGATATAACTCTTAGTACAAACATAATTCCTTATGGTTCTATTATTTTCAATAAGAAGATAAAATCTATCAAAAAAGGCGATGTAATTTGTCAATGGGATCCATTTAACGGTGTTATTGTATCAGAATTTGCTGGAAAAGTTAAGTTTGATAATCTTGAACAAGGTGTAAATTACCAAGTTGAAGTTGATGAACAAACTGGTTTCCAAGAAAAAGTAATTACTGATTCTAAGAACAAGAAAATTATTGCCTCTTTAATTATTGAAGATAAAGATGGAAATGCATTACGTTCATACACACTTCCAGTAGGTGCACACCTAATGGTAGATAATGGAGATAGTGTTGAAAGTGGAAAAACTTTAGTGAAAATTCCAAGAAAATCTGGAAAAGCAGGTGATATTACAGGAGGTCTTCCAAGAGTTACAGAATTATTTGAAGCTCGTAACCCTTCTAATCCTGCAGTTGTATCTGAGGTAGATGGTGTTGTATCTTTTGGTAAAATCAAAAGAGGAAATAGAGAAATCATTGTTGAATCTAAAACTGGAGATATCAGAAAGTATTTAATCAAGCTTTCTAACCAAATCTTAGTTCAAGAAAATGACTTTATAAAAGCTGGGATGCCATTATCTGATGGAGCAGTAACTCCTATTGATATTCTAAGAATTCAAGGGCCATCAGCTGTACAACAGTACTTAGTGAATGAGATCCAAGATGTATACCGTTTACAAGGTGTAAAAATTAATGATAAACACTTTGAAGTAGTAGTTCGTCAAATGATGCGTAAAGTTAGAATTATAGATTCTGGTGATACGTTATTCTTAGAAAATCAATTGATTCATAAGAATGACTTTATTCAAGAAAACGATGCAACTTATGGAATGAAAGTTATCGAAGATGCTGGAGAATCTGAAAATGTAAAAGCAGGTCAAATTATTTCAGCTCGTCAATTAAGAGATGAAAATTCTTTGTTAAGAAGAAATGATCAAGCACTAGTTGTTGCTCGTGATGCACAACCAGCTACAGCTGAACAAGTATTACAAGGTATTACTAGAGCTTCTCTTCAAACAAAATCATTTATCTCTGCTGCTTCTTTCCAGGAAACTACGAAAGTATTGAATGAAGCAGCTGTTAATGGTAAAGTAGATCATCTAGAAGGATTAAAAGAAAATGTTATTGTAGGTAAGAAAATTCCAGCAGGAACTGGTATGAGAACTTACGACCATTTGATTGTTGGTCCTAAAGAAGAAATCGAAGAAAGCTTTAACATATAAAAAAGATGAGCGAAGATCAAAATAAAAAAGGTCAAATTAATATTGAGTTAGACGAAACTGTTGCAGCGGGTACTTACTCTAATTTAGCCATTATCAATCACTCAGTATCTGAGTTTATTGTAGACTTTATTAGAATAATGCCAGGAGTACCAAAAGCAAAGGTGAAGTCTAGAATTATTTTGACTCCTCAACATGCTAAAAGGTTAACAAAAGCGTTGGCTGATAATATTTTGAAGTTTGAGAAAGCTCACGGTGAAATTAAAGATTACGAACAACCACCAATTCCAATGAATTTTGGACCTACAGGTGAAGCATAAATTGTAAAAA
>ERZ1047472.909-NODE-909-length-24332-cov-54.687235_pt1 | contig 24332 bp, 31 predicted proteins | sample MGYA00383095_ERZ1047472 | MGnify/ENA primary metagenome ERZ1047472 (study PRJEB29581, sample SAMEA5548365) | metagenome | biome: marine; feature: coastal; material: water | depth 1 m | study: Short-term variability in the microbial, nano- and picoplankton... | reverse complement strand
TGTGGTCGCATCGGTCAAAACCTGACTGGTGGAACGAGGACTATGCAGACTACGAGAAAAGGATCACCGCCAAATGAGCAACGTAAAACTTATATCGACATCTTCGCCTGATTTAATTGCAGATATTGCATACATGGCTAGAGTGTCTAACCCAGCTAATCAGAGTAATGAACTTACCTCTCGTAAGTTGGTAGAGTATCTAATCAAACACAAACACTGGTCTCCTTTTGAGATGTGTGGTATTACTATGGAGATCAACACTACTCGTGACATTGCTCACCAGATAGTACGCCATCGTAGTTTTGCCTTTCAGGAGTTTAGTCAGCGATATGCCGACCCTGCGGCAATGGGCTATCCTTTTGAATTGCGAGAAACTCGTCTACAAGATACAAAGAATCGTCAGAACAGTATACAAACTGATGATGAATTGCTACATCAGCACTGGGTTTCTCAACAGAAAAAAGTTATTGATACTGCCCAGAGTGTCTACAAGTGGGCAATCGAACATGGTATTGCAAAAGAGCAGGCACGAACTGTACTTCCAGAAGGTCTAACAAAGACTCGTCTGTATATGCACGGAACAGTACGATCATGGATACACTTTATTGATGTACGTACCACTCCAGGTACACAGAAAGAGCATATGGATATTGCTCGTGCGTGTGCTTATGAGATCAATCCTATGTTTCCTTTGATTAAGGACTTCGTACATGAAGATTGAGCATATTTATATTATTAGTCTGAGGGCTGATAGTAAAGAGTACTATAACCACGTTTTAAATGAGCTGGGTAGTATGCAACTTACTAGTGCTACTTCGTTTACTATATTGCCTGCATTTGACGGAAGATTTGGAGAAGTGCCAAAAGATTTTTCTGTTTACGATAAATGGAACCTAGGCCCTGAAGAGCCTAATAGTTGGTGGTCTCGACCTGTAACTCCAGGAGAGGTAGGCTGCTCAATAAGTCACTGGAAAGCTTGGGAGGAGGTTGCCAAGAGTAAAGGGCCTTGCATAATTTTAGAAGAAGACTTCAGCGTGCAAAGACCTTTATCAGATATTACAAGCATGGGCATATCCAAGGATGTGTCTTGGGACTTGGCATACTTGGGAAGAAACAAAATAAACGCAGACGCAGTAGAAAAAGAAGCTGGAATAGGCTGGGTTAAACCTTCTCCCTCTTATAACTGTCACGCCTACTTGCTAAAGCCAGAAGGCGCGGCACTTTTGCTCAATGATAGATTCAAAAAGAACATCATACCTGTTGACGAATACTTCCCAGCAGTTACGGCAGAGCACGAAAGGTCTGACATAAAGAAGTTGTTTAACAATCGAGTATCTGCAATAGCCCCTAAAGAAGACTTTATTAATCAAGCGAACAGCATATCTACAACTGAACCCGCTACGGGGTTGCTAGATGTTTCTAATTGGGAGGCGTGGAAAAATAAATACCTACAAAAGTCTGCTATGCAACAGCAGTGGGACTTAATTGTAGACGAGCCTATACCATTTGTATATGAGCTGCCCCTTTTTACAGATGCGTTCTGTAAAGAGGCTATCGAACTCGCAGAGACTGCTAACAAATGGACAATTGATAGACACGAACACTACCCTACTAATGATGTGTTACTTCCTGAAATAGGTTTGGATGACATTTACAACCGAGTTCTAAAAGAGTTTGTTCTTCCGATGTGTATAAATAAGTATACTCTTGAAGGCAGGGGGTGGGACAGTATGAGCAGTGAAAACTTCATGGCAAGATATACTACCGAGAGGCAGTCACACCTAGCCTTACATCACGACTTCTCGCATATTAGTGCAGTTGTGAAACTAAACGATGAGTTTGACGGAGGTGGTACTTACTTCCCGCGTTTTGATAAAGTACTCAACCCTGCAAGAGTAGGCACTATTGCCGTACATCCTGGTATGATTACTCATCGTCATGGAGGTCGACCGATCTACTCAGGTAAGAGATATATTCTAACTTCTTTTATGTCAAACACACAAGGGAGTCCAGGAAGAGGATGAAGCACAGACTACAAAATATAAAAGCAGTAACAGTAGGAACACATCCCGAACGGTGTGTTCCTTTCCATATACAAGCAGAAAAATTTTACGTACACGTAACTAACTTAGGAGAAGGGGTAACATGGCAGGGAACAGATATGTCTGGTCCTGGAGGCGGTCATAAAGTAACTCTTCTCAGAGATTTTATCAAAAAATTGCCAGATGATTTCATATTGTTGTTTACAGATTGCTATGACATACTGTATAATGATACATTATCGAGCATAGGAAATAAGTTCAGGAAACTAGGACATAAGGTAATCTTTGCTGCGGAGAGAGACATCTGGCCCGATAGTAGTATTGCAGGTAGGTTCCCTGATACCAGTAGCCCTTATAAATACCTTAACAGTGGCGTGTTCATAGGAGAAGTAGGAGAGCTAAAACGTATGTTAAACGACTCTATTGCTAACAATGCTGATGATCAGTTGTACTATCAGCACTTGTTTCTTTCAGACAAGTTTGATGTAGCTTTAGATACTAATTGCCATATCTTCCAGTGTCACGAACCTGATATTAAAATAGTGGATGAGGGTGTGCTGTATAACCCCTACACAAAAAGCTACCCTAGTATCTATCACGGAAATGGTGGAGACGAAGCAAAACAGACGTTTGATAAAATGAAGGAACTACTATGACAGGCAGAAAGTTTGATAGTGAAAAGCCGAAGATGTATCTACTGCCTCCCAAAGCTACAGTAGAAGTAGCAAAAGTATTGACATTTGGTGCGGCCAAGTACGATGAAGAAAACTGGCGTAAACTAGAAGATGCACAGAAGAGATACAGCGGCGGTGCACTACGGCACATATTCTCCCATCTGGACGGAGAACTACAAGATCCAGAAACAAATTTATCACATCTAGCGCACGCTATTTGCTGCTTGATGTTTAAACTAGAATTGGAGTTAGAGAATGGCACGAACAACAGTAAAGAAAAAGAGTTACGAGAACTTATCGAATCAAAACATCGAGAAGGTGATAGCACTTCTAAACCCCAGTTCTTCGGACAAACCTATAACAAAGAAAGAAGCGTGTGATATTCTGAACATAGCCTATAACACAACTAGGCTAAGTAAGATTATCGAGGATTATGAGGACAGAAAAGCATATGTCAAAAAACGAAAGCAGTCTCTGCGGGGTCGTCCTGCGTCACGCGAAGAAATCGCTGAAGCGTGCGAAAGCTACCTCACAGGAAATACTATCACAGATATCAGCAAGTCACTCTTCAGAAGTCCATCCTTTGTACGATCTATTCTTGAAAGAGTTGGAGTCCCACAAAGACCCGCAGGAAAAGAAGAAAGACTGACGGCTCACTACTACCCAGACGAGTGTATGTCTGACGACTTTGCAGAAGGTGAGATTGCATGGTCTGCTACTTATCATGCGGCTGTAGAAGTAAAACATAGACTAACACCTGAGTACTTAAGTACTAAGAAAGGTATGGCTATGGTTGACTACGAGAAGAAATATGGCTGTCCTGCATATTCGGTATATGTTCGACAGAAGGTACAAGATGACGACAATTTCTTTTCAAACGTAACACAGGGCGGGTTCTCCGCATACGCCCCCGCTTATGAACTATGTAAGCTAGAACATTTGCGGACTTACGGAGTAAATTTAGAGAGGTTGTAAAAAATAATTCTTGACAAAGATGCTGAAATCCGCGTATAATATCTTTTCAAATTAAGGAGAATAACATTGGGCGACCGATTCTATACTCAACAACTACAAACTCTGGGTGATTGCCCAGGAAACAAAAACCCTAACAAGAGGACACGCAAAGTGGCTTGGGACGACGATAAAAAAGCACAGGCAGTTAGCCTATACGAAGAAGCAGAACCAACTCCAGAAACATCTATGGAGATTGTAAAAGATATCGCAGAAGAATTAGACGAGTCACCTAACGGTGTTCGTATGATCTTAACAAAAGCTGGCGTTTATGTTAAGAAAACACCTGCCGCTAAATCTAGTGGTGGATCTACAGGCACAGCAAGTACGCGAGTATCTAAAGCTGCTGCTGCCGAGGCGCTCATCGCAGCTCTTGGTGATGCAGGACAGCCTGTAGATGAAGAGATTATTGCCAAACTTACTGGTAAAGCATCTCAATACTTCACTTCGATTTTAGTAGCTATTAACGAAGCGTAAGTTTAATACCCTGCTAGATTCGTCTAGCGGGGTATTTTTGTATCTAAAATATAGACCTTGCAGTAAGTAGATTCACAATAATGATTGCTGAAATACTACCAAGGAGCTATAGTGAAAAAGCAAGAACTGGCACATTTAGTGCGCGACTATGGGGATGCCATTATTACTTATCGTAGTGAGCACTCCAAAAAGTTAAAGTACAATGTTTGTACTTTGGACTTCACAACTCCCTATATTCAGAAAAAGAAGAATAGAGCCAAGGAAACTGATGACACTCTTCTTTTCTTCTGTTGGGATACCGACTCATACCGATTACTCAGACCTGCGAATGTGTCTAGTGTAGTACCTTTATCATCTATTCTCAAGAATGAGGGCAGAAGATAATGGACTTACATCAGGCTCCTGAAGCATACTCTCGTGTTATACATTATGATGAAGTAAAAGAAATACAGATAAGGCTTACCATTAACACTTTTCGAGGCGTAGAGTATATGCACTTGCGTAAATACTATATGGACTTTGAAGAGGAATGGAAACCAACACCCGAAGGAGTTGCAATGCCTCTTGATCTTTCTAATTCAAGAGAGATGTTCGCAGGCTTGATAGAGATACTATCTCTCGCAGAGTCTAAAAGTTTGATTGAAGAACACTTTTCAGATCTAATTCAGGATATGTATAAATAGTTCTTGACAATCTTGCTAAAGTTCCGTATAATATACTTTCTTATTTAGGAGAATACCATGCAGAGCTTTTTAGACAAGATGAGTCAGTTGTACTACGAAGGTACTCCCGCTATCTCTGATGCGGAATTTGACCTTCTAGCGGATAAGCACAACTATACTAAAGTGGGTTACACTGTTACAGATGCTGTAAAGCACGCGTACCAGATGTACTCTCTTCAGAAGTGCTTTGACCTCAACGACGCTCCTCTGCCTATTGATGAATGTATTGTTACCCCTAAGTTAGATGGTGCAGCAGTGTCTCTTCTATATGTTGACGGCAACCTTGAACTCGCTCTCACTCGTGGGGACGGCATTCAAGGTCGTGACATTACAGATAAGATGCGTCAGTTAGTTCCTAATGAGTGCAATGATACTGGACTCATGCAGATTACTGGCGAAGTTGTTGCTCCAAGTAGTGTACCTAACTCCCGTAATTTCGCTTCGGGGTCGCTTGGACTTAAAGGATCTTCGGGTCTAGAAGAGTTCAAGAAACGCCCGTTAGTATTTGTAGCATACGATGTTACACCAAGTTGGACTTCTAACTATGCTTGTGCTCTTGAGCTATTGCATAAGATGGGTCTAAATGTGGTTACTCGCTTTAAAGCAGATGCCTATCCTCAGGATGGCAAAGTATATCGTCTCAAGTCAAATGCAAAATTCGATGCGTTAGGTTACACCGCTAAACACCCACGAGGTGCTTTTGCTCTGAAAGAGCAGGTAGCTGGAGTGGAGACCACGCTGTTGGATGTAGTATGGCAGTTGGGTAAGAGTGGAGTTGTAAGTCCAGTGGCTATTCTCGACCCTGTGGTCGTGGGAGAAGCTACAGTATCGAGAGCAACTCTGCACAATATTGAGTACATACGCGACCTTGATCTGGAGATAGGTTGTAAGGTAGAGGTTATCCGCTCTGGCGAGATCATACCTCGGATTGTTAGGAGATTAGATTGATTGCTACCTGCAAAAAAATAATTCTTGACAGAAACCTTAAAAGTCCGTATAATACTATTTCAATTTCAGAGGAATCACGATGACCATGATCGAAGCCCCAACAAACTGCCCTAGCTGTAGTTCGGTGTTAGAAAATGTTAATCATCTTCTGTATTGTAGAAATCCACAATGTGGTGAGAAAGTTGCAAAACTTATCGAACACTTTGCAAAGACTTTGAAGATCAAAGGTCTCGGCCCTGCTACTATCGCTAAACTAGATATTGTCTCCCTAGAGGAACTTTATGATAGAAGCATAGAAGATATTGCCGAGTCACTAGGCTCAGAGCGACTTGCTGTAAAGTTAGTAGATGAGTTGCAACGATCTCGCGGTGCTCCACTTAACGTGTTGTTGCCTGCATTTAGTATACCTCTCATTGGTAAATCAGCATCGGAAAAGCTATCCAAAGTCTGCGAAGACATCGAAGATATAGACTACGATACGTGCCGACAGGCTGGACTTGGTGAGAAGTCTACTGCTAATTTGTGTGAATGGCTTGAGAATGAATATTACCAAGTATCATTATTACCTTTTAGCTTCAAGTTTGAGAAGACTCAAACAACAAACATAACCCACGGCACGGTTTGTATTAGTGGTAAACTTACCAGTTACAAAACGAAAGCCGAGGCTCATAACAAACTACAAGAGCTTGGTTATGCGGTCAAGACGAGCTTGACTAAGGATGTCACCATCCTAGTAAACGAAAGCGGAATTGAATCTGCTAAAACTAAGAAAGCCAGAGATGCTGGCGTTCAAATCATAACTAACCTTTTAGATTTTATTGGAGAATAATATCATGGCACTTCCTAAGTGGACTGACGAGCGTACTGCTCAACTTACTGATTTTGTCGGTGGCGAAAGCCCCGTATCCCAAGCTACTGTTGCAGAAGCAGCAGTAAACCTTGAAACCTCTACTCGTTCTATCTCTAGCAAATTGCGCAAGATGGGTCATGAAGTAGAGCTGGCTTCTGCCAGTGCTTCACGCGCATTTAGCGATGCTCAAGAAGCTACCCTTGCAGCTTTTGTTTCTGACAACAGCGGCACTTACACTTATGCTGAAATCGCTTCTCACTTTGAAGATGGCGCATTCTCAGCTAAGTCAATCCAAGGCAAGATTTTGTCTATGGAACTGACTGGTCACGTTAAGCCTGCTCCTAAAGTTGAGTCTGTTCGCACTTACTCAGCTGACGAAGAAGTTCTTTTCATTGGCATGGTCAATGATGGCGCTTTCGTAGAAGCTATCGCTGATGCACTAGACCGTTCAGTAAACTCTGTACGTGGTAAAGCTCTTAGCTTGCTTCGTTCAGGCGACATCAACGCTATCCCTAAGCAGGAAGTTACTAAAGGCGCTTCTAAGGAAGATCCTTTGGCTGACATCGCTGACATTGGTAGCCAGACTGTCGAAGCTATCGCAGAGCAAATTGGTAAGACCGCCCGTGGCGTTAAGACTATGCTCACTCGTCGTGGCCTTTCAGCCGCTGACTATGATGGCGCTTCTAAGAAAGAAAAAGCTTCAGCTTAATCCTTCTTAGTACCACTCAAGGGTAGACTCTTCGGGGTCTGCCCTACATTTTAGATTTGAAATCGGGAGACTTTCAATTGAACATCGCTAGTGCGCTTATTAAGCAAGTGCTTACACTACAGGACTTTCAGACCTGGAGTGTAGCGCATAAGCAATACTTTGCAACTGAGTATCATAGTCTGTATAAGATTATTGATAAGCATTGCGAAGAGTTCCATAGAATGCCTACGATTGAAGATCTAAAGTTTGAGATTCGTGATTCAGCTACTCGTGAGAAACTGTACGCAGTGGAAGCAGTGGAGGTCGATGCAGACCCTCAGATGCTTCTCGAGTACCTGAAGAACGAATACACTCAAAAAGAAATTCTGGACTCACTCGAAGATTATATTGAACACTCTGTAGCATTTGAAAATGCTCAGGAATCAGTAAACCACCTACATCAGATCGTCCTAGACGTTGAAGACAAGGTTGATCTCGAAGACCCACAAGAAAGTATGCAACGTATTGACTTGTTTGAGCCAGAAGAAGATTTAGCCAGGTATATGGCCCTCGGACTCAATGAAGAGTACGACCACGACATCAAGTTTTCTCCTAGAGATCTTGTAATGTTCGGTGGTAAAAGGGGTGCTGGTAAATCTGTCATTTGTGCAAACATTGCAACCAGTGTTTACGCTTCAGGTAGATCGGCTATGTATTTCACTATTGAGATGGATAGTCGGTCGATCCTCCAACGATGCTGTGCTATCGCTACAGAAGTTCCTTTCTCTCGCCTCCGTACTCAGAATTTGAGTGTTGCCGAGTGGGAAAAAGTAGCTACGTGGTGGGCCGGTCGTTATGTTGATGGACAAGATCGCTTGAAGGAGTATAGACAACACCGTGACTTTGAGAAGTTGCATACATCACTAAAAAACACCTGCGAGCTTCTCCCGACTCAGCAGTTGGACGTAGTGTATGATGCATCTCTCACTCTCTCCAAGATTCGTGCAGAGCTTGACAAAAAAGTCAAACCTCTGAATGTTGGTGTCATTATTGTTGACTATATTAATCAGGTAAAGCGGTCGAGTCTACCTTCTCGTGGAGGTCAGTACGATTGGACTGAACAGATTGAAGTAAGTAAAGCATTGAAGTCAATGGCACAAGAGTATGACTGTACTGTAATATCTCCCTACCAAACAGACGCAACTGGTGAAGCACGATTCGCTAAAGGTATTCTTGATGCGGCAGATGCCGCTTATGCCCTAGAAACTTGGGATCATGAAGATGAGTGTATCACTTTCAACTGCGTAAAAATGCGATCTGCTTCTATGAACTCTTTCAGTTCTAAAGTAGACTGGGACAGCCTAAAGATTGGCCCAGAGACTGCAATGACTCCTAAAGAGAAAGATGATTCCTCGCACAAGACTGGCGAAGATATTGATGATCTTTAAAAATATTTCTTGACTTTTTATCTTCTTTTGCGTATAATATACGGATACTTAAAAGGGGATAAAGCATATGGCACTTACATTCGGCAGTTTACGACACACTAGCTCAGGTAGAAAGCGAAAGCCTTTGCCCAAGTCTAAACGCTATACTCCTAAATTTCAGCCGCTAGAAGAGACTACCACCTATCGTAGAGAGACTCCTCAGTATAAGTCTTGCGATCAGGGCGGCCATAATACAGAGTTAGTAGAAAAACCAAAGTTAGCTAGTAAATATACAATTGCACCTGCCTATAACAAGGGTGCGTATCAAGTAATTAGTACAGAAAACATTAAGGATATTGGACGGTGAAACGAGTCAAGTATAGAGAGCACACAGAGGCAGAGTTTCTGTGGTTCTGGATAAATGACGAAGGCGCAAGAGTAAGCCCTGCGTTTGATACTCCCGAAGAGGCTAATATATGGTACGGACAACAAATAAGAAGGTGGCAAGCGAGTGACAGTTGAAGAATTACTAACCTCAAAAGATGTTTATTTTATACCCAAAGGCGCAGACGCTATTGTTAGCTGCCTCAATCCTGAGCACGCGGATAGAAATCCTAGTATGCGGATTGATAAGATCACTGGAGTATTTCAGTGTTTCTCCTGTGGCTATAAAGGAAACATTTTTACCCATTTTGGTGAGAAAGCAAACCAACTACAACTGAGACGAGAATTACTAAAAAAGAAAATTAGAGAGAAGAGGTCTGAGTCGGTTGGTTTGTCTTTTCCCAAAAATATTATACCCTACACGGGTAGTTGGAGAGAGATCAAACCTGAGACATACAAGAAGTTTGAAGCTTTTCAACATCATGATCCTGACCATATCGGTCGTATTGTATTTCCAGTACGAGATATATCAGGTCGAATTGTAGCATTTAACGGTCGTCATACTACTGGCGGCACACCAAAGTACATGATCTCGCCTGCGGGTGCGAAGATGCCTTTATATCCTCCAGTAGATCCTATACAGGGTTCTGTCATATTGGTGGAAGGTATCTACGATATGGTAAACCTGCATGATAAAGGACTAGACAATGCAGTATGTTGCTTTGGAACAAAGAACATCAATGAAGATAAGCTACGTATGCTTTCTATACAAGGTGTAGAGGAAGTAATTATCTTCTTTGACGGAGACGATGCAGGTCAGAACGCTGCAAAAGAAGTGAAAGAGATGGCAGAGCGAGTAGGCCTGCTATCAAGAAATGTAGCACTCAAGGACACAGATCCTGGTGCGCTACCCTTAAAATCAGTACAAACACTAAAGAGTAAATTATATGCCTAAAGTTGCATTAGTAGAAACTAAACCAAGTAAAACAAATTTCAAGAAAGAGTTTGATGACGAGTTCGAGTTTGATCAGTATCAGCTTTGCTCCGATCCATACCTTAAAAAAGTACTTAAACGAGACTGCGACATCGAGATAGATGTAGATGCTTACGACTGGCTTATTCTAGTCGGCAGTGATGCACTCAAGTACTTTACCTCTGTGAATTCGGTCACAGAATACTCTGGCAAGAAAGTCGAAGAGAAGTTCCTGCCCGTTATTAACCCTGCCATGCTCGCATTCAAACCCGAAGCACAGCGAACGTGGGACGACTCCAAGAAAAGTATTATAGAGTATATTACTGATGGTAAGCAAGACACAGTAATTACAGAGTACAATGCCTGGGGTATACAAGATACGGAGGAAGCTAATGCTTTTATACGTGCTGCTATTGACGCCCCTTTGCCTTATGTTGCTCTTGACTCGGAAACAACCGGACTTTATCCACGTGACGGCCATATGCTTGGCATCAGTCTTAGTTATGAAGCTGATCGGGGTGCATACATAGACACAGAATGCTTTGATGCAGTTACTGAGGCTCTACTACAGAAACTATTTAATGAAAAGACAGTAATATTCCATAATGCCAAGTTCGATATGGCATTCTTTGAGTATCACTTCAACTTTATCTTTCCTAGCTTTGAAGATACAATGCTACTGCACTACTTGATTGATGAGAACCCCGGTACTCACGGTCTGAAGCAGTTGTCTATGAAGTACACTAAGTACGGGGATTATGAGAAGCCAATGTACGAGTGGATAGACAACTATCGTAAGCAAAATGGTATTCTGAAAAATGATTTTAACTGGGGAGATATTCCCTTCGATGTAATGAAACTATACGCAGGTATGGACGCTGCTTGTACTTTTCTGATCTATGAAAAGTTTGTAAAGATTAAACAGAATAAACGTCTAGCAAAAGTATATGATAACATACTAATTCCTGGTTGCCGTTTTCTAACGGACATCCAAGACAATGGCGTACCGTTTGATAAGCAGCGTCTGCTGAAGTCCCAGTCTCTTATGCAAGATGAGATTGATGAAGCAGTAGCAGAACTATACAAGCACCCTGCCATTAGTAAATTTGAGCAAATTAATGGAAAAGATTTTAATCCTAACAGTACTGTGCAGCTTCGTAGTCTTCTTTTCGACTTCATTGGTCTCACTCCTACTGGAAAGAAAACTGGTACTGGTGCAAACAGCACAGACGCGGAAGTACTTGGAGAATTGGCTACGCAATCAGACGTCCCAGGACTTATACTTGCTATCCGTCAAAAGTCCAAGATTAAGAATACTTATCTGGACAAAATCTTTCCACAGTTGGATCGCGATAGTAGACTACGTACTGGTTTTAACCTTCATGGTACAACTTCTGGCAGGCTTAGCTCTAGTGGTAAGCTTAATATGCAGCAATTACCAAGAGATAACCCCATTGTTAAAGGTTGTATCAAAGCTGCTCCAGGCCATAAAATTGTAGCAATGGATTTAACCACAGCAGAGGTATATGTAGCTGCTGTACTCGCAAAAGACAAAGCACTTATGGATGTGTTTAAGTCTGGAGGCAACTTCCACAGTGCGATTGCACACAAAGTATTTAAGCTACCTTGTGAAGTAAGTGAAGTAGCAGAATTATACAGTATGCAACGTCAGGCGGCTAAAGCCGTAACCTTCGGTATCATGTACGGTGCGGGAGCAAACAAGATTAGTGAGCAAGTCACAAAAGATAGTGGTAAACCTTTCACTAGAAACGAAGCTCAAGAAGTAATTGATGATTACTTTAAAGAGTTCCATAAATTAAAGTCATGGATTGAAGAGAATCAAAAGTTCATTCAACAGAATGGTTTCATTTACAGCTTCTTCGGAAGAAAAAGGAGATTACCAAATGTCGCATCGACAGACAAAGGCATCCAGAGTCATAGCGTTAGGTCTGGTCTTAATTTTCTGGTGCAGTCTGCTGCTTCTGATATTAACCTTCTAGGTGCTATTGACATGAGCGAGTGGATCAAAGCTAAAGGTAAGAAGGCTCGTATCTTTGCACTTGTACACGATTCCATTCTAGCAGAAGTACCAGATGATGAAGTAGAAGAATATATGGAGCAGTTAGCCAAGTTTATACAAATGGACAGAGGTATTTCTATACCAGGAGCTCCAGTAGGGTGTGACTTTGAAATTGTGCACGAAGACTATTCAGGCGGAAAGTTCGAGAAAATGTATGGTAATCACATATCGTAAAATAAGAACAGCTATAGAGTATCCTGTATTTTTATTACCTTCGGGAAGATGGGAGTTGCATGACGGGCTCCTTTTTCTCGAAGATAAGATAGTAGATGATAGAAACAAAGAAGGACGAACTCTTGGTGCTAGGCGTATGCAAACAGCACATAAAAATATTCTACCTTTAAAGAAGATGGTTACTTCATACAACGGCATACTGAAACAAAGTAAGAAGTACTTTATAGATAACGTAGGGACACCTTTTGTGTACGAAAAGACACGCTTTGCAACACTAAAATACTTAAAAATTAAAAAAGTGGAGAAGAAAGATGTAGCTTCACTTGTATGGGTACAAGGACATAACACTCCTTTTACCGTTCCACGCCCTCCTGAAGATGGAATGCTTTGGGCAGGGGTCTTGCACTTACATGGACTTCCGTGGGTGCTTTATGAGTATTCAGAAGTGAAACTCAAAGATACCAGAAAGAAAGTATAATATATGGGAAAACGAAGAAAAACCCTTGCAGGAGTCAACTTTGAGCTGCAAGAAATAGAACCTTTAACGCGTAACCAGCTAAAAGCATTTGAATCTAACAAACACCTTGTTCTGCATGGACTTGCAGGTACAGGTAAGACGTTTATATCATCGTACCTAGCATATGATGATATGGCAAAAGGAGCCTTTCAAAAGCTAGTAATTATACGAAGTGCTGTACCTACAAGAGATATTGGATTCTTGCCGGGTACAGAGAAGGAAAAAGCCTCTGTTTATGAAGAGCCTTATAAAGATATTGCTAATGATCTGTTCGGTAGAGGCGATGCCTACGAAATACTGAAACAGAAAAACTTAGTAGAGTTTATGACTACTTCATTTATACGAGGAATTACACTCAGAGATGCAGTTATTCTTATTGATGAGTGCCAAAATATGTCTTTTCATGAGTTAGATTCTATTATCACTCGTATGGGTGAGAACTGTAGAATTATATTCTGTGGAGACTTTAGACAGGCAGATCTTAGGGCAAACGGCCTTAAAGACTTCTTCCAAGTTCTAAAACGCATGGATTTGTTCACTTTTATCGAGTTTGAGGTAGAAGATATTGTCAGATCCGACTTTGTTAAATCGTACATTATCGCAAAGAATGAATTGGAACTATAATGAGCAGAAAACAAGACTACGACTGGGATCAGATATCCGAGTGGCGTACTTCTTTAAAATTAAGTTATAGAAACCTCAGAAAAAAATGTTTAGAAGAGTGGGGCAGAACACCTTCCCTTTCGTCAATTAGTTACCATTATGGTAAGACAACAAAAAAGAAAGCTCAAGCAAGACAAAAACGTTATACAGAAGGGCTTAGAGGTCGGCTTTCACTTAAATTAAGAGATTTTAAAGCTAAAAAGATTAAAAACTACGTTTGGGAAGGCAACAAAAACAGCAATAACCCCAAAGAAAGTATACGTGTTAAAGTTAAAAAGTACAAAGGTAAAAAAATGACAAAAGAAATTGCAAGCAATATTGATACAAGCTACGGCATCCAAGACGTAATAACTTTTTTAACAGCGAAGCATGGACTTGATGTAGAGAATAAAACAGCAGTATCGGCCCTTACTGGAGAGATAGTGGACTTAACAAAAGAGTACCATCTAGACCACTGGGATAATAGTGCAGGCAATGCTTTGGAAAATATGTGTATTCTAACTCGCGAAGAAAATGAAATGAAAGGCGATCTGTCCATGGGACAGCTTTTAGATTTGTGTAGAAAAATCCTGGGAAGACATAGTTAATGAAAGCAGTCATAAGCCACAGAATATACATGGATTGTACCGAAGAAGTACAGGAGAGAATCGACAAAGAGCTCACCTATACTATTCCTACGCACAATCCTCTTGATCCACCTGAGGTGATTAAGAATATGGGCATTATTCGTAATGGGTTAGTTTCATTACCAATAGGTCGTACGGATTTGATACCGTCAAACTACGAAATAGTCGATAGGCGAGTAAACAAGCCTGTAGAATTTCCCGAGTTTAAGTTTGACTTACGACCAAGCCAAAAAGCGGTTTATGACGAAATCGAAGATAATAGTATAATTAACGCATGGGTCAGTTGGGGTAAGACATTTACAGGTTTAGCTATTGCCGGTAAACTTGGTCAGAAAACACTTGTTGTTACTCACACTGTCCCTCTGCGTAATCAGTGGGCAAAAGAAGTAGAAAAAGTCTACGGAATTAAACCAGGCATCATAGGCAGTGGTCAATTTGATCTTGATGCTCCTATCGTCATTGGGAATACACAGACTTTATACCGAAACGTAGACAAGATTCGTAAAGAGTTTGGCACTGTCATACTAGATGAGATGCATCATGTTAGCAGTCCGACCTTTAGTAAAATACTAGATACAAATTACTGTAGATATAAGATAGGTCTGTCGGGAACTATAGAAAGAAAGGATGGAAAACACGTTGTATTCAGAGATTACTTTGGTAATACTCTTTTCAAGCCACCTAAAGAAAACTATATGACCCCTACAGTACACATTGTACCGTCAGAGATACGATTCATGGATGGAGCTAGAATCCCTTGGGCTAACAGAGTTACAAAGCTAGCGAATGATGAAGAGTATAGACATACAATAGCTCTCCTAGCGGCAGCCTACGCTGCAAAGGGGCACAAAGTCTTGGTAGTAAGTGATAGAGTTAGCTTTTTAAAGGCTTGTTCCGAGCTTACTGGAGACAAATCAATATGCGTTACCGGTGAAGTGTCGCATGAAGATAGAGAAACACTTGTAGATGAAATACTCTACGGTGATAAAAATGTTCTTTACGGAACACAGGCTATCTTCTCAGAAGGTATATCAGTAGACACGCTAAGCTGTCTTATACTGGCAACCCCTGTAAATAATGAGCCACTACTGACACAGCTATGTGGACGAGTGATTCGGAAAAAAGAAGGTAAGATTGATCCTGTTATTATAGATATACACTTGAAAGGAAATACGGCTCGAAAACAAGCCTCGAATCGTGTTGGGTTCTATATGAAGCAGGGTTGGGACATGAAGTACCTTTAAAAAAATAATTCTTGACAAAATGGTAAAAAGGAAGTATAATAGTGCTCTTATTTGATTGGAAGAAGGTTTTTGATACGGCGCAAGGAAATATTGCTACTTGTAACATGATAATGGAAATGCTCGTAAAGAGTCAAATCCCTCGTAACAAGTATGACCCTATCTATAAATATTCTTATAAAGACTTCACAGGCGATAGTTTTCTTCTTCATGGAGAAATGCTTCTTTACAATTCTTATAAGTACACACAAAAAGAACTTTGCATATATTACGCCCTGGCTTCTCTTAGAAGTACAGCGGATTATTTTGCAACACAAAAAACTACGCTAGACGCACTACATTGTCCTGTGCCTCTAGAAGAAATCAACGATAACAGGCTACTCATAGTACTACCGGACGAAGTAACGTTCATCTATGAAGAAGTCACACTGGAGACTATACACTAATGGCATTATCATTCAATAAGCAAACGGGCGGAGCCCAAAAATCCTCAATCTCATCTTTTCAATACAAAGACGGCGACAACAAAATGCGCGTAGTTGGCGACATTCTTGCACGTTATGTCTACTGGATTCAAGGCGAGAACGGTAAAAACATTCCTATGGAGTGTCTATCTTTCGATAGAAACTCTGAGCGATTCAACAATCAAGAAAAAGACTGGGTTCGTGAGTACTACCCTGACCTGAAGTGTGGCTGGAGCTACGCTACTCAGTGCATCGACAACGGTGAAGTCAAAGTAGTAAACCTCAAGAAGAAGTTGTGGGAGCAAATTATTACTGCTGCCGAAGACTTAGGCGATCCTACAGACCCCGATACTGGCTGGGACATTTGTTTCAAGCGAGTAAAAACCGGCCCTCTTCCTTATAACGTAGAGTATCAGTTGCAAGCACTGAAGTGTAAGCCTCGTGCTCTCACTGAAGAAGAAAGAGCTGTTATTGCAGATCTAAAATCTATGGATGATGTAATGACTCGTCCGACTGCTGATGCTCAAAAAGAGTTGCTTGATCGAGTTCGTAACCACGGTGACGAGACTGATGACGAAGCTCTTGACGCGGAGTTCAATGTAGGATGATTCTCTTTACGGCAGACTGGCACATCAAGCTGGGGCAAAAGAATGTTCCAGTAAAATGGGCTACAAACCGTTATCAAATGTTCTTCGATCAAGTTTACGAACTAGAAAAAGAATGTAATATGCACATAATCGGCGGCGATCTCTTTGATCGTCTTCCGAATATGGAAGAGTTGGAACTTTACTTCAGGTTTATTCGTGGAGTAAAGATTCCAACTATTATTTATGATGGAAACCATGAAGCTACTAAGAAGAATAAGACTTTCTTTACTCAGCTAAAGCAAGTAAGTAGAGATATTAATCCTCTTATTCATATAGTAGATGTGTCTTATGTAGACAATGACTTAGGTTTTGGTATATTACCTTATGCAGATTTACACCGCAAAGGTAGTATAGATCATTTTGATACGAGTCAGCCTCTATTCACTCATGTCAGAGGAGAGATACCACCACACGTTAAACCGGAAGTTGACTTAGACTTATTTGAAGACTTCCCTGTTGTATTTGCAGGCGACCTACACGCCCATAGCAATTGTCAACGTAATATTGTATATCCAGGTAGTCCAATGACTACTTCTTTTCATAGAAGTAGAGTAAAAACAGGATACCTGCTTATCAACGAACAAGACTGGACTTGGATGTGGGAAGAGTTTAAGCTGCCACAACTTATTCGTAAGACAGTTACAAGTAGTGATGAAATGACTCCTACGGATTTTGATCACACGATCTATGAAGTAGAAGGGGATATGCAGGATCTAGCCGGAGTAAAGAACTCAGAACTGCTAGATAAAAAAGTAGTAAAACGAAAGTCAGAAGCCTCTCTTATTATGGATAAAGAGATGAGTATACAACAAGAGCTAGTAGAGTATCTAACTTACATACTAGAAATCAATCCTGATAAAATACCAGACATCATAGGAACATACAATGATTACACTACAAACATTGAAATGGGATAACTGCTTTAGTTATGGTTCTGGTAATGAGTTACAATTAGATGATAATACTGTTACACAAATCCTTGGTACTAACGGGATGGGCAAGTCGTCCATCCCGTTAATCATTGAGGAAGCATTGTATAACAAGAACTCTAAGGGTATCAAAAAAGCAGACATTCCTAATCGTTATGTGAATGACGGTTATAATATATCTTTGTCTTTTACTAAAGATGATGATAGTTATCAAATTACTGTTAATCGCAAAACAAATATCAAAGTCAAACTCGAAAAGAACGGTACTGATATATCTAGCCATACGGCTACGAATACTTACAAGAGTCTTCAGGAGATTCTTGGAGTTGACTTTAAAACCTTTTCGCAGTTAGTATATCAGAATACTAATGCGAGTTTGCAGTTTCTAACTGCTACAGATGCAAATCGTAAGAAGTTTCTTATTGATCTCCTACACTTAGAAAAGTACGTTGAGTTATTCGAAGTATTCAAAGCCGCATCTAGGGAAGTATCGAATACGTCATCTACGATAGCAGGGAAACTTGCAACAGTAGAAAAATGGTTAGAAACAAATAAGTTGACCGATACATCCATACTACCCATGTTAGATTTGGAAATTGATACATCCAAAGACGAAGAGGCTTTGCGTTATTGGATGACAGAGAAGGAAAATATCTCTGAAAAAAATAAAAAAATTCGAGAGAATAATCAGTATAAAACAATGCTCGACAGGATAGACATCGGTGCTATCTCTTCTAGTACAGTTGTCTGGAAGTCTTATGATGATTTACAAGAAGAGTTAGGGTCTTTGCAAGCAGTCGCTACGGGTGCTCAACGGACTCTGGACAGATTAGAGAAAATTTCTGATGAGTGTCCTACTTGTGGGCAATCTATTGATGTTTCTTCCGAAAAAGCGATGATTGAAGGCGAACGCGAGAAACGTGATGAGGCTCATGGCAAAGCTATGAAGATTCGTCCTCAAATTCAAGAGATTAAAGCAAACAATGCAACTTTTGAACAAAACGAGAAAGACCGAAAGAATTGGGAAGACTTATATCGCTCGTACGACAAATCTCTACCGATTGAGATACTGGAAGAATCTGAAGTGGATTCAAAAATCGCGGAACTGAAGAGTGTATTATCCGAAGCCAGAACCCAATTGGCAGAAAATGCAGCAGAGAACGAAAGACGAACAAGACTCAACACTCGTATTCAAGTAATACAAGAGCAGACAGCAGAGTTCGTTGAACAGCAAGAAGAGTACGATGGCAAACTCGCAGGCAACCAAAAGCTAGAAGCAGACTTAGAAGTATTAAAGAAGTCTTTTAGCACAAATGGTTTACTTGCATACAAGATTGAAAACTTAGTTGGAGAACTCGAAGAGTTAGCAAATGAATACTTGGCTGAACTCTCTGACGGTAGGTTTACGCTTGAGTTTGTTGTTTCAAATGATAAGTTAAACGTACAAATTACTGATAACGGTAATGTAGTAGATATTCTAGCACTTTCGTCTGGCGAGTTGGCTAGGGTAAATACTGCTACTTTGATAGCCATTCGTCGACTGATGAGTAGTATATCAAAGTCTAAAATCAATGTATTGTTTTTAGATGAAGTTATTAGTGTTCTTGATGATGCCGGAAAAGAGCGTATAGTAGAAGTTCTACTACGAGAAGATATGAATACTTATCTAGTCTCTCATGGTTGGTCACACCCATTGTTAGAGAAGATCGAAGTAGTCAAGGATGGAAACACTAGCGTACTGGAGTAAGGATGAGCGCAGGTAGACGAAGAATGTGGTGGACACAACAAAATCACGGGGATCAAACAGGCTTAGATCCCAAGAAAGAAGAGGACGAAGATGGTAGATTCGAGAGCGAAGGGAGCGAGAGGCGAGTACCTAGTGAGGGACATGCTGAGGGAAGCGACCGGACTGAAATTTGAGAGAGTACCTGCCTCGGGTGCTCTTGAATATCTGAAAGGGGACTTATATGTCCCTAATCAGAGAAATCATTATTGTATAGAGGTAAAAAATTATAAAGACTCACCACTGACTGATAAGATATTCACACAACCTAAAACAAATAACATTATCAGATGGTGGAAGAAGATTGTAATACAAGCAGCAGGGGGCGATCAAAAGCCTATGCTATTCTTTAAATACGATCGATCTAAAGTATTTGTAGTAACAGAGAACAAACCAGAAGGCACAGAAGAGTATCTGTATATTCGTTTTTTGAATTGTTATGTACTACTAGCAGAAGATTGGTTAAAAACAGAAAAGACGGAGTGGATAGGTGGCTTTTAATTTTAACGAACGCAACCAAGACGGTGTACTCATAGTAGATGCACTAAACTTAGCTTTTCGGTGGAAGCATCAAGGCAGAACAGATTTTCGTGATCAGTATGTAGAAACCGTAAGATCTCTAGCAACATCTTACAATTGTGGTAAAATTATTATTACCGCAGATTGGGGATCATCTAGCTATAGAAAAGAGATATTACCAGAGTACAAGCAGAATCGAAAAGATAAGTATGCTGAACAAACTGAAGCAGAGAAGCAAGCATTTATTGACTTCTTTGAAGAGTACGAAGAAACACTAGAATTACTGTCAGAAAGCTATGACGTTCTTCGCTACAAAGGTGTAGAGGCAGATGATCTTGCTGCCCACCTTGTAAAGCAAAGAAAACAGTACGGATTAGAAAATATCTGGCTGGTATCTAGTGACCGAGACTGGGACTTATTGATTCAGGACGGTGTAAGTAGATTTTCTTACGTTACTCGGAAAGAGGTAACAATAGATAACTGGCATGAACACTACGAAGTTAAACCAGAAGAGTATATCTCTTTCAAGTGTTTAACAGGTGATAAAGGTGATAATGTCCCAGGTATCAACGGCATAGGGCCGAAAAGAGCACAACAACTTATAGAACAGTATGGCGATGCCATGTCAATTTATGATTGTATACCCATCGAGGGCAAATACAAGTACATACAAGAATTGAATGAAAACGCAGAAGTACTGCTAAAAAACTACGAGTTGATGGATTTAGTAACATATTGCGATGATGCAATAGGCAAGGACAATGTGTCCAATATTGAGGAGAGAATGGTATAATGGATCAGTATCAAAGTTTTATTCATAAGAGTAGATACGCCCGTTGGCTAGAGGAAGAAGGACGTCGTGAGACATGGGAAGAGACATGTAGTCGCTACGTTGACTTCTTTAAGGAAAGAGAGCAATTAGATGATGAAAACGGACAAGAGATCTGGGATGCTATTCATGCACTAGAAGTTATGCCTTCTATGCGTTGTATGATGACAGCAGGTGAAGCACTGAAGCGTGATAACGTAGCAGGCTTTAACTGTAGCTATTTGCATATCGACCATCCACGAGCTTTTGACGAGCTAATGTATGTATTGATGTGTGGCACAGGTGTAGGCTTTAGTGTAGAACGTAACTTCATCAATAAGCTACCAGAAGTAGCAGAGACATTCCACAAAACAAGTTCTACAATTGTAGTAAGTGATAGTAAGCTAGGATGGGCAAGTGCTTTCCGTGAGTTAATTGCCATGCTTTATGCGGGTAAATTACCTCAGTGGGATATGAGCCGAGTACGTCCAGCAGGTGCTAGACTTAAGACTTTTGGTGGGCGAGCAAGTGGCCCAGAGCCTTTGCAAGACTTGTTCCGTTTCTGTGTAGAAATATTCCAGAAAGCAAAAGGACGTAAACTCACAAGTATTGAGTGTCATGATGTCTGCTGTAAGATTGCTGATATTGTAGTAGTTGGTGGCGTTCGTAGGTCTGCTTTGATTAGTTTGTCTAATCTGTCAGACCAACGTATGTCAAAAGCTAAGTCAGGTCAGTGGTGGGTAGATCAAGGACAACGTCGTCTAGCAAATAATTCTGTAGCATACACAGAGAAGCCCGACTTCGAAGCGTTCTTAACCGAGATGAAGAATCTATATGAGTCTAAGTCTGGTGAGCGTGGATTGTTTAGTCGTATAGCGGCACAGAAGATTGCAGGTCGTAATGGTCGCCGTGATGCTGATCATGATTTTGGTACTAACCCTTGTTCCGAGATTATTCTACGAAGCAATGAGTTCTGTAACTTATCAGAAGTCGTAGTACGAGCAGAAGATACACTAGAAACACTAAAAGAAAAAGTACGTAAGGCTACCATTATTGGTACGCTACAGTCTACTTTGACAGACTTTAGATATCTACGGGTGCGCTGGAAGCGTAACACCGAAGAAGAGGCATTGTTGGGCGTAAGTTTAACAGGTATTATGGATCATGCAATTTTAGGTGGAGACCCAGAGTCACCAATGCTGGCAGTGTGGCTAGAGGAAATGAGAGATGTTAGTATTGCAACAAATAAAGAATGGGCTGAAAGGCTCGGTGTTAATCAGTCTGTGGCTATTACTTGTGTTAAGCCGAGCGGTACTGTTTCTCAGCTTGTTGACTCTGCTTCCGGTATACATCCTCGGTTTTCTAAGCATTACATTAGGAGAGTACGTTCAGACAAAAAAGATCCACTTGCTCTCTATATGGAACAAGCAGGGTTTCCCATGGAACAAGATGTAATGTCTCCTACTTCTGTAGTCTTTAGCTTTCCTGTAAAGGCTCCCGAAGCAAGTACTTGCGTGAAGGATGTAGGTGCGATGCATCAGCTAAGGCTATGGAAGACTTATCAGAATCACTGGTGTGAACATAAGCCAAGTGTGACTGTATACTACACTGATAGTGAATACTTACAAGTATCACAGTGGATTTGGGATAATTTTGATCTATGTTCTGGTATTAGTTTGCTTCCGACAAGTGATCACACTTATCAGCAGGCTCCTTATGAAGATATTAGTGAAGAAGAGTATAACCAGTTAGTATCTGAAATGCCACAAAATGTAAACTGGGAAGATTTAGCTCAGTTTGAAAAAGAAGATAATACAACCGGATCACAAGAACTCGCCTGCGTAGGCGGAGCGTGTGAAATAGTATAGGACTATAGAATGACAGAAGAAGTACAAACAATTAATTTAAATGGAAAAGAATATAACTTAAATGGAGTGTCTGATAGAGCCAAATATATTATATCTCAGATACAGGATTTGCAGAGTCGGGGGGTCAAAACAAGATCGCGCCTTGATCAAATCGAAGTAGCTATTCAAGGCTTTACTAATTTACTTACGCAGGAGTTGGAGAACCCAAATCCTAGTGAGGCTGTAGAGTAACAAAAGGGGCGCAAGCCCCTTTTTTCTTTTCTTACCAAGGAATTCCACGTAACTTAGAAGGTGTTTTTGCTTCTGCAATTTGAGCAGCTACATCAGCTTCTATAGAGGCAATTTGATCGCTTCCTAAAGACTCTTTAACCCAGGCTATTACATTAGATTCTACCAAGTCATCATAGGCTACAAAATCTGTTGCAGTGTGATCAGGAGAAAAAACCGAGTTTGAAGTAAAGTAACCATAGTAAGTAATCTCTCCAACAGTTTCCTGATCTCTGACGGCCCATTGTACTAATATAACTCCGTTATTTGTAGTTTCTCTTTCAAGTGTTTCTATTTGCCATATTACTGCCATTTTTATTCTCCTGTAATTTTTAGTATCTTAAGTTAGGTTGTACCGCGCATATGCTTTTACCGCGCCATACTCCAATGTTTCTTTATTGAAAACGATTCCCCAGCACCAAACTACATCACATTCAGTGTGTGTAGTTGGGGGTAGCGGATACGAAAGACCGTTGTCCGCGCAAAACTCCCTTATACGTTTTGGTGTTGAATACACATAGGCGTCTACCCAATCGGACACCGTTCCGTCTTGGGCGTGGGTAAGTGCATAAAACCTCTTGTAAACAGCGTCTTCCTTTGGAAGTACTGGCGTATCTCCATCATATTCGTTGATAACTACTTTTAATAAGACCTCTCTACTTACAAGATCAAACTTCAAGCCATACCAGTGTTTTAGGTTGCTTAATAGATAACTTGTATTAAAAGATAACTGCAATGCCTCGCTTGGACTAACACCAAAGTCATAAAAGCTAATACTGCTATTTTGATAAGGCTCTCTGTACCCGTCGTACTTCCCAACAAAGTTGTATTCTGATCTATCATAATTAACGTAGTTAGGAAATTCTCTTTTTAACTCTTCAAGTACTAAAGCACCTGCCTCAGTCTCCAAAGTGTAGTCTTGCCTTACTATCCCCTGATTAACGTAAACATCATCTCGACATTGCTGTAACTCATAGAACGAGATAACACTTGACAATAAAGTAGAATTTAATTTGTCTTGTATTTCTGTTTCGTCTGTTACTGAAGGTATCTCAAAGTAATTTCCGTCTTTTGAGTAACAAATATAGCTGTCATCGCCATCAGTTCTCGTTGTATATACTCTACTCATGTAAACGTCACCGTCTTGTTTGCTCCAACAGTTGTCCCGAAGGGGTTGGTAGATACACCACTCCAGTTCCATGTTGTATATGTTGTTGCATTACTGTAGGTGGCATTAGATCGAGGGAAATCAGTTCCTGCGACATTCATAGTTGTCCATCCAGAGTTACTGGCAGAGCCCGCTACTCTAAGGTTGACTTGAGCGAGATTATTCCCAGATAATATTTCGATAGTCTTGTTACCTACAACCCCAAGCGTACCATCACTGACTGACCCATAACTGCTTGGTACGCTTCCGTATCCATGTTGTGTTACAGTGATATAGCCCGAAGTAACATAAGTGCCCACAGTTACATTCTGAACTTCGTCAGCGGAAGCTCCGTAGAAATCACCCATGGAAATAGTTGTTCCAGCAGTGTTATTAATAGTAT
>ERZ1047472.907-NODE-907-length-24380-cov-6.025159_pt1 | contig 24380 bp, 23 predicted proteins | sample MGYA00383095_ERZ1047472 | MGnify/ENA primary metagenome ERZ1047472 (study PRJEB29581, sample SAMEA5548365) | metagenome | biome: marine; feature: coastal; material: water | depth 1 m | study: Short-term variability in the microbial, nano- and picoplankton dynamics... | reverse complement strand
AAGATTAGTGTGGGAGGTAGACGATCGATAGATTGTCAGCCGAGCCACAAGCTTATACTTATTTTGTGTTTTTATCTTGTCGACCTAAAAATACTGAAATAAGAATAAGCGACAATATAAACAGACCTAAAACTTTTGGAAAACCATAAAAACCCACATTAATTTTATACAGTGTTGTAAACTGGCTTTTCTCGAATCTATTTTCTCGTTATTTTTATGTTTGTATTCAATTTTAAAATTTCATTAATAAATGATTCGTTAGTTTTAGGACTAATATAGATTTCATCTAAACCTCCAACTTTTACTATTAATCCATTTAGTGCTGTAGCAGGTTTAACTCCCACGCAAAGCGTTTCTCCAACAATTATTTCGGTGATTTTGTCGATTTTCATAGAACCTTTTAAAGGACCGCTTTTATATTTTAATTCGGTTTTAGTCAATTCATAGTCAGTTCCAAAATATAACCATAATAGGAATCCGATTACTGCTAAAATTATGGAGTCTAGAAAAATAAAATTCAAATTATTATATCCCTCAAGATTAATTCGAATTAGAAGAATTGCTGTTAAAAAACCACACATTGCAATTGTGAAAATTTTCATGAATAAATCTTTTCTGCTCTTAAATTTCATGGTGGTTTAGTTGTTTTCTGGTTATTGAATATAATTTGAAACTAGATATAAGAATGCAAATATCATAGAGTTAGTTAAGTTTCGGAATATTAATGCAATAATAAACCATAGAACAAGCCTTACTACATATTCGTTTTTCGTTCTAGGTTTATAGACGTGAATAAATGTTATAATTGTGTAAATTAAAATAGGGAAGATGAACAATAAAGATGGTATTGTAAATACAACTCTCAAAACGTTAGGATTAATATTATATTTTTTTCCTAAGCGATAACATGTTCCAAAAAACAATCCATTTTTAGGTTTTTCGAATATTTTGTTTAATCCCATTTTTGAATTACTGCTTGTTTACAACGGTCTAGTATAAGAATAGTAGCGGATTTACACTCACTACTTTTCAGATAAGCACAGACCTTTTTATATTAACTTATTTTCGTTTTAGCGATTAAACCGCTATTGTTTTTATACAATGTTGGCAACTGGCTTTTATCTTTTCAAAGAGAAATGCCCAGAAAAAGTTTGACCATTACCAAGGTCTGTTTTAAACCAATAATCATTTGACATCATTTGTTTACCATTGTAAAGTCCGTTCCAACCTAAATCACTTGATGATATTCTAGCTAATAGCTTTCCATACCTGTCAAAAGATACCAAGCATTAAGAGTTTGACTCCAATGGGTGCCTTCTACAGACTTAACAAGCCTTTTAAGCTTTTCGTCAAAAGAAAACTTCAGTAAAAGCTGACTTTCTTTTTTGTGCGTTTTTTGTTCAAGATAAATAGTAGGGTATTGTATCAGATTCATGGCAAATGCAAAGTACAAAAAAGTCACCTACTTCCAAAAAAACAGGTGACTTTTAAAATTTTATATTGCTCAAAAAGAGCGGTATAGCCTAGCGTATCTGCAAATTAAGGTCTATTCGACATACCCCATCTCGCGCATCCAATCGTCATTAAACATTTTACCGACATAACGGCTGCCATGATCATGAAACAACACCACCACCACATCTTCGGGTTTAAAATGTTCTTTCAGTTGAAGCACCCCTTTGATCGCAGAACCTGCAGAATTCCCTAAAAACATACCTTCTTCTTTTGCCAAACGTTGGGTATAGACCGCGCCATCTTTATCCGTCACTTTGGTAAAACCATCGATCACACCAAAATTAACATTCAATGGGAGGATATCTTCGCCAATCCCTTCGGTGACGTACGGATAAATTTCTTTTTCGTCAAATTCACCGGTTTCATGGTATTTTTTAAACACACTACCGTATGTATCCACACCCCATATTTTGACATTAGGGTTTTTCATTTTCAAATAACTTCCGACGCCAGAGATCGTTCCACCGGTGCCAACACCCACTACAAAATGAGTTACTTTTCCATCGGTTTGTTCCCATATTTCTGGGCCAGTACTCAAAAAGTGCGCTTTACAATTACTCGGGTTATCATACTGATTTACATACCAAGAATTGGGCGTTTCTTCTGCCAATCGCTTTGAAACAGAATAATACGATCGTGGATCTTCGGGTTCAACAGACGTTGGACACACCACCACCTCAGCACCTACGGCGCGTAAAATATCCATTTTTTCTTTGGACTGTTTATCTGCTAACACAAAAATACATTTATAGCCCTTGATAATTCCTGCCAGTGCCAAACCCATTCCTGTGTTTCCAGACGTCCCTTCAATGATAGTTCCTCCAGGTTTCAGACGGCCATCGGCTTCGGCATCCGCAATCATTTGTAACGCCATTCGATCCTTTACTGAATTACCTGGATTAAAGGTTTCATATTTAGCCAACACCAAACACGGCAACTCTTTCGTTAAAACGTTCATTTTAATTAAAGGAGTATTCCCAATGGTTTCCAGAATATTTTCGGCGTAGTTCATCGATGTAAATTTGCCACAAAAATACATTATTTATTTGGGGATACAAATCTGAAATAAAGAAGTTTTTACTCGAATTGAATCGCTTTAACTGGAACAATTTTACTAATTAAAAAGGAGGGAATCAATAACATCAATAAACACAGTACAAACGTCATCAAATTGAGTAAAACAACGTAAGACCAATCGAGGTATACTGGCGCAACCGTCACATAGTAAACGGAAGGATCTAAAGTAATCAACTGAAACTGTTTTTGAATCAACAACAACCCAATTCCGATCAGATTGCCCCAAAACAAACCGGAAGCAATCAGATAAGAAGCATTGTACAAAAATAGTTTTCGGATGCTCCAATTGCTACTTCCCAGAGCTTTAAGAATTCCAATCATTTGAGTGCGCTCAAGAATTAGAACCAATAAGGCCGTGATCATATTAATCGCTCCAACGAGAATCATTATCCCTATAATTCCATAAATATTAGTCGTAAAAATGGGAATCCACTCAAAAATAGTGGCATACTTTTGTTTGACAGTTATTGAGTTTAGGGTCGATGGCGTTTGGGCATACACCCGATCTCCAAGCCGTTCTAAGTCGTTATAATTAGTGATAAAAACTTCAAACCCTCCTACTTCATCTTTAGACCATTTATTCAAGCGTTGCACATGGTTGACATCGCCAATGATGTAGGTTTTATCTAATTCTTCAAACCCAGAATTAAAAATACCAACCACCGCATATTTCATAATACTCGGCGGTTTACTAGAATCGGATTTCATAAAATACATCTGAAAAAAATCGCCAACAGCAAACCCGAGGCGGTCGGCCAAATACTTTGAAATTAAAACCTCATTGCTATATTTTTGACTGTATTCTGGTAGACGCCCATCTATTAAGAAGTCTTTAAAATACCGCCAATCATAATCAGTCCCTACCCCTTTTAAAAATAAACCTTCAAAATCTGAGTCGGTTCTAATGATGCCAAACTTATTGGCCACGGCCTGAATATGAGACACCCCATCAACCGATTCAAATTTGGGATAAAAGTCTTGATTTTTAGAAACCGGAACTTGTGCAGCTTCAGATTGGTTACTATCAAAATTAGAAATTGTGATATGCCCATTAAAAGCGACGGCTTTATCACGTATTTTATGTTCCAAACCAATACCCGTTGCGATCGCGATGAGCATCACTACAATACTGATTGCAATGGCCGCAATTCCGATTTTTATTATTGGTGCCGATACACTACTTTTATAGGACTTATTTCCAATAATTCGTTTGGCTATAAAAAACTCGTAATTCAAAATTTATAAATGCATTTAAATTTTATCAAAAGTACAGTTTTATTATTTGTTTTGACCCTTCTTTCTTGTGGAAACCATTCTAACTCACAAGCTCGAAAACCGATTTACAGAGAGGTTCCGTCAATTCTTGTGGGTGCTCAACACATTGACCGCTATTTACCGATTCTAAAAAATAAAAACATTGGTATTGTCGCCAATCAGACCTCCGTTATTTTTAAAGAAACGGGGTACACCCATTTAGTGGATTCCTTGTTAAGCTTAAATATCCGAATTAAAAAAGTGTTTGCCCCCGAACACGGATTTCGAGGCACCGCTGATGCCGGTGAGTATGTCAAAGACGGCATCGATGCTGGCAGTGGGGTTCCTATTGTATCTTTGTATGGCGCAAATAAAAAACCTGATGCCCAAACTTTGAAGGATTTAGAGGTGATTATTTTTGATGTTCAAGATGTGGGAGCTCGTTTCTATACGTTTTTATCGACACTACATTTTATGATGGAAACTTGTGCTAACTTGGGCATTTCTGTGCTTGTTTTAGACCGACCAAATCCCAACGGACACTATGTAGATGGCCCCATATTAGATCTTGAATACAGTAATTTTGTGGGCATGCACCCCGTGCCAATCGTACACGGCATGACGGTGGGTGAATATGCCAAAATGATTAATGGAGAAGGCTGGCTGGCGGGCGGGATTCAATGTGATTTGACGGTTATCGCCGTTCAAAATTATACCCATCAAAGCGTTTATGAGCTCCCAATTAAGCCCTCACCAAACCTCCCCAATGCAAAAGCGATCAACTTATATCCAAGTTTGTGTTTGTTTGAAGGAACTCATGTGAGTATGGGACGGGGAACCGAAACTCAGTTTCAGGTGTTTGGAAGTCCGGTTTTAGAACATGCTGACTATACTTATGAATTCACGCCAACACCCAATGTCGGCGCCAAATATCCAGTACATGAAAACAAACTGTGTAAGGGATTGAATCTTCAAAATCAAGATACTTTAGATTATATCGAATTAAAGTGGTTAATCGACGCCTATCAAAACACCTCCGATAAATCGGCTTTTTTTAATCCGTTTTTCACCAAATTAGCAGGTCAGAAATTATTACAAGAACAAATTGAAACTGGCTGGACTGCCGATCAAATTCGTGAAACTTGGCGCGAAGGTTTAGAAACTTATAAAACGCTTAGAGCCCCTTACTTGTTGTATCCGTTGTAGGTTTTCTGTAGCCTTGAAATGGTTGTTTTAGTAACGCGATCAAACGACTGTTTTCTGCTTCATTTGGAAAGGTATCCACTCCATACACAATCTGCTCACGTTCCATATAGATATAAGTCCCGAGCAAGCGGTCCCAAATCGAAAAAATATTCCCATAATTCGCATCCGTATACGGTAATTGATGGTGGTGATGAATTTTATGCATATCAGGTGATATTAACACAAAACTCAACAGATAATCTACTTTTTTTGGGAGTTTGATATTCGCATGACTAAACTGCGTCGCCACTAATGACAGAGATTGATAAAGCATCACAATGCCGATAGGTGCCCCAATTATAAAAACACCCGCCAGCGTAAACACATACCGAATGATACTTTCTAAGGGATGGTGACGGTTGGCCGTCGTTGTATCGACCTTATGATCCGAGTGATGCACTAAATGTACCATCCATAGTGGCGGTACTTTATGTTCAGTAAAATGGGGTAAATAAGCGCCTACAAAATCCATCAATAAGACCCCTAAAGTGACATACAACCAAAGTGGTATTTCGGGCAACCAATTTAATAGTCCAAATTCATTAACACTCACCCAATCGGCGGTTTTAAGTAATAAAAATGCCAAGGTGAAATTAATTAAAATGGTGGTAAAAGTGAAAAATAAATTCGGAAGCGCGTGTTTCCATTTGTTGTAACCAAACTTAAACAGCGGTAAACTGCCTTCTAAAATCCAGAAAAATGTTAACCCACCAACCAAAATCCCGCTCCGATGTAGCGAAGGGATCGTTTCAAAATAGTGAATGAGTTGCTCCATTTTTTTATTAAAAGTTTGATAAAGATACTTATTTTAATTTAGCCCTTAACGCTTCTACAATGTTAAAGGTCGCTGGACAGATGGACAAATTTTGAATCGTGAGGTCCGAAATTTTTTCAAAACTTTTTCGGTTCGTATGTGGATATTCTTGACAGGCCTTGGGACGGATGTCATAAATATTACAGGTATTATCGTCTGCTAAAAATGTACAAGGCGATGATTTTAAGACATAATCTTGGTCGGCATCCACAGTGAGATAGGTATCTATAAATTGACGTGTTTTGATTCGGAACGCTTTTGAAATGCGCGCAATATCTTTGTTGGTAAAAATAGGACTGGTAGTTTTACAGCAGTTTGCACACTGAAGACAGTCTGCTTTTTTAAACTCATCATCATGCAATTTTTCCATAATTGCATCGAGATTTTTGGGTGTTTTTTTTCGGAGTTTAATAAAAAAGTTGCGATGTGCTCTTTTGTTTTCTTGGACTTTTTTTGATAGAGATTTTAATTGGTCTTGCATACTGCAAAACTAAGGATAAATAGTTCAATCTAAAGACTGATGTTTTGATTGATTACAGTTTTGTTGCTTTTAGTCGCATTTTATACGCTTTCAATTCTTTGACTACTTTTGGCGCTAGAATTAGAGTGGATAGCATGGTTGGAATGGCCATCAATGCAAAAGCTCCGTCGATCAAGTTGATCATCATCTCTAAAGACGAGGTTGCCCCAATGAGAATACTCGCAATATAAAAATAGTTATAGTAGTGTTTTTTATCGGCACCAATTAAAAATGACAAACATTTTGACCCGTAATAGGAGAATGAAAATAAGGATGAAATACTAAACACGGCAATACATAGCAGTAATAAATAGTTGCCATAGCCTGGCATGGCTGCTACAAAAGCAGCGGCAGTTAGACTCACGCCATTATCGGAAGAGGTTTCCCAAACGCCAGTGACCAAAATCGCTAAAGCAGTCAATGTACAAACTAATAAGGTATCGATTGCAGGTCCTAACATCGCAACCAATCCTTCCCGAACTGGCTCGTTTGTTTTGGCAGCGCCATGTGCTAAGGGTGCGGTTCCAATGCCCGCTTCATTTGAAAATGCGCCACGCTTCACCCCTAATAAAATCAAACCACCTACCAAACCTCCAAAAAATGCATCGCCTTTAAAGTTATTGGCTGCAAAGGCATCCGTGAAAATCATGCCTAAATATTTTGGAACGACGTCTATATTAACGATTAAAATAATCAGGACGGATATAAAATAAAGTAACACCATTGACGGCACCATTTTGGAAGCTATTTTACTAATCCGTCCGATACCGCCCAAAATAACAACCGCCGTGAGACTCACTAACGCCAATCCAATAATTAAATTAGAGGAAAACCCAACTTCCACCCCATTTGGCTGCAATAAGATAGTATTGATTGCTTGGGTAAGCTGATTGACATTAAAGACGGGCAACGCTCCTACCAACCCACAAATACTGAACATAATGGCCAAGGGTTTCCATGACTTCCCTAAACCTTCCATAATAAAATACATGGGACCGCCCTGTAATTCGCCTGCACTGTCTTTACCTCTAAACATAATCGCCAAGGTGGACGTGAAAAATTTGGTCGACATCCCCACAATAGCGCTTACCCACATCCAAAAAATAGCACCAGGCCCACCAATGGAGATGGCCACCGCGACCCCAGCGATGTTCCCCATTCCGATGGTTGAGGACAAAGCGGTAGTTAAAGCTTGAAAATGAGTGATTTGCCCAAGATCGTTTGGATCATCGTATTTACCTCTCAGTACTTGAAACGCATGGCCGATTAAACGAAATGTTTCAAATCTTGAACGAATTAATAGGTATAATCCCCCACCAATAAGTAGAATCAGTAAAGGCAATCCCCAAACGGCGCTTGAGAAATCTGCAGTTAATTGTGTGAGTTGTTCCATAACGAGTGTGAAAATTATTGCAATAGGCTAAAAATTCTAGTTACAAATGTAACTTATTCATAAGTAATCAATTATTATTAACGTTTATAAAAAACCGCTATGCTCCTTTTACTTATCTTTGTTCTACTTTGAAAAGTATCCGTATTAATCTTTAATTATTCTAAATAAATATATACTTCACACTATTATGAAAGATGTTTTTGGAACGGCCATTTTAGATTATCAACAAGGAAATTACACGGAAGATTTGGTAACGTCAACCTCTATTTCGGAAGAAGACACCTTGCCTCTGCCCTATTTATTTAGAGACTTTTCGGAGATGCCATCGTTGGAGCAAACCGCTTTAACCCTTGCTAAAGGGTCTGTATTGGATGTGGGTTGTGGCGCAGGAAGTCACAGTCTTTATTTGAAATCAAAAGGGTTAAATGTGAAATCCATTGATATTTCGGAAGGGGCAATCAAAACCTGCCAATTGAGAGGATTGGAGCATGCACAGGTTTTAGATGTCATGGACGAAACACAGAGCTTCGATACCTTATTGTTATTGATGAATGGCTCTGGGATTTTTCAATCCTTGGCGCATACACCATTTGTATTAAATCATCTTAAAACACTGCTAAACCCAAATGGACAAATTCTAATTGATTCTTCCGATATTAAATATATGTACGAAGATGACGATGGCGGCTATTGGATGGACACGAATAAGGATTACTATGGCGAGCTCGATTATACGGTGCGTTATAAAGATGAAGAAGCCACCTTTAGTTGGATGTATCTCGATTTTAAACGTCTAAAAATTGCCTGTGATCAAGTCGGTTTACAATGTGAATTGGTGGAACAAGGCCCGCATTTTGATTTCCTAGCAAAACTAACCCTGATTTAAAAGTCAAATTTATAACTCGCTCCTGCAAGAACTTGCAATCCTTGAACGGGATAATGATTCCAACGTTGGTAATTTTGATTCGCAATATTATGAACCTTGACAAATGCCCCCCATTGGTTGGTGACTTGATAGTCTAATTGCAGATTCGCATCTAAAAACGAGTCTAGTGTGACATTTGGTGTGATTGGTTGTGGGATGAATATCCCTTCAAAATTGGTTGTATCCTCTCTTGACCCACTATAAAACACAGTCCCAGCTAGATTCCATTTTTTAGAAAAATTATAATCCAAAAACAGAGACGCTTCAAACTCAGGTAAATTCCAAACGGTGGATTTTGAATCGACCGTATAGTTATAAAAATCACCTTTTAAACGTAAATTAAATTTTTGACTGACATCAAATTCCAAAGCGCCAGAAACAGTTATCACATCGACATCCTCATACACGATTCCAAAAGAATTCCCTCGATTGTAGTTATTAGGCGTTGAATAATTTTTAATAGTATGCGTTCTAAAAAGGGCTTTGTCGTTCTCGTTAGAATAGCTTCCATGTAAATCATAACCAACGGCGTGTGACAGTTTCCCTTTGGTACCTACAACGACTTTATAAGGCGTCGAACTTGGTTGGATGTCCAGCGTTGGGGACACAAATGGATTTGTTTGCGCAAAATCATAGTATGTATTTTGATACAAATCTCCCGTAATTTCGGCATAAGCCACAACTATTGAATTGACCACTGCATAGCTCGCTTCTATATTTGGATAGAAATAAAAGTCGTTTTTGTTCTGTTCAAAATCCATTAGATAATAGGCTTTAAACCCTAGCGAAACTGCTAAATCATCTAAAACATAGTGATAGCTTGGCGCCACTGAAAACTGAATATTTCCATAGTTTTGTGTTTCTAATCCATTATAACCTTTAGCAAATGTCCCTTTTAAATAATCGGCTTTAAGTCCCGTAGTAATTGAACTATCGAATACGTCGAACTGCAAACTAGTTTTGCCGGTAAGTTGGGTTTCCTGTGATTTGTAGGCATCGGAAAATCGACGTAAGTGAATTCCCCCCGTTTGAAAAAAACCTTTGGTCAACCGCACATCACTGCCCAATTCAATCGTCGAATACACTTGTTTTGGGTCGATAGGCGTCAGGGTCTCAAAAGGAACTCCATACCAGTTCACGGCTTGCCGTTGAAACGTGGCATCAGTATTCCAAACAAAGGACTTTGAACTTTTTGCATAATTGACTTGAACCAAATTATTTGAAAAATCGTCTTCAAGTTGCAAATCGTCAATACCGCCTTGCGACGAGTGATGCTCGATATAACCTCCAATATGTTCCCCTTTTCCAAGACGATGGTTCAAATATAAATTTCCCAGCACCGTCCCGTAATTCCCCAAACCAAGAGATGCATAGTTTTGAAATAATTTTTCTTTTTTAAGTTTTTCTAATCCAACTGAAGTTCCTTTAGCGGGCGTGAATGTGGATGCCACTGGAATAGAAAAAATAGTATACTTAACCGGTTTTTGAGTGGTTTCCGAATTAAATAAACTCGGAGTTTGCTTCAGTTTAAAGGCATCCGATATTTTTGGTGTGTATGGTTTCACAATATTAACTACCTGCGTATCAATCGAATCTTGAGATCGTGATTGGGGCGATTGCGCTTGTAAATTAGGGGCCAGAGCGACCGTTATCAAAACAGATGAAAATCGTAAGTATTTTTTTAATCTAAGACTCATAAAAATTAGTTTTTATTTTGAGTATCTACTTCTATAGATGAATTTGTTTTGGAAGCTTCAGTTTTAATTTTTTCAAGTTCAGATTGGGCATCCTCGACAACTTCATTAAACTCTGAAAAATTTTGAATTACATTTTCTAAAATGTACGTGGACTGAAAAACGTCTTCGAGTGCCTGAAAATTCTTTGCCATGACAATCAATCCTTTGGCGGCATAATATTTATAACTCGAATAGTTTTTAATCAAATATTGAACACTCACATTAGACGCTTCATAGGCACCATCGGACGATTTAAAATACGCCTCAAAATACTGTGCTTCAGCCGCTATCTCACCAGTAGCAATGGTTTTTACTTGCGCATAGGCTTCACGTGCTTTGGATTCATTAGCAGTTTTCATAGCAGCTCTGGCAATAATGATATAGGCATCACTCTTAATATACACATCAGTTTTGGAGTTCTCCAGAATGAGGTCTGCATAACGAATGGCTGCATCATAATCTTCTAATTGAAAATATGTTTTCATTAAGTTGGACTGCGCATATAGCCTGTTTTGAGGATTTATGGCTTCCAATTCTAATCTAATTAATAAGGGACGTGCACGCTCAAAGGCTTTTGTGTCTAATAAAATTTCAGATGATTTTAGTAAGGCCGACTCTGTAAATTCATTCGTAGGTTGCTGACTGACAAACTCATAATGTGGAAGCGCATTTGCATCTAGATTAATTTTATGATACAATTCTGCCAAATAAAAATGGGCCTTTATCAGCTGTTTTCCATTTGGAAACCCTGCAATATATCCATTAAATAACTCAATAGCCTTCGAGGTATTCGTATCTAAATATTGTTTTTCCGCAGCTTCATAAGTAGCATCATCCAATTCGTTATCCGTCACGCCTACATACTTTAGGGTTTTTACCCACGTTGCATAGGAATCAACTTTACCCAAATCAATATAAATAGACCGCGAAGAACTAATCGCTTGAAACGCCTCCGGAGTCGATGGATATTGGACCGCTACTTTATTAAAACTTTGAAGTGCTGCTTGATTAGCCCCTTGATTGTATTGAATCAATCCCTTGCGCAATAAGGCTTTAGAAACCAAAACACTCTTTGGAAATCTACTTATTAATTGACTGTAGTTTTGAAGCGCTTTTTTGGGTTTTCCTTGATTAGCATAGGTGTTTGCCAATTCAAAAAAAGCTTGATCTTTTAGGTAGGAGGATTTAAAACCGAGCACTTTATCTAATTTTTTTATTTTGTCGGAGGTTTGTCCCAGAAAGCCATGACTAACAGCAATTTGGAAGGTGGCATAATCCAATTCAATTTGAGCGATTTTTAACGCGTCTTGATAAGCATCAATCCCTGGACTGTATTGAGTGGTTACAAAATAAGAATCGCCCAATCTCAAAAACGCATCATTTAATAGTACTAAATCAGATGGTTGACTTGAAATAAAAGACTGGAATGCTTTGATGGCATTGGCGTATTTTTTTTGTTTAAAATACGTATAAGCTATATGGTACTCTAAATTCTTAAATTCTTCAAGGGGGGTACTAACCCCATTATTTTGAAAGTCTAAAAACCCATTCAGTGCAGATTTAAAATCTGACAATTGATACTCCACTTCTGCCTTCCAATAAGTGGCCCTTGCATTGATAACTGGATTTAAAGAAATAGTCAACGACCGCTCAAATAACGTCTTAGCGCCATCGTAATCGGCCTCATTATATAATTCTAATGCTCTAAAGAAAGTGACTTTTTGATAGGCTTCTTTATGAGATGATTTTGATTTATTTTCTAATAACTCCAAAGCAGCTTTAAAATTATTAGACGTTATATAGGAATCAATTAATAAAGATTCGATATCTGTTTTAAAAGCAGATTTAGGATATCGTTTCAAAAAAAGAGAAAGCACTTCGGGCGTCGATTGGTATGGATTGCCAATTTCATAACTTAGTTTGGCATAATTCAACCAAGCATCTTCTTGAACATTGGCATTGAAATCCATTTCAGAGGCGTTTTTAAATGCGTTCAAGGCCTCTTGTTTTTTATTAAGATTGATGTAACTTTCCGCTAAATGATAATAGGCGTTTTGAGAAATCGCATTGGAACCATCAATGATTTTATTAAACTCACTAATCGCATTTTGAAACTTATTTTGCTTGTAAAACGCATACCCAAGTTGGTAATAATCCGTGTGATTCCAACGGCCCTTTTTGCCTTTATAGGCCTCTAAATAAGGGATCGCATCTGAATATTTTTGAAGATTGAAATAACTTTCACCAATAATTTTTGAAAGCTCTGAGATTTCCTTAGCCGAACTTTTATCTAATTGTGCGCTTGCCAATTCTATGGCGGTTTCAAACTTGCCCAGCTTAAAATTCAGATCCGATTGGTAATACGATAAATTATCCTTGTAGGCGTCTGTTTCTGCGACTTGATCAAAATAGACTGTCGCTTGGTCATAATCATCGCCTTCATAAGCCATGAATCCAATATAATACTTGGCTTGTGACCCATAGGTTTTAGACGTTTCTACTTTTTTTAAATACGAATTAGCGGCTTTATAGTTCTTGGTAGCATAAAGACTGTATCCATATTTAAAATAAAAAGGAGCGCTGTTGGACTTTGATAAGGAACCCTTTTCAACTTTCTGATACCATTTACGAGCATAGGCATATTTAGCATTCTCAAAATAATAATTAGCCACTTCAAAATAAGCAGAATTTTGCTTGGTACTAGAGGGATAATTTTTCACAAACGACTCTACAAGTAATTCGGCATTTGGTTGATTGAGTCGAACGGCACAATTGGCAGTATAGTAAGCTGCATTTGATTTCAAAAAAGCGTCAGAAGCCGTTGTCTCTACCGATTTGAAAAGCAGTTGGGCCGATTGATATTGTTGGGCGTTATAAAGCGATATGGCCGATTGAAAATTGACCGCCTCACTAGAACAGACCGCCGTTTTTTGAGCAAATCCAACACAAATGAAACACATCAAAATAAGTTGAACTCCGTATTTTATTGAGGTCATAGACTGAAAGAATTTTATTACATTCAAAGATAAAATATATCACGTTGATAACGGAAAAATTTCATCAAAATTATAAGGTGAATAAAATTAAAATGCATCAATACCGTTTAATCTAAAATCATCCTTGATAATTGAATCAAATAGTGATACTTTTATAAAAATTAATTTAGGTAAGATATTCATGTCAAATTCGGTATTAAAATTAGAAGAGGTCTCTATATTTCAAAATGAGACTTTAGTTTTGAATGAGGTCAATATAGATGTAAAAGAAGGCGATTTCGTGTATTTGATTGGCAAAACTGGTTCCGGAAAAAGTAGTTTATTAAAAACGCTTTACGGCGATTTGAAATTAAATAACGGAGCAGGTTCTATTGTTGATATGAACTTAAAAACCCTGAAGGAAAAAGACATTCCTTTTTTGAGACGAAAATTAGGAGTGGTGTTTCAGGATTTTAAACTTCTAAACGAACTGACTGTCAATGGCAATCTCGAATTTGTTTTAAAAGCAACCGGGTGGAAAGACAAAGGCTTAATGAGCGCCAAAATTGAAGCTGTTCTTACCAAAGTAAATATGCATACTACTGGGCATAAATTTCCATACGAGCTTTCGGGAGGCGAACAACAACGTGTGGCCATTGCCAGAGCCCTCTTAAATGATCCTAAATTAATTTTGGCCGACGAACCTACTGGAAATCTAGACCCTCAAACGAGTATGGAAGTCATGGAAGTCCTCTTAGAACTGAATAAAAAAGGACATACAATTTTTATGGCGACCCACGATTATGCTTTGATTTTAAAATATCCAAGCAAAACACTCAAATGTGAGGACACAAAAGTCTTTGAGGTTGTTCAACGTAAAAATTAAGGATGCTCTCTATACTCATTCCAACTTATAATTATAGTATTGAAGCACTAGTAACAGAACTCCATGCGCAAGCGACCGCTTGTGATATCGATTTTGAGATACTTTGTTATGATGATGGCTCTACAAATCTCGATCTCATCGCTTCTAATAAATCCATCAATTTATTAAAAAACACAAGCTATAAAGTTTTAAATTCTAATATTGGCAGAAGTGCTATAAGAAACCTCATGGCTAAAGATGCTAACTACGAATTGTTATTGTTTTTAGATTCAGATGTCATCCCTGTTAAAAATGATTTCATTTCTAAGTATTTAAGCGCTTTAAATTCATCTGTACAATTAGTTTATGGAGGCCTGAATTACCAAGAAAAAACACCTGATGAAAATCAAATGTTGCGATGGGTTTTTGGAAAAAAACGGGAAGCTTTGTCATCCAAAAAAAGAAAGAAATCAATATACTTGAGACTACTTTCTTGTAATTTTATAATCCAAAAAAACGTTTTCAAAAGAATAAAATTTAATGAAGAAATTTCTCTAGACTCACCTGAAGACATCTTATTCTCATATACACTAAAGGAAAATAACATAATTGTTTCTCATATTGATAATCCGGTGTATCATTTTGGATTAGAAAACAGTTCTGTTTTTCTAAAAAAATCATTGAAAGCTCTGTTAGCATCTCATGATTTAGTTAGGAACAATCTTATAAATTTAGAATACATACGCATTATTAAAGTTTTTTATAAATTGAAAAAAATCAAACTTAATTACTTACTAGCTTATTTATTTACTGTTTTCAAAGATTACTTTAGAGCAAATCTCTTATCAAAAAACCCTTCGTTATTCATTTTTGATTTATATAAACTAAGCTATCTTTGTTACAAAAGTAAAAAAGACTAATGGCTATAATTTCCATCATCATACCATTGTTTAATAAAGAACTCTTTATTAAACAAACACTTTTAAGTGTTTTGAATCAGACGTTTTCTGAATTCGAAATAATCATTATTAATGATGGATCTACAGATAAAAGTGTTACTATCATAAACGATATTGATGATAAACGCATTACACTTTACACCACTAAAAACAAAGGGGTTTCTCATGCGCGAAACTATGGAATCTCTAAAGCAAACACTGATTTAATCGCCTTTTTAGATGCCGACGATTTATGGGAACCGAACCATCTCGAAAACTTACACACCTTATACACGAACTTTCCTAATTGCGGATTGTATGCTACAAACTATCACAAGCAATTTTTTTATGGAAAAAAAATAAAAACGCATTTCAATGGGGTTTCAAAAGATCATTTTGGAATCATAGATGATTATTTTTTAGCCTCAACCTCCGATAGTATTGCGTGGTCTTCGGCAGTCATGATTACTAAAAAAATATTTCATGAACTTGGCGGCTTTGATGAGAGAATGCGAACAGGAGAAGACACAGATCTATGGATAAGAATTGCTTTGAAATACAAGGTTGCATTTTCATCAAAAACAACTTCTAATAAAATTCTAATTGATCCTGAATACCACTTGTCATATACAGCCGGACGAATGGATCAAATGAAAATAATAGAAAAGTTTAAACACCTAGAAAACAATAGGGCTTCGTTCAAAAAATACATGGATTTGAATCGATTTTCTATAGCACTTAAAAGAAAAATTGCGGGAGACATTAATACTTATAGAAAATTAAAAAAAGAGATAGACCCAATAAATTTGAATACAAAACAAGTTATTTTACTTGATACACCTATTATAATTATTCGTACACTCAAAAAAGTTCAATTTTTTATGTTGCGATTAAACATTTATTTATCTCCGTTTAATTAGGGCGAAATTCAAAGGGTGTTTTCTAATATTTTTTCCCAGTCACTAGAAATGTTTTTGATTGAGAATTTTTGAACACTTTTTTTTGCATTATTTTTGCAAAGAGAATAAAGTTTTTCATCAAACACAAAACGATTCATCGCGTTTGCGAATAAATCAGGTTTGTAATTTTCGACTAGAAGTCCATTATATTCATTCTTGATAATTTCTGAAGGTCCCGATTCACAATCCACAGAAATAACAGGAATTCCTAAAGACAAACTTTCTATTAATACTGTAGGTAAGCCTTCATATTTACTCGTGAGTAATGTACACATTGCTTTGCTCACTAATGAGTAAGGGTTCTGGGTATAAGGTAAAAAAATTATTTGTTCAGACAAATTCAAAAATTTCACTTTTTGTTCGAGCATAGTTTTATCTTTTCCATCGCCAAGAATCGTAAGTTTCACATTGTATTTTGCTAAATTTGAAAGTCGGTAACTTTCAATAAGCAAAGATAGATTTTTCACTTCATCTTCGATTCTACCAAAGTATAACATAAATTTATCGGAGGATAAAAAAGACTCAGTTACAGAAGCTACGAGTTTTTGGTCTACTGAATTATAAATAACTTTTACATTATTAAAATGATACTTGGCTGTTAATGTCGTTTTTATGGCCTTCGATACCGTAACAAATTTAAATGCATTATTATACATGAATTTTGCAATTAACTTGTTGGCTGGAATATATTCATTAAGGAAAAAACTATGAATTATGAAAATTACTTTTTCATTAGCATACAGTATTTTATTGATTATAAGCTGTTTAACTATATTTGGTCTCGATCTACTGTCAATTATAAAATCAAAATTTTGAGTTCTTAGATAATTGAAAAAGATCCAGAATCGATTTAGCTTGCCAAAAAAAGAATCATCCTTACTCTTTAGGGCTCCCAAATTTAATAAAGTTCCTTTATAATCGTAATCTATAAGATTAAGAACGCTAATAATGTGAACCTCATATCCTAAGTTGTCTAATAGAAAAGATAAAACCGCCGATGATTTTTCGGCACCTCCATCAGCCAAACAGGATACAACAATACATATCTTTTTTTTGGTGGTGGTTGGCATACTTAAAATTATTTTATGTGAGAATTTTGTCTGTTATTGTAAACTTATTAATTTGAAGAAAATACAATTTTAATGCGGATTCTTTTATTAGGTGAATATAGTAACTTTCACAATACTCTAAAAGCTGGACTAGAAAAAAATGGTCATGAGGTCCTATTAGCTGGAAGAAAAGACGGTTTTAAAGGGTACCCAGTGGATATTGATTTTGACCCAGTTCTATTCTCAAAAACCTTATTCAGGAAAGTTAAAAACTTTATATTTCTTATTTTAAAAATTGATATATCTACTCTTGAAATTGTTTATACCTTTTACAGAAATCGAAAACAGTTAAAAGGATTTGATATCGTTCAGATAATTAATGAGTTCCCCATAAGATCAACCCCTTTTATTGAAAAAAAACTGCTTAATTTTATTTTTAAACATAATAAAAAGGTAATCTTATCAGCTTGTGGAGAAGACACCACCTATATAAAATATTTACTAAAATCCGATCTCTCACACCATATTTTGAGTCCTTTTTTAAGGAACCCCAAATTAAAACCCCACTTTGAACCTAGTCTTAAATACTTAAAGCCTTCTTTTAAAAAATTAAGTGAATTTGTAATTAAAAATGTAAACTATATTATCCCGGGAGATTTTGATTATGAAATGGCTTATCGTAATAAAACAAAAGTAAAACCATTAATTCCCTTCCCCGTTAACACCGAAAAAAATACAGTTTTAGCATTAAATATTGAGGGTAAAATTAAAATTTTTCATGGGATATCTCGCAGTAATTATTACAAAAAAGGGAATGATATTTTTGTGCAAGTATTAGAAGAAATACAAGAAAAATATAAAAATAAAATTGAAATCATCCAAGTAGAAAGCATTCCTTATAAAGATTATATAGAATTATATAATGAATCTCATATTCTTTTGGACCAAACCTATGTTTATGATCATGGATACAATGCTTTGGAAGCAATGGCCCAGGGAAAAGTTGTGTTCAGCGGATTTAGTGATGAATTTAAATCTCACTATAATATCACAAAAAAAATAGGGATTCACACGACTCCCAATGTTGAGGAAATCGTGAAAAACTTGAGTTGGCTAATTGAAAACCCGAAAGAGATTTTAGAAATAGGCAAAAACGCCCGTGCATATATTGAAGACCAACATGATTATATAAAAGTAGCTAAAACATATGTGGACACTTGGAACTCTTATTTATGAGAACTGTTTTTTAAAAACCTCAAAATCACGAATATAATCGGACTCATCAAACACATCTGACGCCAGAACTAAGCAAATAGCACCTGAAGAAAAATTCTCTAATTCTCGCCACACACCTTTATTTAACATAAGTCCTTTATCCGGTTTATTTAAAGTAATCAGAGATACTTCTGTTCCATCATCAACTTTAACATCAAAACTTCCACTTAGAGCTATTAAAACCTCAACTTGGTTGATATGCGCATGCCCACCTCTATAAGCAGAACTTGGAACATCAAACAAATAATACACTCTTTCTATATCAAAAGGAATCGTATCTTTTTCAATCACGCCAAGGTTCCCACGAATGTCGGTTATTTTAGGAATGTTGATTATTGTATATTTCATCTTTAATATTAAAATTTAACTTTTAACCACGCGTTCATTAATTCTTTTTCTCCTTCCCAATCTCTAGAAAAATTAGTTTTAATTAATTGAGATGGAATGCCTCCAATTAGGATATTTTCTCCTAAAGGAATATAATTTTTATTACACAAACTGTTAGAGCCTATTACACAATAATTAGGTGTTTTTGTTTTGGCCATGACAGATGTTCTATTCGAAATCGAATTATAATCACCAATAAGGATTGGAGAACTTTTTGGGTATTTTTCGTCTGTTTTTGTATTAATCATCTGATGAAAATTAGTGTCTATAATTTGAGTTTCAGAGCCTAATCTGACCCATTTCCCAAGAACAACTCTATTAGTACAGATTAATTTACTAAAAGATGAAAATCCGGACATATGCCCCATTTCGAAATATGCTGATTTTCCAACATAAAAAAGATAATCTTTTCCAAATTGAATATGCCCTTTAACTATAAATTCTCCGTCTAAATAAACTTCAGCAATTTTCTTAGAACGAGTGGTCATTTCAAAGGGTTGTCCAAAGCCAATCATTCCTCTTTTAATAGGAGCATCAATTTTAATTTGACCTTTAAGCGATGTAAATTTGACACTTCCATAAAAAAATACAGGGAGTTTTTTTGCAATCGAAAACGGAAACATTTTAAAATTAAAATAGAGCGTTTTAACCCAATTAATAGTGAGTGAAATTTTAATGTTTCTCTTTATGTTTCTGAATGTTTGAATCATTAATTTTTAATCTTTAGAAGACTTCTTTAATAAAGACCTCAATAGTTGCATAAAATCCATTTTTTGTTGAAACTGAACTAATGAGAACCCTATTGATATTCCCGCTAAAATCAGCAATAAACTGTGACGAAGATACAGAGATTCCACTAATGTGATGACATAACTAGCTAAACAAAAAAGTGCACATATTATAAAAGTTCTATAAAATGAATTTGTAAAATTGATTCCATACAAGTATTTAGTCAGAACTTTTAGAGATATAAAGTGAAAAAAATAATAAATAAGAAATCCGATTCCAAGTCCCGTGAGTCCGCCATAATCATATGAAAAAATACTAATCACTAAGAAAATTGAATTAAATATTACAGAAAGTATGATGAATACTTTCGAATGGCCTTTAGCAATAATAACATATCCCATAGAAAATGAAACTGCTTTAAAAAAAGTTCCCAAAACTCCAAACATCACAAATCCTAAAATAACATTAAATTCACTTGAGTAAAGGAGTTGAACTATGAAAGGTGAAAAAGTTAAAAATAGCACGATAATTGGCGTAATTAATAGCACAGCAACATCTGCTTGTTGATTAACCGCCACATTCATTTTTATATTATCTGTATTAATCGACGCTAGTCTCGGGAAATAATCCGTAGACATCGCACTGAAAATCATCCCCACATAAGCATTAACAATCAAGAAGCCTGCATTATAAAACCCTACAGATTCTAATCCGCTCGTGTTTCGAATATAGATTTGAATCAGTAAGGTTGCTAAAGCGACAATTAGGGATGTAAAACTCATTGTTGCACCCAATACCAACATGGCTTTACTTTTTTGAAACAATTCCTTTTTAGTGAAACTCAATCTAGGAATATCGATATCTTTAGTAAAAAACTTAAATACGATGAAGGAGATAACTGCCGACACAATTAACGCAGGAACGATCCCATTAATTTTAAAAAAATAATATAAAGGTAATGTTAATAACAGTGAAACCGTACTCGCTATTAGATTTGCAGACGCTAGCTTTTTTAAGCGACGTATGCCCTGAAGTATCGCTATTTCCCCTTTGGTCAATTGAGTAAACAAAACCGCTATTGACAACCAAACAAACGAATACGCATAATCTGTATTTCCAAAAGTTAATTGACTTATAACTTTTGAGAAAACAAGTGTAATTAACGCTCCAATTGTTCCAGTGAACCAAATCAATTTTTCTAGAACAGATATAATTTCAGCAACTTTTGAGGTGTCAGGATCTGATTTTTTTTCAGAAATTTCTTTAACGGCACTTGTATCTAACCCAATTTTAGTGACATCACCAATGATTCGAAGCGCCGAATTTAAAAGTCCAATCACCCCAAACCCTACGGGGCCAATAAGAATTGCAATGGCTTTGGAACGAATCACAGAAATCAAAATATTAAAAACCTGCACGACCCCGAAAAGCGAAGTTGCTTTCATAATTTGACCATATGATTTTTTCTGTTTAAACATCTGCTAATTTAATATGCATTTATGGTTCTAATGACCGTATTAATCTCTTCATCTATGAGCACAGGACTCATCGGAATACTTACTATTTGTTGATGGATTATTTCAGTAAGAGGGAAGTCTAAATAACCATACGATTTTAGAGCTTCTTGTTGATGGGGAGGAATTGGGTAATGAATCATTGATTCAATAGCATTATCTTTCAAATAGTTCATAAAATGATTTCGATCCTCAACTAAGACTACAAATAAATGAAATACATGATTTTTAGTCCCTGAATAAAAAGGGAGTTTAATTTTAGTGTTTCTGATTCCTTTCAAGTAACGCTTAGCAACAGATCTTCTTTTTTCATTATCTTCATCTAAATTAGGGAGTTTAAGATTCAAAAAAGCAGCTTGTAGTTCATCTAATCGGCTATTGAATCCAATCACAGAATTCACATATTTTTTAGGGCTTCCATAATTTCTTAGTTCTTTAAGTAAATGAGCCAATTGTGAATCATTCGTCGTAATAGCACCCGCATCGCCGAGGGCTCCAAGATTTTTGGAAGGGTAAAAGCTAAAGGCTGCAGCATTACTTAAACGACCCGCTTTTTGTCCCTTAGCGTCTATAGCTCCATGAGCTTGAGCAGCATCTTCAATCACTAATAAATTATGAACATTTGCTATCTTTTGAATTTTCTCCATAGCTGCTAATTGACCATATAAATGAACAACTAAGACTGCTTTGACTTCTGAAGATATTGCAGTGGTTATTAGTGAAGGGGAAAGGTTATATGTTTCTGGATCAGGCTCAATAAAAACTGGTTTTAAGCCTGCATTTATAATTGATAATATACTTGCTATATAAGTGTTCGCAGGCACTAATACAGCATCCCCTTTTTTTAGTTTGCCCAACTGAATGTAGGCTCTAAATATGAGCGTTAAGGCATCTAATCCGTTTGCTACGCCAATACAGTGTTTAGCATTACAGAATGTTGCAAAGTTGGATTCAAAGGTTGATACTTGAGAACCTAAAATATAATGGCCAGAGTCTAAAAAGGATGTAAAAGACTTTTCAAAATCAACTTTGTACGATTCATTTATTTTATGAAGGTCAAGAAATTTAATCATTGTAAAATAGTATTAAGCAGTTCATACTTCTCAACATCTATAACGTAAAAATCTTGTGAAACAGTGCGTGCCCCAAAGCCTTCTTTCCAAAACAATAAGCCATAATTTACCTCTAATCCATTATTCATATTTGAGCTGCCAAAATCAAAAAATACTTTTTCATTAAACACCGAGCTTATAAGATGTGCATGTAAAAAATCTAGACTTCCAAGTTTATTGTTATTTTCGTTTCCAGAAACATATTGGGTATGAGCGACTCTAGCGGACTCAAAAATAGTAGTTCCAGCTACAATTTCGTTGTTGTAATAAACATTAAATTGACGGATATTTTCTGGAAAGTGAGTTTTTAAGTTCGTTATTTCCTGTAATGAATGAACAGGTTTAGTTTTGTGTTTTAATTTTAAGTTTGGAATTAATAGCTGATTCCAAAATTCATCAAACGCAGCAACTTCTTTGATTTCTAGACCTTGTTTTTGAGCTCTTGAAACACCTTCTTTTCTACTTTTAGATAAAGAAATACCATCTGAATATCGTATCACTGAGAGCGTATCTCTGCGGCGTAATTTTGCTTCAAGAATGAATAAAAAATATGAGAATTCATCTGAAAGTTTTGAGTTGTAAAATTGAGGAATTGGATTTATATAAAGGGTTTGGCAACCCGATTCCTTTAAAAACTCTAGAATAGATTTAAACGATTCTAAACTATCTTTAAATTTCACGTCTTTAATAAAAACAACCCCACCATAACTAAGTCCTTGATGAGAATAAATTTTACTGTCTTTTTTGTTGGCTGGAAGTAGGGCTATTAATTGTTCATTTTTATAAACCATCAAAGAATAATCTTCAAAACGCTCTTTGTGGTAGTCCATAAAATCCCTTTGAAAAAGGAATGTAGCGTTTTTAGCTTCTTTGACAAAAGCATCCCATGTAGACTTTAAATCGTTATGATATTTTTTGACTAAAAAAATACGGCTCTAATTAAATCAGTTAATCTTGTGAAAATACTACTTTTTCTTGAAAAACAGGTAATAAATATTGATTCCAATAATTGAAGCGTTCGAAATAATAATTGGCCAGGAGGTTGCTAACATAAAACCATAAGCTACAAAGAAGGCACACGCAACAGAGTTGAGCATTCTTAAATGCCGAATATCTTTCATCAAAAAAGAGATCAACAACACTAACATTGCTAAATAGCCTACTAATTCAGTTGCATGCGTTTCTAAAAAACCCATTATATAATTTTATTTCGTTTACGATCCGTTTCAGTCAAGTATATTTTACGTAATCTTAGTGATTTTGGCGTCACTTCGACATACTCATCTTTTTGAATATATTCTAAAGCTTCTTCTAATGAGAACTTAATTGCCGGAACAATTTTAGCTTTATCATCGGCACCAGAACTACGAACGTTACTTAACTTTTTAGTTTTAGTAATATTAATCGCCATGTCATCGCCACGAGAATTTTCGCCGATCACCTGACCTTCATAAATACTTTCGCCTGGATCGACAAAAAACTTACCTCTGTCTTGTAACTTATCAATAGAGTAAGGAATGGCTTGACCTAACTCCATAGAAACTAGCGATCCATTTTGACGTTCTGGTATTCCGCCTTTAAGTGGCTGATATTCTTTGAATCGGTGTGCCATAATCGCCTCACCTGCCGTCGCAGTTAGTAATTGATTACGCATCCCTATAATCCCTCTTGATGGAATTATAAACTCACAGACCATACGCTCGCCTTTTGCTTCCATACTCAGCATTTCCCCTTTACGCATCGTCACCATTTCAATGGCTTTACCAGAAACAGATTCTGGTAAATCAATGGTCATTTCTTCGACAGGTTCACATTTAACGCCGTCAATGACTTTTATAATTACTTGTGGCTGGCCAATCTGTAACTCATAACCTTCGCGACGCATCGTTTCAATTAATACAGACAAGTGTAATACACCTCTACCAAATACCATAAATTTATCGGCACTATCGGTTTCATTGACTCTTAATGCTAAATTCTTTTCTAGTTCTTTATTCAGACGTTCTTTGATATGTCTTGAAGTTACAAACTTTCCGTCTTTGCCAAAAAATGGAGAATCGTTAATTGTAAACAACATACTCATTGTTGGCTCATCGAT
>ERZ1047472.902-NODE-902-length-24475-cov-6.217690_pt1 | contig 24475 bp, 19 predicted proteins | sample MGYA00383095_ERZ1047472 | MGnify/ENA primary metagenome ERZ1047472 (study PRJEB29581, sample SAMEA5548365) | metagenome | biome: marine; feature: coastal; material: water | depth 1 m | study: Short-term variability in the microbial, nano- and picoplankton dynamics... | reverse complement strand
TTGAGGCGTAGCAGGCATCTTCTGAGCGAATGTTGGGGTGTTCGCTGAAGGGTATGTCCTCGCCGTATTTAGTGGCGGCGGCGGCCTCGGCTTCTAAGATCATGGGTGTGTTTTCGCAGTGGGTGGCAACCAGTAAGTCTGTTGCCGCAAAGATCCCCTCAAGAGTGGTTCGATCATCCACCAGCATGTTGCCCGTGCTGGCGCCCATGAAAATTTTGACCCCGCAGGTCAGGCTAGGGTCAACGCTTTTTACAGCTTCTAGATTGTCGTTTGTCGCCCCTAAATAAAATCCGTAGTTGGCGGCAGAGCAGCCGGCAGCGCGTTCGCGCTTATCGATCAGGGCGCTCTCAGAAATGGTCAGTGGGTTGCAGTTGGGCATCTCCATGTAGCTGGTGATGCCGCCAGCCACTGCGGCAGCTGATTCGGTACGAATGTTGCCCTTGTGCTCAAAGCCCGGCTCCCGAAAGTGCACTTGGTCATCGATCATGCCGGGAATAAGGTAGGCGCCTTGGGCGTCAACGACTGTCGCATCATCCGGCGCCGGTACGTTAATACCCTTGATTCGTTCGCCCTCAACGACAAGGTCGCCCTCGATGATGGTGCCTTCGTTGACGATGCGTGCGTTTACAATTCGTTGATTCATTATTGTATTTTTACCTCGGCTTCAATTTCTACTGGGACGCTAAAGGGCAATTCGGCCATGCCCACGGCGGATCTGGCATGGGCGCCAACATCTGGCCCAAAAATCTGCAAAATTCGATCTGAACAGCCATTAATCACCCCGGGAATTTTGTTGAACCCCGGCGCGGTATTGACCATTCCGAAAATGCGCAGCCACTTTGCGACTCGATTCAAGTCACCCAAGTAGGCATGCAGGCTGGCGCAAAGGCCAAGGGCAATATTGGCTGCAATATCATAGGCCTCTTCGGCACTGACCTGCTCGCCAACCTTGCCGAATGGCCCGCACATGCTGCCGCCTAGGTCCGTTGGCACGTGGCCAGACAGATACAGGTGGTCTCCGTCGGCCCTGACCAAGTCGAAGGGCAGGGTAGCGGTGTTCATGGGCTGGGGCAGTTCAAAGCCCAGTTCGTTCAAGCGCTGTTCAATACTCAATGTGTGCTTCTCGACAGTAGTGCCTTGGTTTAGCGGGTAGCAGAATCCTGCGACGATGAGTCGGCACTATAAAAGGTTCCCTTAACGGTTACATCTTTGTTTTAAAAGCGGGTTGCGTACTTGGGTTTTCAAAGGTGGCAATAAAGCGAGGTTTATCGATCCAAGACCTGAATTTGTGTCTATTGTTGGGAAAACTTGGCTAGGGGTTGTCTCATGCAGGTCATGTTCCGGCAGCCGCCGCTGCGGCATAATGGGTCATGAATAACACAAGTGAACCAAACGTCGACGCCGCCCGGTGGGCGCCTGAACAAAGCGCGCCACATCAAGCGGTTCTGCAACGGTTACAAGCCTTGCTGCCAGCGGCTAGCGTGATTACAGACCATGCAGGTCTGCGCCCCTATGAAACCGACGGGCTGACCGCCATTCGGGAAATGCCCTGGGTGGTCGTGCTACCGGAAACCGAAGCCCAAGTTGCCGAAGTGGTGCGTTGCTGCGCCCAGCACGGAGTGCCGGTGATTGCCCGAGGGGCCGGCACCGGATTGTCAGGGGGTGCTCGGCCTCATGCTCAAGGCGTGGTGCTGGGGCTATCGAAAATGTCGGCTATCGAAAAGATCGACATCGAAAACCGAGTGGCTATTGCACAGCCCGGGGTGCGCAATTTGGCTATCAGCCAAGCAGCTCAGCAGTATGGCCTGTACTATGCACCGGACCCTTCCTCCCAAATCGCCTGCAGTATTGGTGGCAACGTGGCGGAAAACGCTGGTGGCGTGCACTGCCTCAAGTACGGCTTAACCGTGAATAACGTGCTGGGTGCCCGGGTGGTGCTGGCCGATGGCAGCATCGTTGAACTTGGTGGCGCTTTGTATGACAACCCTGGCCCGGATCTATTGGCCCTGCTGTGCGGCTCCGAGGGCATGTTGGGAATTGTCACTCAAGTGACGGTGGCCTTGCTACCAACCCCTGAAACCAAGGCCGTGCTGCTAGCGGGTTTTTCCAAGGTCGTGGATGCCGGAAACGCGGTAGCCGAGATCATCGGCGCGGGCATCATTCCTGCGGGCATGGAGATGATGGACAAGCTGGCAGTGCAGGCGGCTGAAGCCTTTGCCAAGGCGGGTTACCCGCTGGACGCGGAAGCCATCTTAATTATCGAGTTAGACGGGGCCGCTGCCGAACTGGGCGCGCTTACCGAACAGGTCACTAGGTTGCTGCGTGCGAACGGCGCCTATCAAATCGATGAGGCCCACGATGCCTCTACTCAAGCTCGGCTATGGAAGGGACGAAAGTCGGCGTTTCCCGCGGTCGGCCGGCTGTCGCCAGATTACTTGTGCATGGACGGCACCATTCCCCGCAAGGCCCTGCCTTCGGTGTTGACCGAGATCGACAACATTTCTCAAACCTTCGGGCTGGCAGTGGCCAACGTATTTCATGCGGCAGATGGCAACCTGCACCCCTTGGTTTTGTTTGATGCTAATGAACCCGGGCAAACCGATAAGGCCATGGCCATGGGGGCAAAAATACTCGAGGCCTGCGTTGCTGCTGGGGGCACCATCACTGGTGAGCACGGAGTGGGTGTTGAAAAGCTCGACACCATGTGCGTGCAATTCACTAGCGCTGAACTGGAGCAGTTTTTCCGTCTGAAGACGGCCATGGATCCTGAGGGGCTGCTGAACCCAGGCAAAGGCATACCCACCCTGACCCGGTGCGGTGAGTTGGGCGGTATGCACGTCCACAATGGCAGGCTGCCGTTTCCAGAGCTGGAGCGTTTTTAGTGGCTTTCGATGCGGCGTCTGATCTGATCGATCAGATCAAGGCCGCGGGTCAACGTAACCAGAAGCTGTTGATTCAAGGTCATAGCAGCAAACGCGGTTGGTTAGCCAGTTCCCGGGGCGATGATGTGTTGGATCTCACCAGTCATCAGGGAGTATTGCAGTATCAGCCCGAAGAACTGGTGATCACCGCTCGTGCGGGGACACCCCTTGGGGTCATCGAAGAGACACTGGCCGAACGCGGACAAATGCTTGCCAGCGAGCCGCCTTGTTTGGCGGCCAACACCTCTCGGTCCGGGACTCTTGGCGGCGCTGTGGCCAGCGGCCTCAGCGGCCCTGGGCGCCCTTGGCTTGGAGCGATTCGAGATGCGGTGCTAGGTGTTGAGTTGATCAATGGCGCGGGTGAATATCTTCGCTTCGGCGGACAGGTGATGAAAAATGTCGCCGGCTACGATGTGTCTCGTTTGCAGGCCGGCGCCTGGGGCTGCCTTGGGGTCATGTCTGTGATTAGTTTGCGGGTGCAGCCTGTTACAGAACAGGAATGGACCCTCAGTGGCGCGATGGCAGCCGAGGCTGCAATTGACCTGTGTGCGGACTTGGGACGTCGCAATCTACCCATTACCGCAAACTGTTGGTATTTGGGGGTGTTGTACTTGCGCTTGTCTGGCAATGCCAGCGGTGTGACAGCGGCCTGTGAGTCTTTGTCCGCCGTAGGATTGAACCGAACAGATGCAGTGCCAGATCTTTGGCGGCAATTGAAAAACCACGAGCATCGTTTTTTTCATCGAGAGAATGCCTCCAAGGACGATTCCACCTCCGATACCATTGTCGGATCGAGGCCAAAGTTATGGCGGGTAGTCGCCCCGCCTGCGGCGCCCGTCCCCAGTTTTTTGACCACCCCAGAGCGCGATCTGCTGACCTTGTGGAGTGGTGGTTTACGCTGGTTCTATCATGACGAAGCAGATGCCGTTCTAGACTACAGTCGTGCGGTGGGCGGTTGGTGTTGGGCGTTGGGTGAAGCCATGCCCTTGGAAGCGGCCCACCAGCAGATTATTCAGCATCTCATGGCAGCATTTGATCCGCATGGGGTGTTCGCTAACCCGCTTGGTCTTGGGCCTAAGGCCGCGAGTACTTTTGGCGGGGGAGCTAGCTAATGCAAACCCAACTGCCTGCGGATTTTATTGCCACAGATCGTGGTCGCAGGGCTAATGAGATTTTGCGCAGCTGTGTGCACTGCGGTTTTTGCAATGCCACCTGTCCCACTTATCAACTCAGTGGGGACGAGCTGGACGGCCCGCGCGGTCGCATCTATCTCATCAAAGAGCTATTCGAAGGCGCTCAAAATCCGGAACGAGTCACCCAGCACCTGGATCGTTGTCTGACCTGCCGGGCTTGCGAAACTACCTGTCCTTCCGGCGTTGCTTACGGTGAGCTTGCAGACATTGCCCGAGTCGAGATCGGCCCCCAGCGAACCGGCGTGCAAGGGCTGCTGCGACGCCTGCTGCAGTGGATGGTGCCACATGCCCGCCGTCTGCGCCTGCTAGCCCGAGTCGGTAAATTTGTAACGTTTGCTATGCCAAGGGCGCTGGCCGCCCAAGTGCCTGATAATGTCACCACAGGTTTAGCTTCGGACACTCCGGGGTCTAAACAGGTGCTGGTGCTGCAGGGGTGTGCTCAGCAAGTTACCACGGGCCAAGTTAATCAGGGCTTGCAACAGTTGCTCGGCGAACTGGATATTGGTGTGTTGACGGCGCCAAAGGAAGGTTGCTGCGGTTCTCTGGATTTGCATCTAGGTGATGAAGCAGCAACCCTGCGGGCCGTGCGCAACAACGTGGATGCCATTCATCCGCTACTAACCCAAATTGATGCCGTGATTTCCACTGCCTCGGGCTGTGGTGTAACGCTAAAAGACTATGGACGCCTGTTGGCTGCTGATCCGGACTACGCCAAAACCGGGGCCGAGGTTGCCGGTGCCACAGTCGATGTAAGTGAATACCTGACGGGGCTGGGGCATAGTCTCAAGGCCAAGTTCCCGGGTAAGCGTGTGGCTTGGCATTCTCCCTGCAGTTTGCAGCATGGCCAGCAGTCCGAAGGCTTAGTGGAGGCCTTGTTGACCGGTGCAGGCTATGAGTTGGTGCCTGTGCCGGATGCTCATCTTTGCTGCGGTTCGGCAGGTACCTATTCTGTATTGCAGCCCCAATGGTCTCAGCAGCTGCGAAAAGCCAAGCTGGAGGCGCTGGAATCTGCAGCGCCGGACATCATCGCTACCGCCAATGTGGGCTGTCAGACTCATCTTTCCCATGGTGCGAATACGCGGGTTATGCACTGGATTGAACTGGTCAGTTAACCTAGTCTAGAACCATTCCAACCGGGGGGAAGGAAATGGTGACACAAGAGCAGGGTGCTTCTGGCCGCGATTATGGATTCTTAATGTTTCTGACGTTGCTCAACGTCATGAACTTCGTCGATCGACAGTTACTAGCCAGTTTTGCAAACTGGATCGTGCCTGACTTAGGGCTAACCAATACCCAGTTTGGGTTGCTCACCGGTTTGATCTTTATTTTTTTCTACTCGGTTGCCGGTGTCTTTATGGGCGTGTTGGCCGACCGCGTTAATCGCACTCGACTGATTGCTGCAGGCTTGGCGCTCTGGAGTGCTCTAACGGCACTATCTGGTATGGCCAAGGGCTTTGTCAGCCTGGCTATTCCCAGACTCTTCATTGGTGTCGGTGAGTCCATTATGACTCCTACGGCCATGTCCCTGTTGGCAGATCGATTCCCCTCCAGCCGCCTGGGTTTTGCCTCCGGTGTTTATTACATGGGTGTGCCCATTGGTGTGGCAGCTAGCCTTTTTGTTGTTGCCTATCTGGAGCCGTTGCTCGGTTGGCGGGGTTGTTTCTATGTTCTGGGCGCCATCGGTTTAGTGTTAGCGCTGATTATGTTTTTCATGAAAGAAACGCCCCGGCGCCACGAGGTAGAGGCGCAGGCTAAACAGGAAGCGGAGATCGAGCGGCCATCCGTGAAGGAGATGCTGGCAACGTTGGTGAAAGCCTTTAAAAGCTCGCCAGCATTGTTAATGACCGTCCTGGGTGGTGTGGCCTTCCACTTTATTCTTGGGGCGGCCACCTTTGAGCAGCTTTGGTTTGTTCAAGAGCGGGGCTTTGATCGCAGTGAGATCGCTGAGTTAAGCGGCTGGTTAGCATTTGCCGGCGGCATAGCGGGCAACTTATTTGGCGGTGTCGGCGGTGATGTTTTCTTGCGTAAAACCGGCATGGGGCGGCCCATGTTTTTGTTCTGGATTATGCTCGTTCTTACCCCGATTTCACTTTACTACCGGGTTGTTGATCCGACCTCGATGTTCTTTTTGTTCGGCATCTTCGTTGGTTACTTTCAGCTAGGCTGTTTTTATGGACCTACCTTTGCAACGGTTCAAGAGCTGGTGCCTCCCCAGATACGCGGTACGGTTGTGGCCTTTTATATCCTGTCGCTCAACTTTTTCGGTTTAGGGCTTGGCGTCACCGGTGGTGGAATCATGGTGGATTGGATGATCGCTCAAGGAATTGCTGAACCGTACACGATGACGCTGCTCGCGTTTACCGCACTGTCGCTGTTCGCCATCCCGTTGTTTTTCTTTGCGGGTCGGCGTTTTGAACGGGACCGGGAAGCCCTTTACGCCAGCGTGTCTTAAGCGGTACGACCCAGCCAATGGTCTGTGTTATGTCCAAAAGAACTGTGTAAGGAGAGTACATTGACTGAGCAATCAATGTTGAGTGAAGAAAATCACGGTGATGGCCCACCTGACAAAAAGCAAGTTCGCATCGATACGTTGATGAAAACCCAGTGGTACCGCTGGTACGCCTTGGCGATATTGGTCCTCGTCTACTGCTCCAGTCATGTGGATCGCCAGATCATGGGGATTCTGCTCGAGCCGATAAAACTGGAGCTGGGCGCCAGTGATACCCAGATGGGGTTTTTGATCGGTCTTACCTTTGCGATTTTTTATGCAACCCTTGGCATGCCCATCGCCATGCTGGCTGACCGCACAAACCGGCGGAACATCATTGCCTTAGCCACGACGATCTGGTCTGGCATGACCGTACTTTGTGCCTTTGTTGGTAGCTATACCCAGTTGGCACTGGCGCGAATCGGCGTGGGTATTGGTGAAGCGGGGTCCAGCCCGCCGTCCCACTCCATGATTTCCGATCTCTTTCCTCAAAGCCAGCGGGCCACAGCCATGGGTATATTCGCCTTGGGTATCAACCTAGGGTTATTGATTGCTTACTTGGGCGGCGGCTGGATGAGCGAGCACTGGGGTTGGCGCACGACCTTTATTGTTGTGGGTCTGCCTGGAATCTTAATTGCGCTGTTGGTTCGATTTACCCTAATTGAACCGCCAAGAGGTGCATCGGAAGAAGCTAAACAAGATCGAGCGGGTGCCCCGGGGTTGGGTGAGGTTTGGAAAACCATGCTGAAGACTCCGGCTACCCGTCATGTGGTTTTTGGTTCTGCCTTGGCCGGTTTTGTGGGCTATGGCATGACCCTTTGGCTTCCGGCGTTCTTTGTCCGTTCCCACGGTTTAAGCCAAAGTGAAACCGGTCTGACCTTAGCCCTGTTATCTGGCGTGGTTGGTGGCCTTGGTACCTTTACCGCAGGGCGTTTGGCGGACTATTTGTCCCAGCGGGACCCACGCTGGCTGGCTTGGGTGGTAGCGATTGGCAAGGGCGGATTGGTGCCGTTCTTGGTGCTTTTCTTTTGGCTCACGGACTTCACCTCGGCGTTACTGGTTTACATCATTCCAGCCTTTTTCGCCGGTTTTTACTTGGCTCCAACCTTTGCCATGGTGCAGCAGCTGGTGCCTGTGCAAATGCGTTCGGTTGCCGCGGCGATCTGTTTGTTCTTGTTGAACATCATTGGCATGGGACTAGGTCCTCAGGGCGTGGGTATTTTAAGCGACGTGTTTGCCGCCGAGCACGGCGCCGAGTCACTGCGTTATTCGCTGATGGTGTTTAGCTTGGTCAATCTATGGTGTGCGTGGCATTACTTTATGGCGGCTAAAACCCTGCAGCAGGATACCCAGCGTATTGCCGAAATGTCGTCGGCGCCTGGCTAGCTATTCGCTGGCTCCGCAGCTCTGAGATCCATGTATCCGGTCTACCCGCAGGCTGCCTATGTGGCAGGGGTTTTGGTCTTTACCGGGTAAAGGCCTCAGCCGCCCAAAACCCTTTGAATACCGGTAACAACAACCTGAACTTGGTTTGGCCCCGCCTGTAGTCCGGTTGCCAGTCTTCTGGTTTGATTTGGCGACAGGATAGTGATGCGTTGGTTGTAGCTGCGTCGGTTACCTTGTCCATCAATCAAACGCACCTGCAGGTCGATCCCTTGTAGGCTGCGGGGGGTCGTATTCGTCGCCTCTATGACTAGGGTGCCGTCGGTATCGGTTCCCCAGCGCAGGTCTACGACGCTCTCGGGGCGCTCTTTGCTCCGTAGGGTGACCAGCGAGGTCAGCGCCGCTTGCCCGGTTGCTCCGCCGTCGGTGGCGGCTTTGGCGTAAAGCTCCTCCGCTTCTTGGGTATTACCTTCACGTTCGGCAATGGCGCCGAGTGCGCCATAGGCTTGAGCCGTTTGCAGCAGCTCTAGGCTGCGGTTCAGGTGACGCTTGGCCTTGGATGTTCGGCCCCGCTTTTCATTTACCACGCCGCTGCGCAGCAGGGGGTAGAAGAAGTTTGGGTTTAACGCGATGGCCTGATCAAAGGCAGTATCCGCGGCGCCCAGCTTGTTTTCTTGGGCTTCGATATCCCCAAGCAGGGCGAAAAAGTGGCCTTCGTTCGGCTCGATATCAATGGCTTGATTCACTAAGCGCCTAGCAGCCTTCGTGCGATTGTCGCTCAGCGCCTGCTTTGCTTCGTCATATGCCTTATACCCTGGCTTGGTTTGGGTTAAACGCTGCATGACGTCGCGATAGCGCTGGCGGCCTTGAATGCCACCGGCTGGTAGGTTGGCTACATGGATTCGGTTCGCTTGGAGCCGTTCTTGGGAGGGGGGGTGGCTGGCGAACAATCCCTGCAGAAAATCCGGTTGCTGGCTGTCTTTAAGATCGACAAAGGTTCGCTGCAAATCCACGGCACCTTGCGGGTCGTAGCCAGCTCGGCTCATGTAGTTCATACCGTACAGGTCTGACTCCCGCTCGGCATCCCGACCGTATTTGGAGCTTAACAACGCGGCTCCTGCGCTTGCGCCAATAACCGCAACCCCACTGTAGTCACTATCCGCTGCGGCTACGCCGGTGGCAGCTACCGCTGCCTGAAGCAGCACGGCCCGCTGTACAGATTTGGCACTGTGCTTTGCGGCGGCGTGAACTACCTCGTGGCCAAGGACCGCGGCCAGTTCAGCTTCGCTATCAAGCTCTGTTAGCAAACCCCGGTTGATGGCGATTTTGCCGCCGGGCAACGCCCAAGCGTTAGGCGTGGAGTCGTTAATCACCGAAAACTCATAGGGTAGTGAGCGGTCACTTACGGCGGCCACCTTGTTGCCGACCTCCTGTACATAGGCCTGTACGGCAGGGTCTGCTACGTAATCACCCCCCTGAGATTGGCGCGCCGGTAGGTATTGCTGTGCGCCGGTTTTTAGCTCCCATGCCTCGGAAACAATGCTCAGTTCGCTTTTGCCGGTAACGGGGTTAGTTGCACAGCCCGCTAGGCCTTGGAGCAAAAACGTAACGCACAGTAGGCTTGTGAGCTTTATCGCGTTAACAGAGGAGGAAAAAAAAGGTCTTTGTGGAACAGGATTCAGTTCTGATTTTGGTACAGGGTTTTTCATGGTGGTTAGTCTCCAATGGTGAGGCCTTAGCCTCTGGCGCGGCTATAGCGCTGGCGTATTTGCCGTGCCTCTCTGGTTTTGCCTTGCGCTTCGTAGACCTTGGCGAGCTGAAGCCACGCGGCAGCGGCTTTATTTGAATCGCTGCCTGCCAAAGCGATGGCTTTGCGCGCGTGTTGAAATGCCGTGACGTCGTCGCGCTGACTCAAGTGCACTTCGCTTAGTCTGACCCACAGTGAGGCTTCTCTTGGTTCGATGCGAATAGCTCGTTCCAGCAGCACGATAGCGGTATTAGGGCGCTGGTTGTCCAAGGCGTTATTCGCTTGGGCTAGTAGCGTCTGGGCGCCGCTGCTGCGCGGTGGTGTGATGACCCGCTGAGGAGGTTCATCAGCGTTGTCATCGGCCGTTGGTCCTGACGGGCCTGGTTTGCCGCTATCGGATACTGGAACGTTTCCACCAGTGCTGACGCAACCGGCAAGCAGAAAGGTGACGAGTAGTGTGCTGGTTCGTCCAGATAATTGGCCTGTGACGAGGGCCTTTAGCGCACTTGGGAGTGTTTCAATTCCTAGCACTTTTTATCCTTTTTACCCGGTTGTCTTTCTCGGTGCGGCTTCTTTTAATGGTCAACAACGATGCTTCGCGGTTGGCTCTGCTACCAAGTGATGCACTGAGCCGGCTAGTCTTCCTTCAGCGAACAGTAATTCCATGTTCCGGTTACCCAAGGACCGCCCAAACCCACAGCGATCATGTCAGCGCCCAAAAATAGACCGCAATCGCTGACCAAGGCCGACCTTGATGTTGCAGCCGGGCTTGATAGGCAGAGTATCTGGGCGAGTTATGGGTAGCACAACCACATCTGCACATTTATCGGTGGCTTGAAAGCCTGTGTCGTATTCGATTGCGACAGAGTTCTCATTTGCCAAGATAATAAGCGGGTCCACGCCTTCTTCTCGCATCATGGCATTCCAAATGCGCATGGCCCCAGAGGAGCCTGTTAAGCCTGTGGGTTTGTTGTCGTCTCGGCCAACCCAAACCACCGAAAGCTTGCTGTTATCAAAACCCGCGAACCAACTGTCTCGATTGTCGTTGGATGTGCCGGTTTTGCCCGCTACGCCTTGCTTTGCGTAGGGCGAGGATCGCCCGGTACCGCGGCGCATGACGATCTCCAGCCCTTGATTGAGGCTCATAGCAACATCTGGATCGATGGTCTGCTCCAGCGCAAAGGGATAGTGGGATAAGGCATTGCCTTGTTCATCCAAGACCGCGATGACGCTTTTGGGGGAGACGCGAAAACCGCCGCTGGCAAAATTGCCGTAGAGCTCCAGCAGCCTTAACGGGGACATAGCCTCGGCCCCAAGGAAAAAAGACGGATACCGGTTTTTTGCTGCATAACCTAGTAAGTCAGTAAAGCGGGCTTGTACGGTGCCTATGCCCACTCGATTGCCCAAGTCTACCGTGGCGAGGTTTAGTGACAGCGCTAGGGCTTTGATGATGGGCAATTCACCACGACTTTTGCCGTCATAGTTGCGCGGGCTCCAAGGTTCGCCGTTGGGAGGTATGAGGGTGATCTCTTCATCGTTGACCAAGCTCGACCAGTCGTAGCCGTTTTCCAGAGCGGTAAGGACGATTAGGGGTTTGATGACTGAGCCCACCGGACGCTGAGCGTTCAAGGCTCGGTTAAAGCCGTCTACCCTGCCACGCCTGCCGCCCACAAGGGCGAGCACTTCACCTGTCTGAGTATCCGCAACCACGGTGGAAGCCTGTAGATCGCGCTGGGAGGGGGCACGCCCTTGTTCGATGGCCTTTAAGGTTTGACTGACTGCTTGTTGGGCGTTTTCTTGGGTTCGCGGGTTGAGGGTGGTGAAAATTCTCAAACCTTGTGAGCGCAAATCTTTTGCGGAATAGCGCTCTCTCAACTCCATGCGCACGAGATCCATAAAGGCGGGGTAGTACGCGCCACCGCTATTGGGGCTGTCCACGACTCCTAGGGGCTTGCCGATGACTCGTTGGTGGGCATCTTGGCTGATCAGTCCATCGTCTCGAAATGTATCCAGAATTCGATTGCGTCGCTGCAGGGTTCGCTCAGGGTGTCGGAAGGGATTGTAGTAGGACGGCCCCCGGATAATGCTGATCAGTGTGGCGATTTGATCCGGCGGAAGTTCGTTCAATGGTTTATTGAAGTAGTACTGGGCACCTAAGCCGAATCCGTGAATCGCTCGAGCGCCATTTTGACCCAGAAAAATCTCATTGATGTAGGCGGTTAGAAGATCCTCTTTGGAAAAGCGCATTTCCAGAATAATGGCCATGGCCAATTCGCGCAGTTTTCGTTCGATGGTGCGCTCATTGGTCAGGAAGTAACTTTTGACCAATTGCTGGGTCAGGGTACTGCCTCCTTGCTGTCGCTTGCCGCTACGTAGGTTAACTAGGGCAGCTCGAGCAATACCCGTGATGCTGAAACCTTTGTGTTCGTCGAATGTACGGTCTTCTACCGCTTTCAGGCCGTTTGCCAGTAGGTCCGGCACTTGGTCCGGCGCCAGGATTACTCGGTCTTCGCCGTGGGAGGGGAAGAAGCTGCCGATGACGGCGGGTTCTAACCTAATCAAGTCAAGGGGCTTGCCGCTGCTGTTCATGCGCTGGATTTGACGGCCAACGAACATGACCTGAAGTCGGGTGGATGGGCGGGTGGCCTCCATAAAGGCGAAGCTTCGCAGATGAACATTGACGCCGCTGGGAATGGGTTGGTAAGAACCCGGGGCTGATAGGTCAGCAGTCTTGCGATACCCCAGGCGCGCGAGTTCTTCCTGTAGTTGGCTGTTGGTTAGTCGTTTGCCCGGAAACAGTTCCAATGGCTGGGCATAGACCTGGGCCGGTACAGACCACCGACGACCTTCAAATGTTTTGCTGATGTTGCGGTCTAGATAATAGAGGTAGCCAGCGCCAACGAGGATGGCGACTAAGGAGGCCCAAAGCACAGTTTTCACCAGTAATTTGAATAACCCGCGCCGGAGTCGTCGCCCCCAGCTCTCTTGACCTTGGGTGTTCTTGTTCGACGACGCTTTCGCTGTGGTCTTGCGGGTTGAAGCGGTTTTTTTCGCCATGTCTCGTTTGCGGTTGACGCCGATGCACTGTGGGTTGGCAGTGTAGCGGAAGAGACGGGTTAATTTCTGCGAAGAGATCAACGGCCCCTAGTCTTCTGTTTTCGATATGGGGTACTGCGATAAAGCGGCTCCGCCATGAGAAATCCGCAGCGCCTCTAGACAGGCGGGACCGCGCAGCCTACAGTGGCCGGGCCTAAGGGGTGGCGAAAGCCTGAGATAGCACCTAGCTGCTAGACCCTTTGAACCTGACCCGGTTAATACCGGCGTAGGAATAGGAGCATGCATTTTGACCAACGGTCACTGTCAATGCAGCGTCACCTGCCTTGGGCACCCCATAACTTTGGAGCCCAAACATGTTTAAACACTCGGTCCACACGTCCAGACTTTCCTTAGGTCCGGCACGCTTATTCCAAGTCTTCCTGTCGGTATTGATGATGTTCTGCAGTTATTCGACTCAAGCGGCGCTTTTGGAGGAGGTTGTGGTGACCGCCGAGTTCAGGCCGCTGGCCACGGCAGAGGTCCCTGGTAGTGTCTCGGTGCTGGATCCTCAAGCTAGCGGGGCGACTATCAATCACTTGGATGAGCTGTTGTCGCAGGCGGCTAACGTCAATCTCACCAGCGGGGCTTCTCGAGCCAGATTCATCCAGATACGCGGTATCGGCGAACGCAGTCAATTTGTTGAGCCACTGAACGCATCAGTGGGTCTGTTGGTGGATGGCGTCGACCTCAGCGGTATAGGTGGCGCGGCTACACTCTTTGATATTGCGCAGGTTGAAGTGCTTAGGGGGCCTCAAGGCACCCTGTACGGGGCAAACGCGCTGGCCGGCCTGATCAATGTGGTGACACCAGATGCCACTGAATCCCTTTCCGGTTTGCTACAGCTTGATGGCGGTAACTACGGTGCCCGAGGCGTGGGCGGGGTGGTCAGTGGGCCGTTGAATGACAGCATGAGGTTTCGCCTAAGTGCGCGGCAGTATCAGGACGATGGTTTCTACAACAATGTTTACCTGAATCGAGACGACACCAATGCTCGGGATGAACGGACCCTGCGCGGCAAAATTCAGGGTGATTGGGAAACCGATGGGTCATGGCAGCTAGCGGTCGGTCGCATAGACGTTGATAACGGGTACGACGCATTTTCTCTAGATAACGATCGCAATACACGGTCAGATGAGCCGGGTCAGGATGTGCAAGAGACCACTTACGTGGCCTTCAATGCCAGCCGATCAATGAGCAATGGCGTTTTGGGGCAGGTGGCCATTGGTTGGGTTGATAGCGGTATCGCCTACGGCTACGACGAAGACTGGGCTTATGAAGGATTCCATCCCGACGGCTATCGCTCCACGGACCTGTATCTGCGTGATGTTCAAACCAATACTGTCGATCTTCGGCTGCTCTCGGCGCCGGGGCTGGGTTTGGCTGGTGGCAAGGTGGATTGGGTGCTGGGCCTCTACGCCCTCGATAAAGACGTGGACTTTGTGCGAGATTATTTTTTTGAACCTCAGCTGCTGACTTCGGATTACGGTGTTGAGCGAATTGCCCTGTACAGTGAGCTGGCGACGAATCTTTCGGCGACTTGGCGATTGACCTTGGGGCTTCGGGCGGAGCAACACGAGTCGGACTACGTGGATTCTGAGGGTGTCCAGTACGCTCCCGATGACGACTTGATTGGCGGTAGGGTATTGCTTGAGCACACCTTGGCTTCCGATGGCTTGCTCTACGCTAGCGTGACCCGGGGTTACAAGGCTGGCGGCTTTAATACCGACGGTTCTCTGGACGCAGAGTTGCGTCTGTTTGAACCCGAGGTGCTTTGGAATATGGAATTGGGTTTTAAGGGCGAGTTGCTGGACGACAGACTAAAGCTATCCGTCGCCCTCTTTCGCATGCAGCGCCGTGATGTACAAATTGCTACGTCCAGAACGGTTCAGCGCCCGGACGGTTCTGCGGAGTTTATCGGTTATACCGGTAACGGTGCTGAGGGCTTCAATCAGGGCCTAGAGGTAGAACTTGCCTTGCGGGCTACAGACCGTTTGTTGGTGACGGCAAATTTAGGGTTCCTCGACACCGAATTTGAAAATTACATCAACGGTGATGGCGAAGACTTAGATGGCCGGGATCAAGCCCAAGCGCCCGGATATCAGTTTTATGTTGCCGGGGATTACCAGTTGTTTGACGCCGTGCGTCTTAATTTGAATATCGAAGGCCGGGATGAATACTACTTTTCCGATGGCCATGAGGAGCAGTCCCCCAGCTATGCGTTGTTAAACGCTGGGCTCACCTACGAGGTGGATAACTGGGAGTTGTCATTATGGGGCCGAAATCTGGGCGATAGAGATTATTTTTTGCGGGGCTTTAGTTTTCCCAACGACCCCAGAGATGGATATTCCAACACTCGCTGGACCCAGCTGGGTTCACCTCGCCAATACGGTATAAGTGCAACCGCATCTTTCTAGGTTTTGGATGGATCAGCCTAGGCAGCGGTGAAAGCCGCTGCTTCAGCGCCTCGCCAAAGACGCAACAGTCCGCGGCTTGATAAGAGAGACTGCGGGCCACAAGTAACCCCTCTAGCCAGGTTAAACCGCGGGGTTGGGCCTCGCTAGTTTTCGTCAAACAAAGTACAGTTCTTGGGCGTTCGCGCTTTCGCAGATGCGTTGGCCTTGGCCGTCCATTGGCACCAGTCACTGGCCTATACGCCGAAAAAAATAATAAAAAAGGATGAGCCAGGTATGTTTTTTTTGCGACCTCTCAATGGCCTTGTGTTTTGTTTTCTGGTCGCTATCTCAGTTCAGGCAATTGCTGCCCCAACCGCTTATTTACCCATTGGCGTTGATCCACGACTGGAGCGCCAGGTGGACAAAATGTTTGCCTTGACCACCTCTGCACCCCTGACAAAGCCCTACCGGATTGCGCAAATAGCGATATCGCTGGAAGGAATTCGCACCACTAATCCCCTATTGTATCGGGCCATTTGGGATGGGATAGCGCCTTATCGCAGCAAAGCCAAACTGGTCAGCGCGGGCATGCGCTTGGCTATTGATGGCGACAGTGCTTCAACGTTGTCAAATCAACGAGGATTGTCATCGTCAGAGTGGGCGGCGGTTATTGTGGATGGCGTCTGGCGCCCAAGCCAAACCCTACTCGCCCAGGTCGGTACGAGTTACCGAGCTGAGTCCGGAACCTTAGTGAACTACAACACTTTTATCTCGGCAGGATTCGGTGGTTTACAGCTTGATGTGGGCTACAAAGAGCACTGGTGGTCTCCTTTCGATCACAGCGCTATGTTAATTAGCAGTCACGCGCGGACTTCCCCTTCTGTGAGCCTGTCCTTCAGCGAGCCTCTAAAAAAATACTGGAACGCAGATTTTGAAGTGTTCTACAGCCGACTCGACAAGGTTGAGAAGGGTATCCGATGGCAAGGTAGCTATTACGACGGTAAGCCCAACTTGGTAGGCACTCATTTCAGCATCAAGCCGTTTCAAGGTTTGCAGCTTGGATTCAACCGAATACTTCAGCTTGGGGGTGGCCCCCGGAATTTGAGTGTGGGTGACTTTTTAAAGGCGTTTGTGGATCCAGTGAGCGCAGACAACTTGGCTGCGCCCGAGCGCGAAGCCGGGGATCAGCTAGCGTCGATTACCGGTCAGTTCGACCTGTTCTTGCGAGGTAAGCCTATCGAGCTCTATTTTGAACACGCCGGCGAAGACACGGTGAACAATTCGAACTATAAGTTTGGTAATCAGGCCAACTCGGTGGGATTCTTTGTTCCTGAACTGACCAAGGACCTGTCTCTGCGCTACGAAGGTAATAAATGGAAGACGGCCTGGTACGTAAATGGCATGTACAAATACGGCAACACGAACTACGGCAATGTATTTGGTCACTTCGGCGGCGACCAGCGCGTGTTCGGCGAGGGTGTGCCTTCTCAGGTGCATACCGTGTCGCTGGACTACTTCGGGGCGCGGAATGATTTTTGGCAGCTCAAGCTTGGCGTGATCGACAACGATTCCAATATTGATGGTAGGCTCACGGCGTTTGCCTATGAAACTGGCTACAACGTCGAACTATTTAACGCCCGAAATTGGCGCAACTATCGGTTGGAGACACAATTGACCCTAGGCAAAAGTGTGTTTGATCGAAGTTATCAACACCTGTCTGTCTCCCTGTTCTGGCGTTAGCACTCTGATCTGGCGTTAGCACTCTGACTGATCGTCTCCAGCTGGCGGATCGTGATTTTCAGTGGGCGTCGCGGTGTCATTGACTGTCGTCAGTGGCTTATACGATGTGCTCAGAAATCCGCTGCGCTAACTCAGTAATGTCCACCGAATCCACGGTGCCCTGACATTCAACAACTTGACTGTCACCCAAGGGCCGCCAATGTTTCGCAGAGTCTCTAACAAGGGCAGTTTGTCGTGTGCCAACGCTGGCCGCCAGATGCATGATGGCGGTTTCTACCGTGACAACATAATCCACGCAGCTGAGCATGGCGGGTAGCTGGTAAAAGTGTTCTGCGGCAGTAAAGGGTAGAATCGTGATTACAGGCCCTAAAGGCTCTGATCCCAGACGCTCCTCGATAGTTGCAAACTGATCAGGGGGCAAATTCAGCACGAAGCTTCGGCGCGGATTTGAATGGTATAAGGCCTCGATCAGCCCTAAGGTCTTGGGCCAACTGAGGTCTCGTTTGACACTGGTGGACATTGGGTTGAGCAATAACCACTGGGTCGCTGGGTCCGGGGCGTGACGATTGAGCAGTTCCTGAGACTTTTGGCGCCAAAGTTCTGGGGGAGAAATTTGCAAGGTCCCCTTGTCGGATTTGGCTCCTACCAGTGTTTGAAAACGAAAGCCCTGTAAATCCCTGATGTGTTGTCGGTGTTGGGCGGGTATGCTTTTCTCCTTCAAGTACCCGTCGATGCGGTTGAATCGCCACCACTTTTGAATTGGATTTTGCAGCGCTTTGGACTGAGTGCCGACAATCTTAGCCGTGCTGGAGATGGCGCGAGCGACCTTGGCATAAACTTCCGACCGCTGGGTAGCGATAAAAAAGATGACATCGTAGTTACGTTGTTGTGCCCGTCGAATTAGCTCCTGACGTTGGGGCGTGCTTTCAGCGATGGGATAGATGTCGTGAATAAAGGGCTGGTCTTCCAGCCACTGGCATAGCGTAGTGTTGCGCCCCGTATGCCAAGACTTGCTCCGATCCCGCAGGTCGTCAATCCAGATATCCAGTTGAATGTACGGATACTTTTGTTGCAGCGCCTGCAAATGCGGGCCCTGGTAAACAAAGTCGCCGATGGCTAGGTGTGTCATGTAGAGCACACGAGTGGCCTTGCTCATTGAATCCGCTGGTATCAAGGCTGACAAAAAGGGTGTCCTACATGTGCTGCCGTAAGGCTGTCCCGTCATGGTAGTAAGGCCTTGGCGGAAACTCAAACCGTCAGGTCTGCGAGCCAGGGCCGGTGGCGCTTGCCAAAGGGCCGTGAAGTTGGCGGCGGCAATTTAAACGTCGTGTGCGTCGTTTTTTGGAGTGGCATGTGGATAATGCGGGTTAGAAATTCTCAATTCTGCGTCAGGAGTTTTTATGTCCAGCTCGCCATCGGAACATCGCTCTGCAAAACAGGATCTAACTTTGCAGCCGGAGCAGCTTGAGACGAGTTTTAGCCAGAGCCTAGAGCGTCATCATGCGGTCTTTGCCACCCTCGCTCAGCATCAGGCGCAAATGTCGGAACTGGCTCATCGTTGCATGTCAGCGTTGAACCGGGGTGGCAAAGTGATCTGGGCCGGCAATGGCGGTAGTGCCGCTGATGCCCAACATCTGGCCGCGGAATTTATGGTGCGCTACAGCTCAGAGCGAGGTCCCTTGGCGTCCATCGCGCTGACAACCGACACATCCATTCTCACTGCACATTCTAACGACTATGACTTTGCGACGGTTTTTGCGCGGCAGATTTACGGTTTGGCCAAGGCCGAAGATGTGATGATCGGCTTAACCACCTCTGGGAACAGTGAAAACATTAACGCCGCCGTGCAGGCCGCTAACGAATTAGGGGCCTATACCGTTGCGCTGACGGGTCGTGATGGTGGGAGCGTAAAAGACATAGCTCAGCTACCCATAATTATTGCCTCCAACGAGACCGCGCGCATTCAGGAAGCTCACATGTTTATGGGTCATTGGCTTTGCGAAGCCATCGATCTGGCTGCTGAATAACGGAGGCGAAAAGTGGACTTGTCGTTGCTAACAAAATTACATCAGCTGCGAATCTTGGTGGTCGGAGACGTGATGTTGGACCGTTACTGGTTGGGTGATACCGCCAGAATTTCACCTGAGGCTCCGGTGCCTGTGGTCAAGGTTAATCGGTTAGAAGATAAAGTAGGTGGTGCGGCAAATGTGGCCCGGAACATCGCTCACTTAGGTGCCAAGGTAAGCTTGATTGGCTTGGTAGGAGCCGACGAGTATGGCGAAAAAATTTCTCAGCTACTGACCCAAGAGCGCATTGAATCTAAGTTGGTGAAACAGAATCTGCAGCCCACTATCGTCAAGATGCGGGTAGTCAGCCGGCAGCAGCAAGTGGTGCGCTTGGACGTAGAGGAGCCCTTCGACCCAGAACTCAGTGAGCATTTGCTTGAGCAGCTTGAGTCGTCTCTGAGTGGCTGCGATCTGGTCGTGTTCTCTGACTACAACAAAGGTTCCCTTAGCGCCGTCGAGAAAATGATCGGGTTGGCGCGCAAGGCAGGCAAACAAGTGTTGGTGGATCCTAAAAGCTCAGATTTGAGTCGCTACAGGGGCGCGCACTTCATCACTCCAAATCTGGGAGAGTTTGCGGCAGCAGGAGGTTTAACGGAATCTGAGTCTTCAATCGCTGAGTCCGCCCGGCGATTGCTGCAAGAATGCGGTATCGACACCATGTTGTTGACGCGCTCGGAGCGCGGAATGTCGCTGATAACCCAGGCAGAGAAGTTCGACTATGCGGCTCAGGTACGTGAGGTGGCGGACGTCACTGGCGCGGGCGATACCGTCATAGCAACGCTTTCTGTGATGTTAGGCGCAGGTTTCACGCCCAAACAGGCCGTGGACATCGCCAATACTGCGGCGGGTCTTGTTGTTACCAAGCTTGGCGCGGCGACGGTCTCGGCTATGGATCTAGAGGCAAAGCTTGGAGGGCGGGGTGCCTATCGGGGGGGAGTAGATGATGCGTCTTCGGCTGCCGTTCTTGAGCAGATTAATACGGCTCGCGGTAATGGGGAGAAGATCGTGTTCACCAACGGATGCTTCGACATATTGCATGCCGGGCATGTGGCTTACCTTGAAGAGGCCCGGGCTCTGGGTGACCGGTTAGTGGTGGGCCTCAATAACGATGCGTCAATCGCTCGGCTGAAAGGCGCAGACCGCCCGATTAACGGGTTAGCCGCTCGGGCACGAGTGCTTAATGGGCTGAAGAGCGTTGATTGGGTGATTTCTTTTGGCGACACGGAAAACGGCGATACGCCAGCTCGCTTAATCGAGCAAGTGCAGCCAGATGTGCTGGTCAAGGGTGGCGACTATCAGGTAGATGAAATTGCCGGTGCAGAATTTGTGCTGGCCAACGGTGGCGAAGTTAAAGTGGTTAGCTTTCTAGGCGGCTTTTCTTCATCCAAGATCATCGATGCGATAAAGCAAAGTGGTGACTGATGGGCCTTAACTAGGCAGCCAGTTCGAATAAGTAGGTCGTCATGAGCAAGTCCCAATCATCGACAGTCCACGCAAGCCCTTGATGGAGGCGCTTTTGTTTAGCGAAGGAGCGCTCCAAGCGCCTGATGTTTGCCTGTTGCCACACAGGATTCGACCGCCGGATACGACCACGGTCAAAGTCCACCAAGTAAGGCCGGCCATCTGCATCCAACAGAATGTTGCTGATGTTAAGGTCTGCGTGGTCGACCCCCTTGCGATGGAAGTTAGCCAACATTTTGGCGACGGCCACAATCTCCGAGTTTGTTAGTTCCCGTTGGCGCAGAATCTCAAGCAAGTTTGATGAGCTCTCAATTGCTCGAGTAATGACGCTGCCCCGATAGAACAAACCATGCCTTTTTAGGATTGCGGCAATTGGCTTGCCTACGGGGAGATGCATCTCATCGAGTTTTGAAAGCAGTTCTAGTTCTCGATAGACCCTTGATTGTGTGATGCCAGTGAATAAATACCGGTCCCGAATGAACTTTCCAATAAGCCCGCCACGCCAGTAGTGACGAAGCACGTGAGTGACGTCGTTTTCCTTGAAAAAATAAGTTGTGCTGCGCCCGATACGCCGATCAACGGTTTTATGTTGGGCCTCCCAGTAGGCGGGATCAAACCACCGTTCTGTCAGCGCCTCAGGCGTAGTTGGCAGACAGAAAATGACGCAGGAGTCGTCGACCCACTGAGTCGACAGTTTGGGAGCGGTATGGGCGCTTAGTTTTTCAGTAGGTCTATCATCGGCAGTCACGGTCGCGGGGAGACTCGTCTTTTTCTTCACTCTAACCCAGAACATATTTTGACTCTATGACTGGGGCAAACCAGAATGTTTTACCGCAATAAAAAGACAAGATGACCGTGACGGAATTTGGGGCGCCCAACAGTATTTGTGTCATCCGCTTATCTGCTATCGGCGATGTTTGCCATGCGGTCAGCGCGGTTCAGGCCATTCAGCGTAGTCAGCCGCAAGCGGCTATTACGTGGATTATTGGCAAAGTCGAGCATGAGTTGGTGAGGGGCCTGGCGGGAGTTGAATTCATCGTCTTTGATAAAAAAGCCGGAGTCCGCGCCTACACCGCGTTGCGAAAAACGCTCCATGGTCGTCATTTCGACGTTTTACTGCATATGCAGGTGGCTTTGCGGGCGAATCTGGTTGCCGCCTTGGTATCAGCCGACTGGAAAATCGGCTTCGACAAAGACCGAGCGAAGGAAGGGCATGGCTGGTTTGTTTCCAGAACCATCAAGCCTCAGCAGGAGCCTCATGTGCTTGAGGGTTTCGCTGAATTTGCACGTACTCTTGGCGCAAACGACACAGGTCCTTCCTGGCAAATGCCTTACTCGGAGCAAGATGAGGCTTGGGCGCTGCAGGCCCTAGGGGGACGGCAAAAAGTTTTCACCATAGCTCCGGCGGCTAGCAAAGCTGAGCGCAATTGGACGGTGAACGGCTATGTGAACCTTGCGGACTACGCTGCAGCCAAGGGTTACGGCACCGTGCTGACCGGTGGTCCCACCCAATCGGAGTTGCAGTTGGGTGAGGCGATTGTTAGTCAGGCAAAAAGCAGCATTCTCAACTTGGTGGGCAAAACATCGTTGAAGCAGTTGCTTTGCGTGCTCAAGCACAGCCACGTTGTGATGGCACCGGATACCGGGCCGGCCCATATGGCGGTAACGGTAGGGACTCCAGTAATTGGGCTGTACGCTCACTCAAATCCTAAGCGCACTGGGCCCTATGGGAATCTGCAAAACGTGGTGGACGTCTATCAGCAAAATCTCGAAATTCAGAGCAAACCGGCAGCTCACAAGGTGCGTTGGGGACACCGGCTTAAGGGGTCAGAGCTCATGGATCAGATCAGTGTCCAACGGGTGCGGGACATGTTCGATCGTGTGACCGAAGATTTGGAGGCAGACGACCAGCCAACGTTGGCGTCGAGATTTCGAGATGAATAAGGCAGTTTTCCTTGATCGAGATGGCGTGATCAATGTGGATAGGGGATACACCTATCGCATTGAGGACTTCGAGTTTATCGATGGTGTGTTTGAGGCCTGCAAACTTTTTGCGGCTTTAGGGTACCGGCTCATTGTGGTGACCAACCAATCTGGGATTGGCCGTGGCTTGTATAGCGAGCAGGATTTTTTGACATTGACCGAATGGATGAAAGGTCAGTTCCGGTCTCAGGGCATCGCCTTGGATGCAGTGTATTTTTGTCCTCACCACCCTGAACAGGGGCAGGGCAGCTATAAACAGTTCTGTGAATGTCGAAAACCCCAACCCGGCATGTTGCTTCAGGGCATCGCAGAGTTTGGGCTGGAACCGGATCGGTGTGTGATGTTTGGTGACAAAGTATCGGATTTAGAGGCGGCGAGGGCGGCTGGTATTGGGCGTAAGGTGTTCGTAAACGATCAATCCGCATCAGCTGCAGCCAAACCTCCGCTGGCCGACGAGGTTTGGCAGAGCATTGCTGAAGCGAAAAGGCGGTTCTGACTCAAGATCGCTGGCACAGCGATGCTTTGAGCGTTTTCTTCTACATTGCGCCCTGAATCAACGCTCGCTCTTTCTCTAGCAGATAATCCACAACCTCCAAGGCTCGATCAGCGCCGTTGTTAATGTCGACGCGATACTTGCCAGCCACCACTAGGGTGGGCACTGCGCGAATACTGTTGTTCTGAGTGTCTGTGGCCGCCCGGGCCAACCGCCGGCTTACGTCGCGGCTATCAAAAGCGCGCATAAATCCGGCCGCGGGCAGTGTTTCGGAGTCCAAGTAATCGGCGATGTCCTGTCCGCTTGAGAAGCTGCGGCGGCCATTGTGAATGGCTTTAAACAATTGTTCGTGGTTGCCTTCAAGGGCATCTGCCTTCTCAAGGGCATAGTAGCCCTGAGCCAAAACACTCCAAGCTCGAGAAAAGGCGGTAGGTTTGCGCTGGAACCTAACATCGTCGGCTAAGGTTTCTGTCCAATCCTCAAGTTTCGGGTCGAAGTTCTTGCAGTGAATGCAGGCGTAAGAAAAATACTCTTCCACGCTAAGCGTTCGAGCAGGGGTGTCGATGTTTACGCCTTCAATGACTTCAAAGTCACTGCCGGCCTGAGGTATCGAGTTCTGGGATAGGCCAGAGCCGAAATAAAACGTGCCCATAACAAAGCCGGCAACGAGTAGGCCCAAAAAACCTAGGATGACGTTGCGAGTTCGTTGAACGGTTTGTGAGGGTGTTTTTTTCTTTGCAGCTGGTGCCATATTTACTCTTCCTTCACGTGGCGTTTGTTGTACTTGCCCAGTCTACTCATGCTGTGCGGCCCGGTCACTGTTTGCCGATGCTTTACGGGCATATACTGGCGACCGGTTCGTAACAATCAGGCAATCAACGAGGAAGTGCTTTGAGCGAGACATATCAGCTATTTAAATCCGATACTTGCGGGTTTTGCCATCGAGTGCGGGCCTATGTAGCCCAGCTGGGCATGGATCTGCCGGTGCGTGATATTCACACCGAGGCAGAGGCTTTCCGAGAGTTGCTGCAAGGTGGTGGGCGATCCATGGTGCCTTGCCTGCGAATTGAGCGCGGTACCGGCGACGGCACAGAAGTAGAATGGATGTACGAATCCATGGACATCATGCGATATCTGGGCAGTCGGCAGGCCGACCAGTAAACAACAAGACAACGACAAGACAACAACACAGAGAGGTCACTATGAAGCTGGGAATTATAGCCGGGTATTCCGGACGAAAATTTAGTATTGGAATGGATGCCATCAAGCATGCTGAGAATCTGGGATACGATTCGCTGTGGACGGCAGAGGCCTATGGTTCCGACGCGGTTACCCCTGCTGCTTGGATTCTGGCTCAAACAGATCGTTTGAAGGTGGGCACCGCTATCATGCAGATGCCGGCTCGTTCTCCGGCCATGGCTGCCATGACGGCGATGAGTTTGGCCGAGCTTTCCGGCGGGCGGTTTATCTGTGGTCTCGGGGCTTCGGGCCCTCAGGTAGTTGAAGGCTGG
>ERZ1047472.901-NODE-901-length-24481-cov-6.631499_pt1 | contig 24481 bp, 28 predicted proteins | sample MGYA00383095_ERZ1047472 | MGnify/ENA primary metagenome ERZ1047472 (study PRJEB29581, sample SAMEA5548365) | metagenome | biome: marine; feature: coastal; material: water | depth 1 m | study: Short-term variability in the microbial, nano- and picoplankton dynamics... | reverse complement strand
TTCGTCGTGTTGAATGTTGCAAAGAACTGTCTTTTGACCGGTCGTTTATTTGCAGGCTACTGCTGCTATTTCGCGGGATTTATCTTTGCTTATCAGTTTTTGGTGAATGTTGGCGTCAACGTAGGGGTACTACCAACCAAGGGTTTGACCCTGCCTTTCATCAGCTATGGCGGTAACAGTTTGATGGTGTCTTGCGCTTTGACCGCCTTTGTTTTGCGTTGCAGTTACCCGGAGAAGACCTGATGGCAGATGTCAACGAGTACCACGTGCCAGAAATGGGTCGAATCCGCACTATCCACTTTGTAGGGATCGGTGGTGCTGGGATGAGCGGTATCGCCGAGGTGCTGCTGAATCAGGGATATCAGGTGACAGGCTCTGACGTTAAAGAGTCGGCCAACACTGAGCGCCTGCGTTCCAAGGGCGCTAGGGTGTTTTTGCAGCACGATGCGAAATGGGTTCAGGGGGCGGATGTGCTCGTGGTTTCCTCTGCCATAGATCCGACGAATCCGGAGCTTTTGGCAGCCAAGGAGCACCGACTGCCCGTTGTCCCCAGAGCGCAAATGCTGGGCGAGCTAATGCGCTACCGGCATGGCATTGCTGTGGCCGGAACTCATGGTAAAACCACCACGACCAGTCTCATTACCGAGATTTTTCGCTGCGCCGGGCTTTCGCCCACCTTTGTTATTGGCGGCCTGCTGAACAGTGCAGGCACCAACGCAGAGCTGGGAGTCGGCCGCTATCTGATTGCGGAGGCCGATGAGAGCGATGCATCTTTTTTACACCTGCAGCCTATGACCGCGGTTATTACCAACATCGACGAAGATCATATGGCCACTTATGACCATGATTTTGCCAAGATGAAAGCCGCCTACGTAGAGTTTACTCATCGCCTGCCGTTTTACGGCAGCATCGTAGTGTGTGCAGATGATCCCGAGGCGTTGGCTCTGAGTGAAGACTTTGCTCGCTCAGTGATTACCTACGGTTATGCCGAGGGCGCTCAAGTTCGCGCCAGTGAAGTGGAATCTGCAGGGCAGCAATGGCGCTTTAAGGTCACCCGTGCAGGTTTGGGTGATGCGTTAGATGTGCGCATTAATTTGCCCGGACATCACAACGTGATGAACGCGCTGGCGGCCATCGCGGTGGCTTCAGATGAAGGGCTCAGCGATGAAGCGATTCTAGGCGGGCTGGACGCCTTTGCCGGCGTAGGCCGTCGATTCCAAGTCAGTGAAAAGATAACTGTCGGGGCTGAGGCCGTGACCTTAGTCGATGACTACGGGCATCACCCCACTGAGGTTGAAGCGGTCATTAAGACGGCTCGGCAGGTCTGGCCGGATCGTCGCCTAGCCATGGTTTATCAGCCGCATCGTTACAGTCGAACCAAGGATCTATTCGATGATTTTGTGCGCGTATTGTCCGGCGTAGACGCACTGATGTTGCTCGATGTTTATGCCGCAGGTGAGGCGCGCATTGACGGCGCTGATAGCAAGGCCTTGGCTCAGGCGATACGTCAGCGGGGTGAATTGAACCCCATCTATGCACTGGATGCCGAAGAAGCGCTTGGTCTGCTGGAGAACTTCGTGGCCGCTGACGACGTGCTGCTGGTACAAGGTGCGGGCAACGTCAACACCATTTCTAATACGTTGACGGGAAATCATGATTAGGCGCTTTCTAGCCGCGGTTTCTGGTGTCGCTGTTCTGGCTTTGTTTGCCTATGTGTGGCCGGCCTTAGATCGGCCAATTCGCACGGTCATCGTCGCTGGCGAACCGACTCAAGCCGAGCGCTTGGGTATACAGACGAGCATGTCTAAGATCGAACTTGGCGGTATTCTGACGACAGACTTAGATGAAGTTGAAAGGCAGTTGCGGACGATGGGTTGGACGCGACAGGTCATGGTGCGCAGACAGTGGCCAGATCGTTTGGAAGTGCGTCTGCATAAAGTGGTACCCGTCGCAAAATGGGGCGACGACGATTACTTAGCCGCTAACGGTGATCCGTTACAGTTGCCCAGCGAGTACCCTAATCTGCCCGCCTTGAGCGCTCATATCAGTTCCCCCCAGCAAACCATGGAGCTTTATCGGCTTCTGCAACTGTTTGCAGCCCGCCAAGGGCTGACCATTATGACCCTTGCCGAATCACCTCAAGGTGAATGGGAAGTAGGCTTTGAGAACGGAATGGATTTAAAGTTAGGCGGTAGCGATGTTAACGGGCGAATGCAGCGTTTCCTTCGAGCCTATGGCATTGCGTTGAAGTCGCGACCGCAGACAATTGAGTACGTTGATGCGCGCTATACCAATGGCATTGCAGTACGATTTGGTTTGCATCAAAACGGGTCGGCAGATGCCAGTGGGCCGCTGCTTGGAATGGCAACGCAACTGTTGCGAACTCACACTAATGACAATGGATCATAGCTATGGCTGCTGAAAAACAAGCACAAAGAATCGTTGCCTTAGACATTGGCACGAACAAGATCGCAGCGATCGTCGCCAATGTTAACGCCCAAGGCGAACTGGAGATCATTGGCATTGGTACCCACCAGTCCAGAGGGTTGAAAAAAGGCGTGGTGGTGAATATTGATTCTACCGTGCAATCGATCCAGCGGGCCGTGGAAGAAGCGGAATTGATGTCAGGCTGTGAAATCGATTCTGTTTACGCTGGTATCGCGGGTAGTCATATTCGTAGCCTGAATTCACATGGCATCGTTGCCATCCGAGACCGTGAAGTGTTTGCCTTAGATATTGATCGTGTGATCGACGCAGCTAAGGCGATGGCTATTCCCGCGGATCAGAAAATACTCCATGTACTGCCTCAGGAATACATCATTGATGCTCAGGAGGGCGTGAAAGAGCCGCTGGGAATGTCAGGTGTCAGATTGGAGGCAAAAGTGCATATGGTGACCTGCGCTGTGAACGCCGCTCAGAATATCGAAAAGTGCATAGAACGCTGTGGCTTGGGCGTGAATGACGTTATTTTGGAGCAATTGGCATCAAGCTATTCAGTGCTCAGTGACGATGAGCGTAATTTGGGTGTTTGTTTGGTCGACATCGGTGGCGGTACCACGGATATTGCTGTGTTTACCGAAGGTGCGATCCGTCACACCGCAGTGATTCCCATTGCTGGCGATCAGGTCACCAACGACATTGCCATGGCATTGCGCACCCCAACACAAAATGCCGAAGACATAAAAATCCGTTATGCTTGTGCACTGACACAGTTGGCGAAACCCGACGAAGTCATTAAAGTACCGGGTGTAGGCGACAAACCAGAAAAAGAAATGTCGCGCCAAACGTTGGCAGAAGTGGTAGAACCACGGTACGACGAATTGTTTAGACTGATTCAGGCGGAACTGCGACGAAGCGGTTTCGAGAATTTAGTAGCATCGGGCATCGTCCTCACAGGGGGCGGGGCCAAGATGGAAGGTTTGATCGAGCTTGCGGAGGAAATATTCCACATGCCGGTCAGTTTGGGGGCGCCACGACTCGTGGCGGGTTTGAAGGACATCGTAAGGAATCCCGTATACGCAACCAGCGTAGGTTTGTTGCAGTACGGGCTAGAGCGAGAACAGGAACGCACTGAAAAACAAAGCAGCCGTAAGAGCAGCACGTTGGACAGTATAAGGAACTGGTTTCGCGAAAACTTCTAGCACCAGCAGGAGAAGGCGATGTTTGAGATAGTGAATAGCGCACCGCAGAACGCCGTGATTAAGGTCATAGGGGTTGGCGGCGGCGGCGGCAATGCCGTGCAACATATGGTGAGCAATGACGTCAACGGAGTCGACTTCATTGCCATCAATACCGACGCGCAGGCCTTGGATGGCTTGGGTGCGGAGAGAACGCTGCAAATCGGCAGCAATATCACCAAGGGCCTTGGGGCTGGCGCGAATCCGGAAACCGGTCGTGCCGCAGCAATCGAGGATCGTGAGCGCATAGCCGAACTGCTAAGCGGCGCTGATATGGTGTTCATCACCGCCGGTATGGGCGGTGGAACGGGCACAGGCGCGGCACCAGTGGTGGCGGAGGTGGCAAAAGACCTTGGTATTTTGACCGTCGCCGTTGTAACCAAGCCCTTCAAATTTGAACGTCGCGGTAAAGTGGCGGATAAGGGTTTGGCCGAGTTGGTGGAGCACGTAGATTCGTTGATCACCATCCCGAATCAGAAGCTTCACGATGTGCTGGGGGATACAACCTCCATGCAGGATGCCTTCGGGGCAGCCAACGACGTCCTTTTGGGTGCTGTGAAAGGCATAGCCGACCTCATCATTCTGCCGGGTCTGATCAATGTTGACTTTGCCGATGTGAGAACAGTCATGTCCGAGATGGGATCAGCCATGATGGGCACAGGTCGGGCCAGTGGCGCCAATCGAGCGCGAGATGCCGCTGAAGCAGCCATTAAGTCGCCACTGTTGGATGATATCGATATCAACGGTGCTAGGGGTATTTTGGTTAATGTGGCCGGGGGCTCAGATCTCACCATGGGTGAGTTCATGGAAGTAGGCGATATGGTGGAAGAATTCGCTTCCGAAAATGCTACCGTGGTTGTGGGCACCGTGATCGATGAAAGTTTAGGAGATGACCTTATGGTAACCATTGTTGCGACGGGTCTTGGCAAGGGTACGAAGCCGAGTATCGTTATCGACAATGACCCTGCTCTTGATACTGCTGCAGCCCAAGGCAATTACGATAGCTTCGATGAGCCCCCGCACATGCGTAATCCAGGGCGATACGGCAACGGTGTAGAGAATGTGGATATTCAGGGCAATGACCTCGAGTATCTGGATGTACCTGCTTTTTTGAGACGGCAAGCAGATTAACGAGTAGCGTCTTTTGCAACGCCCGCACAAGCGGGCGCTTGCCTAGCCAGAGGTACAAATGGTGTCAACAGCCAACTTGCAGCAAACCTTGAAGAATAGTGTCAAGGCAACCGGTGTCGCTTTGCATTCGGGCCGCAAGGTCAATTTGACGCTTCATCCTGCTAGTGAAAACAGCGGCATCCTATTCAAGCGTACGGATCTTGAGGGCTGTGTGGAGTTCCCTGCTGTGGCATGTGGTGTCGGGGACACTCAGATGGCTACGTCATTGACCTGCGGTGATCATCAGTTGTCCACAGTGGAACATCTGATGTCGGCTTTGTCCGGGTTGGGCGTAGATAACGCCATCATCGAAGTGGATGGACGGGAACTTCCGATCATGGACGGAAGCGCCGCCCCCTTTGTGTTTTTGCTTCAATCCGCGGGGGTCGCGACCCAGTCTGCGCCGAAGAAATTTCTGCGCATTCTGCGAGAAGTGCGCGCAGAAGATGGCGACGCCAGTGCGGTGCTTGCTCCCTATGAGGGCTTCAAGCTGAGCTATACCTTGGAATACGACCATCCCGTCTTTGCAGCCCATGAGCATACCGCCGAAGTTGAATTTTCAATGATGGGCTTTGTTAAGGAAGTAAGTCGCGCGCGAACTTTTGGTTTTTTGGCGGATTTCGAAAAACTGCGTGATCTTAACCTTGCTCAAGGCGGCAGTTTGGACAACGCCGTGGTGGTAGATGACTCCAAAATACTCAACGAGCATGGCCTGCGGGCCAGAGATGAATTTGTTAAACACAAAATTCTAGACGCCATTGGTGATTTGTACTTGCTTGGCCATAGCCTTATTGGCAGTTTTCATGGGCACAAATCCGGGCACGGACTGAATAACAAAGTAATACGTCACCTGCTCGCTGATCCCAGCAGTCACGAAATCGTCACCTTTGATGATCCAAGTAAGATGCCTGCAACCTATTTGCGCCCGGCTTTGAATATCGACGCTTAGAGCCAAAGGCTCTGGCTCAGGAGGGTTGTGAGCCTGCGCTCAGCACTCTGATAACCAACTCATCGACTCGGTGGAAGGCGGCTAGGGTGTTTAAACGCGCCAAGAGCTCAGGTCCGGCGAAGCGTATGCGAGTGGCAACACCAGCGCTTCGGCAATTGATGACTAATCGCGAACCGCGGATATCGCTGACCTCAACCTGATGTTTCAGATGTCCATCCACTGCCGCTCGCAGTTGCTCGGTCCAAGCCTTTTGGTTTGCACTGTGAGTTAACAGCTTCTGCAACGGGCTGTGCCCCCGCCCTTCCGTCAATAAGTCGTCTGCATGTTTCATAGTCATGTCGCTTTCTGAGCGTGAATCGCTAGCCGTTTGCGAAAATTCTACCCTAGGAGCATCGTATTTTTGGACACTAAATTTGCACATTCACGACATTTTGCTATGTTGGCGGCTGCTCAGATAATCGGCCCAGTGCATGCAGCTCCTGTTGATCAACAAAAACGGCGAACCAGTCCAGATTTCGTTACCGTCTTGGAAGATACGGTTAGTCATAGTCGCCGTGGTTGCGCTCTGCTCCGGACTGATAGCGTCAGGCTTTATGCTGCGCCAATCCAGCATTGTTGACGCGGCGGTTATTGAAAACTGGCGTATGAAAATACAAGAGCAAGACGCCGTTGTTGAAGAACTGCAAACGGACTCTGTTGCCCGCCGCCAAGCAGTGGGCCGCCAAATTGCAGATATGCAGGCTCGGCTTTGGCGAATGGAGGCCCTAGCGTCATACATGCACGAGTCGTCAGGTTTACCTCAGGACGAATTCGATTTCGACGCGCAGGTGTCACAAGGTGGTCCGATAAACCCAGAAGCAGAAGTGCTGAACGTACAGAATTTAGACTCAAAGCTAGCGAACTTGTCTGAGCGATTGAAGCAACGAGAAACAGAGCTGTCGATATTGGATCAGGTGCTCATGGGTGTTTATACCCAAAAAGGGGCAATGCCTGCAGGTGCCCCAATCGTCAAAGGATGGATGTCCTCACCCTTCGGCGAGCGCGTCGACCCGATATCTGGCAAAAAAGCCTGGCATGAAGGCATGGACTTCGCCGGCGCTAATGGTTCCGATGTGGTGGCGGTTGCCAACGGTATCGTGGTGTTTTCGGGCCGTCGTGATGGTTATGGGTTGATGGTTGAAATCAGCCATGGCGAAAATCTGCGTACTCGATACGGTCATCACCAAGAGCTTTTGGTGCGAGCTGGTCAAAGCGTCAAGCGTGGCGACGTCATCGGATTAATGGGCAGCAGCGGCCGTTCAACGGGACCCCATGTGCATTTCGAAGTGCTCAAGTCTGGAAAGCCCGTGAACCCAGCTCGGTACGTTAGCGCCCGCTAAACCCAGCGCCGGCAGTCGAAAAGACACTATTCGCTCGAGGTCAGCACTAAGCGACATCGCGACCCGTTCCCAAGTTTCAAATTCGTTTCATCGGTTTGTATAGATCTGGCTGCGCTGGGGCTACAATCACTCTTTTGTTTACGTCACAAACTATGGCTAACTTTCTCGCCCGACTTTTTGGTACAAAGAACTCTCGTGAACTAAAGCGAATGGGGCGCTTGGTGCAGCGCGTCAACGAACTCGAAGAGAAGTTCACTGTCGATACCGACCTCGTCGCTCACACCGCCCAATTGCGGCAGCGTCTGGAAGCCGGGGAATCTTTGGACGCGCTATTGCCAGAAGCCTTCGCGGCGGTTCGTGAAGCCGCAAAGCGAACCAAGGAAATGCGGCATTTCGACGTCCAGCTTATCGGGGGCATCACCTTGCATGAGGGGCGCATTTCCGAAATGCGCACCGGCGAGGGTAAAACGCTTATGGCGACACTGCCCGCCTACCTTAATGCATTGCCGGGTAAGGGCGTTCACGTGGTGACAGTGAATGATTACCTTGCCAAGCGCGACGCTCAGTGGATGGAAGCCATATACCAAGAGTTGGGTCTCACTGTGGGTATTATTCAGTCTGGTCAGCCGACAGATGAAAAGATGGTGGCTTACCAAGCAGATATTACCTACGGCACCAACAATGAATTCGGCTTTGATTATCTGCGCTCTAACATGGCTTTTACTGCCGAAGACCGACTGCAAGGTGAGCTTAACTTCGCCATCATCGACGAAGTGGATTCCATTCTCATCGACGAGGCCAGAACGCCACTGATCATCAGCGGCGCCGCAGAAGAAAATACCTCTCTTTATCAAACCATCAATCGAATACCGCCAATGCTCAAAGAGCAGCCCTTTGACGACACCCCAAGGGTGTTTGGTGAGCCAGAGGTAGAAGCTACCGGCGATTACATGGTGGATGAAAAAAATCGGCAAATAGAGCTGACAGAGCTAGGTCATCAAAAAGTAGAAGACGCGCTAATCGAGTTAAAACTCCTTGAGCCTGGCGACAGCCTCTACTCCTCGGCGAATTTGAATTTGCTGCATCACGTCCACGCCGCATTGAAGGCCCATAAGCTGTTTAAGCGAGACGATCAGTACATGATCTCCTCAGGTGAAGTCATCATCGTGGATGAACATACGGGTCGAGCCATGCCGGGTCGCCGATGGTCCGATGGTATCCATCAGGCGGTTGAAGCGAAGGAAGGTCTAGCGATTCAGAATGAAAGTCAGACGCTGGCGTCGACGACCTTTCAAAATTATTTTCGCCTGTATAAAAAACTGTCCGGCATGACCGGAACCGCCGATACCGAGGCCTTTGAATTCAAACAAATCTATGGTCTTGATGTCGTCGTGGTGCCCACCCATCGACCTATGATTCGTGACGATCGAAACGATCTGATGTACCTGACCCTGCAAGAAAAATACGATGCCATTGTCGAAGACATTACCACCTGTATTGATCGCGGCCAGCCAGTGCTGGTTGGTACGGCTTCCATCGAAAGTTCAGAATTGTTGTCTGCGGAGTTGGGGCGCCGCAATGTGGCCCATAACGTTCTGAACGCAAAGCAGCACGAACGCGAAGCTGACATCGTTGCTGACGCGGGAAGGCCCGGGGCGGTGACCATCGCTACGAACATGGCCGGTCGGGGTACGGATATCGTCCTAGGCGGCAGCCTAGAGGCGGAGTTGGCTAAACTGTCTGATCCTGCTGAACAGGAAGTTGCGCAGATCACCAACCAGTGGCAGCAACGTCATGACGCGGTGCTAGAAGCCGGTGGCCTGCACATCATTGGCACCGAGCGCCACGAGTCGCGGCGTATCGACAATCAGCTTAGAGGCCGATCCGGACGCCAGGGTGACCCTGGATCCAGTCGTTTCTATCTGTCGCTAGACGACAATTTGATGCGGATCTTCGTATCCGAGTCCATTCGCAACATGATGTACAAGCTCAACGATGGCAGCGGTGAGGCCATTGAGCACAAGATGATCAATCGCTCCATCGAAAATGCCCAGCGCAAAGTCGAAGGGCATAACTTTGATATTCGTAAAAACTTGTTGGAATACGATGACGTTTCCAATGATCAACGCCAGGTCATCTATCAACAACGCCGCGAGCTGATGGATTCGAGCGACATCAGTGAGACCATCGAGGGCCTCCGAGAGGAGGTTGTTTACGAACTGGTTGCCCAGCACATTCCGCCTCAGAGTTTGATCGAGCAATGGGATATTGGCGGCCTAGAACAGGCACTGCAGAGTGAGTTTGGCAGCGCTCAATCGTTGAATCAGTTGTTGGAGCAAGATCAAGAGCTCGATGAAGACGGTTTAGCTGCTCGGGTTCTGGTGCAAATCGAAGAAGAATACGCGGCGAAAGAAGGACGCTGGCGAGACAACGGTATCGACATGCGCATGGTCGAAAAGCAGATCATGTTGCAAATATTGGATCAGCGTTGGAAAGAGCACTTGGCTGCCATGGATCAGTTGCGGCAGGGAATTCATCTGCGAGCCTATGCCCAAAAGCAGCCGAAGCAGGAGTTCAAGCGTGAGTCTTTCGAACTGTTCCAAGATTTACTGCAAAACATCAAGTTCGATGTGATTCGCATGCTGTCTCGTATGCAAATTGAAAACCCAGAAGAAATCGAAGCCCAGGAACGCCTGCGCAGAGCCGAGGCGGCGCAGAAGATGAACTTCCAGCACAGTCAACTGGAGGCAAGTGAGGATCAGTCTGGAGACGGTTCCAGTCCCCAAAATAAGGCGGAAACCTTTGTGCGCGAGGAGCGGAAAGTGGGTCGCAACGAACCCTGTCCTTGTGGTTCTGGGAAGAAGTACAAGCAATGCCACGGTCGCATCTGATGGTCTTTCAAAGCGCTCATAGAAATACTCGGGGATGGAGCGGGCATTGGCAGTAAATCTCTTTGAGCCCGGGTCTCTGTGGTCAGTGCCTGGCGTACGAATCGGGACCGCGCGTTCTGGCGTCAAAGCGGCAGAACGAGATGATCTGGCGCTTGTGATGTTTGACCCAGGCAGCGTGATTGCAGGCGTGTATACCCAGTCGGCTTTCGCGGCTCCACCAGTGCACCTTGCGAAGGCGCGGCAAGGCGCCGCATTGGCTTGGATCGTCAACAGCGGTAACGCTAATGCTGCAACGGGTCAGCCGGGTCTAGCGGATGCCGAGGCCCTATGCGTGGCCGTGGCCGAGGCTTCAGGCTGCCGCGCCGAGCAGGTGCAGCCATTCTCGACGGGTGTGATCGGTGAGCGGTTGGATGTGCCTACTCTGAGTAAGGCGGTACCGCAGATGACCACGAACGCGGAAGCAGACAACTGGCTCGCATTCAGCAAGGCCATTATGACTACGGACACAGTGCCGAAGGCTGTGAGCAAACGCATTGTAATCGATGGTGAGGACATCGTGCTAACGGGTGTCGCCAAGGGTTCCGGCATGATCAAGCCGAATATGGCGACCATGCTGGGTTACATTGCGTGTAACGCACGAGTTGGCCGCGCGGCTCTGGAGCAAATGGTTCGAAGGGTGGCGGACGGCAGCTTTAATCGAATCACCGTGGATGGCGATACGTCGACTAACGATTGCTTTATGTTGGCCGCCACGGGCAAGGCCAGCATGAGCGCGATCGAAAGCGACAGTGATCCGCGTTTCGATACGTTGCAGGCAGCTATTATGGACTTGGCTCAACTCTTGGCCCAGGCCATTGTTCGGGATGGTGAGGGAGCGACTAAATTCGTCACCATCACGGTTGTGGGCGGCGCCACTAACCAGGAGTGCTCTGAGGTTGCATACACCGTCGCAGAGTCGCCCTTAGTTAAGACCGCGCTGTTTGCGGGTGATGCCAATTGGGGCCGTTTTTGTATGGCCATTGGCAGGGCCGAGGTGCCAAATTTGGATGAGCGTCAGGTGAGCCTGTGGCTAGACGACGTGCAGGTGGCTGCCAATGGCATGATGTCTGAGGACTATACCGAAGCCGCCGGCTCCGCGGTGCTGGCCAAGGACGAATTTAATATCCGCATTGATCTAGGCCGCGGTAGCGCTGTTGAGACCATTTGGACCACTGATCTCTCCTACGAATACATTCGTATCAACGCTGAGTATCGCAGCTAGTTCCCCACTGGGACCAGCCACTAAAGGTCCCGCTCAGGTTCGTCACTTGTGAAATCTGGGGGATTGGACTCCGGTATGCGATGCTCCTCGGCGGCCCAACTGCCCAGATCAATGAGCTTACAGCGCTCAGAACAAAAAGGCCGATTTGGGTTCTTTGACGTCCACTTGACTGCCTTGTTGCAGGTGGGGCAGTTGACAATACGCGGTGTGGTCATTGCTTCACTAAAACCTCATGTAGCGAATCTACCTGTCGATAAAGATGCGGCAGATCATCATTGTTGAGAATGACATGGGAGGCTTGGGCTAGACGGTCCTCACGTTTTAACTGGGCGGCCAAAATCGCCTCAACCTGTTCCCGAGAGTTGTTGTCGCGCTCCATGGTTCTTGAAATCTGTAACTCCTCGGGCACATCGACAACCACGATCTCATCGCACCATTGAGATTGCCCAGACTCCAGGAGCAATGGATTCACTAGCAGGCAGTAGGCTGATGTGCTGGCTTCGATCTGTTCTTTGAGACATTGACTGATGAGCGGGTGCAGGAGCTTTTGAAGCCATTTACGTTCAGTAACGTCAGCGAACACCACAGCGCGAAGTTTTGGACGATTCAGGGTTCCATCCTTGTTCAGCAGATCAGGGCCGAAATGCGACGCGATCTGCGTCAGCGCGGGTTGGCCCGGCTCTACTACGGTTCGGCTTGCTATGTCGGCGTCCACCACCTCGATGCCAAGTTCCGCAAATCGATCGGCTGCCGCGCTCTTGCCGCTGCCAATACCACCGGTCAAACCTACAAGCATAAATACCCCCCAAAGCCGCAAGGGTAGCAAAAGGTGGGTCACAGCACACAAAGCAGATGCGCTTTCCCTGCAGTTGTTCTGCTAAACGATGGTTAGGTATGAAGTAAGGCGCCCATTGAGAAGATTGGCAAGTACATGGCCAGAATCAGCCCGCCTACGACTAAACCTAAGATCAGCATCAAAGTGGGTTCGATCAGGGGCAGAAGGTTATCTACAGTGCGATGAAAGTCTTCCCGATAAACCCCGCTGGCATGTTCCAGCATCTGATCTAGCTTGCCAGTTTCCTCGCCCAGCCGAGTCATACGGCAAAACGGCTCTGGGAAGCAAGCTGATACGAGCATGGCCTGATGTAACGCAGTGCCGTTTTCGATCTCGTTAGTGATTCGACTCAGGTCTCGACGAAATAGGGCGTTTCGGCTGCACGCTCCAGCATGGAGCAGACTCTCATTCAAAGGCACTCCTGCGGCCAGCATCGCAGCTAGGGTGCGACTGAATTCAGCGATATTTGCTCGTTGGATTAGGGATCCAAATACGGGCAGGCCTAGGAGCAGGCGATCAAAAACCAAACTTACAGACGGTACGTTTTTAACGAGTGTCAGGGTCGCCATAGAGCACGCTGCGATTAGGGCCAGGACTGGACCACCGTAGGATTGAAGAAATAGTGAAATGTTCATCACCCACTGGGTTATGTTGGGAAGTTGTTGCTTCTGCTGGGAGTACATTTTTGCGAACTCTGGCATCACAAAGGTCAGCAGCAGCCAGGTTACCAGCACCGCGGTTAGCAAGATCAGAGCAGGCTGCAATAGGCTTTGTCGTATCTTTCGGTGTAATGACTGGGTTTGCTCTAAATGGTTTGCAAGATGGGTTAGCGCCCTGTGAAGCTGCCCAGTATTTTCTTCGCTGCGCACAAGGCTGACAAAGTACGGGTTAAATACGGCCGGATGTTGAGCCATGGCGTCACCCAATTTAAGACCTTCGTGCAGGTCGTTCTTCAACCCCTGCACGAGCGTCGACTTTGCGTTTTTGTCACGTTCTTCTAGCAGGTCAAGGGCATCGACGACTGGAATTCCGGCAGACAGCAGATCGGCCAACTGACGACAGAAAAAGCCGAGTTGTTTTTTGCTTACACGTATTTTGGATTTTGAGGGTTTTCTGACGTGGACTTGAATGTGATCAGAGTTGTTGGTTTTTCTTAATGGCGATTGTTGGCGGATTCGGACGCCTGATATCCCCAACCCTGCCAGCTTCGATTGGGCATCTGTGAGGGATTGAGCCTCCAGGGTGCCGTGCTGGGGTAACCCTAAGGCATCGGTGCCTTGCCACCGGAAAGCATTCATGAAACGAACTCCTCAGCGGTGAGAACATTCGGGCCGAAAGACGCTTGAGGTAAAACGCGCTCAATTTCTTCAAGGCTGGTTTGTCCATCAAAGTAGCGGGATAACCCAATGGCTCTCAGGTTTTGATTTGGGCTTGGGGCAAAGGCCGATTGCCAATGAGCGTCGCCTTGATCGCTGTGTGCCACCTTGGGCGATCGGCCGCATTCGTCGGTTTGTGTTGGGCTATTCCTAGCACATGATATGGGGCTACAGAGTTCAAAAATCCCCAGTCGTCCCCGATATCCCCTCAAACAAGCGGCGCAGCCGCGAGAATTGGGATGAAAGACTTGGGCACCGCCGGTTGAGGCAATGCTGCCCGGTTTGCGGTCGGGTATTTTACATTGATCACAGAGGCGTCGAAGTAAGCGTTGAGCGATTACTAGGGTGACAGATTCTTCAAGGTCCCGGTCGCTGATGCCGAGTTGCCGCATGCGCCCAAGGGTTGCCGAGGCAGATTTGGTGTGGACTGTTGATAGCACCAAGTGGCCTGTTTGAGCGGCTCGAATGGCCATGGAGGCAGTATCTGGGTCTCGAATCTCTCCCACCATCAGTACGTCTGGGTCTTGACGCAGCAAGGCTCTCAGCGAGTTGCTGAAATCCAATCCAATTTGCGTTTTGATGCCGACCTGGTTGATGCCGGGGAGCGGTATTTCCACCGGCTCTTCCGCGGTCGAAATGTTTATGTGGCGCTGGTTCAGCGTTTGCAGCGCACTGTAAAGCGTCAGTGTCTTACCGCTACCGGTGGGTCCCGTGACTAGGATTAAGCCCTGAGGCTGAGCTAAGGCATTGCTTAAGTCGTGAAACTGGTTTTCGTTTAAGCCGAGATCCGACAGGGGCAAGATTGAGGATTCTTGAAGCACAATTCGCAAAACAAGTTTTTCTCCCCAAAGGGTGGGTAACGAACTCACCCGCAAATCCAATTGTTGGCCACGACAAATGACCGATATCCGGCCGTCTTGGGGTAGGCGTCGCTCAGCGATATCCAGCTTTGCCAAGATCTTGATACGTGTACACAAGCGCTGGGCAATGTCCGCCGAAGGGCTGGGCAGGTCGTGGAGAAGACCGTCCACCCGCAATCTAATCTGCAAACCGGTTTTTTGTGGTTCAAGGTGCAAGTCTGAAGCGCGTTGTTGCAGCGCTTGAGCAAATAGCGCATCCACATAGGCCGCAGCAGATGTAGTTAACGTCTTGGATTTCTCATCCTCTGGGTTAAGAGCGCGTGATTGCACGGGTCAACTCGTAAATCTGTCCTTTATGACAATCACTCTAAGCCGATAGTGCCAAGGTGAAATGGGAGAATTCGCAAGCCCATGTAGGTTCGCATGCAGTGTCTTTGAGAACCGATTTACATAAATGCCAGCGAGTTTGGGTGGCTGCACCTCAAGACCGTGCCCACGCTGAGCGTGTGTATACAAAGACCGTGGGGCAATGATGAAAAAGATCCAGCATACGATTCAAAAAACCGCACCAAGAGTAAGCTTGCGACGAAGGGAAAGCTTGGGAAGAAGGGAAAGCTTGGGAGGAAGGCAAAGCTTGCGAGGAAGAGAGTGCGCGCCAGGGACCACGGGTTTGCGAAGAAGGAAAAAAATTCCAAAAAAGGAAGAGACTCCAACGCTGCCAAGCGGCTCAACGCCTGAAAAGCAGGGTGGTTTTTCGCTGATCGAACTTATGATCGTGATCGCCATCATTAGCGTGGTGACTACGTTTGCCATTCCTGCGTACCAAAATTACGTGGTATCCGCCAACAGCACCAAGCTCAACGTGCATTATCGACAGGGCGTCAACTGGGTCCGCACGGAAATGGCGCGACTGCAAACCCAAATAGCCGGCGGAGCGGACCTTGCAACACTAGAGGAAACGAGAAACGAGGTGGCCGAGTGGGTCGATGCCTTACTTCAGGATGTGGCGGGCTCAGAAACGGCATCGCCCTTGGGTGGCCCTGCTTTCGCCGTGGCTGCTCAAGACGCTCCTCCCGGAGCCGTGACGCTGGCGCTGCAAGGCTCCATATCCGATGGTAGCCTGCAGCTGACCATTGTTCGCCCGATATTCGGTGATTGGGAAAACGCTGATACAACTCGATTGTGTTGGGGAGGCGTCGATTGCGTTGTCTCAGCTCCTTGAGCGAGCTCAAGGGTTTTGATTGTGTTTATGCAGAGAGCGCCTAAGATCCAAGGGGTGACACAATTGCGGACAATGACCCCAGCTCTGGCCCCGAAGGTCGTCACGATTCCTAGGTGATCAAAAAAGGTGATCAAATAAAGGAGCCTAAACCCAGTGCTTACGAAAACAGGTCGCACAAAAACGGCTGCCTAGAGCGAGCCTCTATAAAAGGCTTCTCGACAAAGGGCCTTTTAGAGCGAAATGTTGCAAAGAAAATTCCTGCAAAGAGAACTCCTGTAAAGAGTACTCTTGCACAGAAGGCTCCAGCAAAGAGGGCCTCGATAGACAGATTTCTAACAACGAGAGGTTCGGCACATGCCAGTTCAAAACACACGGACCCTCCAAACAAAGGGTTTACCGACAGAGGCTTTGCATGCACCGGCGATTTAACAGTGTCCCCTTGATGGGCCCGTGGGGCTTGGGATTGATTCTTTTTTTAATTGGCTCTGGAGCGTTTGCCATGTCAGAGGACAGTTACTATTTGGCACCTTGTCCTGCCTCACCAAATTGTGTGTGTAGTGATGAACCCGAAACATCCCCCCGATATATAGCGCCCATTGTCAGCGCAGGGGCAGATGGCAAGGTCGGGGGGCAAGATGACGCTCGGCTGTTACTCGCGGGCATTGCTACCTATTTGTCCCAACAGCCTGGATATGACGTGACCCACCTCACCGAGGATCAACTGAGGGCCGAAGGCACCACTCGTCTGCTGAGATTTGTTGATGACCTGGAGTTTCGCGTTCGAAGTGGCAGTGTGGTGGTGCGATCCGCTTCGCGGGTTGGTTTTTCTGACCTAGGTAAGAACCGGCGGCGACTCGAAGCTCTGAGAAGGGCGATGATCGATCAGGGCTTCGCTCTGCCTCGGTCGGCCCCATTGTAAGGTGTTGGTTACGAACTATTTGCTCATTGTTCGAACCAGCCTTGTCCAAGTCCAGGATAGCCAATGCAACATGACCAACTAATCCATCGAGGGCTGCTGGAGCAGCGCTTAGATCGGCTGCAGCGACACATTCATCAGCTGAGCGACGAAGTCGCCAGCGTCGACGCTATCAATGCAACAGCATCTTTGTCTTCTGCCAGTGCTGTTCGGGAGCTTGAGCATAGCCTGCGAGCTGAAATTCACAGGCTGCAGCACGAACTGGATGCCTGCGAAGCGCAGCTTCGATGGAGTCGAGATCAAATCTCCGAAAATCAGCAGCCCAGTGAGCAGTAGTCTTGGAGGTGATCTCAATTCCAACTAGTAAGACTTGAGAAAGTCTGAAAATCGTCCCCTTGCCGGCTTGATGCCAAGACTCAGAAATGTATTCTTCTTAGTCAGGTAACTGTTAACACAAAGTTGTCAGCCCTCTCTCAGTAGATCGAGAGATTGAGCGCAAAGAAGCTGTTTCAAGGGTTGCTGAAAAGAACTTGGCTCTACTGGCTTGTTAGGAAGGCACTAGCCAAACGAATGGTGAGCTTCACGACGACGGATCGGTAAAAAGGAAGGTTTAACGATATGAATATTCGCACCATGATCAAAAGCGCTTTGACCGCCTGCCTATTGGTGATGGCGCCCGGGGTTTATGCGTCCTTGGATGTCGGGGATATGGCGCCAGATTGGACGTTGCAGGCGACTGATGGGCAGACCTATCAATTGTCTGATTTGCGAGGCAAGCATGTGGTGTTGGCCTTTTTTCCAAAGGCCTTTACCGGAGGGTGCACCATCGAGTGTAAATCGGTACGCGACAGCAAGAGACAAGTGCGGCGATTCGACGTGGAGTTTTTCATGGCGAGCACCGACGATCTGGAGACAAACAAAGCCTTTGCGGAACAGAACAACGCAAACTTCCCTATTTTGTCTGACGAAGCGAAAGACGTAAGCAAGGCTTACGGTGTCTTGGCCTCGATGGGTTTCTCAAAGCGCTGGACCTTCTACATTGATGCCAGCGGTAAAATTGCCAAGATCGATAAAGATGTAAATCCCCGCACTGCCGGCCGCGATTTGCTTAAGAGCTTGGTCGCTTTAGAGGTTCCCGTGAGTAGCTAAGAAGCATGTTGCGCCGAGTTATATTTGGTAATGCTCAATAACAAAAACAAGGAGTGTCCATGAGTAACGATAATTTTGACGAATCCAAGGTCGATTGGAAGGCTCTGCCAGATACAGAGCATATTTGGCTTTCTATATTAGATGTCGACGACACGGCAAAAGTTGTCGATGTTCTTTTCAAGTTTTCCGCCAATGAAAAAATCGTCATGCATCGTCACGTAGCAGCCTTCCATACGTTCGTCGTCAAAGGTGAACACCGTATTTATACCCCGGACGGGCAGCTTAAAGAGGTTCGTCCTGCGGGTACGTATAAGGCGGGTAAGCCGGACATTGAGCCCCACACCGAGGGTGGTGGAGACAGTGACGTCATCATTCTTTTCAGCCTTCGGCCCTACGATAACGGTCCCATCTACGAGATTCTTGACGAGAACTTTGATGTCGCGTCGACGATGACCTATGACGAATTGAAAGAAATGCACGAAGCGGCCTAGCGTGCTAAACGGCCTGGTAGCCTTGGCGTCAGGGAGAAAACGAGAAGTGAGTACTGACGAACGGTTCGTCGCTTCAGATAAAACAGTTGACCGGGTGGAGACTATCGGTCGATCACAGGGGGAAATATGAGCGTACTAGTCACATTGGAAATGCCAACTAAGCCTGAGACCTTGGATGAGTTTCTAGAAATGATGAAGGGAGCCTTGGTCGACACACGCAATTATGCGGGTTGTGAAAAGGTCGAAACCTATGTGGATCAGGAGACCAAGAGCATTTTTCTAGTGGAGCAGTGGGAAACGGCAGAACATCAGCAAGCCTATATGGGTTGGCGCATGGAAACCGGATTCATCGATAACGTCGGCCCTTTTCTGGCAGGCGCGCCCATCGCTAGAACCTTCGACATAAGGGCTGATGTGTAGCTAAGCGTCCGTTGAGGGCGCTGTCACGTTCACGTTAGGGGGAGCGAGATTTATGGATAGAAAGGTATTTCGCAGCGGGCCATACGCGGAACTCATAGCTCAAGCGGTTCAAGTTGGAGACATTTTGTACCTGTCGGGGCAGGTTGGTGCTGACGAGCATGGCGGTGCCCCGGAAAGTGTTGTTGAACAGACGACCCTCGCGTACCAACATGTAGCTGCTGTTTTGGCGGAATTCGGCGCCACCATGGACAATGTCGTCGAGGAAACGGTTTTTGTAACCGACATGCCCTCGGTGATGGCCCAAGTGCAAGAGGTGTTTGGCGCTCGGGCGGCGGCCCATGGCGGCCGACCCGACGTTACTCAGACGTTGGTAGGCGTTTCGGCGTTAGTGGATCCAGCATTCAAAATCGAGATTAAGTGCACAGCGCACCTGTAAAACGATAGGCCGCATAGTCGGCTCAAATAGACCGCTGAATAAAAAGAAGAAAAAGGAAAAGACATGACGAAAGTAATTGGTTCGATTGGATTGGCGCTACTGGTCTTAGGCGGCTGTGCAGAGAGCACTTCCCCTGAGACGCAGGCTGCGGCAGCAGCGCCGGCGATGGTCGAGGCTCCTGAGGCTAATCAAATGGCCCCGGTTCGGTATAACGAGTTTGTTTGGTGCTCGAATGGAGAGAACGCCACGCCGGAACTCGTGACCCAGCGCAATGAAATGTGGGCTCAGGCTGTTACAGAATTGGGCATGGACTCTTTGATGGGTGCCTCCCTAACTACGCAGGGCTGGACCTCAGACAGTTTTGATCGGCTCACTCTTTTAATGTGGCCGAACAAAGAAGCCCGGGATGCCGGTTGGGCTGCCTATCAGGAATCGGGTATTGAAGCGAAACTGGAAGAGAGTTTTCCTGGCGTTGAAACGTGTGGAGGTGATAACTGGGCCAATGTCTACGGTTTAGATGTATATCAGCCACGAACTCCCTCACTAGCTGGTCCCCAGCACGTGGGCGCAGATGCCTATGTTGGCTATAGTTTTTGCTCCTTTAACGAAGGCAAAAAGCCAGCGGACCTCCGGGCCGTAGTTACCGGCCAGTTCGTGCCATTCTTGGACGCCCATGAGGCCGAAGTGGGTGCGACGACTTATAACTTCTTGGCCCAAGTCCCATCTTTTGAAGAGTCAGAAGTCGAATTGCACAATGACGTGCCGCCCACATTCGATTTTGTCTGGACGGATTTTTGGGGTAATGCCGAAGACCGCGTCGGTACAGAGAACGCGTGGGCTGCCGAAGGTACGGCGATTCAAGCGTCCTTTGATGAGGTGTTAACTTGCTCTGAACGTCAGGGCTACAGCATCGAGATGACAAAGTTAGCGTCCATGTAGACGTTTTTGTTTTTTTCGCGCGGGCTGCTGGTTGAATTCAGTCAGCCCTCGTCTTTCAAATTGGTGCTAGCCCGAAACCGTTCATACGGGCAGGGGGATGAGAGTGAGTGTTGAAGTTGATCGGCTCTATGAGGCGCGACGAGTCTTAGATCTAGCCGTCGATCGCGGCGATCTTGTTTTTGCATCGGGATTGGTTGGCGACAAAAGTGGGCCGTTAATGGTCCACGCGGCGGGCTGCCGCGACGCAGAAGCGAGCTTGCCAGCTGGGCAAGATTCGATTTTCGCCATCGCTTCTATGACCAAGCTAGTAACCACTGTTGCCGCGCTGCAACTGGTGGAAGCAGGCAAGCTCGAACTTGATCAACCCATAAATCACTATCTACCCGAGTTGGAAGCCCTTGCCGTTCTGCAAGGGTTTGGTGATGACGGAGAACCGCTTTATGAGCCGGCGAGTAGGGCGCCGACCGCTCGCGAGCTGATCACCCATACCTCCGGTTTCGTTTACAGCATCTGGAACCAAGATGCGTTTACGTTGCAATCGAAGGGGCTTACCGCCGGAGTAGGGGCGGGTCGCGAGATGCTGAATGCCCCTCTCGCGTTTCAACCAGGAACCGATTGGGAATACGGTATCGGCACCGATTGGCTGGGGTATTTGGTAGAGCAAATCAGCGGTCAGCGCCTAATGGGGTATTTCTCCGAGCACATCTTTCAGCCCTTAGGCATGGTTGACACTACCTTTGAGTTCGAGGCAGAAAAGATGGATCGGGCGGTATTTATGATGGCTCGAGTGGAAGATGAACTGGTGACATCTCCGGCCATGCAGCCAGCCCCGGAAGCCCCGGGAAGCGCCGATTTTTATGGCGGCGGCGGTGGCTTGTATTCAACCTTACAAGACTATGGGCTGCTGCTAGCCGCGATACTTAATCAGGGTCAGGGCACCAACGGCTCGATATTGCAGCCCCAGACCATAGAAGCCATGTTTCACCATCAGATAGGTAGCCTGAACATAAAACCCTGCGCAACTCAGATGCCGGCGTTGAGCCACGACTTGGACGTGGGTTTTGGTGCAGCCACCACCTGGGGATTGGGACTGCTGCTCCACACTCAGGGCACTGACCACGGTCGCCCAGCCGGTTCAGGCTCTTGGGCCGGGTTATTCAATTCCTATTTCTGGATTGATCGAGAGCGTGAGGTGTTCGGTATTTTTGCGACTCAGGTCTTACCCTTTTTGGATCCAAAGGCCGTTGCTACCTTAACGGCCTTTGAGCGTGCGATTTACGGCGTGAACGACTAGTTGTTCGGTCGTGAGTAGTCGCCGGTATTCGCGACTAGCGGATGTCGGCGGCGTAGTTCTGGTTCGTGAATTACAATAAAAAGGAAAAACATGAAAAAGCTCATCTCATTGATTGTGTTATCGCTCTCGGCGTCACTTGCTGTCGCCGATGACCGTGCTTCAGGACCGTTGTTCTACGGTCAGAGCTTCGGCTTTGTGGCGGATGATCCGGCTGCAGTCGTTGCCGCTATGGACAAGTGGCGCTCGTCGGATGCAGGCAAGGCCACACCCAATACCGTAGTACTTTTGCAAAACCTAGTTAATGGCGATTACAAAAGCACACATCAGGTCAATGTCTTCTATGCCAACACCGCTGCAATGGACGAATCAGCAATGGCCGTAGCAGGCGATCGTGGTTGGCGAGCCTTTCAAAGCTCCATGCAAAGGCTGACGGAGCCAGAGTAGGAAAATACTTATGCTATTTTGCGCGCAAAGGTTGGCGAAGGGGATATCACCAGCGCTAATCCTGTGAGCATTATTTATGGATTAACGGTAACAGACGCTCCGGCGTTTATGGCGGCATTCAATCAGATGTGGGGATCTGCTGAAATTCAGAATTTCCCCGGCGCCGTTTACTTCGGTCGCAACATAGCTTCTGGCGCCATGCCCGGCACACACTTTATTACCTTTGTTGCCGATAGTCGGGGCAAACTAATGGAGGCAGTTACAAGGATGCAGGCTTCTGAGCAAATGGCAGCCTACCTTTCTCAGATTGGTGATACCCGCAAGCTGGAACAGACCAGTATGACCGTTGAGGCAAAACGCTGGGCAAATTAGACCATCTGCGAGTCGCCTGACAATTTATCAGGCCAAATCGAAAAGCCCCGAACCGCAAGTTCGGGGCTTTTTTTGTGGTCCAACAATGGTGCTAGTCGTTATTTCGCAGCTTTCATCATTGCCGCCGAATCGTCGAAGGGTTGGAATGCCGCGTATTTGCCTTCTTCGATTTTAATCATGTGTACGGACTCGGTATCCAGTCCCTCGGCGGTCATACGCGCGTGAACGAATACCGTATTGCCCGACTCGTAAAAATGAATTGGCTCCACTTTAAAGTCGGGCCACATAGCGCCTATGGGCCCAAAAATGCCCGCTTCCACCGCTGCTGGCCCCACGTAGGTGCCGGTATAGGGGAGGCCAACCTGAATGGTCCATACGGTATCGGCCGCCTGAACAGCTCGCCAAGCGTCCATGTCACCGGTGTTAAAAGCATCGTATCCGGCTTTTGCTACCGCGACGTTGGGGGACATTTCGTTTGCTTGGTGATGGCCGGCTAGGGCGATGTTCGACAGGAGCAGGGCAAGGGCAAAGAAAACTGATTTCATGGTGATCCTTATTCATTGTTGTTTGATCCGAGATCCAGCGTACTCGCTTAGATGTGCATTCTCTAGAAAGTTATCTTTCGTAACAGATGGCCCAGTAGTTATACTGTGGCCCGTTTTCTGAACGGGCGCTGCCCCGATAGAGAGCAAGTCTGGCCATCCACAGCCACTAAGCTGTAGTGCCAACCCTGCCGGGATAGCTCAGTTGGTAGAGCGACTGATTCGTAATCAGTAGGTCCGCGGTTCGATTCCGCGTTCCGGCACCATTCCATTGATCGCTGCTTTAGTCGTTTTACTTCAAGGTGGTGGTATGGCCACTGAGAATGCTCGCCTTTGGGTTGGAGAAGATCTTTGGCTCGACCAAAAGTCACCGGCTATTGCGTTCCTTTGCGGTTGGTACCGTGATGCTAAGAATGAGGACCGCCCACGCTTTATTCCTATTGTTTTTGGTTTGGCACTATTCAGAAACAAGCTCCCGGAAGGTGTTGAGTTGCTTGCTAACCGTGGTGAGTCTTTAAAGGTGTTACATCAAGAACAGCTTAGGAAATTGCTTACCTGATAAAGCAACAAAAGGAATACAAAGGAACCAACTCTAACGTTCTGTCCTTTGGTGGAGATAAGAAGTAGATGGTTCTATTTCATATTTTTTGGTGTTGTTTTTTTCTTTGGGCATCTATTCGGGTGTCGTAATAGACCAGCATGGGATGGGCCTGCTGGGAGTATTCCGCGGCGACATGGCTAAATTTGGATGGGCCGGCCAATTCAACGCTGACTTTATGGCTATGCTGGTGATGCCTGCTATCTGGTTGGCTTGGCGAAACAATTTTTCAAAGCTAGGTTTCTTTCTTGCCCCGGTAGCGTTTCTCGGTGGCGCGGCATTTCTATCTGCTTAACTTTTAGCTCTTTGTGTCTGTTGTAAAGGCGACGTTCTGCGGATGTTGGTTGGAGACAAGTAGATCCAGCAACGGAAAAAACTCAGAAAGACGTTAAAGAAGACCAAGAAACACATCATCACAAGTGTACTTTTGACAGAAAAGCGTACTGCGAGTTGGTCGAGCCCGCCGCTCTGCGTGAAAAATAGAAGTAAATGAGAAGCTCGAGGCATCGGATGCTTGAGCTGTGTTGACGCGAGCTTCACGTCGCTTTGACTAGAATCAAAAATCAACAATAAAAAGGAACGATTGAATGAGGCCTTTTATATATATCGCAATTGCGGCGGCACTGGGAGCGTGTGGCGGTGGCGGAAGTAGCACCGGTACAAATCAAGGTAACCCCGTGAGTGAGACAGAAGAGCAAAGTTTTGCCGGCAAAGTAATCGATGGTTACATCGGCAACGCCTTAGTATGCCTCGACTTAAACAACAACTTGCAGTGCGATTCTGACGAACCAAGCGCAAGAACTTCATCGGAACCTGGGGATTATGGTTCCTATACATTTACAACGACGGCAACGATTCCTGCCGGCACGCAGGTGCTAGCAGAAGTCGGCATCGATGCCGTTGACGAAGATCGTGGCCCGGTTGCAAAACCATACAACCTGCTGGCGCCATCTGACGAGCCAGGAACGGTAACCCCGCTGACGACACTAGTGTCTCAAGAAATCCTTAATTCTGGAAAGACGCTCACCTCGGCTGAGGCGGAAGAGTCCGTGAAAACAAATCTGGGCTTCTCGGAAGACACAGCTTTGCTAGAAAACGACTTCGTCGCCGATGAGGATACGTCGCTAATCGCAACCGCAGCCGTGGTAGCCGATGCGCTTGCGGTCGCAAAAGAGACTTTGACGGATAACGATGTTTCGAGGGAGGCGCTAACTGCAGCAGAGATAACGAAATCTGCCATCCAAACAGTCAGCAACAATA
>ERZ1047472.892-NODE-892-length-24813-cov-7.447007_pt1 | contig 24813 bp, 15 predicted proteins | sample MGYA00383095_ERZ1047472 | MGnify/ENA primary metagenome ERZ1047472 (study PRJEB29581, sample SAMEA5548365) | metagenome | biome: marine; feature: coastal; material: water | depth 1 m | study: Short-term variability in the microbial, nano- and picoplankton dynamics... | reverse complement strand
ATATACTGAATAGCTTGACCAACAGTAGCAATGTTTTCTGCTTGGTCATCTGGAATTTGAATATCAAATTCTTTTTCGAACTCCATTATAAGTTCTACTGTATCTAAAGAGTCTGCGCCTAAGTCATTCGTAAAGCTAGCTTCGGTAACTACTTCATTTTCGTCAACGCCTAGTTTATCTACAATGATGGCTTTTACACGTGATGCAATATCAGACATAATTTTGGTTTTATTATTTCGGACAAAAATAGAAAAACTTTTACGCACACAAATGTTTTTTCTAAATAATACACATTTTAAACTGTTGCAGCTAAGCGATTTTTATTGCGTAAGTTTGCAAAAAGGCATTCCATATTTTGAAAACAATAGTTGTTTTTGCCTCTGGTTCTGGCACTAATGCAGCAAAAATAATCACATACTTTGACGCCATTGAAACAGTTGCTGTAAAATGTGTTTATTGCAACAACCCTAATGCTGGCGTAATTGATCGTGCGGCACGCAAGGGGGTGTCTACTAGGGTCTTTAATCGACCCGAATACCAAGAAGACGTTCTAGAAGAGCTTTTAACTATTAAGCCCGACCTTATTGTGCTCGCAGGCTTCTTGTGGAAGCTGCCCAAGAGTTATATAGATGCATTTCCCAATAAAATTATCAACATTCACCCTGCTTTGCTACCCAAATACGGCGGAAAGGGCATGTATGGACAGCACGTTTTTGACGCAATTGTTTCCAACAATGAAGCTGAAACAGGCATTACCATTCACTATGTTAACGAACATTATGACGAAGGAGCGGTTATTTTTCAAGCCAACACAGCAATAGCCGAGACAGATACAGCGGCAGATGTAGCCACAAAAACACATCAACTGGAGCATGCGTATTTTGCTCCACAAATACACCAACTGCTAGACAAACAATGAAAGAAGTTCACCTGTATACAGATGGCGCAGCCCGAGGAAATCCGGGCCCTGGCGGATATGGGCTTATTTTAGAACTTCCCGGGGCAAACTATAAAAAAGAACACGCAGAAGGCTTTCTACACACCACCAATAACCGCATGGAACTCTTGGCTGTTATTGTTGGTCTGGAATTGTTGAAAGAAGCACCTGTTAAGGTTACGGTTTTTACTGATTCCAAATATGTTTGTGACGCTGTTGAAAAGAAATGGATTTTTCGCTGGGAAAGAGAGCGATTCAAAAAGCAAAAAAACCAAGATTTGTGGAAGCGTTTTCTAATCGTGTTTAGAAAGCACAAAGTACAGATTAAATGGATCAAAGGCCACAACCAACACCCACAAAACGAAAGGTGTGATGCCCTTGCTGTAGCAGCGTCCAAGCAACAAAATCAAAAAGAAGATACGGGATATAAACCGAAAACCACATGAAAAACAACAAGCTACTTATCGTAGGCACAATGGCATTTGATGAAATCATCACCCCCACACAAGCCTCAGGAAAAATTTTAGGCGGCGCAGGAACCTACATTGGTTTGGCTGCGTCTTATGCAACGGCAGACATTGGAATTGTTTCTGTAATCGGCGACGATTTCACAAGCGAATACACCTCTCTGCTTACCGATCGAGGCATAGACCTATCCGGCGTAACTAAGGTTGCAGGTCAAAAGTCTTTTTATTGGAAAGGCAAGTATCATGATAATATGAATAAGCGTGATACACTCGACACCCAACTTAATGTACTGGCCGATTTTAATCCAATTGTGCCCGCTCATTACAAAGACGCTTCTGTGGTTATGCTTGGCAATCTAGCCCCAAGTGTGCAACAAAGCGTATTGAATCAACTTGAACCAAACCCAAAACGAGTGGTATTGCTAGACACCATGAATTTTTGGATGGACGTGGCATTGGACGATCTGTTAAAGGTTATCAAGCAGGTTGACGTCATTACCATAAACGACGAAGAAGCCATGCAGTTAAGTGGAGCGCATAACATGGTTTTAGCCGCCAAGGCCATACACAAACTAGGGCCAGCTTATGTGATTATCAAAAAAGGAGAACACGGGGCATTGCTTTTCTACAAGGATCAACCTTTTTACGCACCAGCGCTACCCTTACAACAAGTGATTGACCCAACGGGTGCAGGCGACAGTTTTGCAGGCGGACTATCAGGATACTTGGCTGCACAAGAACAGCTGACGGCTGCTGCAATCAAGCAAGGAATTTTAAACGGCACGGCCGCTGCATCTATTTGCGTAGGGGCTATGGGAACCGAGGGACTGGTTTCTGCCGAAAAGGAACAATTTTTAGCGCAGCTTCAAGAGTTGGAGCGCCTACGAACAGTATCGTAATTTAAAAGCGCCCTATGATAATTTTAATTAATTTTGTACAATGAGTGATGCCATCAAGCACGAGTGTGGAATAGCCCTGGTTAGGCTACTTAAACCCTTAGACTACTACAAGGAAAAATACGGCAGCTCTTTTTACGGCCTTCAGAAAATGTATTTGATGCTTGAAAAACAGCACAACCGCGGCCAGGACGGCGCTGGTTTTGCAAGCATTAAACTAGACATGGCACCCGGCGAGCGCTTTATGAGTCGTGTTCGGTCTTCAGACCCCCAACCAATTAAAGATATTTTCAACACCATCAACACGCGCATCAATAGCGTTGAGGAAAGTTTGCCTACCAAAGACCTATCTTCAGAAGCATTGAAATCCGCATTCCCATATGTGGGCGAGGTTATGTTGGGTCATTTACGCTACGGTACTTTTGGAAAGAACACCATAGAAAGCGTGCATCCCTTTTTGCGACAAAACAATTGGATGCACAGGAATCTTATTGTAGCCGGGAATTTTAACCTAACCAATGTTAACGAACTATTTGAAAATCTGGTTACTTTGGGACAGCATCCAAAGGAAAAGGCAGACACTGTTACAGTGATGGAAAAAATAGGGCATTTCTTGGATGACTCTGTTGCCAAGCTCTATAAAAAACTCAAAAACGAAGGCTTTGACAAACAAGGCGCATCACCAGAGATTGCTAAACGGTTAAATATTGCCAAGATTTTACGCAAAGCATCTAAAAACTGGGATGGTGGCTATGTCATTGGCGGGCTGCTCGGGCACGGAGATTCTTTTGTGCTCAGGGATCCTGCCGGGATTCGCCCAGCGTTTTTCTACAAAGACGACGAGGTTGTGGTAGTTGCATCAGAACGCCCAGCCATTCAAACGGTATTTAATGTACCCATGGAGGCCATTCACGAAATAAGCCCTGGAAACGCGCTTATTATTAAGAAGTCAGGCGAGCTATCGCACACCGAAATAAATGAGCCTACTTCACGTTTGGCGTGCTCGTTTGAGCGCATTTACTTTTCTAGAGGAAACGATGCGGATATTTATAACGAGCGAAAGGCACTTGGACGTCTGCTGTTTCCCAAAATACACGATTCAGTAAATGGTGAGTTGAAAAACACGGTTTTTTCGTATATCCCAAACACCGCAGAAACCTCTTTTTATGGGCTTGTTCAGCGGGCACAAGACTTTATGCTTGAACGGTCAGAGGCTGCAATATTAAACGAGAAGAACCTCTCCCCCGACCGACTAAAGGCGTTATTATCACCACGGCCAAGAATCGAGAAGGTTATTCTCAAAGACGTTAAGTTGCGCACTTTTATCACAGAAGACAGCAGCAGAGATGATTTGGTGGCTCATGTATACGACATCACTTACGGATCTGTAAACAAAGACGATAATCTTGTAATCATTGACGACAGTATTGTTCGGGGCACGACCCTGCAAAAGAGCATTTTAAAAATATTAGATCGCCTAGGGCCAAAAAAGATCGTTGTGGTCTCCAGCGCCCCACAGATTCGATATCCAGACTGTTATGGTATTGATATGGCGCGTCTAGAAGATCTAATTGCGTTTAGAGCCATGTTAGCATTACTTGAAAAGCACAACAAGACCGCACAGCTTAAATCGGTTTATGATAAAGCCAAAGCGACTATAAACCATAAGGTAGCAGACATTCAAAACCACGTTAAGCCGCTTTATGATCAATTTACAGACGAGGAGATTTCAACACAAATTTCTGTTATGTTGCGCACCAAAGACATCAATGCGGAGGTAGACGTTATTTTCCAGTCTGTTGCTAACCTGCACGAGGCTTGCCCCGAAAACAAGGGGGATTGGTACTTCACCGGCGATTATCCAACGGATGGCGGGAACAAGGTTGTCAACCAAGCCTATATCAATTTTTACGAAGGGAAAAAGGGTCGCGCTTATTGAAATTTAAAAAAAGTTTAAATTTTACTTTGATTTGTAAATTCTGTTTGTATATTAGCAAGGCCATAACATAAGTAGGTTAAGTTCATGGTAAGATTTGGGGCAAAAAAGGTGGATTCTTTCCACCTTTTTTATTTTTACACAAAAAAAGAGGGCTATTTAGCCCTCTTTTCTGTTTTGTAACACACTGGTTTTTAACCTGCTGCGTAGCGTTTGCTCACCTCAGACCAATTGACAACCTTAAAGAACGCTTCGATATAATCTGGACGTCTGTTTTGGTAATTTAGGTAATATGCGTGTTCCCAAACATCCAACCCAAGTATGGGCGTTCCCCCACAACTGACGTCTTTCATCAGCGGATTGTCTTGGTTTGGCGTTGAACACACCTCTAGTTTACCATCGCTGTGCACACACAACCATGCCCACCCTGAGCCAAACTGTGTTGCTGCTGCTTTTGAAAAAGCATCCTTAAAAGCATCGAAAGAACCAAAAGCGGCTTCAATCGCATCACTTAGTTCGGAAGACATTTCACCTGCGTCAGGACCCATGATTTCCCAAAATAAGCAGTGATTGTAATAGCCTCCGCCATTGTTGCGAATGGCAGCGTTATTCATATCAAGATTACCTAAAATTTCTTCAATTGATTTACCCTCAAGCGCAGTGCCTTCAATAGCAGCATTAAGTTTGCTGGTATAACCATTGTGGTGTTTTCCGTGGTGGATTTCCATTGTTTTTGCATCAATGTGTGGTTCCAGCGCATCTGCGGCGTATGGAAGAGAAGGAAGTTTAAAAGCCATATTCTATATTTTATTTAGCACAAAGTTACACATATATTCCTATATTTAGTTCTGATAAAGACCAATTGCCGTGTCAACCACAGCTACACCTCCTTTTGTTATATACAACGCTTCGGCGGGCTCTGGAAAGACCCACACCCTCGTTCGCTCTTTTCTCTTTCGGTTACTTAACAGTAATCAACCAGAGCAAGTAAGGCGCTTGCTTGCCATAACCTTTACTAACAAGGCGGCACAAGAAATGAAATCCCGTATTTTAGTACAGTTAGCTTCTTTTGCTTCAAGCGCAAAACGACCCAAAGAGGATACCATGTTTTCGGAAGTCGCGGGATTGTGTGGCCTAACTGACGATCAGCTACACCAGCGGTCAAAAAAGGCCTACCGCTATATTTTACACCACTTTGGACAGCTTCAAGTAGCCACCATAGACAAGCTAACACACAAGATTATTCGAACGTTTGCTCGCGACTTAGGCATTAATGCCCGTTTTGAAGTGGCTTTAGACGGCAAGTCATTTATGGAAGAAGTGGTGGAGCAAGTACTCAGCAAGGCAGGGGAGGACAAAGCACTGACCCAAGTCTTGGTCAATTATGTGTTGCAAAAGTCAGATGATTTGAAATCTTGGGACGTTACCAAGGAGTTAAATACCATTGCTCAAATGTATTTAAACGAAAATCATATGCAGTCGCTGGCAGACTTGGAAGCCGTGCCCATCAAAGCGTTTGTTGACTTAAACCAGAAGCTAAAAACTCAAATAGAAACGATATTGGCACCTATACAAGCGGAGTCAAAAGCGATACTTTTGGCATTTGAGAACTTACAAATCCCGACATCACTTTTTCCACACAAATCGTTACCTAAGCTATTAACGCTTTTGTCACAGGGCGAATGGCCCAAACAAATGCTTACTGCGACCTTATCCAAAAGCCTTGAAACAGGCACGTTTTTAAAAAAGAACGCAACTGACCAAGAACAAAATACATTTGACAGCATTCAAGGTCAGGTGATAGCACTTTTGGAAACATACATACAATATTGGCGACAGCTTGTTTTATTAAACTTACTACGCAGCAATGTGGTGCCACTGTCGCTTATGCAGCACATTGGTCAGGGAGTGTCGGCTTTACAGGACGAACGAAACAATCAGCTGTTGGGATTTTTTAACAAACTGATTTCAGACGCAATTAAAGACACGGATACCCACTTTATGTTTGAACGACTTGGTGTGCGATTCCAACACTTTTTTGTAGATGAATTCCAAGACACGTCTTCATTACAATGGGCCAACCTCCATCCGTTGTTTTCACATGCCCTGGAAGATAGTGAACGCCAGGGTTCTTTGGTTTTAGTGGGCGACGCAAAGCAATCTATATACAGATGGCGCGGCGGGCACCCAGAGCAGTTCATGACATTGGCCAATAAAGAGGTTCCTTTTACCATAACTCCTGAAGTCGAAAACTTGCCAAAAAACTTTAGGAGCCTTCCAAGTATTGTCTCGTTTAACAATGATTTTTTTAAAAAAGCCTCTGAGTTCTTGCCTTTGCCCTCCCAGCAGGCACTTTATGCAAAATCGTGTAAACAAGAAGCCAATAGCAAAGCAGGCGGCTATGTTACGATTGCAACCATAGAGGGGAAAAACAGCGATGAACGCACTGCTGCATACCAGACCCAAGTATTAACACGTGTTAAAGACTGCTTGGAACAAGGCTATGGCCCCGAAGACATTTGCGTTTTAGTCAGAAAAAATAAGCAAGGCGTACAGATTGCTAAAGCACTAACAGAAGCAGGAATTCAGATTACCTCCTCAGAATCTTTGCTCGTAGCACAAAGCCTAGAGGTTCAGTTTTTAATGAACCTTGTAAAACTACGTGTAGCGCCCAAAAGTAAGATAAACCGCTATGCTGTTCTAGAGCATTTTGCCCTTTTACAGCCCAGCCCTTTTGAATGGACAACACAACAAATACAACATCCCTTAAGAAAAGTACTTTTGTCATTGTCAAACCAAAAGTTTGACTTGAGCACGTTTAACCAATTGCCCATTTATGCTGCTTTAGAATATGCTGTATGGGCACTTTCGTTGACAACACACCTAACAGCACACATACAAGCCTTTTTAGATGAAGTCTTAAAATGGCAAGGCAATAGAGAAGGCACACCGATAGCGCTTATTTCACACTGGGAATTAAACAAGGATAACTGGACTGTTCGACCGCCCGAAAACAGAAACGCTGTTAAAATTATGACGACACACAAGGCAAAAGGATTAGCATTTCCAGTAGTTATCTTACCATTTTCAGACAGCAAATGGATTGAGGGGAACAACAATTTGGCATGGTTTCCGCTTCCTGAAGGAGCATATACCCCTTTCAAAGAAATGTTGTTGCCCATATCTCAAAACCTTTCTAAGCTTGGAGAAGGGGCAAAGCAAACCTATGAAACCTATTATGCCCAATCTTTTATGGACACCCTTAATACGCTTTATGTAGGGATGACAAGACCCATTGAAGAACTTCATATTATTACGCAAAAAGGAAATACAGAAACGATACCCAAAGGCCTTCCTGATATTTTTGCACAAGCGATTCCTGAGTTAGAACACCAAGAGGTTGTATATGGTTTACGGATGAAGCAACTGCCCAAAACAACAGTTTTAAATGAGACGACAACTCCGTTTACATTTAATTTAGCCCAAGCCACAAGTGTTGTTGCAGAAAGGTCCGTCGAATCAACCGAAGCGCTTTTCGGCAACGTACTTCACGAGGTCATGGCATATGTAGATGTGCCACAAGATTTGGAGCGCGCCCTTATCCAGTCGAACGCAAAAGAGCGGTTGGGGACAACACAATACGACAGTTTATTTAAAAGCATACAAGATATGGTAGCTCACGAGCAACTGGCTCCTTTTTTTGACCCTGCCAATACCCCATATAAAGAGCGCGCCCTTTTTGCTGTAAACGGAGAACTTTTGCGCCCCGACAGGTTTGTTATTACTCAAGATAAAAACGTCTTATTACTTGATTATAAGACGGGTCATCAACATAAGAGTCATGCGAATCAGCTTGAGGAATATGCCAATTGTTTAAGACACCAAGGCCTTAACGTTAAACAAAAACTGCTGGTTTACTGTGGAAACAGCCTCATTTTCAAAGAAGTTTAGTATTTTCGCATAAATTATTAATCTACAAACATGAAAAATTATATATTCACAATGTTTATGTTGGCTGTCTTTTCTTCGGCGTTGTACGCACAGAACGATAGCAACCCATGGAGCATAACAGTTGGTACAAATGCTGTTGATTTATTTCAAACGGGAGGCTTTACAGAAGAAGACCTAAGCCTTTCCCCAAACTTTTCATATCTAGGAATTTCAAGATACATCGGCTCTGGATTTTCTGTTGATCTGGCAGGTACATTTAACAATATTGATCGCAAATCAGGCGCTGAAGATTTATACTACGGCTTTGACCTAGGCACTTCTTTGACTTCTAGAGAGATTATTGACTTAGGTAATTTTGAACCAACACTTCGTGCAGGTTTAGGATATGTAGGTGGTCTTTCAGGTATTTCAACAACTACCGAAGATTTCTTTGCTCTTTACGCTGGAGCAGGAATTAACTATTGGTTTAACGATGCTTTTGCGCTTTCTGTTAAGACTACATATAAGATGTATAACAGAGAACTTGATGGCTTAATTAGCAATGACGGAGGCGGGCGCCACCACTTTCAACACCTTGCAGGATTTACATTTGCTTTTGGCGACGGAGATGCTGATAGAGACAGTGTTAAAGACAGTGTTGATGAGTGTCCAGAAGTTCCTGGTTTAGAAAGCTTAAACGGTTGTCCAGACGATGACGGCGATGGTATCAAAAACAGCGATGACGACTGTCCAATGACAGCTGGTTTAGCAGCTCTTAACGGTTGCCCAGATGCAGATGGCGACGGCGTCAAAGATTCAGACGACGCTTGTCCTAACGTTGCTGGCGTTGCAGCCTTAAACGGTTGTCCAGATGCAGATGGCGATGGTATCACTGATGCAGATGACGCTTGTCCTAACGCAGCAGGTAGTAAAGCTATGAATGGCTGCCCAGATGCAGATGGCGACAGTGTTGCAGACAAAGATGATGAGTGTCCCGCAGTAGCTGGTCCTGCATCTAACAACGGTTGTCCAGAGCACCCACTTTCTATGTTAGGGGATTATGACATCAATTTTGATTTAGAAAAGTACAATATTGACTCTGCTGATGTTCAACGTCTGTCAACAGTAATTAAAGTATTATTGGCTAACAACGATGCAAACATTAGTATTCAAGGTCACGCAGACAATACAGGTGAAGAGTCTTTCAACAACCCATTGTCTAACAACCGCGCTAGCTCTATTAAAGACTACTTGGTTAACGTTGGTATTGACGCTGATCGTTTAAGCACAAAAGCATTTGGCGAATCTATGCCAAAAGCAAGCAACGACACTGAAGAAGGTCGTGCGATTAACCGTCGTGTTGAGTTCAAAGTAGTGAACTAATTACAACACCATTAATAACATAAACAAAACGCGGTGATTTCACCGCGTTTTTTTATTTTAGGGCATGGCGAATTCTTTTTTAGGAAACGTAGTGCAATCGTTAAAAGCACAACAACCCGACTGGGAAAACATGTGCTTCGTTTTACCAAACAGGAGGGCACAACTTTTTCTTCAAAAAGAACTCACAGCAGCCCTAGAAGGCCCCCTTATTCTTCCTCAGTCCTATAGCATTGACGACTTTGTTGTGGCCATAAGTACGCTTAAACCCGCGACAGATTTAGAGCAGCAACAGGCGCTTTATCAGAGTTATTGTGCATCAATCGACAAAAAGGACAAGCCCAACAGCTTTGAAGCCTTTTTGAGATGGTCTACCCCTTTGCTAAAAGACCTTAACACCATAGACCAATACTTGGTAGACCGAAAGGACTTTTTCTCCTATATGTCGTCCTTACACGAAATAAGGGCATGGGGACAAGCACAGGACAAAATTATTCAAGATTATACTGCGTTTTGGAAACGCCTTCCAGACATGTATCACGAGTTTATGCATCGCCTAGAAGAAAGCGGGCAAACAACGCCAGGCATGTGTTATCGCATGTCAACGGAATTGTTGGAGACCTTTTTACACCACAACACAAAAACCCAATTTGTTTTTTGTGGCTTTAACGCGTTAAGCCCAAGTGAAATTTTTATAGTTCGGGAGCTGCTTACACAAGACCGCGCGCAGGTTTTTTGGGATATTGACAAGAAGATGTTGGGCGATGAACTACACCAAGCCGGAAGTTTTATCCGCCGCTATATTTCAACTTGGCCAGAATATAAAGAGCAGCCATTTAATCAAGCACATGATCATTTTTACGACCCTAAAAGCATAAAGGTAACACAGGTGCAGCAACAGGTAGGACAGGCCAAAGCAATAGGGGACTTATTGGCCAAGATGGACAATCAGCAGGATTGGTCTAAAACGGCAGTTGTGCTTGCAGACGAGTCTTTGCTTATGCCGTTGCTTTATGCGCTCCCTCCTTCAATTGATAAGTTGAATATCACGATGGGCTTTCCACTCGATCAGCACCCTACGGCGATTTTTGTAAATGCCCTCCTAAAAATGGCACTTCGTCAAACGGAAAAAGGCTTTTATTTTGCAGATGTAGAAAGCGTTCTTTCCATGCCTGAAACCAAGGCGTTGTTTTCAACTCCAGGGTCCAGTTTAGATGCAGTAATGGAACAGGCAAAAAAAGAACACAGAAGCTATTTAGACACCACTTTTATAAAAGCCATTGTTCCCAAAGCTGCCCACGCAAACGTTGATATTTTATTTAGGTTAAACGGAACACCCGACCAATGGATAGCGGATATGCTAGAGGTATTGCCGTTGTTTTATGACGTGCATCAAAGCCAGGCGATAAAACAATCATATAGCCTTGCCGTTGAGAAGCTGATGGTGTTATTGAGTCAAATTAAAGATGTAGTAGCGGGGCTAAATCAAGACTTTTCATTTTCCTTACTTCGCAACCTCTACACCCAGCTAAGCGCAGGGCAAAAGCTAAATTTTGTAGGCGCACCACTAGAAGGGTTACAAATATTGGGAGTCTTGGAAACGAGAGCGATTGATTTTGACAATGTATTAATGGCAGGTGTTAATGAAGGGGTTTTGCCAGGGAAAAGCGAGCAAGCTTCTTGGATTCCCTATGAAGTTAAAAAGGCGTTTGGGCTGCCTACGCAAGATGAACAAGACGCCATATTTACCTATCATTTTTATCGCCTTATGTATCGCGTATCGAATGTTAAGTTGTTTTATAATGGCACTACAGATGGAATCCAAGTGGGCGAGCCCAGTAGATTCATTAGACAATGGGCATTTGATTGTCCAGAAACGCACAACTGGCAAGAGCACACCCAAGACGTACCTTTTGTTCCACCTATAAGCAAGCTAAAAAGTGTTCCAAAAACAGCTGCTGTGATGGAAAAGCTAATGGAGTTGGCTAAGGCAGGCTTTTCTCCTTCTGGATTAAATGTATTCGTAAAAGATGGATATGCTTTTTACAAACGATATTTGTTAGGGCTAAGAGAAGAAGACGAGCTTGAAACCTTTTTTTCGCACAAAACCTACGGGACGTTAATTCACAACTGTTTGGAAGCACTTTATACGCCGTATGTGGGCAATAAGCTCACACAATCCGATTGCAAGGACATGATAGATCGTGTGGATGCCGTTGCTGACAAAATGGTTAAACGCGAACACCCTCAAAATATTTCAGGAAAGAATGTGCTTGCGTTGGCTGCCATAAAGCGAAATATTGAAAATATCATTGCTCACGAGCAGGGTGAAATCCAGCAGGGGAATGTAATTGAAATTGTAGCACTGGAGCAAAAATTATCCATGACACAAACAGTTCCAGGCATTGAAGGACCAGTCACGTTTAAAGGCACAGTCGATCGGGTGGACAAATACAATGGAAACATTCGTGTTTTAGATTATAAAACAGGGCAATTGCAAGATTTAGGCGTCATGGACTGGACGGACTTGGCTTATGACCCAGAACGGGGTCAGGCACGGCAGCTGCTTATGTATGCGATGCTGTGGAACACACATAACCCTGATAACCCAGCCGCACAGGCGGGCATTATAGCCCTTAAGCAGTATAAAAAAGGGGTGCTTTATGTGGGAGAAAAGGCATCCCCCCGAGGCAAAATATCGCCGTCATTAGACACCACACAAATGCAAAAAGCAGCGATTGTTTTTGAACAACTAACACAAACACTTTTTGACACGAATTGCCCTTTTTCAGAACCAGAGGCATAAGCCCCCAAGTTTTTCAAGCGTATCGTACTATGACAAAAAAATGTTTTACAACAGATAAAGAACTGATAAATTATTGTGTATTTTTGCCCATCAGGTCCTATAGCTCAGTTGGTTAGAGTAGCTGACTCATAATCAGTTGGTCCCTGGTTCGAGCCCAGGTGGGACCACCCTTAAAACCCCTCTTCTTGAGGGGTTTTTTGTTATTTAGGACTAAAACACCCTTAGGGGTTCCATTAAGGGTTCCATTAAGGGTCGTTTTAATTTTCAATATCGTGGATCTACTTTTAAATTTTATTATTTTGTTTTACTAATCTTAGTTATTAATTTTATATTAACCACATTATGAGTTCTGAAAAAAAAATAAAGATTTTTAAAAGTTCAACTAAAATAATTGCAGTAATTATTTTATTATTTCTTTGTTTAGATGGTATTGAATATGAACTAATCCAGATTGGAAAGTTTATTGTCTCTTTTATTTTATTAGGACTTGCTTATTTAAATAAAGATGAAAAAATACTTTTATTATTGTATTCGGGATTAGGTGTTTTGTATTTTCCTCTTCTAAAACTTAATTTAGGAGCTGATTTATGGCTTGTAATTAATATTACCTCCTTGATATTTCTCGTTTCTCCTTTTTTATTTAATTTAACTAAGAGTTTTAGTTTTTCTTGGAAATTTTTTAAAAAAGAGATATTATACACAACCTTAGTGTTTTTAATTATTCCTCTTTCTTTTTTAATAATTTCATTACACACCTACTTTGTTAATGAACAATTGAATTCATTAAAAGAACAAGCAGTTATCTCAAAAGTTTTTGAAAATAATAATTTAAACTGTATACGTTCAATTTTTATATTCCTAAACACAAATAATCTTTTAAATATTAAACCCTCTACATATAGTGAAGACTCAAGATTTGAAGAATGGATCAAAGCTCTTGACAACAACAATTATGCGCAAAAAAGAGTTTATGAAACATTAAAAGAAAATGGTGTTAAATTAAGTGAGTATGAAGTTTGGGATAAAATTGTAGAATTTGAAAATTCTATTGATATTCAGAAAAGGTTTCGTTTAGCATTTGATTCTTATACTTCAAAAGACGAGTATGGGAAAAAAACTTTTCGCACAAAGGGTTTTGATTTTTTTCAAGAAACACTTATTGAAGATGACTCTTTTTATAAATTAATCTATTTACATGTTATCAATAATTTTACAGATGTAAAATCTAGATCAAGTTTTGATAAACGTACTAGAGCAGATAGAGGCTATGATAAAATCGGTTCAGAGTTTATAAAAGAATTTAAAAAAGTAAGAGGTAAACTTGTCGTCAATCCACAAAGATTTATTGAAAACACAATATTACCAATTTTAATTGCAATTCTTGTTTTGAGATACCTTTTCTTGATAGGGAAATTTTTAATTTTTCATATAAAAAAAAATAATTAAAATATGCCCCTTAAAGTTGTTAGATACAAAAACTATGGATGTGTAATGGAGTCTGAAGTAAGTAAAACCCCTTATGACAATAAATTTTTTTGGTCTTTTTTTGAACTTAGTAATGGAGAAATTATTGATTTGAATTTCACAGAGAACTTGACAAATGGAAAAGTAACATCTATTGATTATTTTTTTGGGTATCCAAAGGCTGAATTAAAAAGTGGAGAAATCATAGAATATAAATTTGGAAATGCCAAGCCAAATACAAGAGAGTTTTCAAATGAATTTTTTGACTGGTTTGATGTAAACCCACCAGTAAAGGAATGTAAAGATTTAATATGGCCAACTAAGGATGAAGAAAAATGTGTTAAAGATTTCTTTGATAAAAACATATTGAAAACTAAAGACGTTTCAACAAATATTATCACTCTTTCAAAAAATTAAAGCCTAAACTCTAACCACAATAATCATAAAAAAGTGATTTAGCTAACTCACATTTTGGTGGAACCCCAGGGGTCCATTATGGAACCCTTAGGGTTCCATTAAGTTTTGTAACTATCTGATAATCAACATGTAAGAGGTGTGGTTATAGTCCAGGTGGGACCACCCTTAAACCCTCTAAGTCATTGATTTAGAGGGTTTTTGTTTTAAGGAGCCTTTTCGCTTTCCTATGCATATACGCATGGATTAGAAAGGATACAATTATCAAACTTTGCTGGTCATCTTTTCACCTTGGGGATTGATATTTTTGATGATGCCTATAGGCCAACCACCATTCGAGGGATTTTATAATGCTTCAATACAACCGATTATTTGACAGCTGTTATGACTAAGGTTCCAGCCCAATTTTCTTTTGCGTCAACACGCCAAGATTGCACATTACTAAATCCAGCTTCTTTAAAAAAGCCAAGCCACGCTGCCTCAGGAAGCAGCTGCATAATGGAAACCCCACAGTCTTCAGGCCAAGAGTGGGAAACCGTATTTTCTTTATAAAAATCGAGCCCTATAATAAAGCGAGCATTTTCATTCAACCAGTTTTTATATACGTTGGCGATAAATGCTTTTGGGTCAGAAAGGTAATATACTACCTCCATGGAGTGCACAATATCCACTTTTTCATTTGGCGCCCAATTTGTTAAATCAGCATGGTAGTATGTGCCAGCAGGGTCAATTGAAAGTGCTTTTTCAATCATCATTTGCGCACCATCAATACCTGAGGCAGCCACACAGCCCTTGCGTGCTTTTACCATACGCACAACCCAACCGTTTCCACATCCAGCATCTATAAAGCTGAAGTTTTTTTTGTCTTTTAGAGCATAAACGAGCATGTTGTTAACGGCCACCTCATGTCCTTTTGCCATACGCTCATCTCGACCAGTTGCAGCCCACTCACTAAACACTGTTGTTGGAACCCTTTTCATTTATCTAATTAAGCTAAAATGTCCAGTAAATGTTCGGCCATCTTCTAATCCTACCCTGAACCAGTAATCATCAGCAGGCATGGGCGTTCCGTTATAGGTGCCGTCCCATCCAGGGCCATCGGGTGCAATTTGCGCCAACAGTCTTCCGTGTCGATCAAAAATGTATATCAATGACTGCGATTGGAATACCCCGTTGACTCCTAAAACCTGCCAATTATCATCTTGGCCATTGCCATTTGGTGTAAAATATAGCGGATAACCAATTACTGAAGCAGCAACACTTTTTGTACCGCATCCGTTTTTGTCTCTAACTGAAACTTGATGTATGCCCGGCGGCACGCCTTCAAAAATAGGGCTATCTTGATAAGGCCCTCCGTCTAACGCGAACTCATAGTCGCCAATCCCAAGCGCCCCGATTCCAGTCAGTATTTCAATTCTGTTGCTGCCATCCCCAGTCAAGTCAAAGACGTTTAAATCATCAAGGTCAAAAAGCGGAAACTCTGATTCATTTACTACAATAGTTTTGGTTGTCTCACACCCACTTAACGCATTTGTTGCCTTAACTTCGTAAGTACCACCGCTAGCAATAGTTATACTTGCAGAGGTTTGGGCAAATGGCGAACCGTTAAGCGTCCAGGCATACGTATAGGTACCCCCCTGATTGGTAACTGCAATAACATCGTTACCCAAATTGGTACAGAACACCTGTGTTGATGGCAAATCAAATGTTGGAAAAGGCACTAAAATAAAATCAGCGACTTTAATGCGCCCTAGGCAATCAATTTTTACACCAACATCTTGAATACCTGCCCATATTTCTTGTGTTTTTAAAGGGGAACTGACAATCAGTGGTTGTGTAACGTCAATGGCATTTCTTTGAAAAACAGCATCTAACTCATTCTTGTAAAACTTGATTTCTACTGTTGGCATGTTATAGTCTGGATCGGCAGCCAATAAGTTTGCTCTAATGTCGCTAAAAAGGGACGCTTCAAAAGTTCCCGTTACTGGAGTACCACTACTTTCATCAACACAATCGTAAAAAGTTAGGGGCGTAAACGCCGCAGGCAAATTGTTAGTTCCGACAGTAAAAGAAACCCTTATGGGCTCCCTAGGGCCGCCAGCAGTAAACACATCATCAAAACGCGCACAGCGGGAATTATTATCGATGATTTTTATATATATATCTTGTGCGGAAACACCGGCTGGTACAACAAAATTTTCAGGGTCAACCACGGGACTTGTTAGGGCAGCATCTAAGTAAAACTCAAATGTTTCATTGGCAGCATTTGCAGAATAGCGATCCACAAGCGTATTGAGGTTGTACTTAATTTGACCATCACTTTCACATTGCTCAATTTCTATTGTTGCAATGAGTGCTGTAGGCAACTTATCTACGACCACCTTAAAGGAGTTGTCATATCTAACACAGGTTGTAGCAGCGTCTTTTATTCGAACAAAAATTTCTTTTTCACTTCCGTCTGTTGGGAGGGTTGTGTATGTAGTAATGGGCGAAATAACATTTTTTGCATTGGGTAAGCTTGCGTAATAGGTGATGTCGAACTCCGCAGATGTTCCTCCTAATGCAGTTAAAATTTGTGCAGTCCTTTGGGTTAAATCAAACGTATGTTCGCCGTCTCTATCATTACCGACGGTATTGTCATCACAATCGTGTAAATCAGCAATGGTTATTTCTGGTGGAAGGTCGTCAACAATTAAATCAAAGCTTCCTAAATCGTTAGACATACAACCCGTATCTGTGTTTAACATCCTGAAATATAGCCTTTGGGGGTTTGTCGTATTGGTATATGGTCCAGCAGTTGGTATACTGTCAATTACAGCCGCCGTACTGCTCTCATAAAAAAAGACATTCCGGTCAACAATGCTCAACAGTATATCTTTTCTTTGTTGGACCAGATCAAAGTCAGCCTCGTTGATGTCGGTGCTGTCGCCATCTAAATTATTGTCACAAGCTGTGATATCATCGGCGGGAAGTACCGTTGGCAAGTCATTAACTGTTATGGTAATACTGTCCTCACAAACAACACCATTTACCGTAATTTCATAAAAATAGGTTGTTGTGACTGTTGGCGTTTCAACAATGCTGTTGCTAGTCATGCCTGTAATCTGGGTTTTGGTGCCGCCTACTTCTTGCTTGTACCACTTAACACTAGATACCCCTTCAAATTCAAATATGGGCCAGGAGTTCCCCCCCCCTCCGTTATCTGCCATGTCGTTCCACTCAATACCGCCAGGGTAAAAGTCAAACTGCCCATAGTCCTCGCTTCCGTCTTCAAGCCCATCTCTATCGGCAACATTTTGAGCGGTATCCCAATCGTTCGGCTCGTCAGAACTCCAATTGGCAAGAGCAGGGTCAAGAGGGCTTCCGTTTAGCCACACCCAGCCTTCATCAAATTTACCGTTTTTAAAGGCATCTACTTGCCTAAGGCCCAGCCAAAAATGGTTGTCAGCGGTTCCGGCATAGCCATCTGCCAAAAGCTTGTTGTAGACGGCATTTTCTTCGGCTTTGTCGTTAATCACATACATGGAGGCACCCGCACCTTGTGATTTTATTAGATTTCTTGCAGCTGTCCAAGTCATTGGCGTTTTTCTCAGAAAATAATATGACCCTCCATAACTTAAAAACTTTTCATATGTTGAGTCTAGCTTACTTTCAAATTCAAAAACGGTTTGTGGCACACCTGTTGCGGTAATTGTTATGGGGTCTCCTAAACAAACAGCCATGTTGATTTCAGAAGAATCGAGCTTAGGATTTGCAATAATAACATTGGTTACTGAGCGAAAGGGACTCTCTGCTCCAATGCTGTTAACGGCACTCACAAAATAATCTTCACTATCAATAAGTTGGGCGGTGTCTGCAAGTGGTGCCCCCCCCGTTTCTTCTTCGTAGATATTAATATCATTTCTACCAATAGCCGTCTTTAAGTCAGACACCAATTTTATATCAGCTGCCAATCCTGAAAAACAAAAAGAATACACCCGTTCAAGTACTGGTGTTGTAGGAGTGGTAAGTACGCTTAACACAGCTTCAACGGATGAAGAAGTACACAAATAGGATTCTCCTTTAACCAATACAGAGAATTTCTTTCCATCTAAAGAAGTATCGGTAGTGCTTACACTAAGGGTTTTACTATCTGCAGAAATATTAAATGTAGCGTTGCTTGTGATGGGCGCACCATCCATCAGCCATTGAAAAGAATTAGCATTAGCGGCATCGATTGTAAAGCTAGCCGTACTGCCTTCTGTTACAGCAGTTGCCATAGGCTGCGAAGAAAAACGAGGCATTAAGCCAGGCTCTTGGAAGTCATATATGCCGTTACTATCGTAGTCTCTTATGGGCAGCGTGTAATCATGAGCTGCTACGCTACCATCACCAAGTATTGTTCCCGAATCAGCGCTCAGCGCAGTGCTTCCAAATAGTTTGGGATTATCTTCATCGGTAAATCCAGCTTCAATATAGTCAAAGCAACCATCACCATCACTATCCAACGAAAGCGCATCTGTAGTTCCATCACCATCACTGTCTTTTCTGTAATTGATGAGCTCAAGGTGGCCGTTGAACGTAGACGTATTTGTATTGTTTGACACGTTATGTATAAAGCGCATTCCATCTGATGGAGCGTCACTAGATTTATCAAAAGAAAAATCATACCCGCCATCATATGCCACACTTGGATCAAAAGAAAACTGTATAGAGCTTGCGCTGTATTCAAGCACATCAGCCTCGTAAATACCGTCAAGGTTGGTATCTATCAGTAACTCGCTGGAAGGATTAAGCATGGTTACAGGCGCATTTTCATTAATAGACTGTATGGTGAAAGCCTCCTTGTCAGAAATATTGTGTTGTGATGCAGCAGCATAAGTAAGGCGGAGCGTCACGGGCTTGTCAAAACGATATGCTAAAGAAGCCTCATCTGAAGTACCAGCACTAAAAGCAGTACTTATCTGGCCAGTAGCATTCCCTGTAATGGTTGCACTTTTTTTATCGACAACACTTGTTATAGTCGTATTTTCAGCACCTGAGGGCACTATTATAAACGGCGCATTAATATCACTAAAATCAACAGCGATATTACCATAGGACTCAAGGCTGTTATAAATGCCGTCATTGTCATTGTCTTGATCCAAATTGTCAATAACGCCGTCTTTATCAACATCAGCAGGACAATATCCTATTACCAAAGGTTCAGAAAAGCGGGCAGGGTCGGTTAAACAATTAATAATGGCCGCAGCGCGGTATTGACCTATGGTTTTTGGGCTATAACTTTTGGCATCCTTTAAATCAGCATTGTTGAAAAGATTCTCCCATAGGTTGGTTGTGCTGTTTTTTTTCTGCCATTTAAACTCGTCAAAGCCGTCATAAGCCGAACTAGGGATATTAAAAATTACATTTGAAGTACCGTCTTCAAAAAGGCAGCTTCCTAGCGTACCAACGGTTAGCTCGGGGCTTATTTTAGGCTCAAGTGTAAAGCCAGAATAAAAAGCTCCAGAGGTTGCAGCCGAGTTTACATTGAAATACGAAACATAAAGCTCGTCAGACCCTACGACAGCTACATCTCCGACAATGTTGTTCACACGATGAATGGTATATGTATCTACTCCTCCTATTGGGATGTCTATTTCTGCTGCTGCTTGTGGTCCAATGGGCGAACCATTAAGCGTAACGGATGATCCTGATTTGCTTAAAACAAACGCGCTCCCAGAAAAGGCACCTCCATTTGAAACGCCACCCCCGTCAACTTCATCTATTTTTGCAATACTCTCAACGTCTCCTGTAGAGGCACAATTAAGCGGAGGCACAAAAAACATACCTTGGTTGGCGGAATAGTTATGCCTATTTCTGCTGTTTAATACAGTATATTTATCTCCCGTGCCTTGAAACAAATAAACGTTTTTGTTTGATGTTATGTACATGTATTGTAAGGGACTTGTTGCCGAATAGCTGGTTCCCTCTACAAAAAAATGCTCACCAGCATTTAATGTATCCTTACCAGAGTCAGGGTCTTTGTATGGGCTGCCATTGATTTCAATTTTAGTACCATCTTCATCGGCAATGATTAGTGCATTTTCAATACTGTTAAAGCTGTCTCCTTTCACAATAATATAGGAAGTAGCATCTACAGTAGGATTGATGCTTACCAACTGATCTATTCCCATGTCACCACCTGTAAAATAGGTTTTTTCATCCTGAGGTGTTAGGTACGGATTATCAATTATTTCATTGCTAAAACTCCCGTATAAGGTTCCTGTATTAACAACAATATCTTTGGTTGAGGTGATAAGTGTCCCAATATTGTCAATAACGGCATCACTATAAAAAGAGGCGATAAAAACCTCATCCTTGTTTAATATTACAGATGTTGGAAGGGGGGAATTTAAGGAGGTTGAAGGGGCACCGTTAGCAGTAAACGTTATGGCATTGTTGTTTTGCGTACTTACGATTGAAAAAAAGGACATATCACTACTAGTAGTTCGTTCCATACCCGCCACTCTAAAACGGGTTCCTAAACCATCAAGCCCTTTACTTACAATTGCCCCCGCATGAAAATTGTGTCTTACCCGAACAGAAACATAGATTTCTTTATCAGAAACGACTTTATATCCTTTGTTTTGAAATACGTGCTGCGCAGAGAAGTCTTCCGCATATGCTCCAATAATATCACGATTTAGCGCAAACCTATATGAGCTATTGTTTGTCACACTAGCAGAGACCCACGAACTTGCCGTGCTTCCTAGGGGTCGTATGCTAAAGTTAGCAACAGGCTCAGGAGTTGAGATGTAAATATAAACGCTATTAAAATAGTCTTCTGCGGCATTGGCTGTTTGAAAATAGGGCAGCGGAGGGAGGTAATGTACCTTGCTGAGCTGTCCAAATAAAGATGAGGACATGCACATGTAGAGGACAGTCACGAAAACAGGCAAGATATTGCGAAACAATTTTAACATAGGTTTATGTAACTTGCACGAATGTAATGAATTCTTTACATGTCGAATAAGAAAAAACTATTTACTAAACTTACAACTCTTTTCTTGATGCTTGTTGCCACAGCAACAGCACAATATCGCATGCCTATATATACCGATTATCTAACCGATAATTATTACATATTACATCCTGCTATGGCAGGCGCCCATTATGAGGGGATGAAGATTAGAACATCTTTTAGAACGCAGTGGCTGGAGATTGCGAATGCTCCTTCAATGCAGACATTAAACGTGCACGCTAGGGTAGGCGACAAATCAGGGATTGGTGGCATGTTTTTCAATGACAAAAATGGCTTTCAATCTAGAACAGGAATACAAGCAACATATGCGCACCATATTAATACCTACAGAGACGTAGACGAAGTAAACCAACTCTCATTTGGGCTTACGTTCGGGGGCTCTTTTCATCAGCACGACCAAACGGCCTTTGCTCCTTCTTCAGAAGCGGTGGTAAAAGGCGGGGAAGTGAATAGCTCAAGCATGTATGTTGATGTTGGGTTAACGTATAATTTGGTCTCTTTTTATACGCATATAACGGTTCAAAACCTTGTGTTTGCGGGTAAAGACATCAGCGATCAAGTATTGCTCGAAAGCCCAAGGCGTTTTTTGGTATCGGCAGGAAACTTTTTTGAAATGAAACCCAAGTGGGCTTTAGAGCCCTCCTTTTTGGTCGACTATATTGAATATGTAGATCGCCCCAATGTTGATGTAAGTTTAAAATCACACCACAGCATTCGTCAAACACAATTGTGGCTGGGCACTTCTTACCGAAAAGGACTTACGGACACGCTAACCAATAGTGCAACCGCAGCTTACAACGAACCATTTACTCAATTTACCATTTTAACAGGACTGAAACACCAAAATTGGACCTTTTCATACGCATACACTGTTGGGGCTGGAGACATAAAAATCAACAATACGGGCTTTCACCAGTTTACGCTTGGAATCGACTTTTTGAGCGATAAATACCGCCCAACCATAATACGAGGAATTCTGTAGCTTTGTCTTATGAAAGCACATTCACCCATAGTTCTATTCCTTCTTTTTTTCATAACAATACAAAGCGCCTATGCCGAGGCCTGGGGAAGTACAGGGCACCGTGTCATTGGCGCTGTAGCTCAAAAACACCTAACCCCCAAAGCGGCCCAGCAAGTAAACGTACTCTTAGGCGGCATGTCACTCGCCTTTGTTTCTACCTATGCTGATGAAATTCGATCTGACGATAGATATGACCACCTAGCGCCTTGGCATTATGTCAATATGGATCAAAACACCCGGTACAGCGAAGCAGATAAAAATCCAAAAGGCGATATTGTAACAGCCATTCAAACGTGTATAGAAACCCTACAAAGCCCAACATCTTCTCAAGAAGACAAGGCATTTTATCTAAAGTTGCTTGTGCATTTTATAGGCGATATACACCAGCCCTTGCATACTGGAAGAAAGGAAGATAAAGGAGGAAATAGTGTTGACCTATTTTGGTTTGGTAAGCGCACCAACCTCCATCGATTATGGGATACCGATCTAATTGAGCATTATAACATGAGCTATAGCGAACTGGCAGCCCATTTACCAAAGCGAACAGCCGAACAAAAAGCCGTTGTTATGACAGCCCCCTTATTGGATTGGGTAGACCAATCGCAAGACCTCGCAAACACCCTTTATGACAAAACACCGCATGGCACCAGGCTGGGGTATGTTTATCATTATCAAAATTTCGAAACGGTTCGTAAGCAATTATTAAACGCGGGATTGCGCCTTGCCGCTACGTTAAACACCATTTTTGACCCTGCGCACTAATGGTTGAAATCGAGCGCAAATTTTTGGTAGACGACCCAGCGCACGCCATTCTTTCTGCACGCCATTCTTTTCAGATTTTTCAAGGCTATATCTCCATTGACCCAGTACGTACCGTTCGCTTGCGCATTGGTGAGGGCAAAGGATTTTTGACCATCAAAGGCGCTTCATCCGCCGATGGCACCACTCGACTAGAATGGGAGCAAGAAATACCCCTTTCGGAAGCAAAAGCATTGATGCCTTTGTGTTTGCCCGGCGTTATCCAAAAGACAAGGTACCACGTTGTTGAGCAACAACAACTTTTTGAGGTCGACGTTTTTGAAGGCTCACATGTGGGCCTGGTTATTGCCGAGATTGAACTAAAAAACGCCAAGAACAAAATACAGCTCCCTCCATGGATTGGAAAAGAAGTTACAGGCGATAAGCGTTATTACAACAGTTACTTAGCCGTCCACGGCATGCCATCTTAAAACCCTAAATCGCTAAGGTCTTCGTCTTTAAAAAAGGATTTTTCTTGTCGCGCTAATGATAGCGAGTCACAATCCAGTGGAATGGAGACAAGCGCAGGCGCTTCAAAGGGCTCTTGTGACACAATTAGTGTAGAGTCTGCATAACAAGCTTTCATATAACTTGCCCATATAGGCAGGGCCATCGTAGCGCCCTGACCATAAGTAATGGTCTCAAAGTGGGTTGCACGATCTTCACCACCTACCCAAACACCAGTAGCCAAATTCGGCACCATGCCAATAAACCAACCATCACTTTGATTTTGCGTGGTTCCTGTTTTTCCAGCGATGGGGTTTTCGAATGCATAGGGATAACCCGTTACAATATCTCTAAAAATGGGATTTGTTTTGTCTGCACCCACATGGCGTAGCCGAATACCTGAACCGGCTTCTGTTACACCCTCAAGCAGCTTTAAGGTTACATAAGCAGATTCCTCACTCAACACATCTTTTGTTTCAGGGGTTGCTTGATAAATTACGGTACCGTTTTTGTCTTCAATACGTGTAACCAAAACGGGCTTAACATAAATTCCTTTGTTTGCAAAACTGGAATAGGCGCCAACCATTTCATAAACACTCAAATCTGCCGAGCCAAGAGCGATGGCGGGCACACTGGGAATATAAGAGGTTACACCCAAGTTTCGGGCAAGGTTTGCAACAGGCCTTGGCCCCACCTTGTCAATTAGGCGCGCACTTATGGTATTAACCGAATTTGCAAGCGCATTTTTAAGCGTTCGCTTTCCGATGTACCGGTCCCCGGAGTTTTTAGGACACCACGCATCGTGGGCACCAAACTTGGCAGGCTCAACACAGTAATATCCGTCAGGCAGCGAATCACAAGGAGAAAGTTTTAACTGGTCAATGGCAGTAGCGTACACAAATGGCTTAAAAGTTGAGCCAATTTGTCTTTTACCCTGCATGACGTGGTCAAACTGAAAATGACGGTAGTTTATGCCGCCAACCCAGGCTTTGACATGACCCGACTGTGGCTCCATTGACATCATGCCAGCACGCAAGAAGTGTTTGTAATATCTAATGGAATCGGTTGGTGTCATCACGGTGTCTATATCACCACCCCATCCAAAGACTTTCATTTCGATAGGCTCTTCAAAACTCGCCAAGATGCTTTCTTCGTCTAGCCCTTGGACTTTCATTTTTCGCCAGCGTTCCGAGCGTCGCTTAGCTTGCTCCATGATGCGTTCAATCTCATCATCTTTAATCTCCAAAAAAGGCGCTGTTGGATTAAACTCCTCGCTATTTTGTCTAAAAAACTCTTTTTGCAGCGTAGACATAT